>Ga0194126_10007077_pt1 | contig 15717 bp, 11 predicted proteins | sample TA2KigC150mmetaG_FD_148641 | JGI IMG/M metagenome (GOLD analysis project Ga0194126, IMG submission 148641) | Freshwater microbial communities from Lake Tanganyika, Tanzania - TA2015035 Kigoma Deep Cast 150m | ecosystem: Environmental > Aquatic > Freshwater > Lake | place: Tanzania: Lake... | reverse complement strand
ATGAACGAATCGTGAACCTTGTCATCGTTAGCGGCTTGTCCGGCTCCGGCAAGAGCATCGCCTTGGAAACGCTGGAAGACAGCGGCTACTACTGCATTGATAATCTGCCCATTACGCTGTTCGATCCCTTCATTCGCGAAGCGATGCAGGAGGGACATCAGGGTTACCATAAGGCTGCCATCAGCATAGATGCGAGAAGCCGCTCGGAGAGTCTGGCGCAGTTTCCCCACACGCTGGAGCTCGCGGAACAACTCGGAATTGCCTGTCGGGTGATGTTTCTGCAGGCCGGGACCGAATTTCTCCTGAAACGGTTCAGCGAAACCCGGCGTAAGCACCCCCTGACGGACCGTGCCCACTCACTCACGGAAGCCATCGAATACGAGCAGCGTCTGTTGGCCCCCATAGCGAGCCGCGCCGATCTGCTCATCGATACCAGCCATACCAACATCCATCAACTGCGGGAACTCATTCGCGAGCGGATAGGCGCCAAGCGTGACCACCGCATGACGATCCAGTGCCTCTCCTTCGGATTCAAGCACGGGATCCCCTGCGATGCCGATTTTACCTTCGACGCGCGCTGCCTGCCGAACCCGCATTGGGAGCCAAGCTTGCGGCCGAAAACCGGCAAGGATCCCGAAGTCAGGGATTTCCTTGAAAATCTGACCGAAGTCCAGGATTACCTGAACGACCTCACGGGTTTCATGCGGCACTGGGCGCCCCGTTTCGCGGCGGATGACAGGAGTTACCTGACCGTGGCCATTGGCTGTACCGGTGGGCAACATCGCTCCGTATACCTGACCGAAGCCCTGGCCGAAAACCTGAGCCCGCTGGAGTACGACTTGATCGTGCGGCATCGGGATTTGCGCTAGCGCCGTGGCACACCGACCATGAAACCCTATCTGCCGAGCCGCAACCAGCGCTGGCTGAATCCCACCCTGGCAATACTCCTGCTGCTGGGGTCGGGATTCGGAGCGGAGGCGGCGAAAGCCCCGGCCAAGGCCGCGACCCGAAACCCGACCACGGCTGGCGGTACGGCAAAGCCCGCCGCGGGAAACACCATCGCCCTGGCCTACCTCACCCAAGTTCAGGCCAGCCCGCCGGTTCGGCCGTTCTTCGATCCGGTCCCCGCGGAGGAAGGCATGCAAGGCGCTCGGCTGGGCATCCTGGATGACAATACCACGGGCCAATTCACCCGCCAGACATTCACCCTGAAAGAGCGCCTCATCCCGGCCGAAGGGGATGTCGCGGCAGGCCTTCGATCCCTGGTTTCCGAGGGCTATCGCCTGATCCTGGCCGACCTGCCGGCGGCACAACTCATCGAGCTGGCCAATCTGCCGGAAGCGGCGAATATTCTGTTGCTGGACATCGCCAGCCAGGAAGACAGCCTCCGGTCCTCTCAATGCAAAAGCAACGTGCTGCACTTGCTCCCCAGTCACGCCATGCGGGCGGACGCACTGGCCCAGTACCTGACCCGGAAACGCTGGCACAAGTGGTTTCTGGTGATGGGCTCCGGTGATCAGGACAAACTCTATGCCGAAGCCGTGCGCAAGTCCGCAAAAAAGTTTGGCGCGAAAATCGTGGCGGAGAAAACCTGGGCCCACGTGTTCGACGATCGGCGCACGCCGGAGTCGGAGGTGCCGGTTTTCACGCAAGAAGCGGAACATGATGTGGTCATCGTCGCCGACCCGGGGCTTGCTTTTGCTGATCTCTTCCCGTACCGGACCTGGTCCCCCCGCCCGGTGGCCGGCGCCTCGGGCCTCACGCCCGTGGCCTGGCACCACACGCATGAGGCCTGGGGCGCCCTGCAGTTGCAAAATCGTTTTCATGAACGCGCCGGCCGCTGGATGACCGAGAAAGACTATGGGGCCTGGCTGGCGGTAAGAGCCATCGGTGAAGCCGCAACCCGCGGCCAATCCGTGGAATTTCCCGCCATACAGTCATTTTTGCTGGGGGAGAAATTCTCCCTGGCGGGATTCAAGGGCGTACCCCTTTCCTTCCGTCACTGGGACCGCCAATTGCGACAACCCGTGTTGCTGGCGACCGAACGCTCCCTGGTCGCCGTCGCTCCCATCGAGGGTTTCCTGCACCCCAAAAACGAACTGGATACCCTAGGAGCGGATGAATCCGAGTCGTCGTGCAGGTTTTGATTGCATTGGCATGCTTCTCCAGCAAGGACAGCGAAAAACCGGGTTGACGAACGGCGGAAATCAGGGTTAAATAGGTGCTTAAACAGCATGGCCAAGTAGCTCAGTTGGTAGAGCAGGGGACTGAAAATCCCCGTGTCGGCAGTTCAATTCTGTCCTTGGCCACCAAAAAAACAAAGCCTTACTCGATTCATCGAGTAAGGCTTTTTTTATAGTGCTATGTCCGAAACGATAGCGGGGTTTTGGGCCATGCCTTGAGGGCCGCCGATGATGGTCAGGCCGTGAGTGCCCGCCTTCCGCACAGGCCAAGGCGGGGGCTAGGCGCCGCCCTCACTGCAACATCGCCCCGCGTAAGCGTAAGGGCTCAGCCAGTGAAAGAACAGGCGCATTTCCGCCCTTGACACAGCCCAGCGCCCGCTCCCCGGTGCGTGTCCCCACTTTTTCGGCCTTTATCCCCACCGCCCTGGGGACACATTTATTCCGTAACTGACTGATTCAGAATATTTTCTTCACCGTGTCCCTGCGTCCCCGCGATTTTTCATGCCGTTGGCAAAAAAAACATCACAGGGCCGATGCTCGGGGGGGTGTCCCAGAATCCCCACAGTCCCATCTATTGAAGGCTCGAGGTCTTGCAATATGGCTTTTTCAAAATCAACAACGGGATCGTATTCCGCGTGACTCAGCACGTCGTTGATCCACTCTGAGACTGGCTGCGACATGATTCAAGAGACATGTCCTAATGCAAGACTTCAAACCTCTTATGGCAGAAATGAACCCCAAACTTTAGTACCATGGTGACCACCTATTCCCTCTTCCCGCCATGACCAAGCCCAAATCCTCCACCGCCGCCGGGAAGCAGGCGCCCGCAAAGAAGTCTTCGTCAGTCAATGCCCCGCAACCGCCGGACGCCCCCAAGGCCGGCGACTTTCCCATCGTCGGCATCGGCTGCTCGGCTGGAGGCCTGGAGGCGCTGGAAGCCTTCTTCCAGGACCTGCCCGCCGACAGCGGCATGGCCTTCGTGGTGGTGCAGCACCTCGACCCGCACCACGCCAGCACCCTGCCCGAACTGATCGCGCGCAACACCAGGCTGCCGGCAGAGCGCATCCGCCTCGGCCAGGTCGTCCCGGGCGGCGGCGAAGTCGAAGCGGTCGAGATGCCGTCCCAGTCTTTGGGCAAGCGCGCCGAAGGCTGCCCGCAGTTGCGGGCGAGCCGCCTCGAACAGGGTCATGGCCGCAACGTCGCTGCTCGCCAGCAGCGGTTCCAGTTGCCGGACGAGGGCGCGGATGCCCGGCCAATCGACGGCGCTGGATGCCGGCGTCTCGACCGGCGGACTCCACTCGTCCAGATGTGCCTCGATGTCGCGCAGTACCGCCTCCACCTGATCGGCCAGCGCCTCGACCAGCGCCAGGCACTCCGGCCGCGCCTGCCGCGCCAGCCGGTCCAGAGTCCTGGCCTGGGCGCGCAGGGCCTCGGGCAGCACGCCGCCGGCCATGCCCTTGAGGCCGTGCGCCAGGTTGGCCAGGGCCGGGTAGTCCTTGGCTTCGGCCGCGGTTCGGAGTTGCGTTGGGCGGTCGGCATTGCTGGCCGCGAGGGTGGTCAACAAGCGGGGCAAAAATTCCGGTTGGTCGCGGTAGCGCTCGGCGAGGGCATGCCAGTCGATGGCCGCGGCGGCCGCCCCCGTGGGCGGGGCGGGAGTTGGCGCGGCCGGGGTGGCAACATCGGCCGTCCGGCCGAGCGCGGCCAGGATGGCGGCGACCAGGTCTTCCAGTTCCACCGGCTTGGCGACATGCGCCACCATGCCGGCCGCCAGGCAGCGGGCGCGCTCCGCGGCCAGGGCGTGGGCGGTCAGGCCGATCACCGGCAGGCCGGGGGCGAGGGCATGGAGGCGGCGGGTCGCCTCGTAGCCGTCCATCACCGGCATCTGGATGTCCATCAGCACCAGGTCGAAGTCCCGCCCGCCGGCCCGTTCCACCGCCTCGACGGCCAGGCGGCCATTCTCCACCTGGGTGAGACGGCCGCCTTCGGGCGTGAGCATCGCCTCCAGCACCAGGCGGTTGACCTCGTTGTCTTCCGCCACCAGCAGCGACAGGCCGTCCAGCCGCCGGCCCTGGCCGTTCGACTGGCGGAGGACGGCCAGCGGCCGGCGGGTGTCGATGCGGCCCTCGGGGTTCAGGAGCGGCAGCCTGACCTCGAAGCGGCTGCCCTCGCCCGGGCGGCTCTCGACCGAGATCGCGCCGCCCATCAATTCCACCAGCCGCCGGCTGATGGCCAGGCCCAGGCCAGTGCCGCCAAATTTGCGGGTGGTCGAGCTGTCGGCCTGCTCGAAGGGCTGGAACAGGCGCCCGACCTGCTCCGGGCTCATGCCGATGCCGGTGTCGCCGACCCGCAGGACGAGCTGCTCGCGCTCGCGCATCGCCGCCAAGGTGACCTGCCCTTGCGGGGTGAACTTGATGGCGTTGGAGAGCAGGTTGGCCAGCACCTGGGTGATCCTCAGACCGTCGCCGGTGCAGCGCGCCGGCAGTTCCGGGTCGGGCTCGACGCGGAATTCCAGACCCTTCTCCTCGGCGCGGCCGCGCGCCAGGTCGGCGGCGTGTAGCAGCAGCGGCCCCAGGTCGATGCCGGCCCGTTCCACCTGGAGCTTGCCGGCCTCGATCTTGGAGAAGTCGAGGATGTCGTTGATGATGCCCAGCAGCAGTTGCCCCGAGTCGAGGATGCGGCGGAAGGTAGTTAATGATTGGCGGTCCTTGTTGTCGCGCAGGCCGACCTGGGCGAAGCCGAGCACGGCGTTCAGCGGGGTGCGGATTTCGTGGCTCATGTTGGCCAGGAAGGCGCTCTTGGCAATGTTGGCGGCCTCGGCGGCTTCCTTGGCGGTGGCCAGTTCGGCAGTGCGCTGTTCAACCAAATGTTCGAGGTGCTCACGATGGGCTTTGAGTTCTTCTTCGGCGCGTTTGCGTTCGGTGATGTCGCTGAAAACGACCACGGCGCCGGTGAATTCGCCGCTTTCATTCCGGATCGGGGTACTGGTGTAATCCACCGAGAAGCTCGTACCATCTTTACGCCAAAACACGTCTGTGTCCACCTGATGTACCTTCCCATCCTTGAGCGAGCTGTAAATGGGGCAGTCTTCTGGCGGATAGGGCGAACCATCCGGCTTGCTGTGATGAATAAGGGCGTGTTGGAAATAACCCGTCATCTCCGCGGGCGTGTAACCCAGCAAGCGGGCCGCTGCGGGGTTGGCGAAGGTGGTGTACCCTTGCATATCCAATTCGAAAATGCCTTCGCCGGCCGACTCTAAAATCAGTTTATTCTGCCGGTGGATCTGTGTCAGCGCCTCCTCCGCCCGCTTGCGCTTGATGATATCGTTCCGCAAGGTTTTGTTGGCCTTTTGCAAATCCGCCGTGCGCTCCTGAACACGCGCTTCCAGGTCATTGCGCAACTGCTGCAACTCCGCGAAAAACTGCACTTTCGCGCGGATGATTTCCGGCACCAGCGGTTTGAGCAGGTAGTCCACCGCCCCAAGTGAATAGCCTTTCAGCACCATTTCCTCCGTGCTCGCCGCCGCGGTGAGGAAGATGATGGGGGTGAACCGCGAAGACTCCCGGGCTCGCATCAATTTGGCGACTTCGAAGCCGTCCATTTCCGGCATCATGATATCCAGCAGGATCACCGCAAACTTCTCTTTGAGCAGGCAGCGCAAGGCTTCCTGGCCGGAGCCAGCCCGCACGAGGCGATAGCCGAGGTCGCCCAGGATCGCCTCCAGCGCCAACAAGTTCTTCGGCTGGTCATCCACGAGCAGCACGGTAAGTGGGGAGGTAGTCATACTCTTTCCTTTTCAATTTCAACAACGCATCTCCGACTTCGCCTTTTCGCCAAGCCGCGTGGCGATGGCCTCCAACGGCAACACGGCATCCACCGCGGCGGCGGCCAGGGCGGCCTGGGGCATGGTGGGATTTTCAGCCGTGGCGGGGTCCTGGACAATCACACAACCACCGCGCGCTTTGATACGGGCGGCGCCGCGCGCGCCATCGGCGTTCGCGCCCGTCAGAACCACGGCGATGACGCCGGCGCCGTAGGCGTCCGCGGCGGATTCAAACAACACATCAATGGAGGGGCGGCTGTTACTCACCGGTTCGTCCCTGGACAGGGAAAAATAGCCGGGCTCGACCAGCAAATGGTAGTCGGGCGGCGCCAGATAAACGCGGCCGGGCTGGATGGGTTCCTTGTCCCACGCATCAGCCACCGGCAACGGCGTCTGAACCTGAAGCAAGCCGGCGAGCAAATCATCCGAGTCCGGGCTGCGGTGCTGCGCGATTGCCAGCGGCCACGGGAAATCGGACGGCATCCCCGCCAGCAGCGTCTTCAAGGCGTGCATTCCGCCCAGCGAAACGCCGACGACGACCAAGCGTGGAGCGCGGGCGGTGGTGGCGGGCGTCATGGTTTCCTCCGATAGATGCTCTCCCGGGCATCCAACGCTTCATAGTCCGGCTCGTGGCGGGTGAAGCGAAGCGATTCCTGCCGGCCAAGCACGAGAATGCCTAACGGGACGAGGCTGTCGAAAAACAACTGCTGCACGCGCTCCTGCAACTCGCGGTTGAAGTAAATCATCACATTCCGGCACAGGATGACGTGGAATTCGTTGAAGGAGTGGTCCGTCACCAGGTTGTGCCGGGTAAAAAGGATGTTCTGGTGCAACGCCGGGCGGAGAATGGCGTGGTCATGGCTGGCTGTATAATACTGGGAAAAGTCTCATGCGCCGCCGGCCTGGAGGTAATTCGCGGTGCTCTGCCGCATCATGGCGAGCGGGAAAATGCCGGCTGCGGCTTGCTCCAGCACCTTCTCGTCCACGTCCGTGGCATAGATGCGGCAGCGTTCATAGAGACCCTCCTCCTCCAGCAGGATGGCCAGGGAATACGCCTCCTCGCCCGTCGCGCAGCCCGCCACCCAGAGCCGCGAAAACGGATACGTGCGGAGGAGCGGCACGACGTGCGCGCGGAACGCCACGTAGAAGGTAGGGTCACGGAACATCTCGGTCACGTGAATGGTGAGGCTCCGGACCAGCCGCTCCATGCACGCGTGGTCGTGCAGCGACCGGGCCTGCAGATCGGAAATGGTGCGGAGCTTTTCGGCCTCCACGCGGGCGAGGACGCGACGCTTGATGGAGGCCGGGGCGTATTGCCGGAAGTCCATACCCGTCTGCCGATATACGCCCTCGAGCAGAAGCTCCAGCTCCAGGTTCTCCAGATTGATGGTCGAATCGGCGTTCATTTGTAGAGCCACACGCGCAGCAGGGAGAGCAACTGGTCCATGTCGACCGGCTTGGTGATGTAATCGTTCGCGCCGGCCTCGAGGCACTTCTCGCGGTCGCCTTTCATCGCTTTCGCCGTCACCGCCAAGATCGGCAGTTTCTTGAACTGGGGCAGGGCGCGAATCCGGCGCATGGTCTCGTAGCCGTCCATTTCCGGCATCATCACGTCCATGAGCACGGCTTCCACGTCGCCGGCCTTTTGCAGCAACTCCAGTCCCTCCATCCCGTTCTCCGCGGAAAGCACCTGGACCTTTTTCCGCTCCAGCACGCTCGTGAGCGCGAAGATGTTCCGCACGTCGTCGTCCACGATCAGCACTTTCCGGCCCATCAGCACCGGATCGTCCTCGCGCACCGCCTGCAGCATACTTTGTTGGTTCTCCGGCAACTTAGTCTGCACCCGGTGCAGGAAAAGCGCGGTCTCGTCCAGCAGCCGGTCCGGCGCTTTGACATCCTTGATGATGACGGCTTTGCTATATTTGCGCAGTTCGTTCGCTTCTTTGCGGGTCAACTCCCGCCCGGTGTAAACGATGACCGGCAACGCGCGGAGTTCGGGCCGCTCCTTGATCTTATCCAACAAGGCGAACCCACTCATATCGGGCAACCCCAGATCGAGCACCATGCAGTCGAAGTGCTGGCGAGCCAGCGCCGCCAGCGCCGCCTCGCCCGTGGCGACCGCCGTGGTTTTCACGTCGCCATTGCCGATCAAGGCGACGATGGCCTCGCGCGCCTCGGCGCTGTCTTCCACCACCAGCAGGTGCTTCACCTGGCGCTGGAGGTAATCTTTCGTGTCGGCCAGGGCTTTTTCGATCGCCTCCTTGCCGACCGGCTTGGCCAGCACGGAGAGCGCGCCCATCTGCAAGCCGCGCTGCTCCTCAGGGGCGGCGGAGACGATCTGCACCGGAATATGGCGGGTCGCCGGATCGTGCTTGATCCGATCCAGCAGCACCCAGCCATCGCCATCGGGCAGGCGCAGGTCCAGGGTGACGGCCGCGGGGCGATGCTCCCGTAGCAGGGCCAGGGCCTTCTCCACGTCGGTGGCGACAACCGGTTTGAATCCTTTTTCGCGGGCCATTTCCACAAGGATGCTGGCGAACGGCGGATCATCCTCCACAATCAACAAGACCGGTTCGCCGGGGCGGATGTCGGCGCGGTCGTCGTCAATGGCGGGCGTTTCGCCGGCGGCCGGGGCGGCGGGCGCCGGGATCGCTGACGGCACGAATGGCGTGCCGGCGTCCGGCTTTGAAGCGGCGCCGCGGTCCGCCCTGGGCGGCGGGGTGTAATCCAGGGGCAGGTAGAGGGTAAACGTGCTGCCCTCGCCGGGCGCGCTGGCCAGATGGATTTCACCGCCGAGCAGCCGGGCGATTTCACGGCTGATGGAGAGGCCCAGGCCGGTGCCGCCATATTTGCGGCTGGTCGTGCCGTCCTCCTGCTGGAAGGCCTCAAAGACGATCTTCTGTTTGTCCTTGGGGATGCCGATGCCGGTGTCCCGGCAGGCGAGGGCGATCACCGTGCCGGCGCGGCTCAGCACCGGATGATCCGGCGACCAACCTGCGGTCGCCACGCGCGCGCTCAATTCCACTTCGCCTTTTTCCGTGAACTTGAAGGCGTTGGAGAGCAGGTTCTTGACGACCTGCTGCAAGCGCCGCTCCTCCGTGCGCATGGCGGCCGGCAGTTGCGGATCGAGCACGACAGTGAACGCCAGGCCCTTCTCGTCGGCCACGTGGCGGAACGTGCGCTCCACGAACGCAGCCAGTTCGCCAAACACCACCTCGACCGCCTCGATCTCCACGGCGCCGGATTCGATTTTGGACAAGTCGAGAATGTCGTTGATCAGTTCGAGCAGGTCGTTGCCGCAGCCTTGAACGGTCTTGGCGTATTCGACCTGTTTGGCGGTGAGATTGCCCTCGGGATTGTCCGCCAGTTGCCGGGCGAGGATCAGCAGGCTGTTGAGCGGCGTGCGCAGTTCGTGCGACATGTTGGCCAGGAACTCGGATTTATACTTCGAGGGCAGCGCCAGTTGCTCGGCCTTTTCCTGCAACGCCAACCGCGCCCGTTCCACTTCCTGGTTCTTCTGTTCCACCACGGCCTTTTGCTCGGCCAGCAGGTGGGCTTTCTCCTCCAGTTCCTCGTTGCTTTGCTTCAACTCTTCCTGTTGCTCCTTGAGCTCCTCCTCGGAAGCCTGCAACTCGTTGGTCTTCTCCACCAATTCCTCGTTGGTTTGCTTCAACTCCTCCTGCTGGGCTTGGAGTTGCTCGGTCATGGCCCGCGATTGCTCGAGCAGATCCTCGGTGCGCATGCCGGCCTGAATGGTGTTGACCACGACGCCCAACGATTCCGCGAACTGGTCGAGGAAGGCCAATTGAAGCTCGCTGAACTTCTGGAGGCTGGCCAGTTCGATGACGGCCTTGACCGCGCCCTCGAAGAGGACCGGCAGCACGACGATGTTGAGCGGCGCGCTCTCGCCGAGGCCGGAACTGATCTTCACGTAATCGCCCGGCACCTGGGTCAGGAGAATCCGCTCCTTCTCCAGCAGACACTGGCCCACCAGCCCTTCGCCCGGCTTGAACTGATTCGCGACGTGCTTGCGCTCGCGGTAAGCGTAGCTCGCCAGCAGCTTGAGGACGCCCCCGCCCTCCGTGCCGTCGTTGATGAAGATGACGCCGTGCTGGGCGTCCACGAGCGGCGCCAGTTGGGAGAGGCTCCGCTTGCAGGCGGCCTGGAGGTCGCGCTGGCCCTGCAGCATCGAGGCGAACTTGGCGATGTTGGTCTTGAACCAGTCCTGCTCGCTGTTCTTCTGGCGGACGCGCCGCAGGCTGTCGGTCATCGTGTTCAGGTTGTTCCTGAGCGCCTCGAAGTCGCCGCTGAACCGTTCGGTGATCGGTTCGGGGATCTCGTCCTGGGCGACGCGGTTGATGACGCCGGCCGCCACGTTCAGCGGCCCGATGACCGCATCCAGCGTGTCGTTCACGCCCTGCACGATCTTACGGAAGTCACCCTGATGCTGGCCGGCGTCGACCCGGACATCCAAGCGGCCTTCGACGCCGGCCTTGCTCAACCGGGCCGTATCGGCAATCAACGCCTTCACCGCCCTGGACACCGCCTGCATCGTTTGCTGAAGATCGCCCACTTCATCGCGGCGGTCTTCCGCGTCAACCTGCCCGCTGAGGTCCCCAACCGCCAGCCGTTTGGCAACCCCGGTAACGGCCTGAAGCGGCAACGCAATTATGCGGCTCATCACCCACACCAGCCACAGGACCAGCAGCACGCTCGCGCCGGCGACGAGGCTAAAGATGCGGATAGTCACTTCCGCCGTCTGCGTGGACTCTGCGACATCCGATTCGAATTGCTTCTGGAACATGTCCGTGAGCTTGAGCCTCTTCTCGCGCATGCGCTCGTATCGTTCGGCTTGAATCCCGAGTTGGATGGCGCGCGCCTCGTCCGTCTTGTCCGCCGCAATGAGGCTGATCACTTGCCCGCGGGTCTCGCTGAAAACTGCGCGTTCTTTTTCCATCTCGGTGAGGATGGGCAGGGCCGACACCAGGATGTTGTCTTTCGGAGAGCGGTCTTTCAAGAAGGCCTTGATGTTCTCCAAATCGGAATCCACCTCCCGCTTTCGATCTTCAATCTCGTTGAGCAAGCGCGGGTGATCGGCTTTGTCTTTGGTCTGCGTCAGCGTGAGCATGCTGGTCTGAATCCGGTTTTCATCGGTGCGCAACTCCGACAAATCCACTAATGCGTGACTTGTCGGATCCACGTGTTTCCGCTCGATCTCTTGAATGGCGGTCAACGACCGGTAGCCGATGACGGAAATGCCGATAAGCAATGCGAGCAGCACGCCAAACCCCACGAACAACTTCGATTTGGTTGGCAGATTCTTGAACCATTTCATATTTGTTCCTCCATTAACAGACCGTGCCGACGAGGCAGAGCAGCCCGACAATGGCCGCGAAGCCGGCGCTGATTTTCTTTCCAACGGACCATTTTGTTTTCATGGTTGTCTCGTGATTTCCTGGTTTGAGTTTGTGTCATTTCCCTCCACCGCGCGAAACGCCTCCGCCTTCCGCAATCCGCACTCCGCCTTCCGCAACCCGCATTCATCCTAAATTCCTCGGTTAGCCACCCTGAGCGGTAGGCAGAAGTGATGCTAAAACGATTGGCGGCGGTTGCTGAATGGGTCTGGTCGCCAGGATTTGGGCGATGATGTAGCGAATCAAGACGCGCCAACGTTCCGCCTTCGGCAACTGTGGCGCAGTTGCTCGAATATGGTCCAAACCCTTACGGATCGCGGCAATCATGTCCTTGATCTGATCCCCCGCGGCATGGGTCAAGGTGACCAACAGGCGGCTCTGGCCGGCGTGCTGGGTCAGGCGGGCGACGCCGGACAGCAGTAAGGGACGACTGGTGATCGCTTCGCGACGGGCTTTCGGATGGGCCAGGCGGACGTACCAACTCCACCCGTTGTAGATCAGGGCCACCGCCCGCGCGGACAGGTTGCAGCGTTCCAGATCGTGGGTGGTGTAGCCGCCCCAACCCCACTGGTTCTTCAACTCGTCGAAGCCGTTCTCGCAATCGGCTCGGTCCCGGTAGAGTTGGCCGATGGCCTCCAGGGTGTGATCGGTGTTGGTGACCAAGACCTGATACTCCCAGAGTTTGACGTCATCCGTCGGGTCGGCGAACAGCAGGGTTTGTTGGCCTTGCGCGGCATCGGCCTTGACCTCGGCCACCACGCCGCTTCGGACGCGTCGCCGCAATACCACCACGCGCCGCGCACGGCTCCAGCCCGACAGTTGCAGCGTGGCTTCCACCGCATCAAAGCCCTGACTGACCGCCTGCCAGTCGCGCCGGGACCACTGCCGCTCGATCAGGCGTTTGACCCCGGTGGTCTGACGCAGCTTGAAGAGATACGCTTGCTCGAGGGTTTCCATCGCGGCCATGACCCCTTCGTTGCCGAAGGCGATATCCCCCCGCACCAGCGCCGGCCGTTGTTCCGCAGGCAGCCCCGTCAACAGGGCACACAACCGGGGCAGGCCGTGCTTCGCGGCATGGGCCTTGCCGTTCTGGACTTCGACGTCCAGCACCAAGCGCACATTGCCGATCCAGTAGGTATGCAAGACATGGCTGGGACGTCCGGGCTTTTGCGGGTTGTAGCTCACCTCGGCGCCGTCCTGGCGGCCATAGAGGGGTTTGACGGTGGTGTCGCAGTCGAGAATCCACGCGGTCTTCAACGCTTCACCCACGCTCTCGGTCAGCGTCGTGTCCATCCAGGCCGTGCTCTTGGCCAACTGGGCCGCGCGGCGGGCGCGTTCGGCTTCCGTGCAGCGCCGCGGCTGGTTCGGCGCCAAAGCGCTCAGCGCCCGCCGTAGGCTTTCGTCGCTGAGGATCTTGTTCATGCCGAGAATCTCCGGGGCGACGGCGTCTCCGCGCAGGCCAGTGACATGCGCATAACGCCATTGGCCGTCCAGAATCGACAGCAGCCAGGTGCCCAGTACGTCGACCACTTCCGGGGCATTGGGGCTGGTATACCCTAACGGACACCCCTCCACCCAGCGTTCGAACAGCCCCGAAACCTCGAGAAACTCCGCAAAGAAGGCCAGTTGCCCCAGCGCCGTGGCGCTCCCACCCTCATCCCAGCGCACCTGAAACCGGCCGCCGGGCGTACTGAGCCGTAATTCGCCCGCTTCTCGACCCGGTTCGATAAGGGCATGTTCAACCGCTTTCACCAACGCTTTTTGCTCAAATTCCAATTCACCCATTGGGTGAGCCTCCTCTTCTGCCCCAAACTCGCAACAGTCATCAGTTTGCGGCAATTTTTCGACGGCCAACAGAGGGAAATAGGTTCATTGGTTCCATCCATTGTCCACGGGCAAATCCATGTGGATGCGCGTGAACTGACCGGGTTCGGATTCCACACGGATTAAGCGAGTCCCACGAACAACGTTCCCAGGCCGACGAGCGCCCCGCTGCCCCACCGGGCCGGGCGGCTCCATGGCGCCCGGGCGCGCAGGCAGACGGCCGCGCCATGCAACAGAAACAGCCCGGCCGTGCTCGGCGCCATGGGGATCCGATCGGCGCCGAAGCTGGCGAGCAGGGGCCAGCCAAATCCCCTTCCCAGCAGCGCCAGGAGCCCGAAGGCTGCCGTGACCAGGCCCGCTGCCAGGGGTAAAGGGCGCCGGCAGGAGATCCCGGCCGGCCGGAAGTGGGCCGCTGCGGTTCTTGAGGGGGCTCATGCGCCACCGTCACCCGGCTTAGCCGGAGTCTGGCCGATGCCTGGAACACGATCGGCTTCGGGGTTGCTCGGGTTCCTGATGTCCCTCAGGCGGCGGGTTCGCGATGGTGCTCGGCGATACGCACGAATTCGGCGAAGTTTGCCAGGAAGGCATCGGCCACGTCGGGATCGAAGTGGCGTCCGTGTTCGCCGGTGATGATCTCGCGGGCCTCGTCGAAGGACAGGGCGGACTTGTAGACGTGGGGGGAAACGAGCGCGTCGAAGACGTCGGCCAGGGCCATCAGTCGGGCGGAAACCGGGATGGCCTCCCCCGCCAGGCCGTCCGGGTAGCCGCTGCCATCCCATTTTTCGTGATGCCAGTGGGCGATCTCGCGCGCCGTGTCGAGAAAGTCGACCGGGCGGCGGCTGTGGCGCAGGGCGCGTTCGATGGCATCCGCGCCGAGTTTGGCATGGGTCTTCATGATCGCGAACTCGTCCGCGCTGAGCTTGCCTGGCTTGAGCAGGATATGGTCGGGAATGCCCACCTTGCCGATGTCGTGCAGCGGCGCCGAGGCGGACAGCAACTGGATGGCGTCGCCGGCCAGGGACGCCTGGAAGCGGGGGTGGTCGCGCAATAGGCGGGCCAGGGTGGCGACGTATTCCTGGGTGCGGCGGATGTGGTTGCCGGTCTCGGGGTCGCGGGTCTCGGCCAGTTCGGCCAGGGCGTGGATGCCGACCTCCTGGATGGCGCTGATCTCGTCCAGGCGGCGGGCCACCTCGGCCTCCAGCCAGGTGTTTTGGTCGGCCAGCCGGTCGCGCGCCTGTTTCAGCTCCAGTTGCGCCGCCACGCGGGCCAGCATGATGGCCGGCCTGATGGGCTTGGCGATGTAGTCGACGGCGCCGAGTTTCAAGCCGTGCTCCTCGTTGATCTCATCCGTCAGGGCGGTGACGAAGATGACCGGGATGTCGCGCGTCGCCGCCTCGGCGCGCAGCCGGGCAAGGACGCCGTAGCCGTCCATGTCCGGCATCATCACGTCGAGCAGGATCAGGTCGGGGCCCGGATCACCCGCCGCGACGTCGAGGGCCCGGGCGCCGGAATTGGCGGCGAGCACCCGGTAGCGCGGCCACAACACGCGGGCGAGCAACGCGAGGTTGGCGGGCTCGTTGTCGACGATCAGAAGAGTTGTCATGGCCGTATACGGATAAATGAGCGGGTAAACATACAGCAACTCCCTCTCCGCCTCCGGGAAGAGGGCTGGGGCGAGGGGATTTCAAATGAACCTTTACCTGCTCATCCATCCATATCCATGAGGCAGTTCGAAGACTCATCGCTGGACGCTGAAAGATACACCCATTTGGAATTCTTTACGATTGTGTCGCCATTTGTCTCACCACCTATCAATTCAGCCAACGTAGATACTATGCAGCCAGCGTAGCCTGGATGGAGCGTAGCGGAATCCGGGATGATCGGAGTCACGCAATCCCGCATTTCGCGCTGCTTCATGCGGGCTACAGGCCTGGCTTATGGGTGCATTGATTCCCCTGCGTCAGCCAGCGTAGCCTGGATGGAGCGTAGCGGAATCCGGGATGATCGGAGCCACGCAATCCCGCATCTCGCGCTGCTTCATGCGGGCTACAGCGGCAATCCTCATTTTGGCTTAAGCCTTGTCAGGCCGGCCCTGGAGGGCGGAACTCAATAGCTTCTCAAGGTCGCCATCGGCGTGATGGACACCGGATTCGGGTCTTTTGGCCGGTTCCGGTTCACGTCCCTGTGACTATTCCGGCGGTCCCTGCCGGAATGAGGCGATGGGCCAGGATCCGGCCCAAAATGAGAATTGCCGCCCGCTGGCCTCAATCCTCATTTTGCGATGGCGTTTCCGGCGGAATCGGACGGTGGCGCCGGAAACGCCCCTTCTCGCCGGGGCTCGAAGGCTTATTCCGGCCTCGGGGACCATTTCCGGGAGGTGGGTCGGAATGATGGGTCGCCCCAACCCCGCGGGTCTGTCCATCCAGCCCACCGTTGGCTGAGCGGAGTCGAAGCGAACCGACCACCGGCTTGGGCG
>Ga0194126_10007065_pt1 | contig 15727 bp, 16 predicted proteins | sample TA2KigC150mmetaG_FD_148641 | JGI IMG/M metagenome (GOLD analysis project Ga0194126, IMG submission 148641) | Freshwater microbial communities from Lake Tanganyika, Tanzania - TA2015035 Kigoma Deep Cast 150m | ecosystem: Environmental > Aquatic > Freshwater > Lake | place: Tanzania: Lake... | reverse complement strand
TGGCAGCGCCGCCGCGAAATCGCGCGACAAAAGCAGCGGCGCGCGCAGATTGACCTGCATCTGACGCTCGTAAAGATCGAGCGAGAAGTCCTGCGCCGCGTCGATTTCGAAGATCGAGGCGTTGTTGATCAGGAGCCGCAGCGCGCCGAAGGCTTCGCCGGCCTGCTCGACAAGCCGCTGCGTCGAGCAGGCGTCGGCGAGGTCGGCGATCGCCGTCGCCGCGCGGCCGCCGCGCTTGCGGATCGCATGCGCCGCGAGTTCGGCCTCCTCCGCCGAACGCGGCGAGGCGTGCAGCACGACCGCCCGGCCTTCACGCGCGAACCGCTCGGCGATGGCGAGCCCGATCCGGCGCGGCGCGCCGGTGACCAGCACGGGTCCGTCTGCGTCGTCGCCCTCGCTCATGCGCCTCCCCTGCTGCCGAAGGCCTCAAATCAGCTCTGCGCGTCCTCGCCGTCGCCGACATCGCCGATATGTTCGACCGACACGACGCGCTCGTCTTCCGCCGTGTCGAACACGATGACCCCCTGCGCGCCGCGCCCGGCGATGCGGATGCCCTCGACCGGGCAGCGGATCAGCTGGCCGCCGTCGGTCACCAGCATGATTTCATCGCCGTGGCCGACCGGGAAGGAGGCGACGAGCCTGCCGTTTCTGGCGTTGACCGCCATGGCGACGATGCCTTTGCCGCCGCGTCCTGTTGTACGATATTCGTAAGAGCTTGTACGCTTCCCGTAACCATTTTCGGAAACGGTGAGAATGATCTGCTCGGCCGCCTGCATTTCGTAAAAGCGCGCATCCGACAGTTCAACGGCGCTCGTCGCCTCCTCCGCTTCCGCCTCGGCCCCGGCTTCGGGCGAAACATCCTCGCCCATGCGCCGGCGCAGCGCATTGGCGCGCTTGAGATAGGCGGCGCGCTCGTCGCCGGCGGCGTCGAAATGATTGAGGATCGACAGCGAGATCACGCGATCGTCGGACCCGAGCGCCACGCCGCGCACGCCCATCGAGGTGCGTCCCTGAAAGACGCGCACTTCCGGCACGGCGAAACGGATGCAGTGCCCGTCGCGGGTCGTGAGCAATATGTCGTCATGTTCGGTCGCGGTCGCGACATCGACGATCGCCTCGCCTTCGTCGAGTTTCATCGCGATGAGGCCATTGCGGCGCACGTCGACGAAATCCGAGAGCTTATTGCGTCTCACCGTGCCGCCGGTCGTCGCGAAAATCACGTCGAGCGTCGCCCAGCTCGCTTCGTCCTCGGGCAGCGGCATGATGGTGGTGATCCGCTCATTCTGCTCGAGCGGCAGCATATTGACCAGCGCCTTGCCGCGCGCCTGCGGCGCCGACAGCGGCAGTCGCCAGACCTTTTCCTTATATGCCTTGCCGAGCGAGGAAAAGAACAGCACTGGCGTATGGGTATTGGCGACGAAGAGCCGGTGGACGAAATCCTCTTCCTTCGTCTGCATGCCGGAGCGGCCTTTGCCGCCGCGCCGCTGCGCGCGATAGGTCGAAAGCGGCACGCGTTTGATGTAGCCGGCGTGCGAGACGGTGACCACCATGTCTTCGCGCGCGATCAGATCCTCGTCTTCGACCTCGCCATCGGCTTCGACGATCTGCGTGCGGCGCGGCGTGGCGTGTGCTTCCCTCACCGCCAGCATCTCGTCCTTGACGATGCCGAAAAGACGCTCGCGCGAGCGCAAAATATCGAGATAATCGGCGATCTCGGCGGCAAGCTTGTTCAAAGCTTCGGAAATTTCCTCGCGGCCGAGCGCGGTGAGGCGTTGCAAACGCAAATCGAGAATGGCCCGCGCCTGCGCTTCCGAAAGCCGGATCGCGCCTTCGTCGCTGAGCCTGTGGCGCGGATCGGCGATCAGCTCGACGAGCGGCGCCATGTCCTTCGCCGGCCAGTCGCGCGCCATCAGCGACTCGCGCGCCGCGGCGGCGTCCGGCGAGGTGCGGATGAGGCGGATGACTTCGTCGATATTGGCGACGGCGATGGCGAGACCGACCTGCAGATGGGCGTTGTCGCGCGCCTTGTTGAGGCGGAATTTGGTGCGCCGCGTGACGACCGTTTCGCGGAAATCGACGAAGGCGCGCAAAACGTCGTGGAGCGTCATCAGCTCCGGCCGCCCGCCGTTCAGCGCGATCATATTGACGGGGAAGCTCGACTGCAGCGCGGTGTGGCGCCACAGCTGGTTCAGAACGACATCGGCGACGGCGTCGCGCTTCAGTTCGACGACGATGCGCATGCCGTCGCGATCGGACTCGTCGCGCAGATCGGCAATGCCCTCGATCTTCTTTTCCTTGACCAGCTCGGCGATGCGCTCGATCAGCGCCGCCTTGTTCACCTGATAGGGAATTTCAGTGAAGATGATCGCTTCGCGATCCTTGCGCAACGTCTCGATCTCGGACCTGGCGCGCATGATGATCGAGCCGCGCCCGGTTGCGAAGGCGTTGCGAATGCCGCCCCGGCCGAGGATCGTCGCCGCCGTCGGAAAGTCCGGCCCCGGCACGATCTCCATCAGTTCCGCGACGGTGATGTCGGGCCGGTCGATCATCGCGATGCAGGCGTCGATCACTTCGCCGAGATTATGCGGCGGTATGTTGGTCGCCATGCCGACGGCGATGCCGCCGGCGCCATTGACCAGCAGATTGGGAAAGCGCGCCGGCAGGACCGTCGGCTCGTGCTCCTTGCCGTCGTAATTGGCCTGAAAATCGACGGTGCCTTCATCAAGGTCTTCAAGCAGCGCCAGCGCGGGCTTGGCGAGTCGCGACTCGGTGTAGCGCATCGCCGCCGGCGGATCATTGTCGACCGAGCCGAAATTTCCCTGGCCGTCGATAAGTTGCAGCCGCATCGAAAAGGGCTGCGCCATGCGCACCAGCGCGTCATAGATCGCCGCGTCGCCATGCGGGTGGTATTTGCCCATCACATCGCCGACGATGCGTGCGGACTTCACATAGGATTTGTCCGGCGTATGTCCGTTCTCATGCATCGAGAACAGAATGCGCCGATGCACCGGCTTCAAACCGTCGCGCACATCCGGCAGCGCACGCGACACGATCACGCTCATCGCGTAATCGAGATAGCTGCGCTTCATCTCATCGGTGATCGAGACCGGCCTTATGTCGGAGCCGGGCTTATCGGAGTCGTCTTTTTTGGTGTCGTCGTCGGCCAAGTGAGCGCCAGTTCAAGGAAAGCGTCTGGTTGACATGTCTATAGGCGATTCGAGCGGGCGACGCCAGCATTAGCGCCTTATGAAGAACAATGTATTTCAAAAGGTTATCGTCCTATTCGCCGTCCGTTCGGGATCGACGTCGGGCTTTTGGCGATTTGCGCGTCCCGGCGGCCGGTTTCAGCCTTTTCGGACCCGCCCGGAGAGCGGCCTCAACCGCCGATTTGGCCCAGAAAACCAGTTCGTCGGCGTCTTCGAACGCCTGGTCGGGGAGGCTCCAATAGGAAATCGCGATCGGTCGATCCTTGCCCTGATAGACGAAGAGGCGGGAGCCCGCCTGTTGAAACCGCGGCGCGCTGTGGCGGTCGGCCTTCAGATAGACGACGCCGTTCGCTTCGATCGCGAAGAACAGACCGTCGGCGTAAACGCCATGACCGCCGAACATGCGCTTCACGGACACCGCGGCGAAAGGGGCGAAAATCTCTTCGATACGCGCGCGGTCCATCATCCGCTCCAGTCGATTCAGGGACTCCCGATCTGCGATCCGGCGACGAGCCTTTCGGGGTCGGCCGGCTGCAGTTCGACGCTTTCGCCGCAGCCGCAGGCCGAGGTCTGGTTGGGGTTTTCGAACACGAAGGTCGAGGAGAACTGGGTCGTTTTCACGTCCATCGTCGTGCCGAGCAGATAGAGCACCGCCGCGGCGTCGACGATTACCCGACCGCCCTTTAGATCGATGACCTCGTCGCCTTTTTTGGGTTCGGCGATTTCCATTTTGTAGGACATGCCGGCGCAGCCGCCCTTTTCGACGGATACGCGCAACCCCTTCCCTTCGTCGGCCGCGGCGAGCAGTCCGCGCACGCGCTCGGCCGCCGCGGGGCTGACGTTCATCACGCTCATTTTCATCATTCCAGTCATTGCAAATCCGTTTCCGTAAGCGCCCATTCACCACATATCGAGCGCGACCCGCGCTTCGTCCGACATGCGGCTTTGGTCCCAGGGCGGATCGAACACCATATTCACCTTCACGTCGCTCACGCCGGGCGCGGCGCTCACCGCATTCTTGACCCAGACCGGCATCTCGCCCGCCACCGGACAGCCCGGCGCGGTCAGCGTCATGTCGATGTCGACCATCCCGTCATCGGAAATGTCGACCCGGTAGATCAGGCCAAGCTCGTAGATGTCGGCCGGAATCTCCGGATCGTAGACAGTCTTCAGCGCCTTCACGATATCATTCGCCAGGCGCTCGTTTTCAATGGCGCCCGACGCTTGATCCGGTGGAGCGGCGCCTTCCGCTTCTCTGGTGTTGGGAGCATCGTTCATCAACACGAAATTCCCTTACGCGAAAAGAGAGCGGGCCTTTTCCAGCGCCTCCGCCAGCCGGTCGACCTCTTCCCGCGTATTGTAGAGCGCGAAGGAGGCGCGACAGGTGGAGGCGACGCCGAAGCGGGCGAGAAGCGGCATGGCGCAATGCGTTCCGGCGCGCACCGCGATGCCGGATCGATCGATCACCGTGGCGATGTCATGCGCATGCGCCGCCGCCATGTCGAAGGAGACGATCGGTCCTTTATCCGGCGCCCGCCCATAGATTTTCAGCCCCTCGATCTGAGACAGTCTCTGATGGGCGTAGGCCGTCAGCCCCGCTTCATGCGCGCGGATCGCGTCCCGGCCGATGCGCTCCAGATAGTCGAGCGCCGCGCCAAGTCCCACCGCTTGGGCGATCGGCGGCGTGCCTGCTTCGAACCGGTGCGGCGGCTGGTTGTAAGTGACCGCGTCGAGCGTCACGGTTTCGATCATCTCGCCGCCGCCGCAGAAGGGCGGCAGGGACTCGAGCCATTTACGCTTGCCGTAAAGCGCGCCGATTCCGGTCGGACCATAGAGCTTGTGGCCGGTCAGCGCATAAAAGTCGACGTCGAGCGCCTGCACGTCGACGTCGAGATGCACCGCGCCCTGCGAACCATCGACGCAGAGCGGAACGCCATGGGCATGCGCGATGCGCGCGACATCGCCGATCGGAGTCGGCGCGCCGAGCACATTCGACATATGGGTGAGCGTCACGATTTTGGTGCGCTTCGAGAAAAGCTTCTCGAATGCTTCGAGATCGAAGCGGCCGTCGGCGTCAACCTGGAGCCATTTCAGCACGGCGCCCTTGCGCTCGCGCAGGAAATGCCAAGGAACAATGTTGGAGTGATGCTCCATCACCGAGAGGATGATCTCGTCGCCTTCGCCGATATGCGCCTCGCCGAAGGAGGCGGCGACGAGATTCAAAGCTTCGGTCGCGCCTCGGGTAAAAATGATTTCATCGGTCGATTGCGCATTGAGATAGCGGCGCACCGTCTCGCGCGCGCCTTCATAGCCTTCCGTCGCGGCGTTGGCGAGAAAATGCAGGCCGCGATGCACATTGGCGTATTCATGTTCATAGAAATGCGTCAGCCGCTCAATCACGGCGCGCGGCTTTTGCGCCGAGGCGGCGTTGTCGAGATAGGCGAGCGGCCTGCCATAGGGGCGCTCGGCGAGAATCGGGAAGTCGGCGCGAACCGCGTTGACGTCGTAAGCCGTTTCGATGCGCGCGATCTCGTTCATCGGGCGATCCTTCGAGACAGCCAAGCGCTGACGCGATCCGCGAGAAAGGCCTTCAACTGGTCGTCCTCGAGCGCCTCCATCGCCTCATTGGCGAAGCCCTCGATGAGCAGGGCTTCGGCTTCGCGGCGCGGCAGGCCGCGCGCGCTCAGGTAAAACAACTGGTCCTTGTCGAGCCTGCCGCAGGTCGCGCCATGGCCGCACTGCACGTCGTCGGCGAAGATTTCGAGCTCCGGCTTGTTGTTCATCGTCGCCTGCTCGGAAAGCAGCAGCGCTTTCGACTGCATGGCGCCGTCGGTCTTTTGAGCGCCCTGGCGCACGATGACCTTGCCTTGAAACACGCCGACGCTCTGATCGTCGAGAATATGGCGAAAGCGCTCACGGCTTGCGCCGTTGGGCTTGGCATGGTCGACGATCAGCGTCGTGTCTGCGTGCAGGCGCCCGCGTCCCAGCGTCGCGCCATTGAAGGCGGCGCTCGCCCTTTCGCCGTCAAGCCGCGCAAAAATCTGCCGGCGAAGCAGGCCGTCGTCCTCGATCAGCGCGAAGGAACTGATCGTCGCGCCGGCGTCGAGATGCGCCAGCAGCGACGCGACGCGGATCGAATGTTCCACGCCGCCCGAAAGATGCGTCACGAGGTCGACGCGCGCATTTTGCGCCAGTCGAAGCACAAGCGCGCTGTTGTCCTGCGCGGAAGCCGCCGATCGCGCGCCAAGCGTTTCGACCATTGTCGCTTGAGCGCCCTCGCCGAGCATGACGAGCGCGCGCGTATAGGTCGACTGCGCCGCTTCGGCGGAGCTGAGCGTCGCAAGTTCGATCGCGCGGCCGATTCTCGTCCCCGACGCGATTTCGATGACCACGCCGTCCTGCATCAGCGCCGCATTCAGCGCGAGGATCGGGTCCTGCGCGCCGATATCCGCGCTGGCGAGCGCCGACATCACATGCGGCTCTCCCTGGGTCAGCGCGTCGCGCAGCGATTGCACGGCGACGCCCTCGGGGAGCCGGGCGATGTCGGAAAGATCGGGCCGGAATACGCCGTCCAGCGTGACGAGCCGCAGCGAATCATGCGCGCGCGGCAAGGACAGAGCGGCATGTGAAGCGGTGGCGAGCGGCGCCGGCCGGCTCATCGCCGCCTTGAAGTCCGTGTAGTGCCATGATTCCACGCGGCGGCTCGGCAGGCCGAATTCCGAGAACGCCGCCCACGCCGCAGCGCGCAGACGCGGTGCGCCCTTGTCGCGCATTTCTTCGTAGAAGGAGGAGAGCGTCGCTTCCGCTTCCGCAAGCTTGATCATCGCCTCATGCCGCTTCTTGCGCGATGTAATCCTGATAGCCGCGCGCTTCGAGTTCCAGAGCGAGTTCCGAACCGCCCGACCGCATGATGCGCCCCTGCGCCATCACATGCACCGTATCGGGCCTGATATAGTCGAGCAGGCGTTGATAATGCGTGATGACGACAAAGGCGCGATCTGGCGAGCGCAGGGCGTTGACGCCGTCGGCGACGATTCGCAGCGCGTCGATGTCGAGCCCCGAATCCGTCTCGTCGAGGATGGCGAGACGCGGCTGCAGAAGCGCCATCTGCAGGATTTCCATCCGCTTTTTCTCGCCGCCGGAAAAGCCGGCGTTGAGCGGCCGGCGCAACATGTCCTGCGACACGCCGAGCGACGCAGCCGCGTCCTTGACGCGCTTCATCAGATCCGGCGTCTGCAATTCCGCTTCGCCGCGGGCGCGGCGCTGCGCGTTGAGCGCCGCCTTGAGAAACGTCATGGTCGCGACGCCGGGAATTTCGACCGGATACTGAAAGGCGAGAAAAATGCCCTTGGCGGCGCGTTCGGCGGGATCGAGATCGAGAATATTCTCGCCGTTGAGCCGCACGTCGCCTTGCGTCACGTCATAGCCTTCGCGGCCCGAGATGACGTAGGAGAGCGTCGATTTGCCGGTCCCGTTTGGCCCCATGATCGCCGCGACTTCGCCGGCCTTTACGGAGAGCGTCAGGCCTTTGAGAATTTCTCGCTCGCCGACGGAGACGTGGAGGTCCTTGATTTCGAGCATCAATTCAGTCCCTCGAGCCGTCGCCTCATATGCACGTAGCGAACCACTTCCACGCGGTCCTCGAGCAGTTGGTACAGGACTAGATAGGCGCCGCTAATCGCGCTTCTCACGCCTTTCCCGATGTCCGGTCGCTCTCGTCCGATTTGCGGATGTAAGCCCAACAATCTCGTTTTCCTTTCCAGCGTATCCAACGTCCGATCCGCCGCGGTCTCATTCTCTTTTGCGATATAAGACCAGATCTCCATTAGATCCTCTTCAGCGCGCGCCGTTCGAACGATGCGCATGGAGAATTAGCTCTGTGAATGACGGCGGCGCGCCTCGGCTTTGATTTCGTCGATCGCACCGAAGCGTCCGGCGCCGCTTTCGACTCCTTCGTTCCATAGTTTTCGCAACTCATCCACGCTCATCCGCTCGACAAGGCGTTCGGTGCGCCATTGCGCGACGGCGGCGCGAATAGCGTCGTCCGCGGATTGGAACTCGCCGGCATCGACCGCAGCAGCAAGCTCGGACTCCAATTCCTCTGGAAGAGAAATCTGTAACGTGCGCATCACCCCACGCTCCCTTCCAGCGAAATCGAAATCAACTTCTGCGCTTCGACGGCGAACTCCATCGGCAGCTGCTGCAACACGTCGCGCACGAAGCCGTTGACGATCAGCGCCGTCGCCTCTTCCGCCGAAAGCCCGCGCTGCATGGCGTAGAACAGCTGGTCCTCGGAAATCTTGGACGTGGTCGCCTCATGCTCGAACTGCGCGCTCGGGTTCTTCGACTCGATATAGGGAACGGTATGCGCCCCGCAGTCCTGGCCGATCAGCAGACTGTCGCACTGGGTGAAATTGCGCGCGCCATCGGCCTTACGATGGGCGGAAACCTGGCCGCGATAGGTGTTCTGCGAACGTCCAGCCGAGATGCCCTTGGAGATGATGCGGCTTTTGGTGTTCTTGCCGAGATGCAGCATCTTTGTGCCGCTGTCGACCTGCTGATAGCCGTTCGACACCGCGATCGAGTAGAACTCGCCTTGCGAACCCTCGCCGCGCAGGATGCATGACGGATATTTCCAGGTGATCGCCGAGCCCGTCTCGACCTGCGTCCAGGAGATATGCGAATTGCGCCCGCGGCAATCGCCGCGCTTCGTCACGAAATTATAGATGCCGCCCCTGCCCTCGCTGTCGCCGGGATACCAGTTCTGCACCGTCGAATATTTGATTTCGGCGTCGTCGAGCGCAACGAGTTCGACGACCGCCGCATGAAGCTGGTTTTCGTCGCGCTTGGGCGCCGTGCAGCCTTCGAGATAGCTCACATAGGAGCCTTCATCGGCGATGATCAGCGTGCGCTCGAACTGCCCGGTCTTCTGCTCATTGATGCGGAAATAGGTCGAAAGCTCCATCGGACAGCGCACGCCCTTTGGAATGTAAACGAACGATCCGTCGGAGAAGACCGCGCTGTTCAGCGTCGCGTAGAAATTGTCGGTTACCGGCACGACCGAGCCGAGATATTTTCGCACCAGCTCCGGGTGCGTTTGCACGGCTTCCGAGATCGGGCAGAAAATCACGCCCGCCTTGGCCAGCTCCGCCTTGAAGGTGGTCGCCACCGACACAGAGTCGAACACCGCGTCAACCGCGACGCGCCGCGTCTCGACGCCGGCGAGTATCTCTTGCTCGCGCAGCGGAATGCCGAGCTTCTCATAGGTGCGCAGCAATTCGGGATCGACGTCGTCAAGCGATTTCGGACCCGGCGTCGACTTGGGAGCCGAGTAATAATAGAGATCCTGGAAGTCGATGCGCGGATAGTGAACGCGCGCCCAGCGCGGCTCGGGCATGGTCAGCCAGCGCCGGTAGGCCTCAAGGCGCCAGTCGGTGAGCCACTGCGGCTCGTTCTTCTTGGCCGAAATGAAACGGACGATGTCTTCATTCAGGCCCTTGGGGGCCTTTTCCGATTCGATATCGGTCGAAAACCCATACTTATAGGCGTCGACGTCGATCGACTCGACGCGCGCAACGGTCTCCTGACGAGCCGCCATTTTTCTTTCTCCTCGTCACGACGGGTTCAAGGCCCGCCGGCCGATCGTTCCGCCTCCGCCCTGCCCGTTTTAGGCGTCGACTAGGCGGCGGAGTGTCGCGACCTCATGCGATCCACGACACGTGCAAGAACCTTTCCAAATTGTTCTACATCCTCTTGCGTCGAAGACCAACCCAAACTGGCCCTCAGCGCCTCCTTTTCCGCCGCGCCCATCGCCGCAAGCACGTGGGATTCCATCATCTTGCCTGAGGAACAGGCCGATCCCGCGGAAAGCGCCAGATTCTCGAGGTCGAGCGCCATCAGCATGGTGCGCGGTGCGAGGCCGGGAATTGCGAAGGCGCTCGCGTTCGGCGCGCGCGGCGCCCCTACACCGTAGAATCGGGCGTCCGGCGCGACTTTCAAGACTTCCCGCTCCAGTTCGTCGCGCAAACCGGCGAGCCGCGACCCTTCGCCCGCCAGGTCGGCGGTCGCCGTGGTCAGCGCCGCCGCAAATCCGGCGATCCCCGCGACATTTTCGGTTCCCGCCCGGCGTCCGAACTCCTGGCCGCCGCCGCGCAGCATCGGCGCTTCGAGATGCAGGCTCTCGTCGCGAAAGGCGAGCGCGCCGACGCCCATCGGGCCGCCGAGCTTATGTGAGGAAAAGAACAATATGTCCGCGCCGGTCGTCGCGAATGTCGTCTCGAGCCGGCCGACGGCCTGCACGGCATCGCAGACGACGACGCCCTTCGCCGCATGGATCAGCGCCGCCGCCTCGGTGACCGGCTGGATGACGCCGGTCTCATTGTTGACGGCCTGCAGCGCCAGCATCACGCGCGCGCCGGCGCGCCGCGCCAGCGCCGCCTCCAGCGCTCGAAGCGAGATCACGCCGTCACGGGTCAGCGGAACGGCTTCCACCGCATCGAGCGGAAAGCGATGGCCCTGCAGGACGCAGAGATGCTCTCCGGCCGTGATCAGCAGGACGTCGATCGGCGACGCGTCGCTCTCTCGGCGCAACCCCGGCGACAGCGCGAGGCTCGCCGCCTCGGTCGCGCCGCTCGTAAACACGACGCCGCGCCGGGGTCCGCCGGTCGCCCGGGCGACGGCGGCCCGGGCGTCTTCGAGCAACGCTTTGGCCTCCCGCCCCTCGGCGTGGACCGAAGACGGATTGCCCAGCGTCTCCATGGCGTCGAGCATCGCCGCCCGCGCCTGCGGGCGCAGCGGCGAGGTTGCGTTGTGATCGAGATAGACGCGCCTGGCCATGAGCTGACTATTCTAGCAGAGCGCGTCGGCCTCGGCGCGTTTCTTGTATGTCATGCGCATTCGGTTCCCCTGAACAGGCGATTCATGAACATCGAGATCGACAAGCCCCATGTGGAGGCGCTCATTGCGCGCTTTCCGGCTCACGCTGGCCTGTCCGCGCAGCTGCGCTTTTCCGACCGCGTGGAGGCGGATCTCTCGAATTTCAGCGCCGAAGAACTCGATTTTCTCGGCGCGATCTATCGAGACGCCGGCCCCCATCTTCGCGCCCGGGCCGCGCAGCTCGCGACCCTGCGCGCGGCGATGGCGGCCAAGAGCGCGCGCTATGCCGCCGAGGACCTCGAAGAAGTGCTGCCGGCGCTGGTGCGCTATCTGACGACCGACGCGATACGCGGCTGGATTTTTACCGCCAATGTCACGTCCAAACCCCTGCCCTATGTCATCACCCGTTTCGACTACGTTCCGGCCTCCAATGACGAGGCGGGAAAAATCCTCATCGAACTGAAGGCCAACGCCAAGGGAACGCTGCAATCGAACTTGATCCGGATCATGAGTTCGGACATCGCCGGCCGCACGATCGGCGAAATCCTGGCGGCTCGCGGCTTCGTGCGGGAAACGCCGGCGCTGATCGAATCCTTCGACGCTTCGAGCGAGACCTATTTCGACTGGCGCGGGCGCTACGGCGCGCAATTTTCGGCGAAAGGCGTCGGCTTTCACGCCGAAGACCCGACCTCCACGCATCGCGACACCGACTGGTCGCGCAAGGACATCATCGTGCTGTCGAGCAACGGCTCGGAAGCCCGGCTGGTGAATGACGAAAGCATTCTTACCGGGCGCAGTCTGACCCTTGAGGCGCCTGGCGACGTAGTCGGTCACTTTCTACGCAAGGCCGGCAAGAGCAATCGCTTCGCCGCCGAGGACGAAATCGCCGAACTCAAGGCGTTGATTCCGGAATCTCTGTTCACGCAAATCCCGGTGCATCCCTACATTTTCATGTTTCATCTCGATCTGCATCATTACGTCTGGGTGCATGTCGACGAAATGCAGCCCTATCGCTTTCAGCCGCAGCTGAGGGAAAAGCTCGTCCTGCCCGAGGAACAGACCGACCTGATTGACATTCTGACCGCTGAGATGGATGTGCTGATGGACGACATCGTCCAGGGCAAGTCGGGCGGCACGACGGTGCTCTGCGCCGGCCCGCCCGGCGTCGGCAAGACGCTGACGGCCGAAGTCTATTCGGAGATTATCCAGCGCCCGCTCTACCGCGTCCATTCGGGCCAGCTCGGGCTCAATGTCGCGACGATGGAGACGGCGCTGAAAGACATTCTCACCCGCGCGCAGCGCTGGGGCGCGGTAATGCTCATCGACGAAGCCGACGTTTACATCAAGCGCCGCGACGACAATATCGCGATGAACGCCGTCGTCGGCGTCTTCCTGCGCGTCCTCGAATATTTCAACGGACTGCTGTTTCTCACCACGAACCGGGTCGACGACATCGACGAGGCGATCGTCTCGCGCTGCATCGCGCTCATCCGCTACGCGCCGCCGGACGATGACGCGCGCCGGCGCATCTGGCGCGTGATGGCCGGACAGTTCGAATTGGCGCTGGACGATGCGCTGATCGATCGACTGGTTGCGACCTTTCCGGAGGCGACCGGCCGCGACATCAAGGGCCTCGCGAAACTCGCGGCGAAATTCTGCCATCAGAAGAACGTCGCGCCGAGCCTGCCGGTTTTCCAGCGCTGCGCCATTTTCCGGGGGCTGGAGATCGCCCGCGCGGCGTGAGACTAGGCCTGCGCCCGCCGAATTTCCTTGCAATTCACTCTGGCCCGCGTGGTAGAAGGCGCGCCTGCCCGTTTTGCAAGGGATCATGAATGCCCGAAGTAATCTTCACCGGTCCGGCCGGCAGGCTCGAAGGCCGCTTCCATCAGTCCGCCACGCGCGGCGCGCCGATCGCGATCGTGCTGCACCCGCATCCCCAGTTCGGCGGCACGATGAACAATCAGATCGTCTATCATCTCTACTACGCTTTCGCCGAGCGCGGCTTTTCCGTGTTGCGCTTCAATTTCCGCGGCGTCGGCCGGTCGCAGGGCGCCTTCGATCACGGTCTGGGCGAACTTTCCGACGCGGCGGCGGCGCTGGACTGGGCGCAGTCGGTCAATCCGGAGGCGCGCGCCTGCTGGATCGCCGGCGTCTCCTTCGGCGCCTGGATCGGCATGCAGCTGCTCATGCGCCGACCCGAGATCGAGGGCTTCATCTCGATCGCGCCGCCCGCGAACCGCTTCGACTTCTCGTTTCTTGCGCCTTGCCCCTCGTCGGGCCTGTTCGTCCATGGCGACCAGGACCGCGTGGCGCCGCTCAAGGAAGTGACGGGGCTGATCGAGAAGCTCAAGACGCAGAAGGGCATCGTCATCGAACATGCGGTGGTTGAAGGCGCGAACCATTTCTTCGAGGAGAGGGTCGAGCCGCTGATCGCCCATGTCGACGCCTATCTCGACCGGCGCCTCGGCAATCCGCCGCGAATCGCCGTTCCCGCGCGGGGAGATTGAGGCTTCATAGTCATTCCCGACGCGCCAAGCTCGATCGGGAATCCAGAGCAAAATCAGCCTTCCTGCATTGAATCAGGATTCCCGGTCAGGCCTGCGGCCTGCCGGGCATGACGGCTGACTCTGCCCGCGCCAGCACGCCGCCGGGCATGGCTTGCGGCGCGCCGGTCGTCGTCGGGAAGGTGATCGGCAGCCCTTCCAGCACCCGCGCGGCGAGATAGGCGAAGGCCTGCGCCTCCATCGAATCCGCCGACCAGCCGACGGCGTTGGCGGTCGTCACCTTGCACGGCAGGCGCATCACCAGTTCGCGCACCAGGATCGGATTGCGCGCGCCGCCGCCGCAGACGATGAGCAATTGCGGCTGGGTCGGCAGATGCGGGAACAGCCGCAGCACCGAGGCTGCGGTAAAGGCGGTCAGCGTCGCGGCGGCGTCCTCGGTCGAGAGCTTGGCGATGGCGTCGAGCGCGAAGGCGTTGCGGTCGAGCGATTTCGGCGGCGCCTGATCGAAAAACGGATGCGCCAGCATTCTTAGCAGCGTCGCTTCATTGACCCGGCCGCGCGCCGCCATATGGCCGTGCCGGTCGATCGGCGCGCCGGTGCGCTGGAGCATCAGATCGTCGATCAGCGCATTGCCGGGGCCGGTGTCGCAGGCGATCGGCGCCTCGCCGTCGGCGACATAGGTGACATTGGCGACGCCGCCGATGTTCAAGAGCGCCACTTCGCCCTTCATGCCGCCGGCGACGACGAGCGCGCGATGAAACACCGGCACGATCGGCGCGCCCTCTCCGCCGGCGGCGATGTCGGCGGCGCGGAAATCATAGGCGACGTCGATGCCGAGACGGGCGGCCAGCGCCGGACCGTCGCCGATCTGAATGGTGAGCCCCTGCTTGGGACGGTGCAGCACCGTCTGGCCGTGAAAGCCGACAATGTTGACGCTCGCCGGATCGATGGCGTTGTCGCCGATCAGCGTCTCGACCGCCTCGGCGTGGCGGTCGGTCACCATGCGCTCGGCGAAGGCCAGCACGCCCGGCCGGGCGTCGCGATCCTCCAGCGTCGCCGCTTCTGCGAGCGCGTTGCGCAGCAGCGCGCGGTCGGCGTCGTTGTAGGGATAATGTCCCGTCGGACCGAAGGCGACGGCGGCGTCGCCGTCGGTTTCGATCAGCGCGACATCGACGCCGTCCATCGACGTGCCGGACATGAGGCCGATTGAGCGATAGGTGGGCAAGAGGCAATACTCACTTAACGAGAATCAATTGGAACTGGGCGCTACCTCAAGTTCCGTGAGTAGGGCTATTGCTTTCTCCAGACGGCCAAATTTGGCTTTCCCCGGCTTGCGGCGTTCTAGTTCCTTTTGCCAATCAACTACCTTCTCAACCTGAGTCAGCCAGTGGATGGTGGCGGCGAGTTCTAAGACAGTTGAGTTCTCGGAGTTAAGTCGTTCGAGAAGATTACGAGCGCGCTCTTGGCGTAACCCTCCCAACGATTGAATATCCGAGATAGGCCGATGGGTTCGGAAAATGCTGAAAGGAGCACCATCCAGTTTTCGAAATTCGGTTATTTCCTCCAATCTGTCCCAGAATTTGGCGTCCGAGACAGCATCGGCAATTGCTTCTGAGTATGGTCCATAATGATGGTAGATAAATTCGGCATCACTTTTTAGACCCTTCTGCTCCAGCAAATAAACTATTTTTTGCAGACGGATTCGTCCGACGAGTTCGCCTCCTGAGAGTGCGACAACGCCAACGACGATGTCATCAAGTTTCGTCATCGCGTTCTCCGGTGATGTTTAGGACAGAATTTCGCACTGATTCGTCGAGAAAATAATAACGCAGAATCTCTTCTCCAGCGGCAAGCGCCTGCACTGGCCTCGAAAGGCGTGCGATATCAACGGGCTCCTCATGATTGCGTTTGATATAGACACGCTTGTGAGGCTTAACATTTTCGCGCCGCGCGTCCTTGTAAATTGCGAGGGGCGCTCGATCCATGAAGATCGACTTTTCCATCGTTGGAATTAACCCGTCTTATTCACCGAGGGCCTGATTTTGGGCTGGCGAGTGTGGTGTAAGATACTGATTTAGTGTATGGATTGGTTGCTGACGCCGATCCGTTCACGCCATCGCATCGAAGCCACACCCGCCATGC
>Ga0194126_10007062_pt1 | contig 15728 bp, 12 predicted proteins | sample TA2KigC150mmetaG_FD_148641 | JGI IMG/M metagenome (GOLD analysis project Ga0194126, IMG submission 148641) | Freshwater microbial communities from Lake Tanganyika, Tanzania - TA2015035 Kigoma Deep Cast 150m | ecosystem: Environmental > Aquatic > Freshwater > Lake | place: Tanzania: Lake... | reverse complement strand
CGTTTTTCATTGGCATCAGCCAGAGTGCTTCGTGCAATCGTACCACGAATGCCCATATGATAGAGTTTGTTTTGCATACCGAGCAAGCAGGTTGTGATATCACGAAGGCTCTCCCGATAGGTCAGCTGAGCAAAGAACAGGCAGAGATATTGATCGAGACAGGTGAATGACTGAACCTTATGATTGCCCCCGTATCGCTTAACGCACCGGCGAAATTGATGGAGCGGCAGATGTTCCTGCAATTGAGCGAAAACGGTTTTTCCTGTATTCATCGATCATTTCTTTTCGGAGTATTATGAAATGATCAAAGATAGCAGGCATTTTCAAATCGATAACGGCAAAATAACGCTATATATGATTATTAGAAAACAAGTTACGGTGATTTAAATTTTCAACAACCGGACACCAGTGTTCTGCTGTAATGATGATTCAGCATCTTCGGGAACGGTCCCGGTCGAACATGAAGCAAGGAAAAGCTGCACAATCGCTAAAACCGCGCACACGAGCATCCCTTTGAACCATCTCCCCGAACCGTTTGCGAATCCTGAAATCATTTTTCCGACTTTTTCCGTCCTGTTTTATAACTCCATCCCCATATAACCCGAGACCATTACAGTTTGTTTCCGGTTCGTCAAGAACTTTCATTGCCGCACTGCTTGTTGAATGAATAAATGAATGAAAGAACTCTTTTGATAGTCCATCGAAACAGTGCCGATATGAAAAGCGGAAAAACGCTTACGAACCGCCTTGCCCAGGAGAAAAGTCCCTATCTGCTTCAGCATGCCGGTAACCCGGTGAACTGGCTCCCATGGGGTGAAGAGGCCTTCGCTGAAGCAAGGGAACGTGATCTGCCGATTTTCCTCTCCATAGGCTATGCCACCTGCCACTGGTGCCACGTGATGGAGCGGGAGTCATTCGAAAACCATGGAACGGCAGAACTGCTCAACCGGTATTTCATACCGGTCAAGGCAGACCGCGAGGAACATCCCGATCTCGACCGCCTCTACATGACCTACGTGCAGGCTTCTACCGGCCGCGGAGGGTGGCCCATGTCGGTCTGGCTCACGCCTGACCTGCAGCCATTCTACGGGGGCAGCTACTTTCCTCCCGAAGACCGCTACGGCATGCCGGGCTTCGGCACCCTGCTCCGCTCCATAGCCGAACTCTGGTCAAACGACCCTGCCAGAATAAAGGCTGCCGCAGCAGGTTTTTTCGAACAGATTGCACTTACGGCACAAACCCCTTCGCAATCATCGGCAATACCGGGAAATGCTGCCGAAAATGGCTGTTTCGAATGGCTTCAATACGCATACGATCCCTCCTGGGGAGGATTCGGGCCGGCTCCGAAATTTCCGAGACCGGCGCTCATCACCTTTCTGTTCAGTTACGCAGCCCGCAACGCGAACCGCGAAGCCGCATCAATGGCGCTCTATACGCTCAGGCGCATGGCCGAGGGCGGCATTCACGACCATATCTGGAGTACAGGAAAAGGCGGAGGAGGATTCTCCCGCTATGCAACCGATGCCCGCTGGCATGTACCACATTTCGAAAAAATGCTTTACGATAACGCCCAGCTGGCTGTCAGCTATCTCGATGCGTTCCGCATGAGCGGAGAACGATATTACGCATCAGTCGCAGAAAATATCTTCAATTACGTACTGCACGACCTGCGGTCTCCGGAGGGCGGATTCTATTCGGCCGAAGATGCCGACAGTTATCCGGAACATGGAAGCACTGAAAAAAAAGAAGGCGCCTTCTACATCTGGTCTCTGGAGGAACTGCGGCAACTGCCGATTGAATCGGCAGCACTCGAACTCTTCATTCTTGCCTGCGGAATCGATCCCGATGGAAACGTAAGGGAAGACCCGCACGGAGAATTCGACGGAAAAAACGTGCTCATGCACCTGATGGCGCCTGAAAAAGCTGCGAAGCTGGCCGGCGTTCCGGCAGATAAAGCAACCGCAACCATCAACACCGTGCGGGAACTGCTCTATCTGAAGCGACTGAAAAGACCCCGCCCGTTCCTCGACGACAAAATCATCACATCATGGAACGGACTCATGATATCTGCTCTTTCGCAAGGATTCAACGTACTCGGCAACCACGAATACCTCGACGCAGCAAGAAAGGCCACAGACTTCATATTTGACCGGCTCTATAGGGAAAAAGAGGGCACGCTTCTGCGCCGCTATCGCGACGGCGAAGCTGCCATACCTGGAAAAGCCGAAGATTATGCATGCTTCATTCGCGGCCTGCTCGACCTCTACCAGGCATCCTTCGAAGAACGCTGCCTTGCATACGCGCAAAGGCTGTGCGACAAACAGAACGAACTCTTTTACGACGACAAATCGGGAGGGTATTTCAGTACAGCCTCGACAGACACCAGCGTACCGGCAAGACTCAAGGAGGAATATGACGGTGCCGAACCGGCAGCCGCATCGGTAAGCATCAGAAATCTGCTCGATATAGCGGCAATAACCGGAAACGATGCGTATAGAGACATGGCGGAACAATGCCTGAAGGCCTGCTCCGGAATACTGTCGGAACGCGGCAACGCACTGCCGCTCATGCTGACGGCTCTCGACTATGCCCGCAAGGGAGGCTTACAGGCCACGGTTTCAGGCGATATGCCGTCGGATAAACTTCGCGAAATCCTGCAGATTCTCTATGCACGCTATCTGCCCGATATGACTGTACAACACATCTCGGCAACGAACGTCACCAAACCAACCATTACGCTCTGCCGCAACCGCTCGTGCATGCCCCCCGTCTCCTCTCCGGAAGAGCTCAGGCAACTTCTCGATACTATCCGTTAAAGGGCAAGCGGTCTTCGATATCGTCGCGATCGTCTTTTTTGTGCATCACGCTGTCGGCAACCTGGCCGATAATCGATCCGGCAGCGAAAACCCCGAGACCGACAACGGCAAGACCGGTCAGCACCGGCATCAACGGAGCGGCAAGAGGCCCGACCACCGCGGCGCCGGCAACGCCGGCAGCTGTCTTGACAGCCATATCCACAGGATTCGGCGTTTCCATGTATTTCTCCTGTTTTAGGACGTGAATTTTGATATTTTGTATGCGTTCCTTACCTTATCGCTTATCGTTTGCGAAAACGTACACGTTTTCAACGGCATAAGGACAATTAGCTCAGTTGGTTAGAGCGTTCGCTTCACACGCGAGAGGTCATAGGTTCGAGTCCTATATTGTCCACACCCTCGTTCATACCTCTCCGGAATCCGGTGCATTACCCTCCTGGCTTTCACTCGCGGTACCGGCGTTTCCCTTCGATGTATCCATGGCTTCGAGTACCTGTTTCAAAAGCGAATCGGCAACGAACAAACCGGCTCCGCCGACAAGCATGCCGGCAACACCGTGCATTACGAAAGGCATTCCTAATGGCGTAAGGAGGATTGCACCTCCAGCCGCAGCCGCAGCGTCCTTCAGCATAATACTTCTCCTGTATGAATTGGATTAACGACCGTCCGGGCGTACGATGCCCCCCGGTCATAAAACGTCATGCTTCAATATACACAGGAATTATCTGAAAAAGGAATCGAGGGAAAATCAGGATCTTGCATTTCAGGTCTTTTCTTCCAATAATGCATCAAGAGCTTCGACGATGTGCTCTACTTTTGGGCGAGGATCTTCGGTTCGTCCGTTACGGCAATGCATTTCAAGTTCTTCAGCTGCCTTGCTGAGCGATACGATGCCAAGAATGGCGGCACTCCCTTTAAGTTTATGCGCCTGTTGTTTAAGACTTTCGATATCAGCTTCCTCAAGAGCCCTGCGAAGAGATGCTGGCATATCCTTAAACTCCTCATGAAAAATGCGCAAGAGATCTTCGCTCTCCGATAACGACAGACCGTATGCAGAAGTAACTGCTGTTGAGTGTGCATACTCTTTCACCGCTTTTTCCTGAAGAGGATTTTCTGCAGGCACCGACAGTTGCCTGCCAATGGAGGCAAGAAGCAGTCTGGGGCTGTCCGTTTTGACGCGAAAGTCATTCATTCCTGCGTTTCTCGCCGCAGCCTCCTCTTCAATCGCCCCGCTGAGCCCGATAACAGGCATCCGGGCATAACGGTGGTTTCGACTCGATCGAATCCTGCTGGTGAGTTCGAGTCCATCCATTCCCGGCATATGAATATCGGTTATCATCAACTCGAAATCCTGCTTTCTCAGAATCTCCAGTGCCTGATCGCCGCTATCCGAAACGGTCACAACAATTCCCTTGTCTCTGAGATACATGGCAAGCAGGTCCCGGTTCAGTGCTGAATCGTCCACCAGCAGTACTTTTCGTCCGGTAAATGGAGAACCCGGGTATTTTCCCTCAGGAACGGTATTAATCACGGAACGCAGAGAGGTTATCAGTTCCGCCTGGCTGCAGGGCTTGGCAATAAAAGCCTGCATTCCTGCATTTTCAGATCTGCTTCGTGCGGTCATGACGGACTCTGAACTATGTGCCGCAACAGGCACCGAACAGGCTTCCTGACCTGCTTCGCCGCGGCGCAGCCTTTCGACCGCTTCATAACCGCCCATGGAAGGCATGTTCAGGTCCATGATAACAAGATCGTACCGTCTTTCAGCGAGCTTGTGCAAAGCTTCCCGCCCATCGACCGCCTCGTCGACCTCAACCTGCAAAGGAGCAAGATACTTTTTCAGGACTATGCGGTAAAGCGCTTCGTCGTCAACGATCAGCAGATGTTTTCCCTTAAAATCGGCCATTCCCATGGATATGACGCGCTCCGTATAGATATTCATCTCCTTTTCGGAAATAACCGGAAAAGAAAGCGTGAACTCGGTGTACTGGCCTTCTATCGATTTGCAGACGATATCCCCGCCGAAAGCGGTCATGATCCGCTTGCAATAGGCCAGCCCCAAACCGGTACCGGCGGTTTTGCCTTTAGTGAAAAAGCTGTCGAAAATATGCGGCAGAGCCTCACTCGATATCCCCGGACCCGAATCGTGAAAATATATATAATTATGGGTTTTACCTGTCTCCAGGCGTACCGTGATCTGACTCTCAGGAAAGGTTTTGAAATAGAAAAGGGCATTTTTCAACAGGTTGAAAAGCACAAAAACGAAAAGCGTTTCGTTGATATGAAAGATAAATGAATCTTTCGCGACAAGATGAATGCGCTTCCTGTCCAGTTCCGATTCATAACCGAATTCATCGAGCGCATTGCGTGTAACTCGAACTGCAGACAGATAGGTAAAACTCTCCGGCCCGATCGGTTTCTCGCGAACTTCGCTGAGAACCATGTCGATCACCTGGGCGCCTCGTTTTACGGCCATCTGACCACGAACCACCCGTTCATAAAGACTTTCGAGCCTTTCTTTGCCGATTGGTTTGTTATACTCTTCATGAGTTACCTGCGGAAGAAGGCTTTGTATGCTGTACAGGCAATGCCGAATCTGGCCGAGAGGGTTACGCATCTCATGAGCTATGCTCCCTGCCAGAGACTGAAGCACCGTATTACGTTCATTTGCAAGTGCACCCTTTTTATTGGTTGAATTGACCAGCAAACCAAGCAGTATAGCAATCGGAACCGACAGGAAGTATTCGATAATATCCGGCGTAATCGTCAGATGAGTTCCTGTAGTGGCAACGAATCCGGCATAAGCAACTGCAATACCGGAAACAAACAGTAATGTCAGGAGAAAGAAATTGGTGATAAAGATGATGAACACGAACAGCATGACAGTTTCGGCAACCAGCCACAGGCCGGAAAAGTCATTCATCAGCATCAGGTAGGTAAATACAACAGGAAAGGTAAAGGTCAGCCATAAATACCAGTATATCATCATCAACGGCCTGAATCTGACAGGATAAAAACTGTGAAAAAGAATCGGCACAAAGGTTATCGCTGTGGCGAAACGCAGTTCAAAAGATTCATAAGGCTGGGGAAATACAATCGCACACAGTACGTAATAGAGCGGATGTCCCCATAGGCCTATGTACCTGATATAATTGATCGTCAGTTTATTGCGATCGTAGTCTTTCCGGAAAAAATCCTCCAGGCGTTTCAGAAAAGAGGATCCGGAAGAGTATCTGGGGGACATCGATAAGAGCATATTAGCTTTTCAGAACACAGAAACTGTAATGGTTATAAACATCTTCTTCTATATCGAGAAACTTTCCGGAACTGACATCCTGTTCTATGATTAAATCGTACCTGTCGGCAAAATCTCCAATATCGTTATATCCATTAATGAAGGGCTCGCCCATTTTCCGGATATTGTGAATGAATCCTTCAGCTTCGGGTATACCCGTGTGAATTTCAATCAGATCCTGCGACACATAATCAAGCCAGATGCAGGAATCCTCCTGCAGGATCTTTTTTATCGAACGGAGTATGCTGTCAATAATATCTTCACGAAAATACATCGACCCTCCTTCCCAGATAAAAAACGTCGGCAATCCCGAATCGAAATCCGACCGCTCCTGCAAAGCCTGGTCGATCGGCTGGTTTTCAAGATCTATGGGAACGGCATATACTGTTTTTTTATTATCGTAATCGAAAATGCTTTCTCTTTCATGCAGCATGACCGGCAAATCGAGATCGTAAACAATGGCATTCGGACAATCAAGCCGCCAGAACCGGCTGTCGTAACCGGAACCGATATTGACGACATTGAATCTTGTCTTGTCTGCCGCAAACACGCGTACGCACTCGTCAATATGCCGCGTCCGGGCCGCTATCATGTTCTGCAGCTGCGGAGTAGCCACGCTGAACCTTCTCGCAAGAGTTATGCCGTGTTTCCCGGCCAGCATGAAAGCATAGGGATCGTCGAACCGCCTCTCGTGCTGCGGCTTTTCCTGTTCAAGTGCGCGCAATCCTACAATCAGTTTTGCCGTTGTTTTGGTCTTGTGCTCATAGAGCAGATCAATCTTGTCAACATCGTAAGCATTTCGTTTAAGGCCCCTGATATCCTGCGTCCAGTAGGTGAAATCGGCCGTTGCAACCAGTTTCTCGCCGTTGTACATGTGCACGGGAACCGTCACTACTATCTTGCTGCTGCTGGCAAATCGCCTTGCAAGCCCTTCCCATCGGTCTTTGTCGATCCGGGCCTTGCAGGTCAGGTTATGACAGCTGGGAGTGATCCATTTGATGGAAGCCTTCGCTCCCCACATGTAACCGGCGTTCTCGTCCACCGAAGGCCAGAAACCGATAATCGGCACGCGATGAAACAGAGTGGTCAGGGCCAACCCGCCGGTGTATTCTGCGGCAAGCAACATAAGCGGGCCTTGATGGGCGATGTACTGATTCGATGAATTTGGAATAAGCGGAAGTTCCGTTTCGGCATAACCACGCTCGACATCCGTAATCTTCCAGTCGATGAAACCAAGAGCCGGTACCGATTCGTGAAACGACTTCGTCAGAGCTTCGAGATCGAAACGATCCCGACGATCCTCCTCCCATGCGTCGATTGAATTCAAAAGAAAAGAATGATTGAAATTAGGGAGCATATGGTTCTGTATCACTGCTATACTGCTTGTTGGGAACTGTAGGGCCTATGATTCCGGTAAAATCCACTGGTCAGGAAAACAACAATTCTACAAAAAATTGCGCCATCAACAGTCACGAAAAAACCTGCCAGGCGAATATATGGCCGATGCACAGCCTCGAAATACCGGTATTTAACGAGAAGATAAAATCCATATACCTGTATATGGTTAATGTAACAATCCTGAAACAAAAACCGAAAACATATCTCATTTTTAAAAAAGGAGATAACAATCAATGGGATGTTATTTTCGCGTAGCTCGCAAGACCGGCTCGCAATCATGGCATGAAGAATGATTGCAGATACCAGGCTATAACCGTGTATAATCCTCTTTTTTTTCAGAACCCGACTCTGCTTTCAGCCGGATCCGGCAATACGCGCTGCAAACCGATCACTATGCAGGCTTTGTGTAATCAGAGTGTGCAGTCTGCTACTGATAAAAGACGAGATCATTGATCGAGAACATCACGGATTTTCTGCTTCAGAGCATTGATACTGAAAGGCTTCTGGATAAACTGGACATCGGTATTGATCACTCCATGGCTTGCGATATTATCGGCAGTATACCCCGACATATAGACAACCTTCATATCAGGCTGAATCGATTGAATTTTGAAGGCGAGATCGCGTCCGTTCATTTCCGGCATAATCACATCAGTAAGCAGCAGGTGAATTGCCCGTCCATGTTCTTCCGCTACCTGAAGGGCTTTTTCCGGCGTATTGGCAGTAAGTACCGAATAGCCGATTTTTTCAAGTACCATCCTGCATAGCTTCAGTATTTCCGGTTCGTCTTCGACAAGCAGTATGGTCTCTTTTCCCTGAACAACAGGTGAAACCGGTTGTTCTTCGGCTGGATGATGCAGTGTTTTTTCGATACGGGGCAGATATATCCTGAATGATGCCCCATTTCCGGGTTGGCTTTCAAGATTGATAAAACCGTTATTCTGCTTCACGATGCCGTAGACAGTCGAAAGTCCGAGTCCGGTGCCTTTACCGGTCTCCTTGGACGTAAAAAAAGGCTCAAAAATATGCTCGAAGTGTTGCTTTTCGATCCCGCAACCGGTATCGGTTACTGCAAGAATAACATATTCGCCGGGCGTTACCAGCGAAAATGCACCGGCATCAGTTTCATCAATGCCCGTTGCGCCTGTTTCAATGGTAACCGTTCCCACGTCAACTATAGCATCGCGGGCATTAACGCAAAGATTTACAAGAATCTGATCGATTTGCGAAGGATCGATATTCACAAACAATTGAGAGATACAAGGCTGCCAGCAAAGTTTTATATCCTCTCCGATCAATCTTTCCAGCATATTCAGCATCCCTTCCACAAGGTTGTTCAACTCAACGATTTTCGGAGTAACAGTCTGTTTTCGTGCGAAAGCAAGCAGCTGTCCGGTCAGATTAGCAGAACGGTTGGCCGCGTTGACAACCTCCTCGATATGTTCTGTATTGGCTGGATCAAGGTTTTCTGATGCAAGAGCCAGCTCGGCATTACCCAGAATAACGCCAAGCATATTGTTGAAATCGTGAGCTATACCTCCGGCAAGTCGACCGACAAGCTCCATTTTCTGCGATTGCTGAAGCTGCAGTTCAAGCTTTTCTTTTGCCTCCTCAGCCAATTTTTGCTCTGTAATATCGATAAACGATCCGCTGATGAAATCCGCCTCGCCTTTTTCGTTATAAACAAGAGTTGCCGTATTGCTCAGCCAGGCGATGGTGCCATCACGACGCTTGAATCTCGACTCGAAACCGCTGACGTATCCGTCTCTCATAAGCAGTTCCCTGAGCCGCAATGCATCCTCGGGATCGACGTAACTTTCGCGCGTATCCTGCATTATCCACCAGTCTCGATCCTCTTTGTCAGCACGGGCTATCTGAAGACAACATTCGTTAGCCGTTATGATGCGCCCTCCCAGATCACTCTGATACAAGCCTATCGGCAGGGTTTCATACAATTCCCGATATTTTTTTTCACTTTTCTGCAAGGCTTTTTCTGCTTCAATTCGCAGAATTTCCCCCGACAGGCGCATTGATACGAGTTTTATGATCGTTTCGGCAAGATTGCCGTTTTCAAGCAAACCTCTACCGATAACCCTGATGATTCCGATCGATTGCCCGTTATGGTCAAAAAGCGTCGCGGCTATATAGCTTTCTGCCCGAAGATCCTGAAACAACCGATCCTGCGGAAACAGATCGCGTACGCCTGAGAGATGGATGCATATTCCGTTATCATCCAGTGCTGCCGCAGGGAGCATGTTCCACGCCGCATCGGATATATCTTCCGTATCATATCCGATACTCCATATACCAAGCGTCGTCATGGCTGAGCTATCGCGTTCGAATCGCCCGATATGCACAACATCCATGCCGAGGCAATCCGCGAGATATTGAGCCAGAGCGCTGAAAAAAGAGTCGGATGCCGGCAACGATGTAATACGGGCAAGGAAGCTCTGCATGTCCTCGATCCGTTTACGATCGGTAATGTCTATGCCGATACCTATCAGATAAGGCTGGCCGTCGAAAACAATACGCCGACCGGTCATCAGAAACCAGCGGAATGCAGGTCCTCCGCAAAGCAGCACCCTCCCGACCGCAATTTCGACAGTTCCTTCTTCAAGTACATTGGTGATTTTTTTCTGAATGAGCACTCGATCTTCCGGATGAATGCTATGAATCGCTTCGGCTTCATGCATCTCGTATTCCGGTTTACCGATAATCATATCTCGCTGATACGCATTCCATGCAGCATATCGTCCATCGATATCAATCATATAAAACGTTCCGGGAATACTCTCAATAACTGCTTTGCGAAAGGACTGCTCTTTCATTTCGGCCTTCTGTGCAAGCTTGAGCATCGTTATATCGATCACGATTCCTACATATCGGCTTACCTCGCCTTCATCGTCTTTGAAAGGAGTGCCTTTCGACATAAGCCATCGTTCAGTGCCCTCAGCCTGCCTGACCCGCCACTCGACAGTAAATTCTTCAGCTTTCCTTGCCGCTTCGATCACGATTCTTTCGGTTTGGTCCCTCTCTTCGGGCAGGATGGATTTCAGCCATGCATCGTAAGAAGCCTCGGTGCCATCCTTATCAAGTCCATAGAGACGATACAGTTCATCCGTCCAGATATTGCTGTCACTCTTTGTATTCCACTCCCAGATACCCGCATGAGCGGCATCCATGATAAGCTGTAATCTGCTCTTGCTTTCGGCAAGATCGCGATACGCCCTGTTGCGAAGGGTAACGTCGTGTACCGTGGTAATAATGTAATCGCTTTCAGCGTTGGCAACTGTCGTAACACTGATCTCCGTATCAATCCGTGAACCGTCTTTATGCAGCAGAATCGCATCGAACATGCATGTCCTGTTTTTTTTGAGCCCGCCCAGGCAATTTGCCAGAATGGCTTGCATATCCTCTTGAGGATGAAGATCTTCCGGACCCATATCGAGCAACTCCTCCTCGGTATACCCGGTCATCCGGCATGCCGCCGGGTTAACCAGCTCAAATCGTCCGATTCTGCCGTTTTCGGAGATAGTATGGATAAATACACCATCCCTGATATGCTCAAAAATTGTTTTATAGATACTCACCTGTTCCGGTACGACATAATCCTGCAGTTCTGAATGGATGTTATCAGGTGCTGTCGATTTGGATAATTCCTGATCAAGGCGGGTGGTGGAAGGCTTCTGCATACTGACAGTTGTTGAAAGGCAAATTTCCGAACCCTGGTATCGAGGTTGAACCCGGTTTGATTACCGGGCCTGCTCAGCGACCGGTTTTTCTTAACAGATACCGCCCCGTAACGAAAACATGCAGACGGATCCCGGATGGTAATGGCATTTCATTTATGGCGTTTTCATTTAGAGGGCAGAATAACCGCAGGCAGCCCGGCAAAACGCGATGAAATTTTGCCGAAATAACCGGGACTGTCCATACATTCAGGATCTTCCGGTTCGGTACAGGGTATTTCGACGATAGTCCACGTCCCCTTAACCCTTTGCAAGAGAGCATAAAAGTCCTCATACCGAGAGTTTCCGTCCTCAGACCGGGGCTGCGTATGCACCCATGCCCACCCCTGGCAGACCTTCATTGACTTCACGACGAAAACAACATCGAGCTCATGAAGCTCCCTGACCTTCATACGCATGACGTCGAGTATTGCCTTGCGTTCGACGCTGCCCGGAGCCGGAGTGAATACTTCCCCGCTCCGGGTTTTTCCCGAAGCATCCCGAAAAAAGAAGATATCAGCCCGAGCGATACCTGTAATCAGAATGAATACTGCAGGCAGAAAAAGGCTTCGAACGTGTTTCATCGCCGATTGCATGATTGTTAATAGTTGACAGCTGCCCATTGAAGGATAAAAGCTGCCCCCACGATAATCAGAGAACCTTGCTGATCTTTTCAACAAGCACGCGGATATCGACAGGCTTCACGACATAATCATTCATCCCTGAAGACAAAGCTTCGCGAACGAGTTGCTCATCCGATTCGCCGCTGAAGCCGATAACCGGAAGAACAGCAATATCCTCTCTTGCCGATTTTCGTATCCACCTGGTAGCCTCGATACCGTCAACTATGGGCATCCCGATATCCATGAGCACCATATCGAACCTGGCGGATTCTATCTTTTCGAGTGCTTCCCGCCCGTTCTTCGCCTCCTCGGCATGCATACCGTATTTTTCGAGCATCATGGCAAGTCCGATCCGGTTGACCGACGAATCGTCGACAATCAGCACCCTTCGCCCATGAAGACGCTGGAGCTGGATGCCTTCAAGCTCCCGAAAAACTTCAGCAAGACCCATAATCAACTCCTCGTCCGTACAGGGTTTTGCAAGCAACCCCTGCATACCCGCCTTGATCGTCTTTGCATGGACAACAGCATAGGGTTGCTCAGTATAGCCCAGAACGGGAACGGTGGATGATGATTTGCCGGCATCTCCCTGCCGTATCAGTTCCGTGGCTTTGTAACCATCGAGCACCGGCATGAAAAGATTCATTATAACAAGATCGCAGGGGGCGCTGCGCAGCTTTTCGATGGCCTCCCTGCCATCGGCTGCCTCGTCCAGAAAAGCAACAACTTCCCCAAGCACCCTGCGCACCTCTTTCCTGTCCTGTTCCCTGTCGTCAACCACGAGAATACGCTTGGCTCCTAAAAGATCGCGATTTTCATTGATCAGCCCTTCGAGGCTTGCCTGTAACTGCTCCCGGGAAACCACAGGAAAGTCGAGCACGAACTCTGTGTAGGCGCCTTCTTCTGAATTACAGGTAATATCGCCGTTGAAAGCATGCATAACCCGCTTGCAGTATGAAAGCCCCAATCCCGTTCCCCCTTTCTTGCCTGAAGTATAGTAGGGATCGAATAGTCGCTTCAGATGCTCCGGCGGAATCCCCGGTCCAGTATCCCTGACTTTTACGCTGTTAATATCCTCTCCCGGCTCGATCGTTATGTAAATTTTCGCTTCCGGACGCGATTCCAGAACATAAAGCGCATTCTTCAGGAGATTGAAAAGCACGAACATATACATGGTTTCGTTAACACGGAACTTGAAATCCCGACTGCTGCGAAAAACGATCTTCTTCCGCTCCGACGAAGATTCGAAACCATACTCATCTATCGCCTTACGGGTTGTCAGCGTTGCACTCGCATGGATAAAACTGTTTTTACTGATGGGTTTTTCATTGACTTCATCGAGAATCATGGTAATGATCTGCGATCCTCGCCTGACTGCAATCTGGCACCATGCCACGTGCTGGTAGAGGCTGTCGAGCACCTGCATGATATTTTCCTGCAGATCTGCTGACTTTCCATTATCCTCTTTACCGCAGGAGGGAAGCTGATGTTCTATAATATCGAGATTCAGTCGCACCTGGCTGAGAGGATTACGCATTTCATGCGCGATACTGCCGGCAAGCGCCTGAAGAGCCGCGTTTTTTTCGAGCGCCACCTGCCCCTTTCTGTTGCTGTAACTGAAAAGATAACCTGCCACAAGGCAGAACGAAAGCACTGTCGCATAAGCAGCAATATCGAAATCCGGATTCAGCGAAACGCCCGGAGATGTCAGCATAAAAAACGCTACAGCCGCCAATATGCCAATAACAAGGTCGAAGAGCAGCATCAGCCAGTTCGGAACAAAGGCGATCAGAACGAATACCATGAAAATTTCCCAGTAAAGCCAGAGTTCGTGAAAATCGTTCTTCAGGAGGTAAAACGTAAAGATAAAAGGCAAAACAAATATCAGGGTAAAATGCCAATAATACGGGAAAATCCTCTTTGCCACCGAAGAATCAAGCCTCACAAGCAGCAGGGCAAAGAGAGCGAGTAATGATCCGGCTAAACGTAAAGCAAAACTTTCATACGGCATGAGAAAGCCGTATTTCAAAAGAAAATAAAAAAAAAGGTGTCCCGGCGCAGCAAGAAGCACGCCCCAGGTTACGTTGAACCGCGATATCCGGGTGCCCTCATCGAAGCACTTCCTTATATATCCTGAAAGAAGCATGCTTTTTACCCTTTTTGCTGGAACGAACGGCAATTCAGCATTGCGTTTCAAATCCACAGAACAGAATGGCGCTGCCGCCATTAAAGGCCATTAACCGCGTAAAAAAGAAGAGCGGGGGAAAGACGGGAACGTGTACATTATTCATGTAAATGTAAACAAAAAGCATAAAAAACATGAGCTTTCCGGGCAATCGACGCGCACCGGCATCCACAATCAAAAAACAAAGCTGTTTATGATACCGGTAACCTCAAACCGAAAGCATTGATGAAGTCCGATCTTCATCAATGCCCGATAGCTTCGTTACAGCACGAATCTTTCACCGGATCGCTTGTTTTTTTATTCATCGGGTTTTACCAGCAATTCACGTTTACTGGCCACCATATGCACTCTCTGCGTTATCGCCTTGTTCATCCGTTCGTAGTCACTCCTGAACATGCGCCGCATGACACTTCCGGCAAGGACCCCAATGATGCCTGAAAACCGTTCGATATTAACGAACTTCACGCCTCCGGTGCGCTCACGGGAAATATAAAAACAATGTTCGACGCGTAACAGATCCGCGAAAAGCGTCATGACCCAGCATAACCGTTTTTCAGGATATACGGCAGTAACGATAAACGGAAGGCGAATCGCGGGCAGGAAGCGAAGCCTGACCCGTATGCGTATGTGACACCCTTCGCGCAACTCGCCATCGACGGACGTAATCATGGTATTCCACTCCGGATATGCCGCAGCATCGGCAAGTACCTGCCAGACTGCCCCGGGTGCAGCATCGAGAGTTATACCGGTCTGGACTTCGACCATCCGGAAAAGGAACTTTTTCAGTATCGATTCAATGTTATATGATGCATAATGCCAAACCCTGGAACGATGTGCGGACGATTCGGTTTTTTTGAGCTGCGTTACTTCCTCGATCAGCTCAGGCAGCTGGAGCTGCCTTTCGAGGAGAACGAACACTACCGGTTCATGCCTGGTTATAACATAGCGCCTGACAACACCGTAACCGTACTGCTCGGCGACGAAGGTGTCAACGTGCTCGCCAATGCGCATTGGGGGCTCGTTCCCCACTGGGCGGAAACCATCCCGAAAATACGACCCGTGAATGCCCGGGCGGAAAGCCTCGGAACGAAGCCCTACTTCCGCCACATGCTGAACCGCCGCCACTGCCTGATTCCCGCAAGCGGATTTTACGAATGGAGCGCTGTGCGAGACGCGAGTCCCAAGTCGAGCGCCATGCGAGACGCGAGTGACAATAAACAGCCCTGGTACATCCATCGCGCCGACAAGCGACCCATGGCGCTGGCCGGACTCTGGGACCGTTGGCAACCAAAAGACGAAAAGAAGCCTCCCCTGACTTCCTGCGCCATCATCACAACAGAAGCGAATGCCGATATGCAGTCCATCCACGAAAGAATGCCGGTTATCCTTGAGCAGGAATCATGGCAGGAGTGGCTCGATACAGACGGAAAAGCGGCAACATGCCTTCTGAGGCCAGCTGCTGACGGCATTATAGAAAGCTACCGGGTATCGAGAAAGATCAACAATCCTCAGTATATCAGAAAAGATTGCATCGAACCGCTCAACGAAGAATAAAGCATAAATTATTGGCCGTTGTTTTTGAAATAACGGTTTTCTTTTTTTACCTTTACTTCCCGTTGAACAACAGGGCGAAGTGGCCGAGTGGTCAGGCAGAGGTCTGCAAAACCTTGTACAGCGGTTCGA
>Ga0194126_10007059_pt1 | contig 15733 bp, 13 predicted proteins | sample TA2KigC150mmetaG_FD_148641 | JGI IMG/M metagenome (GOLD analysis project Ga0194126, IMG submission 148641) | Freshwater microbial communities from Lake Tanganyika, Tanzania - TA2015035 Kigoma Deep Cast 150m | ecosystem: Environmental > Aquatic > Freshwater > Lake | place: Tanzania: Lake... | reverse complement strand
ACGCTGGCTGTCGCAGCGCACAAACCCACGATCATCGTGGATTTCTACGGATTGGATTACTACCTCTTCAAGGATGTTCCCGGCATCGAAATCGTTCGCGAACATGAGAAATTTCATCCGTTGCTGGCGCGCATTTTCAACGATCGGACTTATTACAACCGGCTTGTGGCAGGTCAGGCGCAGGCTGCCCAAAAATTCGCACTCTTTGATAGCAAAGCCACCGAGCGGATTCTCGATCTGATCGTCGAGTTGGTTAAGCAGGGCAAGGCAATCCGGCAGTTGGCGAAACATGAGCGGCGTAAGGCCCTGCCGCCCTGGGCGCGATAGGGAAAGGTGATGGTCGGCGGTTTTTTAGCGCGCCTTGCGGATTTCTTCTACCGCCTCCGGATTGACCAGCGAAGAAGTATCCCCCGGGTTTTCCCCCAGGTATGCCGCCCGGATCATGCGGCGCATGACCTTGGCGTTTCGGGTCATCGGCAGGGCGTTGACGAAGAGCACCGCGCCGGGGGCCAGGGGTTTGCCCAGCGAGTTGGCGACTAAATCGGTCAACTCCTGGCGCAGCGCGTCGCCGGATTCGGCCTCGGGGCGCAGGACGCAGAAGACTACCACCTCATTGCCCTTGATCTCGTGGGGAACACCGATGGCAGCCGCCTCGACAACCTGGGGATGGCCGACCAGGATCGTCTCCACTTCGGCAGGTCCCAGGCGTTTGCCAGCAACTTTGATGGTGTCGTCTGAGCGCCCGAGAACGTACCATTGATCGTCCGAGTCCCGCGCAGCCCAATCGCCATGCACCCAGATATCCGGCCAGCGCGACCAGTAGGTTTGCAGGTAGCGCTCCGGGTCCTTCCAGAAGCCGCGCGTCATGCCGATCCAGGGGGTCCTGATGACCAGTTCGCCCACCTGATCGACGACCGATTTCCCCTCCTCGTCGAGCACGTCGGCGGCCACGCCCGGGCAGGGGCCGGGGAAGCTGGTGGGCTTGATGGGTAGCAGCGGATTGCCCATCAGGATGCCGCCGGAGAGTTCGGTGCCGCCGGTGTAGTTGATGATGGGCATCTGGCTGTCGCCGACCACCTCGAACAGCCACATCCAGGGTTTGTGATTCCAGGGTTCGCCGGTCGAGCCGACCATGCGCAGGGAGGACAGGTCATGGGAACGAACGGGCTCTTCCCCATGCGCCATCAGGGCACGGATCAGGGTGGGGGAGAGGCCCAGCTTGTTGATCTTGTGACGTTCGATCATCGCCCAAAGACGATCCGGGCCGGGGTAATCGAGAGCGCCATCGTAAAGGAAGCCCGTACCGCCCATAATCAGCGGCCCGAAGACCATCCAGGGGCCTAACATCCAGCCCATGTCGGTGACCCAGTAGATGATCTCATCGGGATGAAAATCCATGCCGAAGGCGACATCCTGGGTGGCCTTGACCGGGAAGCCGCAATGGGTGTGCACGGCGCCCTTGGGACGGCCGGTCGTCCCCGAGGTGTAGATCACCATCAGGGTGTCCTCAGCACGCGTAACGTCAGTCCGAGCCTCCATGGCTTGTTTGGGGATGAGATCATGCCACCAGTGATCGCGCCCTTCGATCATCTTCACATCCTGACCGGCGCGATTAAGCACGATGAGGTGTTCCAGGCTGGGCAACTGCCTGGCGGCCTCGTCGGCGACTGGCTTGGTCAGCATCAGCTTGCCGCGACGGAAGAAGCCATCGGCGCAGAACAAAGCTCTGGCTCCGGTATCGTTCAGGCGCGTGACCACCGCGCCGGCGCCATACCCCGAGAAGAGCGGCGTGATGACCGCGCCGATCTTGGCGATAGCCAGCACGGCGATGATGATCTCAGGCGTCATGGGCATGAAAACGCCGATGGTGTCCCCTTTGCCCAGGCCGAGAGAGCGCAGGGCGTTGGCAGCCTGGTTGGTCTGGCGGTAGAGTTCGCCGTAGCTGATCGCCCGGGTTTCGCCGCCCTCGCCCTCCCAGATGTAGGCGGTTTTTGATTCTGTAGGCGTGCCGATGTATTTGTCCAGGCAGTTATGAATGATATTCATTTTCCCCCCGATGCACCAGTCGGGCCATTGGATGCCCCGGGAGAGATCGAGGACTTGCGAGTAGGGTTCGTAGAATTCGATCTTCAGGAATTTCAGCAGGGCGTCAGTGTACCAGGCCACATCGTGGGTGGAGCGGCGCATCAATTCGTCGAAGTCGGCGATGCCGTGTTGGCGCATGAAGCGGGTCAGGTTGGCGCGCTCAATGTGATTTGTTGTTGGCCGCCAGATGAAATCACCACCATACTCGAATTGCTCGCTCATGGGGACTCTTCGGGGTATTTGCACTGTTCTATATACCAGTCGAACACTTCCAGGAAGTTCTGCACCTTGTTCTGATCTAATGTTGCCAATTTGATACTTGGATACTTCTTGAGAGTCTCATCAGGTAATCTTGTTCCTGTGGCTTTTTGAATTCTGGTTGCTAACTCTAGCCTTTTTTCGTGAGTGTTAAATGGCTTTAACAATTTTGCAAATTGAAGTTGAATATATGCACTTTTCCAGCCAGTTCTTACAGCGAAAGTGTAGTGAGTAATTTCATCCATGTCCAACATAGCGAAAAACGCGCCATCACTTGATCCACTCCCCCATTCGATTCTGAGATTCTTATGCTCTGCCCAATTGAAAATCTGTTCGGCCACTTTCAACTCTCTCTGATTTGACCTGCTCTTGAGAGTATCGAGAAACACATCTTTATTCCATTGTCTTCTTTCTGCCTTGCCAGAGAATTTTCTAATATCTGCGCCCGCTGTTATGCCGACAACGCGAGGTACAAGTGACTTAATACCTTGTCCTGCATACTGCTTGACTTCAATAGCATAGATTTCAGCGGGACTCATTTGTTGATTGAGAAATTCGACAATTCTCTGGAGTTCTCTTGGAATCTCATCTGCTACAAAAACAAGGCGGACTCTTCCGCTCAACAAGTTGGTCTTAACTCTCTGCCAAAATTCAAGAATATCGTGGTCTTCACCAAGAAATTCTTGAATGAACATATCCAGATCCAAACCCTGCCGAGATGCAATAGATTCTATTTCTGTCTGTATTCTCTCTACAGGCCAGTATACGATGGCATTTGCCGCATAATCTAGAATTTGCCCGACAACTTCTCGCCTTACTCTCGTATCAGTTGAACGCTTGACTTCCACAAGTGTTGGAACTCCATCTTGGTCGAGGAAAAGATGATCTAATGACCAACGGTCGCCAATATTTTCCTGGTCTGGTATTCCCATTTCTCGCTTAATCAACAACCATCTGCGCGGTTGATCTAGATTGGGTTGATTCCCTGATAACAAATTGGGATACCTGGCTAGAAGCTCCTGGAGTAGCGACTCCGAGTTGTAAGGCTCTTCCGCTAACTCTATTAAAGACCCATCAGATTGAATTAAGAATATCCCTTGAGCCATTTTAACCTTTCCTCAACGAATGTAGCCACCTGACTCGGATTTAACAGCGGTATATCATTGTAACAAATCCGCTCTCTAGCTGAGTAGCCTGGATCGGCGTTCTTTTCGTTACATTCGTTGAATTTGCAACAATTTGTGATCTACTTCTCCCACATGCTGACTTCGTCGAGCAGCGTTTTCTCTTCGTCGCTCAAGCGCAAACCGACCCCGCCCAGGTTGTCTTCCAGTTGCGTCAAGCTGCGCGGGCCAATGATCGGGCTGGCAACCAGGGGATTGGCCAACAGCCAGGCCAAAGCCACGCGGGATACCGACACGCCGTATCCCCCTGCGATCTTTTGGGCGGCATCCAAAATAGCCCAGCCGCGCTCGTTGAAGTAGCGTCGTTTGACGCTGTCGGCGCGCACGCTGGGGGGAGCGGCCTCATCTGGCTTGTATTTGCCCGTCAAAAAGCCTCCCGCCAGCGGGCTGTACGGAATCACGCCAATGCCATACGTCTCACAGACAGCGGCTAATTCTTGTTCGAACTCTTTTCGGTGCGCCAGGTTGTAGTGGGGCTGCAGGGACACGAAGTGGTCGAGGTGATGTTTGTCGGAAGCCCATAACGCCTGCATCAACCGCCAGGCCGGGTAGTTCGAGGCCCCGATATAGCGGACTTTGCCCTGCCGGATCAGGTCGTCCAGCGCTCGCAGCGTCTCCTCGACGGGGGTATTTTCATCGTGCCAATGGGTTTGATAGAGGTCTATGTATTCGATGTCCAGGCGGCGCAGGGAGGTCTCTACCGCTTGCATGATATGGTAGCGCGATAGCCCCTCATCGTTGGGGCCTTCCCCCATGGGGCCGCGCACTTTGGTTGCGATGACGACTTGATCGCGTGGGATATCGAACTTTTTCAACCACTTGCCGATGATGGTTTCGGCCACCCCCCCGGGATTGCCGTCCACCCAGTTCGAGTAGATATCGGCGGTGTCTAAGAAGTTGATCCCGGCTGCGTAGGCAGCGTTGAGGATCTCGAAGGATAACGCCTCATCGGCTGTCCAACCGAATTGCATCGTGCCTAAGCACAGCGCAGAGACTTTCAAGCCCGTGTTTCCTAAGTTGCGATATTCCATGATAGCTCCATATCAACTCGTCCATAAAAAGTCCATGACGGACATTTTAGCATGTCTTTGCGCTCTCCGCGCGAGGAATAGCACAGGTCTTGCCCCCCTCGGTCCCTCCGCTATGGGGGGAAGCTTACATTTATTGCAACTCGGCATTGCCCGGTGCAGGGCCTTTGGGCAAGGCAAGGATAGCCGGTATGGCACCCAGGGAGATGAACGCGCTGGCATAGAAAGTCGCCCGCAGCCCCCACAAATCCCCTGCGATCCCCAGGAAAACCAGGGCAAGAGATTGCGCCAGGAAGGCCATCGCCATGAATAGACCATTGGCGACAGCGCGATTCTCTGGCGAGTTGTCTTGCACCAGGGCCAGGAAAACGGGTTGGGTGGAGATGCTCACGAAGCCCAGCAATAACAACACTAGGATGACCAACCATCCTTTTACTTGCAGAAAGGTGAAGGTCAACAGGGCCGAGGCGATGATGGCGATCAACAAGGTGGGTTTGCGCCCGATCCGGTCGCTGACTGTTCCGCTGACCAGCGCCCCTGCCACGCCCGCGATTTCGAGGATAGAGAGCGAGGCCCCCGCGAGGACCAGCGTGGCGCCTTCCGAAGTGAGGAAGGTGGGCATATAGGTTGTGATGCCGGCTACGAGGAAGGCGCGCGGCAGGAGTACGAAGAGAAGGGGTAGGAAAAAAGTTTTGAGTTGGGGCCTGATCTTCTCGAGGCCAGTCGGTTTGTGGCGGAATTCTTTTCCTGAAACCCGGCGGAAGCGAACTAAGAGGATCAAAGAAGAAAGCCAACCGACGACGATCAACCGGAAGATGCCTGCCAACCCCCAAAGCGAGACCGCCCAGACGGCGATCAACGGGCCTACGGTGCGGCCTAATTCTCCTCCAGCCATGAACAGGCTCATCCCCACACCCACGCGCCGGCCGGAAATGCGGGCGATCATGGCGGGCGATGGCGCATGAAAGGCGGCTGTGCTGACCCCTGTCAAGAATAACAACACCACCAGGGCAGGATAACCGGGCGCGACACCTAACAGACTCATGAAGGTAGCAGTCAGGGCCGGCGCGAAGATAACGAAATAGCGCAAGCTGATCTTATCTGCCAGGTAACCGATGAAGGGATTCAGGATGGCCGGCAGTTGCTGGATCGCGGTCAACCCCCCCACCTGGGTCAGGGTGAGGGATAACTTACTGATGATTTCGGGTAAAAGGGGAGCTACGAAAGCGGTATAGGTATCGTGGATGAAATGCCCGCTGGCGATGGTGATCACCTGGTTGAGTTCGAAGGCGGCCTTGCTTTCTACGTTTGGGGTGGTGAAACTTGTTGTTGAGGTCATGTATTGTCCTTGAGGATTAGATTGCTAACTATACCGCGTCTTCGAGAGTGTCACAAGGAAGATGTTATTAAAACGAAAGCCGACGCATCCCGGCGTCGGCTTTCGTTTTATCACAATGAAGATTATCAATCCGCCTTACTCCAATTCGGGACCACAATCCATAGGACAATGTAAGGAACCAAACCTGGAATACCTCCAGGGATCAGCGCGATCAGGAAGGCCAGGCGGAACCAAAAGGCGCTGATCCCGAAGAATTCTGCCAGACCGCCGCATACACCCGCCACAACGCGATCTCGACGGGAGCGGCGTAAAGCGTTTCTTCTAGCTGTCATCATGGCCTCCAGTCAGTACACGGATTGCACGGATGAACACGGAAAAAATTTCTAGGATCCATAGAATCCGTGTTCATCCATGTCCCATCTCTAAGCAGCCGCGGGAAGAATAGCAGGCCTGCGCCAATCCTGGAAGACCAGCCACATGGCGCCCATGCCGATCAGGGTGACCACCACGCCGATGACCCAACCCAGGATGGGGATCGCCCGCAACAGCACGTAGATCAGCACGCCCACCACCAGGGGCCAGACTTTGGAACCGGCGTACTGAGGGGTCAGCTTGCCTAAGACCCACTTGCCGCCCCAGAAGGCGATCACCAGTTTCGAGCCATACGTGACCAGCAGCACGAAGACCGCCATCGCCAGCCCCAGAGAGGAGAAGCCCACCCCAAAGATCGTGCGCCCCAGGCCGCCCAGGGTCAACACGCCGAAGAAGATGCCCAGGGCCAGCACCAGGCCTGCCAGGATCACCGCGCCTGCATATCCGGCGATCACGGTTACCAGGCCCCAACCTGAGGAGGGCAGCGGTTTGCCGACGGCTTTGGCGATCACTTTATCGAACAGACTGGGAAGCAGCCACAAGACCAGCGCACCCAACGCCAGAAGCGTGACCAGCTCGCGCGCCCGTTGCAGGAACCACTGCCCCACTTTGACCGCGGCATTGATCTGCGGAGGAGGGAGGACCTGACCGGGAGTTGGCTGCGCCTCGGGCTCAGGAGTGCTGTAGACGATCCCGCCCCCAGGAGTCGTCTCGATGCTCTCGGATTGATCTGTGAAGCTGGTATAGGCCACCTTGCCGCCGATCTCGGCGCTCTCGGAAATACGCAGTCCCGGAGCGATCATTGCCGGGGTTCCCGGAGGCATGAATGAGGTGAAGGGCATCGGCCCCATGCTTTCGCCCGGATCGCCGACTTCAGCGTTGACATCGCCGCCGACAACTCCATTGATCGCCAGCGCGCCTGCCCCGGCATACACATCACGCCCGATTTCGCCATCCAGGATCGCCTGGTAGCCCCCGATGGCTGTGTCACGGCTGATCGTCGCGCCATCCTCTACCGTCAGGGAAAAGCCGCCAAAGTACAGGTTGCGCCCAATCGAGGCCGATGGTCCGACGGTGGCGGCGTTGCAGCCCGTGTAGACGCTGCCGGCGACTTCTCCGTTGATTTCGATGAATTGTCCGGCGGCGACCAGGCTGCCGTTCACCACGCCGTTGAAGACGACATTCTGGCCAAAGGCGAATAAATCGCCGTTGACTGTGCCGTCAATGACGACGTTATCTCCAGCGATGAATAGGTCATCGTCCACGACCTCGCTGGCAGGCAAATCACCATCCTCGATGAACTCGAAGGCTTGCGCTGAACCTACAAGCCCCAGGCTGAATGTAAGCGCCAGTGCGAATGGCATCAGCCAGTAGATAACTAAGGTTAGTTTCTTCATGATCGTTAACTCCTTGGTGATAAGATAGATATGTTCGAATTATTATACGCTAGGCTTTCTCCCTGGTTGCACAATATTTGCGCGATCCACGCCGATCTTCTACGGGTGTCACTGCGAGGCATCCTTTGCCGAAGCAGTCTCCTGGTTAGAAAGGAGATTGCTTCGTCGTAAAAACGCTCCTCGCAATAACAGGCTTGATTCAGTTGCGGCTGGAAAGCGCGCTGTGTCATTTCTCGTGATAGAATCTCGATATGCATTACGAAACTCTGATCCCCCCCGCCGAACTTCTACAACATTTGGATGACCCAGACTGGGTGATCGCCGATTGCCGCTTCTGGCTGGACGATGCCGAAAAGGGACGCCGCGATTATCGAGATGCCCACATCCCAGGCGCGGTCTACGCCCATGTGAATGATGACCTTTCTGGGGTTGTGGCGCCCGGCGTGACCGGACGCCATCCTCTTCCTCCGGTGGATGACCTGGCCGCTGAACTCGGAGGTTGGGGCATTGCCTCGGGAGTTCAGGTAGTGGCCTATGACGATCAGGGCGGCGCCATGGCCGCGCGTTTGTGGTGGCTGCTGAAGTGGCTCGGCCACGACGCTGCTGCCGTGTTGGATGGCGGCTGGGTGCGCTGGCAGCGCGAGGGCTGTCCGGTCACTGCCGATGCGCCTGCGCCAACCGCCCGCATCTTCGAGCCAGAGCCGCGCCGCGAGCTCGTGGTTTCGGCTGAGGATATTCTGACCCGCTTCGGCGATCCAGCCTATAGACTGATCGACTCGCGCGCCCCCGAACGTTATCGGGGCGAAGTAGAACCCATAGACCCTGTGGCCGGGCATATTCCGGGAGCGGTCAATTACCCCTATGAACGCAACCTGGATCGTGAGGGGAACTTCGTCTCGAAAGAATTTCTCAGAGGCAGGTTTCATGTGCTCCTGGAAGATATACCGGCTGAGAGAGTGACCTTTTATTGCGGATCGGGCGTCACGGCCGCGCAGAACATCCTTGCCGTTGTCCACGCCGGCCTGGGCATGCCGCGCCTGTACGCCGGCTCCTGGAGCCACTGGATCACCGACCCCGAGCGGCCCATAACGACGGGCGAATGAATATCTTCGCGCCCTTGGCGTCTTGGCGGTTCATCATGATTTAGTTATGAAGATTACCCTCTCTCTCGCCCAAATGGCCTTCGAATTCGGCGCAGTGGAAACCAACTTCGCCCGCGCTGCCGGGTGGATTGCCGAAGCTGCAAACTTCGGCTCCGACCTGGTTTTGCTTCCCGAGTTGTGGGCCAGCGGCTATGACTTACCCAACTGGCCACGCTATGCCACGCCCCTGGACGAGGGCTTGTTCCCCCGCATGGCTGACCTGGCGCGCCAGCATAAAATCGCCGTGGGCTGTTCCCTTCTTGAAGAGCGCGAACGAAGAGCTTACAACACCTTCGTCTTATACGGGCCAGATGGGGCGCGTTGGGGCGAATACCGCAAAATCCACCGTTTTCGTCTGTTGGAAGAGGAGAAGTGGCTCGGCGAGGGGGACCGTTTGGGCTTGATAGATACTCCCTGGGGGCTGGTTGGCCTGGCCATTTGCTACGATTTGCGTTTCCCCGAAATGTTCAGACCCTATGCCATGGGCGGCGCAAAGCTGGTATTGATCGTATCTGAGTGGCCAGAACGCCGTATCGCTCACTGGACGAAACTGCTGATGGCGCGTGCCATCGAAAATCAGTGCTTTTTCGCTGCTGTCAACAAGGTTGGTGTGAGCCTGGGGGTCGAATTGGGCGGTCGCAGTGCAGTGATTGATCCGTGGGGAGTCCCCCTGGTCGAAGCGGACGATCAGGAAGCGCTCTTGACCGTCGAAATTGATTTCAGAGAAGCCGACAAAGCCCGGCGATTTATCCCGGTTTTCGAAGATCGTCGCCCCGACTTGTATTCGTGAGTCCACTGCAAAAACTACGAGTAGTGGATTCGGGGCGGCATATACATATATGCCGCTCCGCCACCGCTTTCATGAGTTTTTACAGTGAACACAGAGATAGAAATGATCCAAATCGATGGTTCTACTGGCGAGGGTGGGGGTCAGGTGTTGCGCAGTTCGTTGACTCTGTCGGTGATGACGGGTCAGCCGCTGCGCATCTTCGAAATCCGCGCCCTGCGCAAAAAGCCCGGTCTGCAAGCCCAGCATCTCAAAGCTGTCCAGGCAGCCGCGGCGATCTGTAGCGCTTCGGTGGAAGGAGCGGAGATGGGCGCGACCGAATTGATCTTTCGGCCAGGCGAGTTGACCTCAGGGAAATTCCACTTCGATATCGGTACTGCTGGCTCTACTTCCCTGGTGCTGCAGACTATCTTTCTGCCACTGACTCGGGCCAACGGGGCCTCCACGGTGACCATCACTGGCGGGACGCATGTGCCCTGGAGCCCTTGTTTTCACTATCTGGATTGGCTCTGGCTGCCATACTTGCGGCAATTGGGTTTGGATGCCGAATTGACCATGGAGCAGGCTGGCTTCTACCCCCAGGGGGGCGGGCGCATCCGGGCGAAGATCCAGCCTGCTCGATCCATTCAACCCCTGACACTCCCCGAGCGCGGCAGGCTGCGCCAGATTCGCGGCGTCTCGGCGGTCGCCAATTTGCCCGAGGATATCGCCAGGCGCCAGCGCCAGCGCGTCGTCAGCCGGTTGGGGGACAAATATCCACTCAATGATATCCGCATCGTCCAACTCCCCGCGCCTTTCAAGGGGACAGTGATGCTTCTATTGGCCGAATTCGAGCGCAGCCAGTGTTGTTACTTCGCCCTGGGCGCGCCCGGCAAACGCGCTGAAACGGTCGCCGATGAAGTTGCCGACGCGATCGAGGCGTTCATGGCCGGCGATGGCGCCATTGACCAATACCTGGCCGATCAGCTCCTGCTGCCCCTGGCCTTCGCGGATGGCCCTTCGGCATTTCGTACATCGAAGATAACCAAGCATCTATTGACCAACGCCGAAATCATCCAGTCGTTCCTGCCAACGGAGATCATCATCGAGGGGCAACATGGGGAGCCTGGAAAGGTCTTGGTTGATGTTGGCGTGGTGGTTTGATGAGGTTGTGTGAGAGCCACTTTTCGATTCTACGCCGAACTGAATGATTTTCTGCCCCGAACACGCCAGCGCGTCGATTTCACGTACTCTATCGAGGGGCATGAGACGGTCAAGCATCTGATCGAGTCGATGGGCGTCCCGCACACTGAGGTGGACCTGATCCTGGTCAACGGAAATTCGGTGGGCTTCGATTATCAGGTGCGAGATGGGGACCAAGTCAGCGTGTATCCCGTCTTCGAGAGCATGGATATCCAGGCGGTCTCGCAGGTCAGGCCGGAACCGCTGCGCGAGCCGCGCTTCGTACTCGATAACCACCTGGGCAAGCTGGCGACCTATTTGCGACTGTTGGGCTTCGACGTCGCCTACCGCAACGATTTCGACGATCTCGAACTGGCGGAAATTTCCAGCAGCGACCGGCGCATCTTGTTGACCCGAGACCGCGGCTTGTTGAAACGGGGGCAGGTGACCCGGGGGTATTGCGTCAGGGCAAAGAATCCCCAGCAACAGGTGAGAGAAGTCTTGCAGCGGTTCGACCTGGTTGGCCTGGCGCATCCCTTCTCTCGATGTGCGCGCTGTAACGGGTTGTTGAAACCTGTGTCCAAGGACGAGGTGGTTGACCGATTGGAGCCAAAGACGAAGCTTTATTTCGAGGAATTTCGCCAATGTGAAGCATGTGAACAGGTTTACTGGAAGGGATCTCATTTCGAGCGGATGGAAGGGTTTATCGAGCAGGTGTTGATGGAGAGGAATCACTCTCAATCGTGAATCTGCTATAGACTATAATTGAAGAAACATAACTGCTCAGCCATCGAACGGATTTACCCGAAAAAAGGGTGTGCGCAGGGGGCGTAGCCCCCTGCGCACACCCTTTTTTCGGGAATTTCTCCGTTTGGCTGAGGAGTTACGAAGAAACTACGCAACTGAGGAAATATTCATGTTGAATTCGTTCTTCGAACCGTCTTCTGTGGCGGTGATTGGCGCCTCGCGGGACCCGGCCAAGCTGGGCTATGCCGTGTTGCATAACCTGGTCGAGGGAGGGTATGTGCAGAAGGGCGCGGTGTATCCGATCAACCCGAAGGCTGATGAAATTCTTGGGTTGAAAGCATACGCCTCGGTCCTGGATGTGCCGGAAACGATAGATTTAGCGGTGATCGTCATCCCCTATCCGTATGTGCCCGATGCGCTGCGCATCTGCGGTCAGAAGGGCATCCCGGCGGCGATCGTCATCAGCGCTGGTTTTCGTGAGGCCGGGATGGAGGGGCTGGAGCGCGAGCGTGAGCTGCTGACCATCGCCAATGAATACAGCATTCGCCTGATCGGCCCCAACTGCCTGGGTGTCATTGATACGTTCACCCCTCTCAACGCCTCCTTTTCCGCCGGAACGCCGCCCAGCGGCCCGATGGCCTTCATGTCACAATCTGGCGCCTTGGGGACTGCTATTCTGGATTGGGCGCAGGCTGGCCGGTTGGGATTGGCGAAATTCGTCAGCCTGGGCAATAAGGCCGATGTCAGCGAGATAGACCTGTTGCAGGCCTGGGCGGACGATCCGAACACCAACGCCATTCTGATCTATACCGAGGGACTGCCCAACGGAGAGGAGTTCATCCGGGTGGCTCGGGAGGTCACCAGGAAGAAACCCGTTGTAGCAATCAAATCCGGGGTGACTCAATCTGGCTCGCGGGCGGTGTCTTCTCACACAGGTTCGCTGGCCGGGTCGGAGCAGGCTTATCAGGCGGCCTTCCATCAAGCGGGTGTGCTGCGGGCTGAGTCGATGGAAGAGCTGTTCGATATCGCTCTGGCTCTGGGCTACCAGCCGCTGTTGAAAGGCGACAGGATCGCGATCATCACCAACGCCGGCGGGCCTGGAATTTTGGCTACCGACGCCCTGGAAAGAGCAGGCATGACCCTGGCGCGCTTCGAGTTGGAAACCTTGCAAGCCCTGGAGGAGTTCCTTCCTGATGCGGCCAGCGCGGCCAACCCGGTGGATGTGCTCGGCGATGCGCGCGCCGACCGTTATCGGTTCGCGCTGAAAAAGGTCGCCGAGGATCCAAACGTAGATGGCCTGCTGGTGGTGTTGACTCCCCAGGCGATGACCGAGATCGTTCGAACAGCCCGCGATATTGGCGAGTTGACCAGGGGATTAGATAAACCCGTGATCACTTGCTTCATGGGCGAAGCGGTGATCTCGAAGGGCATTGATATCCTCGCCGAATACGGCGTTCCCAACTACCCCTTCCCTGAACGGGCGGCGCGGGCTTATAACGCCATGTCCCGCTATCGCCAGATCCAAACCCGGCCCCTCTCTGAATACGCCAGCTTCGATGTGGATAAGAAAGCCACTCGGTCTTTGCTCGATCAGGTTCGTTCCGAGGGCCGTTTGACGATGGGCGACGCCGAAGCCCGCGCCATCCTGCAAGCCTATGGGCTAAAACCCCCTGACTCTCGCCTGGCCGCCACGCCGGATGAGGCGGTCAAGATCGCTGCGGAGATCGGCTTCCCGGTGGTGCTCAAAATCGCCTCTCCGGATATCTTGCACAAGACCGATGTCGGCGGGGTCAAGGTGGGGTTGCGCAACGCCGAAGAGGTGCGCGATGCCTTCGAGCTGATGACCTACCGGGCCGAGCGTTACCTGCCCGAGGCCCGTTTGTGGGGCTGCCAGGTGCAGGAGATGGCCCCTCCGGGCGGCCTGGAGGTGCTCGTCGGCATGAACCGCGATCCTCAGTTTGGCCCATTGGTCACTTTTGGGTTGGGCGGCATCTACGTCGAGACCCTGAAAGACGTCACTTTCCGGGTGGCGCCGTTTACCATACTTGACGCCGAGAATATGTTGGCCGAAATTCGCGCCCATGCGCTACTCGACGGCGTGCGCGGTCAACCCCCGGTGGACAAAGAAGCCATCGTCGCTGCTCTGCTGCGCGTTGGCCAGTTGGTGTGCGATTTTCCCGAGATCACCGAGATAGATATCAACCCCTTGATCGTGTACCCTCGAGGTCAGGGCGCGATGGCGATTGACATGCGTTTGGTATTGAGCAAGTAGGAGAATTTCATGAAATCTTTATATGTCACTTCCGTGGATCGTTATTCCGGCAAGACTGCCTTGTGTCTGGCCTTGGGCAAGCGGTTGATCGAGAATGGTTACAAAGTGGGCTACCTGAAGCCGCTGAGCTTGCAGCCTGGACGTGTCAATGACGAGGTGGCTGATGAGGATGCGGTCTTTGTAAAACAAGTTTTGGGATTGACAATGGCCGCGGGGGATTTATCTCCCGTTGTGGTGACCTCCGAACTTTTGCGGGAGCGTCTGACGGGGACCGGGGCTGGTGATCTGATGCCCAAAGTGCGCGCTGCCTCCGAGGCTGCTGGCGCCGGCCAGGACATCCTGTTGCTGGAAGGCGGCGGCAGTCTGCGCGAGGGGTATGTGATGGGCCTGCCGACTCCCCAGGTTGCCGCCGAATTGGGCAGCCAGGTTCTGGTCATAGTCAAATACCGCGACAATGTGCTGTTGATGGACGATGTGATCGCGGCGCAGTTCCGCCTTGGCGATTCGCTGTGCGGCGTGATCATCAACCGCGTCCCTGCCGGCGCCATGGACTTCGCCGAAAAGTACGCTCGCCCTTACTTCGAGAAGCAGGGCATCGCCATCTTTGGCGTGTTGCCCGAAGTGCGCGGCCTGGCTGCCCTGACCGTCGAAGAATTGCTCGATGTGTTAGATGCCCAAATCCTCACCGAGACCAAGACAACCGATGCGCTGATCGAAAACCTGACGATTGGCGCAATGACCGCTGAGGCCGCCTTGAGCCGCATGCGCAAACAGCGCAACAAGGCCGTCATCACCGGCGGCGACCGCACCGATATCCAGTTGGCCGCTCTAGAAACCTCCACCACCTGCCTGGTGCTGACCGGCAACCTGCATCCCAGCCCGCTGATCATCAAGCAGGCCGATCAGTTGGGCGTCCCGATATTATTGGTCCCCGAGAACACCATGGAAACCATCGAATCGATAGACCGCGTCTTTGGCAAAACCCGCCTGGGCCAGACAGCCAAGCTGGAGCAATTCCAGGCCTTACTGGCGGAGTACGTGGACTTGAAACGATTGGATCAATGTCTGGGAATATCTGGATGATATAATTCGGGTGTGTTTCGAAAGAGTCATGCAACCCTCCCGAGGATCCATTTCGACCAGTCGTTGGTTCCTCGCAGGCCACCTTCGGGAGGTTCGGTGTTGTCCAACAAATGGAGGAACAGTGATGGCAAAGAAAGATGAATCTGAAGAACAAGCTCGATCACCAGAAACCCCGCTCAATCCACCCCCCGAGCCAAAATATGTGGGCGGCTTTGGGATCACCGTGCTGGCGATTTATTTGATCGTTTTTACCCTGACGCTGTTTTGGGGCCTTCTGACTGTTTGGCCTTCGGAGGGCGCGGTCGAACTGTCGGAGGAGGCGCGTTTGATCTTGGTCGTGCTGATCTCCGGCGCGCTGGGTAGCATGGTGCATGCCCTGCGATCCTTCTTTTGGTATGTCGGCCAACGCAAATTGGTCAGGAGTTGGGTGGCGCAGTATGTCTTGCTGCCATTCAGCGGCGCGACCCTCGGGTTGCTGTTCTACCTGGTCTTGCGGGCTGGCCTGTTCTCACCTGAAGCCTCGGTGGAATCCACCAGCGCGTTTGGCTTTGCCGGTGTAGCCGGATTGGTTGGGATGTTCTCGGAGCAGGCCGTCGAAAAACTCAAGGAAGTGGCTTCGACGCTATTCAAACCCGCCAAGCAAGGGGAAGATCATGCTCCTGCTAGTAACCAATAAGCCAGGAAACGATAGAACGAATGACTGACAAACTCAGGTAGTGGTCACAAAGTAAGTGATGCGAGTTGTTTCATGGCGAGATTGTGGTCAATGATGAACCACTCGGTAACGATGTAGTGAAACGCGTCGTTCTTGGAAAACGAAAGTGTCTTGCGAACATAACGGGCCTGCCGTTGACGGAGAGTACAATACCAGCGTTCCA
>Ga0194126_10007046_pt1 | contig 15751 bp, 18 predicted proteins | sample TA2KigC150mmetaG_FD_148641 | JGI IMG/M metagenome (GOLD analysis project Ga0194126, IMG submission 148641) | Freshwater microbial communities from Lake Tanganyika, Tanzania - TA2015035 Kigoma Deep Cast 150m | ecosystem: Environmental > Aquatic > Freshwater > Lake | place: Tanzania: Lake... | reverse complement strand
CAGCGAAAATGAGCTGAGATGTTTGATTAAAGAGAGTGCCGGGCGACAAATCGAAGATTCAACAGGCGGGAAAAATCAATTTCAGCTGCTTGAAATCTGCAGTTGCGTGCAAAATTCAGGAATCAACATCTTGCAAAAGCTCAAAATTATATGGCCTATAGTAGATAATATATTTTTTTGCCATAGTGAACTCTTGGACAGTAAGTCTATGATTGAACTGGTGGTGGATATAATGTAAAAAACAAGCGTTATACAAATTCTAAATCAAAAGCAATAAAAAGCGAAGCATGGTGGCTTTGGCGTCCAAGGGGTTGCTGGGCGCCAAATGCCTCCCCCATAATATAAGTTCCTATGCCTTAATTCAGCCAATTAGCACATGATGAAAGTAAAATAAGGCAAGATTTGTATGTGGTGTTACTGCAGAAAATGGCATACCATTTAGTGACAAAGGTTGCGATTTTGGGTTACTTGCATGAAATGCTGCAAGCATAGACTATGGTTGAGAAGATAAAATTATTTTCTTATGCGGTGAATCGGAAATATAAAAATGAAAATCGAGTCCTGCTTATAGAATGAAGGTGTTACAAGCATGAGAGCATTGATTTCATATCTATATCCAAAGATTGGGGGGTTTTTTTTGGTTTTTGCTACAGCAGTTTCTCTGTCTGGTTGTGTCTATTTCCTGGAGGGGGTTAACCCGCCACGGGAAAACTGGAAAGCCGAAGAAAAGGATAGAATAAGAAGCTCGCGTCATTTTGCACGAACGAATGTTAATGTTACAAACTCACTGGTTGTAAAAAATCTCGATCCCCAAAAGGGAGTTGACCAGCAGACCGCAAGCGTCCTTTCTGAAATTATAAAAAACACTCTTTCTAACTTCTGCGCTGTCCAGTCTATGGACGCCCTTGCTGCCGTTAATTCACTTGTCGAGGAGAAACTAAAAGCAGGCTGCGATGATACGAAGTGCATTATCGAGGTTGCCGGGGCCATGGATATAGCACAGGTCGTTACGGGCAATATTTCAAAGCTTGGCAATACATATATGCTGTCACTGATGTTGATCCAGACCAAGGGCGAAAATCTCGGCGTTATTAAACGCGCATCTGAAGAGTGCCAATGCACTGAGGAGGAGTTGATCGGGATGACCAAGCGCGTGGCGGCAAAATTGATGCAGTAGTAGATGTTATATGCAAATCTCCCATACCCCTCTTTAGAAAAGAGGGGTATGGACACGGCACCGCGGGGCGAGCGCTCAATCAAATCCCTTATCGTCTTCATGGGTGTAGGCCGGTGAAGCTACGGGTTTTTGAGCAGGTCCCGGCTTGGGCTGCGGCTTAGTCTGTGACGGCACCGACGGCGTTGCGGTTAGTGGTTCAATAACAGGCTTATCAAGCTGTTTCAGCGCCGGCCGAGGTGCTTTTTCAGCCCGCGCGAGCGCCTGTTCCTGTGCCTCGGTGGGCCTGCCGCGCCAGCTTAAATGCACGCCCGGCACCCAGCGTTTTTCATCAACGTCAAGCACCCGCACGTTCACGCTCATCATTCCGTCGAGCGAATTGATCGCGGTTTCGATGCCGACATAAAAATAAATTTTCGGCAGCTGGCGGCTGCCCGGATCCGAGAGGTCCTCGAAGGCTACGGGCCGTTCGGCATCGGGACGCCAGGCAAGGGCCACGCCCGGTTTGCCCAGCAAAGAGGCGGTCAGGCGGTCGCGCACCTGGCGGGTGACATCGTCGCGCAGGGGCGTGATTTCCTCTTTGTCCAGCGCGGCGATCAGGAACGCCTGATTTTTGAACATGGGGTGCTCTCCCATGAGCTTTGCCAGTTCCGGCCCTGCGCTCTTTTCAAGCCATGTGTCAAGGGATCCGGAGCTGCCGCTTCCGGAAAACAGGCCCCTGCCGGTTGACGAGCATGCAGTGCAGGCGATAAGTGCAGCGATCAGCGCAGCCCGGTAAACTGTTGTGCGTATCATGATATGTCCTCCCTGTGGTGTTAAAACGTTCTGCGAGGATCAACGGTGAACCCCAGTTCCCTCAGGCGTTTCACCCCGCGTGCCTGTTCGTCCGCGTCGGCAAACAAGAGTACGACGAAACTTTCGCCAAGCGTGTTTCTGAACCAGTCAAGCCGCAGGGATGCGTCCCGGCTGGTGATATGCTCCATAAAATTGCGTGCCTTTTCCGGTGAGTGAAACAGTATGAGCGGTTGTTTCCCCTCGCGTATGTAGTCCGCCGTTACAGGTGCCCGGCTTGGATCTGCCGGTCCGCTGTATGCGAGCACCTTCTGCAGGTGGTGATAAATGTAGCCGCTGTACCAGTTAGCCCCCCGCGGAATATCGGACGGCAGCGGGTTTGACCCGATGCGGCCGGGCCCGTAATTGTAGGCGGCCAGGGCAAGGTGCACATTACCGTTGTAGCGGTCGATCAAAAAGCGCAGGTAGCGTGCGCCGGCCCGGATGTTTATACATGGATCATATAGATCAGTCAGCCGGGTAATGTCAAGGTCACGCGCTGTGCCGGGCCACTGAATCTGCATGACACCGTAGCAGGAAGCCTTGGAAACAGCACGCTCGTTGAAGTCGGATTCGCCCCGCGCCACAGCCAGCAGCAGGCTGATCGGCAGGTTGTATTCGCTCGCCGCCTGTTCAAAGCATGCATGGTGTGGAAACTTGCGCAGCGGAACCATCCCGGCGTCCCGTGACCGGTACGTCTGCCAGGCACGGTTGTAGTCAATCGGATCGACTTGCATGCGTGCCCGGGCCGGTGCGGAGAACGCAATGACCAGCACAAGCGCCGTGAAGACTGCGGTTTTCATTGTATATGCACCTCCCCGGCCGGCCCGATGACGATGCTGCCGCCCTGGCGGCTGCTCATCAGGGTTCTGATCTCAGCGTTCATTGCTTCAGGCAGGCTTACACCGTAGAACGCCCCGCTTCTTCCGGCTGCGCCGAATACTTTCCTGGCAGCAGCAGTGATCCCGTAGGGAACTGAGCTGATCTCCATTTCATACAGACTTCCCGGAGCAGCCTCCGGTTTAAATACCCAGGCACCGGCCTCGGTTTGCAGGCACCAGCTCCTGCCGCCGGAGATAAGATACAATGAGACCTGACCGCTTCGGGCAATCAGACTGCGCAGCGCCTCTTCATTCGCAAAAGAAAGCGAAAAGCCTTCCTCCTCGACAGGAGGCGGCTCCTGCGGTGCGGCCACAGGCGCCGGTTCGGGTTTCGGTGGCTGCTGTGCGACAGCGGTAGGCTCTTCCGGCATCGGTTGAAGCAGCTCGCGTGCTTCGCTGACCTCGATGCGGGCTTCATCAAGCCGTGTCTGCGCGCTGCGCAGCGTGTCTTCAATCACGGCAAGCGACTCCATCCGCTGCGCAAGTTGAGCTTCAGCCGTGTGCAGCCGCTGTTCCACCCGCTGCAGCCTGAGTTCGGCATCAGCGGTGCGCTGCCGGGCCTGTCCGGTGATGTGGGCCATGCGCTCGGATGCTGCTTTAATTTTTTCCAGCTCCTGTGCACGGGTTTCCGCTGATTGCCGGAGGCGCTCGAGATACCGCTCGCGCTGTGCTATCTCAGCAGTGATGCCGGCAAGCTCGTCCTGCAGATGTTCAACGGCCATACGCATGGCCTGCAGATGCTGCCGGTACAGAGCCTCGCTTTGCAGGCGGGGACGGACATTGTCGCCGGTCAGCGGCAGGCTCTGCACCAGGGCAAACAGGATCATCAGACACATACAGATAATGGCCAGGAACCGCATGATGTCTGTCTGCAGCATCTCGACATCATCGGGAAGGCCTCTGACTTTGCGCGCACTGCGTACACCTGTCATGACAAGGATCCCGCGCCTGCTTCACGCCGCTTGCTCAGGAGTACCGTGATTGTGTCAAGCCGTTCGGTAATGGCATGTGCGGCCTGATGCTCCTGATGCGCATAGACTTGTGCCAGGCCGGCCCCGACCGCCCACATTTTAATCAGGCGCAGCAGGTAGCCGCCAAGCCCCCCCACAATGGTGGTGGAAAGGGCCACAAGCATGCCGCCTTCAATGAGACGCTGCAGTATGGCGAACGCGCCCAGCCGTGCCGCTGATGCCGCATCAAGTCCGGACAGCGAAACCAGCAGGGCATTGCGCATTCCGATCGCGGTCCAGATCACGCCGATGCCGAAAAAAAGGTTGATAATCAGGTCGAGCTTTGCCTCAAGGGATTCAACCCGGTTAAGCAGAGGCCGCTCCTGCCGCAAAACTGCTGCCAGCCGCGCAAGATACATACAGAACAAAATGGCGCACAGCCCGAACGCAATGACGGAAAACCCCAGGTTTTCACGGCACCAGTGCAGCAGCAGTGCCCCGGATACAGCGACAGTATCGCGGCCGGGCAGCCCGTATACGCTCATCAGATACAGCACCAGCAGGGTAGCGATCCCCCCGGCGGCAAACCCCTGCACGAAACGCCACAAAGCGGTCTTCATAAGGAACATGGCTTTCACTCCCCATTCTGGCATGCTTTACAGGTTGCCTCGAGTATAATCTGCAGGTCTTCGTATTCCGCGGCAGCACGCGCATACAGGTCGCGCTCCCCGCATATTTTCAGGAGGCCGGTCTGCTTGCTGACAAGCTCAGCCTTCATTGCGCGGGTAATTGTGCCGATCTCACGGCAATGCGTGCATGTCTGGTAATCGCGCGGCAGGGAAACGAATTTGTGCGAAAAATAACGGGTATAGAGATCCTTGGCCTGGCGCGTGTTGATAAGGTTCTGGTCACGGGACCAGTTTAAAAAATCGCTGAACTCTCTGCGGTTGTTCGTGTCGGTATCGTTTTGAGCGATATATATGAGCCGGTCGAATATATCATCGAAACGCGCGGCGCAGTCGCGCTGTGCAAGCGTTGCCTGCGCTTCAGCGATGGCCGCATTGAGGCGATTTGACGAGGGCAGGTCGCAGTTCGACCTGACGATCGATGTCTGCGCGCAGGCCGTACTCAGCATGCACAGGGCAATGAGCGTCACCGGCAGAACGTTTTTTATATGTATGTGTCTGAACATGGCGGTAGCCTCCATTAAACAGGGTGGTTAATATTCGAGATTACTCTCAAATGTATTGAACTCCGCGGCCGGTCCGGCGGGTACCGTGCCCCGGACTTCGTCCTCGCCGAAAATGATGCTTTTGACATTATCAACCATCTTGACCATCTCCGGCGTGACCGAGCCGTACATGCGGCCGAGCTCGATGATTGTCTGCTGCCGTCCGATCTCGGCCTCCATGAGGTCGATCCACTGGGAGACTGATGAAGTGTCCAGGTAGATTTCAGCCGCAAGCGTGGGCAGGGGCTGCTGCTGTGAGCTGATCAGGCGATAGTACTGCGCAAAACGCTTGCTGAGCGAAAAACGACCCTTAGTCACATCGGGCTGTGATTCAGGACCCAGAATCTCCTGCAGCTGCGCGGGCGTTGCATTTTTGCCAAGTTGCGAGCGAAGGCGCGAGGCAAGACCCGTGCTGGTGGCGTCAATTGTGCGCTTCATCCGGGGCAGGTTCTCCTGCATGATATCAAGCATCTTCTGGTAGTTCTGCGCAATCTGCTCGGCAATCTGCACACAGCCCGGGTCGTCAGACCCTGCATCGCAGCCGCTCTGGCTGAACAGCGTGGTCTGGTTCTCAAAGCTCGCGATCACACCCCGCAGGCTGTTTTCCATCGCCCGTGCGGTTTCGCCGGTTTCTTTGAGCATTTCTGTCACATCCCGGGGAAACAGCTTCAGCTGCGGCGCTCCTGTTTGCGCATTCGCCGGCATGTGGAACGCCAGCAGCACTACTGCTCCGACAATACCACTGATGATGCATCCTGTTCGTCTTGTTTTCACGATGTTTTCCTCCATGTAAGAAATTAATAAAGAGTGTTTCAGTCAGCGTACCCCCTGTCACCGCCCGCAGCGTTCATAATAATCCCGGAGCGCTCCTGCATGCAGGCTATGACACGGTCCCGCTCCGGGGCTTCATGGTACGTAAAATATATATGGTAGCCTGCACCCTGACGCTCTACCATGCAGGCTACATCGCACAGGGCGCCCATGTGCCGTGCAAACCCCTCGGCCCGTGAACGTGTATTAAAAGATTCCCAAATATAACATTTATGCCCGGACGGCGCTTCTGACTCATTCTTAATCCAGGATAGAGAAGGCTCTGCATCGGTTGCATTATCACAGCCGCTACCAGATGATGCAGCCATCATGAGAGCAGGCCTCTCAGGTGCCGCACCGGTTGCATTATCGGGTTCACTGCCTGTTTCAGTGCCGATGCCATGCTCAGCGGTCAGTGGCTGACACTCCGGGGGTGGGGCTGTATCGGGAGAGGCCGTACGATCGGTGTCAGGAGCCTGGGCAGCAGCATGCGCTGCGGATTCCGGGACCGCGTCAGCCTGGAGGCTTAGAAATGCCGCCACGCGGGGTGAGGCCTGCTTGAATAATGATGTAACCCGCTCTTTCCCGGGCAGAAGTGCAACGGCAACGACCAGGGCTATCCCTGCCAGCAGTCCTGCAATTCTTATAAAAATCATTTCATCCCTTTCTGTGTTTTTATGGTATAGTTGGGCCAATAACTCCCGGTGCCTTCTTTTATCAGCAGATGACGGCTTTTTTGAACACGTATTACAAAAAAAATGGCAGGCTGGATAAAAATATCGGCGCAAGAAATTGAATGCTGTAATACTTGGTGAAATAAGGCGTCTTAAAGGGGCAGGGTCCGCCTGGGCGGGCATGCAATATTTTATGATGCGCCATTGTTACGGGCGCATGATGCACTGAATTGTTTTGTACAGGAGGAAGCCATGGAACATGCAGGAAGAAAATGTGCTGAAACAGGTGCGGCCGTGCTGGTTGCCCGGGCGGTCCTGCTGCTGGCGATCGTTGCCGGCAGCGTTTGCGTGGGCAACCCCTGCGCGCAGGCCGATCCGATACGTATCGTGGTGTTGCCGTATTACGTTGAGGACGGCTATGACGCCAAGGCACTGCCGGAGTTCTCGAAACATTATCGGCGCTTAATCGGTTTTATCCAAAACCAGCTTGTCCGGCATAACTACGAGGTTATTGACCCCTTCGCTGCCGACATGAAAGAAATGGAATATAACAACCTTATGGAGCGTTCACGATCAGATTCCGCGCTGGCATGCCGGGAGATGTGCAAGCGCTACGCGACCGACGCAGCCTACGTAGTGTGGATGGAACTGCTGCGCAAGCGCACGGGCGACGGCATGTGCAAGGTGCGCATACGGCTTGACGGACAGGGCTACGACAGCGCTTCCCGCAGCCTCGGTGTGGCGCTATCAAAAACCTTTGACGTTACCCGGGAGCATTGCAGCGATGCAATGGCCGAGGCAGAAAAGGAAGTCGGCGACGTTGTCGGACGCACCCTGACTGTCAGTACAATACGGCTGCAGCCTTCCCTGCCGCCTGCGCCGCCTGTTGCTGCAGGCTCTGAAACCACAAAAGGCAAGCTCTCAGAGGAAATTAATCGATTCCCGGAATATATCGAGGTCCGTCTCGATGGCGCAATCGCACAGGAAGAGGTAGAAGTCTTCGGCAAGGTGGTTAACACGGTGCGCGGCGTTGAAGAGGCCAAGCTGTTCCGCTCAAAAATAAAATCAACCAGCCCGCAGGAGTCGGTTGTCATTTGGCGGGTAAAAATTCAGGATACCGAGCCCTTCCGCCTCCAGACCAATATCATCAAGATGATCGACGATGTGCTGGCTGCCGGCGGATCAACCACGATCAAGGGCGTGCCCTACCGTTATACACCCGATGAACTGGTCATGCTTAAAGGTATCCGCACCGGCGACACGTCTACTCGCTCGGTGCATTTCGTGATCGACCGCGACAGGGCCCGTACTAAAGAGTTTACAGAACAGTCCTCACGCGACGGTTTTGAATAACAGGTACAACCGCAAGGCCTGCTGCATAGAGTCAGCAGGCCTTGTGTATCAGCATGCCGGTGTATTTAGAATAATGAGGACCACAAACAATGACAAGCAAAAATCTCCTGAATAAAAATGTCCGCAGAGCATGCACTATTGTTCTGTTGTGTCTGATGGCCTTTCTCTGGAGCGCCTGTGCGGGGCGTCAGGTGCAGGGCCCCGACAGCCCGCTGATTATCACGCTTGATGGCGGCACCGACCACAAGGTTGTCTCAATTTTTGGGGCTGTTATAGGGGCGGCCCCCGGCGTCAAAAATGTACGGATGGTTTCAAGCAAACTTGTGCCCGACAGCCCTCAGACCAGCAGCGCGGTTTGGCACGCAGAGCACCGCAATGCCGACATATTTGCCGTGCAGACCGCGATCATGGATTCCCTGGACGACATCATAGAAACCGGCGGCAGTTTTAAGCTGCAGGGCAAGGCCTACAGCTGCGCGGCGCCTGAAATAGCTCTTTTGAAAGGCATCCGCCCTGACAGCGCAACCGGCAGGCACCTTCGTTTCGTAGTTGACCGCGAACGCATGCGCGATCAAGAATTTTTCGGGCGTTGATAAACGCTCAGGGTAAGATGTAACCACAAAAAAAGCGAAATATACAAAAACAGAGGTTGCTTTCTATCTTCGTTGAAAAAATAATTTCGGCGAACAGGCGCTTTTGTTTGCAATGACAGTGTGGTCTGGTTAGCGCAGTGTAACCCGAGAGAACGCTCACGGGTTGACCGGGTTGCCCTGTTGGTAATTGCCCTTGGCTGTATTGTAGCGCTCGAAGGCTGCCCTGATGCGCGCCCGGATCGGCAGTTCATACGGGCAGCGCTTCTCGCAATCCCCGCAGTCGATGCAGTCCGGGATTTTGTTCATGAATGTATCCCAGTCACCCTCAAAAATCCGCTTGGGATCAAAACGCTTCAGGGCAACCTCGGTATACATGATTGCTGAAATCATGATTTTCTGCGGGCAGGGCTGGCAGTAATTGCACATGCGGCAAAACCCGTTGCCGAGCTCCTCGCGGATGCGCTCCATTTCGCGTTTTTCTTCAATCGTCAGCTCGCCCTTGAATTCAAGCAGGCCGATGTTTTGTTCCATCTCGCCCATTTCGGCAATGCCAACCAGCACCAGGAGATCCGGGAATCCGTTCAGGTACTTGAACGCCAGAGCCGGATTTTCCAGCATGCCTCCGGCCATGGGCTTCATGACGATAATGCCGATGTCGCGTTCGCGGGCAAGCGGGATCAGTTCATCGGCCGCTTCGGTATTGACGAAGTTCAGGCCGATCATGACGGTTTCAAAGGCACCGCTCATCACAGCGTCGCGCGCCACGGTTAAGCGGTGCGAGGTCACGCCGATGTGGCGGATGCGGCCCTCGTCGCGCGCTTTGCGCACAGCGTCAAGCGGCCCGCCGGGCTCAAGCACGGCTTTCAAATCCTGTTCAGTGCTGACATTGTGAAACTGGAAGATATCGATGTAATCGGTCTGCAGGTTTTTCAGGCTCTGGTCAAGATCGCCAAGGATCGCGTCCGGGGTGCGCGAAACGCTTTTGGTCGCAAGTATCACCTCCGATCTGCGTCCGGTAATGGCTTTGCCGATGCGCTCCTCGCTGGTGGTGTACACGCGCGAGGTGTCGATGTAATTAACCCCGCGGTCAAGGCTGTCGCGCACGATACGGATGGCCTCTTCCTCCGACGGCGTCTGGATGGGAATGCCGCCGAAGCCGATGCGGGTCACCATGAGTTCAGTTTTGCCCAGTCTTATTTTTTTCATATACACTCCAGTTTGCTGAATACGGCAGTATTATTTCAGCCCCACAATTGTTGAACCAATTGTTCTTTTGATATTTTTTGAAATGCTGCAATGTCGTGCAGAATTTTATTGAGGGTGCCGATTTTAATCGGATCGTGATCGGGAATGGTTATATGATGAACCTGTGCCGGCTGTTGAGCGGTAAGCCGTATATGGCTTCCTGTCTGGCGGGTAACTGCGTAACCGAAGCGCCCCAGAAGTTTGCACAGCTCGTTGCCTGTAATATCCCGGGGTATTTTATGCATGGACGGCCATTACTTCTTCTCTGACAAAATGCAGCCTCACAAGCGCAGGAGCGTCCGCTTCCTCGAAATGGCATTTAACCGAATCGAGGATATTGTGCTTCAGCTCTTCCACGGTATCACCCTCGGTAAAGATGGAATGCCCCAGCGCCTGGGCGTTAAATCCGCCTTCAGGGTCTTCTTCAATCATAAAAATTATTTCATTCATGGCAGGCTCCCTTGTCGTGTTTTTTGTCATTATACAGCATTATATTTGATTGAGCAATTACAGTGAGATAGCATTACAGTGAGATAGCCGTTGATGAAGTCGTAAGAGTTTGAAGTAGACTGTTTTGTCCTTTCGACTCCATTCGCTGTGCTCAGGACAGGCTCCGGGAGAAATCAGGTTATTTTGATTGATCCGTATGCACGACATACCCCATGCTGCGGTAGCCTCTGAGACGTTTATCCCACATGCGGGCAAGCTGCGGGTTATCATATTCAACATAGTCATAGATGCGCACATCCTGCTTTGTGGCATGCTCACGGTGCAGGCGGCCCGCATACTGCTGAAGAGTTCCTTTCCAGGAAATAGGCAGGCAGAGAACTAAAGTGTCAAGAGGTGGATGGTCAAAACCTTCGCCTATTAATCGGCCAGTGGCAAGAATTACCCTTGGTTTTGAGCCCTCAATTTCTGCAACTGCCTGCATTACTACCGCACGCTGTTTTTTTGACATTCTGCCATGAAGCACAAAGCAGGGGTGTATTTCATCTTTGAGAAACTCTTGCAATAGTTCCAGATGTTCAGTCCTCTCTGTCAGCGCAATGATTTTTCGTCCTTCACGAAAAGCAGCAATAATGTCCTGCGCTATATGATGATTGCGTTGTGCATCGGTTGTGAGAATGCGGAATACATCTTGGATTGCCGCATCTTTCTCAAGTGTCGGAGATGTAAGCATGCGCGGCCATACTTTTAACTGCGCCGGGGCTGAATCAGGCTTTGCGGCATTATGGCGAATCGGACCGCACTGCATAAAAATGATAGGCTGATGGCCATCACGGCGAACCGGTGTGGCCGTCAGCCCTACCACATAAAGCGCATTGGCCTTTTTCAGAATTGATTCAAATGAAAAAGCCGAAATGTGATGACATTCATCAACGATAATCTGGCCATACTGATCGAGCAGGTCCGCAAGATTTTCATAACGAGACAATGTCTGCATAACGGCAATGTCGATACAGCCCGAGGGCTTCTTTTTGCCGCCGCCAATTACACCGATACTTCCTTTTGGAACTTCAAGAAACGTCGCAAGCCGCTCCTGCCACTGTTTTAAAAGTTCGTTGCGGTGTACAAGAATAAGCGTACTTACCTGACGCCGGGCAATCAGCGCGGCAGCGGTAACGGTTTTGCCGAATGCCGTTGGCGCGCACAGAATACCTGTTTCGTAGTTAAGCATTGCTTCGACTGCATCGGACTGATCTTCCCGCAAGCGGCCAATAAAAGCAGTGATTACAGGTTTACCCGAAACACGTTCATCAATTATTGTCGGCTGTATTTTATGTTGTTTCAGCAAATCAAGCACTGCTTCAAGGCAGCCTCGGGGAAGGCCGATATGGTGGGAGTAGTTTTCCGCACAGCCGATTACCCGGGGCTTATCCCAGACGGGAAAACGCATTGCCTGCGCTTTGTAAAATTCCGGGTTCTGAAATGCGGCAAGGCGAATCAACCGGTTGGCAAGGGGCTGCGGCAATTCGGACTTTTCAAAGAACAGCTGATTTGCAAAAACAATTCTAAGTGACGAGGGCAGCGGCCCGGGGATGCTTTGAAATTCAGGGGTTGGACGCTTCCATGGTTCCCGTTCATCCTCTTCCGTGACAAATGCCACATCAATGGGCTGACCTCCGCCGGTTGCCTTCAAGATTGCGGTATCAGTATCCGATAAACGCATTCTTGCAATTGACGCCAGAAAAGCCCACTGATCAGACCACGGCATAAACTGTTCATCGACAAAGACACTTCGACCCTGCTCACGAATATTTTTTTGAAGTGGTAAGGCTATCAGGTTGCCGAAACCGCCTTTCGGCAGGCTGTCCTGATTGGGGAAAAACCGGTCATAACTTGCAAGGCTTAATTGCCGTGTTCGGGTGCAGGTATGACTGATGATTGCGGCGCCAAGCCTGCGTGCCTCGCGCGCGGGCACAGCTTCAGTAAAAAACAGCCAGACATGAGCACCCTGTCCCGAGCGCGATATTTCAAGCGCTGCAGGCACACCAAGCTCCCGGCAAGATTGCATAAAAGCCCCGGCATCCTCGCGCCATTCAGCCTCATCGAAATCAACTGCCAGAAACCAGCAGGTATCGTCGGTCAGCAGCGGATATACGCCAATGGTCTGTTTGCCGCTCAGATGATCATAGATGACCTGATCGGTAACGGGAAGCAGCAGTCTGTTTTCGCAATCCCCGCATTTTATACGAGGCTTGCCGCACACGCCCGACTTCCACTCATTGCCGCAGGCGGGGGAATAGCCGGATTTCCCTTTTGCCGATTCCCAGCGTAGGGGATAGACATCGGACCTCCCCCGGAAAAGACTTTGGAAAATGGCGATTTTTGCGGCGGAATCAAGAGATGAAGTGGTTTCGTAAGCGGCGAGCTGCGGGTTGTCGGGCTTTGATGGGTATTGTACGGTCTCTTGCCGCCAGTTGATGCCGTGCGTATCGAGCAAGGCTTTGAGTCGGTGGTTTTCTGCCCGCAGCTGTTCGATGTCTGTTTGTTTTGTTTCAGCACAGTCGTAATTTTTTGTCATCTTTAGACCTGTCCAAAACAAACCCCCGGTTTTGAAAAAGCTCGGCACTCGGGCTTGGATAATTATTTAAGACCGCCACGCTCCTTCCAAGCTGCCAAGGGCAGAGAAAAAGCACTTATCGCGAAATATGCCTTATCGGCCACCGTCCAAGGTGCGTTATTTGTTAAAAAAATATAATTAAAATATGTTGAAATATTTAAAACCAATAAAAGTAGTTCTTCTTAGGTTGCCTTATCGTGGTGCATAGTAAGAGCCGCATCAAGCAGCTGCCATCTTGCTCGCAAAAAACTTATTTACTTATTTAGGGGCGTCCCGGTCCCCACACGGTCCCCACACAGTGCGGTTTCAGCACAGTATAACGCATAAATTTTTTTGCTTGAATTCAACAAATAATAATATATACTATTAAGTAAGCCGTAAGGCTGGTGGCCCTTTGCCTAAGGCTCAGGACCGTGGCAGCGCCTCAGTCGCCGTTAAGACTGGGGCTTTTTTATTTCCATAAAGGCGCTCGCCCGCCGCAATTTCTCAATATAGGCTGCATCCGCAGGGAAGGCCGTTACAAAGTCAAACTCGCCTGATTGTACTCTTTCCTCAAGCACCACAACATACCGCTCTTCAATTACAAGCAGGGATCTCCGCTTCTTAGTCCGACCATCGACTATCTTTGCGAATTTGATGTCTGCGCTCAATTGTTCCCTTCGTGGCCGATAAGACTTCCTTTATCCAAAGAACACAACGTGCCCGCCTTGCAGAAAACCGAGTGTGTACGCCAGAGCTGAATCGATAGTTTTCGCTCTCTGAGAAGGCATGCTCGAAGGTCCCGGCATGAAAAAACACCCTGTTGCCCACCCAATCATACATTTCAATCCTGCTGCCGTCTCGTGCCTGCACATACGTTTCCAGGTATACCTGCCGGTATGCTTCCTTAAGCGCTTCTTCATCCTCCGCTTTCAGGCGCAAAAGAGGCCAAAGGTGATCAGGCATTCCAACGCCCCGTAAAATGAAAAACGTTGAATTTTTCCGCACACTGCGAAGTTCCAACATTCAAACGGGGCAATCCGTTTTTAGCGGCAAGATCAGCGCAAAAACCAAGCTTAATTTCGCTTTCGTTCCTTGCATTCCAGGCGTAACCGACAGCCCCAATAAGGAGATCAGCCAGTTGAATAATTTGCATGCTTCTGGAGTTGACCGGCTCCAGACATGCAATCTTTGCCTTGCCTGTAAGCTTTCTCCTGAGAATATCGCGCAATAAAACAAAGCGCCCTTGTTCTTTATTCTGCTGCCAGTCGAGATAAATAAAATATTCAAAATCTTTTTTAAGACGATGCACAAGCATTTGATAATACAATTTGTAAAAACCAAGCTCGGCATCCCCCTTATTATACTGCCCATGGTCAAGCTCGGTCCGATCAACAACCAAAGCACGAAAAGAAAGCGCCGGCTCGGATTGAAACAGGTTCAATAGTTCCCAGTAAAAATCTTTACGGTTCGGGGAAAGTGTTTTCCACCCGAACTCACGCCAAAGAGCATGCTTCTTTCTTATAAGAGTTATTTTCCGGGAAATCTCGGCATGCAGATCCCGTGGGCACCAAATCCCGCCGATAACCATAAAGGGATCTTTTTTATTTGTATGCCTGCTTTCATCACAGTAAACATTAATTTGTGATTTTAAGCTCATTATTAACTCCAGTTGCGCCACCGAGACCTGGCCGTTCATCAGCATGGGCAGAAGCCGATCAGCGGAGATGTTAAACCATTGTTAGCCCCTTGCCTTATTATTCGCCGAAGATGCCTTCTGGGCGGACTTGCTTTCCGGAACAACATGTCCTGTAAATGATTGAACCCCTTGCCGGGTAGTGTTGTTTTCAAATTTTCGCGCAGTTTGTGCGAGAATCGCCTCACTGGAATAAACCATGTAAAGCTGGCGCATCCGCCAGACATTAGCCGGAGAGAATCCACGCATTTCCGGAAATGCGCGTCGCAAGTCGGTCGCTACCATTTGCACGACAGCATCGCCCCAGCCCAGCGTCTTCTGCTTCTCTATGATACCGCGCCCGATGTCCCAGTAAAGCAGAATGACATCGCGGTTCACAGCCCGTGCCGCCGAGATGCGTGCGCTTGTAACCCGTGATTTCAAGTCTTCAATGAATCTACGGTACTCAGGCGATACGATGGATAGTTCCTGTGACTTTTTCATCGTGCCATCCCCTCCAGCATCCTTGCCCTCTCTTTTACAAGCCGACGGATGACGATGATGGACAGCACCACGTTCTGATATTCGTAGGCCTTGAACTTCCCCCGCAACCGCTCGGCTGATTTCCAGATTTCGATCGCGAGATTATCGAGACTGGTTTTATTGATGGCAAGCGTCATATTTTTCCGGTTAATGGTTTGTTGAAAGGGTATGTTTTTTTAAAAATGAGTTAAAACTATACCATGCAAAAAAAGTAAAATACAAGGGTTACAAACAGAAAGACTGTGATTCGAGATTGCTATGCGGTCTGACGTGTGCGAGGTGATGGCTATTCGGGCTCTCGCGGCTCGATGCTCAGGCGGAAGGACAGGCGGTTGAAGGTGTCGGGGCATTCGCCGGCAATGCTGTGCTCTCTGGTTGCCCAGGGCGGGGTTTGGCCTGAGAGCAGCACATGCAGGTAGGGGTAGAGCTGATTGTAGAGCAGGCAGCACATGCCGTTTGCGTTGAAGGGGTCGATTTCGATACGGTCGCCGATGCGGTGGCCCCACATGCAATTGCCTTCGATGTGCTCGACCTCGACAAACACGCGGAAAGCATCAAGCGCCGGGTAGCCTTTGCCGGTAATGTCGCGGAAGGGGAAGTCTTCTTTGAGCAGTTCACCGCCGGTATTTTCCTGCCGTTTGACCTCGATTGTGACCCGGCCGCCTTCAGGGCAGCAGCCGGTAAAACCGTCCACCCGGTTTTCCCATACGAGGCTTCCTCCATAGTGCAGGGCAACAACAGACGGCAT
>Ga0194126_10007040_pt1 | contig 15768 bp, 16 predicted proteins | sample TA2KigC150mmetaG_FD_148641 | JGI IMG/M metagenome (GOLD analysis project Ga0194126, IMG submission 148641) | Freshwater microbial communities from Lake Tanganyika, Tanzania - TA2015035 Kigoma Deep Cast 150m | ecosystem: Environmental > Aquatic > Freshwater > Lake | place: Tanzania: Lake... | reverse complement strand
GGAACGACTTTGCCAACCTCCTCTGCTGGCCCATTGTCCGATCCATGCTCGATCCGCAGCCCGGCCAACGCATCCTCGATGCAGCATGTGGGAATGGGCTGTTCTCGCGCCGCCTGGCAGGCCTGGGGGCTGAAGTGGTCGCTTTCGACTTCTCTGCTGAACTTGTCAAGTTGGCTCAGGCCCGCTCGTCTCCATCCACGCCAATGCCGACTTACCATGCGATCGACGATCCGGACGGACAGGCGTTACGCGCATTGGGCGCGCATGTCTTCGACTCGGTCTTATGCAACATGGCGCTCTTCGATATCGCCGATATTGCGCCACTTTTCCAGGCCCTGCCCGAATTGCTCAAGCCCGGTGGGAGGTTTGTCTTCAGCCTGGCTCATCCGGCTTTCAATAACTCTTCGGTGGTGCATCTGGTCGAAGAGCGGGATAATAACGGCGTAATCGAGACCGTCCACTCGGTCAAGGTCTCGCGCTACATGAGTATCACCCGTTCGCGTGGACTTGCCTTGCGCGGCCAGCCGGAAGCCCAGGTGTATTATGACCGCCCGTTGCAGGCATACTTGAAACACGGTTTCGATACCGGGTTCGTATTGGATGCATTCGAAGAACGCGCTTTCCCACCAGGTACGCGGCAGGTGAATCCGCTCAGTTGGGGTGGCAACTTCAGCGAGATTCCCCCCGTCTTGGTAGCCCGTATGCGGTTGATATAGGTACATCCGCTCCATTGCCATGATCTACTTCCTGATCGAATTCCTCGACGAACTCGTCTTTGGCGTCACCGATGCCGCCTGGCCTTTCATCCAGGCAGAACTGGGACTTAATTACACGCAGATCGGCATCCTGCTGACCGTGCCTGGGATTTTCTCCATCATCGTGGAACCCTTCCTTGGCATCCTGGGCGATGTCTGGAAGCGCCGCCTGCTCATCCTGGGCGGCGGCATCTGTTTCGTTCTGGCGCTCCTGCTCACCAGCCTGAGCGTTTCTTTCCTCCTGTTGCTTTTCGCTTTTTGTCTCTTCTATCCCGCCTCCGGCGCATTCGTCAGCCTGTCGCAAGCCACGCTGATGGACCGTGACCCTGCGCGCCACGACCAGGACATGGCGCGCTGGACATTTGCCGGGTCGCTGGGTGTGGCGCTCGGTCCCCCCCTTCTAGTGGGTCTTTCTGCCCTCGGTTTTGGCTGGCGCGGTGTGTTCCTTGCATTGACCTTCCTGGCAGGGTTTATCCTCATCCTGGCCTGGCGCCGCATCCCGCGCGATGCCGCGCGCTTGCCCAAGGTCCCACCTGTGGCGGACCTCTTCGCCGGGTTCCGCGACGCAATCGCGGCGATCAAGTTGCCGGGTGTATTTCGCTGGCTGGTTTTACTCGAATTCTCCGACCTGATGCTCGATGTATTACTCGGCTTCCTGGCGCTCTACTTCCATGATGTGGCCGGCCTGACGGCAACAGAAGCCGCCGGCGCGGTCTTCATCTGGCTGGTGGTCGGCCTGCTTGGCGACCTGCTGCTCATCCCCCTGCTCGAAAGGATGGACGGGTTGGCGTACCTGCGCGTCAGCGTCCTGCTGGAACTGGCGCTCTTCCCTGCTTTCCTGCTGGCGCCTCAGGCCTGGCTCAAACTCGTGCTTGTCGGCCTGCTTGGCTTCTTTAATTCAGGTTGGTATGCCATCCTGAAAGGACGCCTCTACTCCGCCATCCCCGGAAAATCCGGGACAGTGATGGCGCTCGACAACCTCACCGGCATCGTCGGCGGCCTGCTCCCCTTGGGCATCGGCCTCGCCGCGGATGCTTTTGGGTTGGAGATTGCCGTCTGGTTCCTCCTGGCAGGTCCCATTGCCCTGCTCCTCGGCCTCCCTCGCAAGGCTAATAACCGATAACCATGCTTTTCTCCCTCTACTTCCACATCCCCTTCTGCGTCCACCGCTGCGCCTACTGCGACTTCAATACCTATGCCGGCCAGGATTCCCTGCTCCCCGCCTACGTGGACGCACTGTGCCGCGAGATCGAATACATCGGCTGCCGACTACCCGTCAGCGCTCACAGGGGAGGAGCAGGGAGTGGGGGCGGAATCCACACCATCTTCTTCGGCGGCGGCACACCCTCCCTCCTCACGCCACAACAATTCGAGCAGGTCTTCCGCGCCATCCGGAAACATTTCGACCCGTCCGATGCGGAGACCTCCCTCGAGGCCAACCCCGGCGCCGTCAGCCTCGACTACCTGCGGGATTTGCATTCTCTCGGTTTCAACCGCATCAGTTTCGGTGTCCAGTCCTTTCACCCGGACGAACTGCGCCAACTGGAACGTAGCCACGATCCATTCGACGCGTTCGCTGCCCTGGGATGGGCGCGCCGCGCCGGGTTCGACAACCTGAACCTCGACCTGATCTACGGCCTCCCGCAACAGTTACCGGACCGCTGGTCTGCTTCCGTCCGCTGGGCTGTGGACTTGGCCCCGGAGCATCTCTCGCTCTACGCGCTGACGCTCGAGCATGGAACACCGTTCGGCCGCTGGGCCGCCCGCGGCCTGCTCCCGGTCCCGGACCCGGACACAGCCGCGCAGATGTACGAATCGGCAGGGGACATCCTGGAAGCGAATGGTTTCCAGCAATATGAGATCTCCAACTGGTCGAGGACTGGTCGCCAGTGCCAACACAACCTTCAATACTGGCGGAACCTGCCATATCTTGGACTCGGGGCAGGGGCGCACGGGTACGCCGCCGGGGTCCGCTACTCGAACGTCCTCAGGATAAGGACCTACATCGACCGGATGACGTCCTCCACAGCCAGTCTGGCATTTCCGTTCACGCCATCGACAATGAACCAGAGGAAGGTTTCCGCCAGGACGCGCATGCAAGAATCCCTCATGCTCGGCCTGCGATTGACCGATGAAGGTATCTCGAACGCGAGATTCGTGGAACAGTATGGGCTGGGGATCCGCGATGCCTTCCCGGATGAAGTGGACGATCTTCTCCGGCTTGGCCTGGTGGAATGGGCCAGCGACAGCCGTCCCCCGGTACATCTCGGGAGTGGACTACGGCTCCGGTTGACCCCGCGTGCCCGCCTGGTAGCCAACCAGGTTTTCATCCGGTTCGTAGAATAGGACCCGGATCCCACCCAGGCATCTTCGCAGGCATGGTACACATGGCTGTATAATAAGGCCATCTTGAAACAGGAAAAGGTTATGCCCCAGGAGAACCCCGGTCCCTACCTCACCGATCCCAATGGACAGGAACATCATTTGAGCGAACCTTCTGCCACGATTGGGCGGTCAGTGGAATGTGATATCGTCATTTCCAGCAAGGGGGTTTCGCGCGAACATGCCCGGCTGAAAAAAGAAGGACGCCGCTGGTTTGCCGAGGACCTGGGTTCCACCAATGGCACCTTCCTTAACGGCGAGCGCATCATGGCTCCCATCGACCTGCGCGATGGCGATTCCGTGTTGGTCGGTGATATACCGTTTACCTTCCACGACCCGGATTCGACCGTGCGCGAGAATCCACTCCCGTCACTGGATGTGGATCTCACGGCTGGCGTGGTGCGGGTCAACCGGAGGGCGGTTGCTCTCTCATCCAAGGAATACCAGTTGCTGGCCTACCTGTCTGAACGACGCGGACAGGTCTGTTCCAAGGACGATATCGGTCAGGCAGTCTGGCCGGAGTACCAGGCAGGCGGCGTTTTCGATTACCAGATCGAGAATCTGGTCAGGCGCCTGCGTACCCGGATCGAGATCGACCCGGCCAACCCGCAACTGCTCTGCACCGTGCGCGGCCTCGGATACAAACTGGTACAACCGGCTTGACGCCTTTTTCATCGTTCTGCAATAGGCGCTTGTTAGGCGGCAGATAGGCAACAATTTCACGCCGAGGGTATCATCCGGGCTGGATGGTACGCATGGCGAAGAAGAATCCCCCCGGAAAGACCTACATGGCGCCGATCCTGCTTGAAGGCCAGAACCTCGGAAAATACCGCATCCTGGAACCGCTCGGGCGGGGCGGTATGGCACAGGTATTCAAAGCCTACCATCCCGGCCTGGACCGTTTCGTGGCTGTCAAGGTGCTGCGCTCCGACCTGGTCGAAGAGGCGGATTTCCTATCCCGTTTCCGCCGGGAAGCGCGCGCCGTGGCCGCTCTCCGCCATCCAAACATCGTCCAGGTCTATGATTTCGACACCCAGGATGACCTGTATTACATGGTGATGGAGTTGTTGGAAGGCGACTCGCTCCGCACCTACCTCAATGCGTACCGCGCTGGGGGCGAGGTCATCCCGGCCGGGAAGACAGTACGCATCATCGGCGACGCGCTGGCCGGCCTGGTCTATGCCCACAACCAGGGCATCATCCACCGCGACCTCAAACCGGCCAATATCATGCTTTCCCGTCACGGACAGGCGGTTTTGACCGACTTCGGCATCGCCCAGATCGTCGGTTCGACCCAGTACACCGTTTCCGGCGCGCTGATGGGCACCTTGAGTTACATGGCTCCCGAGCAGGGTCTGACCGGCCAGTGCGATCCCCGCAGCGACCTCTATTCGCTTGCGATTATTTATTACGAAATGTTGACTGGCAGGGTTCCGTTCGACGCCGACACGCCGCTCGCCATTTTGATGAAGCATGTCAATGACCCGCTGCCATTGCCCGTGGAAGTCAACCCTGCCATACCGTCTCCGCTGGCGCAAGTGGCGGTGCGCGCCCTGGCCAAGCAACCGGCGGAGCGTTACCAGTCCGCAGTGGAAATGGCCGAGGCGTTGAAGGAAGCCTCCCGGGAAGCGGCTGTCGATGTACCGGACACGCTGGCCCTGCCCCTGCCGGTGACAGTCACTGCATCGGTCTTCGAGCCCGTGGCGGTCTTTTCCGGCGAAGCCCGGCGCAGCATACCCGACCCGGCATTTGCAGAGGATGATACTCAGGTAACTCCCGGGTTGCAGGCCGGCGCCGGATCGACATCCCCGGTGAAACATACCGGCAGGGCGGCGTTGGGGGGAGTGGCGTTCATTGCGGGCGCAAACATGATGATGCTATGGCTGGGAGGCATCTTTGGCTGGGAGGTGTTCGGCTACACCTGGCCGATGGAACTTTTGGCGATAGGTTTCTTATTATCGGCATTGATGGTCTCGGCGGCCAATCCCTGGCTGTTGATCCCGGGAGGGATTGCTCTGGGCAATGGCCTGCTCCTGTCCTACTTTTCTTTGACAGGACGCTGGGACCACTGGTCGTATGTGTGGCCGCTGGAGCCGATCCTGGTTGTCATATCTGTCTATGCCCCGTTTTTATTCAGGCGCAGCGGGTCGGGAGTGTCCCGTTGGCTGCGCCGGTTGGGGATCTCCCTTCTTCTGTTAGCCATCCTTGCCTTTGGCGCAGCAATGGTCACAGCTGTCTACCTGCTTGCCGGTTGACAGGAACATCCCCTGGTGGATGAATTATGAATTCGGAGGAACCATGGAAAAACGCACTTCACTCTTGTTTGGCATTACTCTGATCGTGTTGGCTGTGCTGGCGCTGGCCGGGAACCTTCTCCTGCGCAGCGGCAACGATCTCATCAGCAGCGGCGCTCAAGCCTGGCCGCTATTGGTGATTGGGATCGGCCTCATGTTCTGCCTGCCGCCTTTCATCTTCTCGAAAGTGCGCGGACTGGGCGGGTTGTTCATCCCCGGTTTCCCGGCGCTGACAACAGGCCTGCTGTTATTCACCGCCAGCATGTCCGGGAACTGGGGCTTGTGGGCTTCCTTCTGGCCGCTGGAGATCATTGGCCTGGCGGTGGGGTTCATCATGGCCGCCATCTACCTGCGAGTCATCTGGTTGCTCATCCCGGCCTTGATCATTGGTATCAATGGCCTGCTACTCCAATTCTGCGCCATGACCGGGGCCTGGGAATCCTGGGCGGTCCTGTGGACGCTGGAATTTGCCAGCGTTGGCCTGCCGCTGCTCATCATCGGCATCGTGAAAAAAATAGCCGGCGTCAAACTGGCGGGTACAATCCTGTGCGCCATTTCGGCTGTCGCCTTTGCCGCCATGTCCACCCTGCTGCCGGGGACGGCATGGATTTATGGCCTGGTTGGTTCTGGCTTGATCCTGATCCTCGGCATCTATCTCGTGCTTTCCGCCATCCTAAAACGGACAGGAGTCTCGGAATAGCAGCCCCTCCATCGGAAAACTCCCCACCCGGGGAGTTTTTTTTCAATCTTTTCTATCCATGAAGGATGCGTTCGATGGCTGGCGCGATACCGCAGATGTCGGTCAGGCCGGCGGAAAATTCACGGCGTGCATCCGGGTCGCCGACCAGCAGGCAGGGGACCGGGTTGGCGGTATGGCGGCGGGTCCCCAGGTCTTCGATGTTCCCGTGGTCGGAGGCGACGAGCAACAGGCCTTCCGGCTCCCCCCATCTTTCCAGCAGCCCACCCAGGACGGAGTCGATCTGTTCCAGCAGCGATACTGCGACTGCCATATCCTGTCCGTGACCGGCGTAATCGCTCGGCCAATACTCGTAGAGCGAAAAATCCTGCTCGAGGGCCAGTTCAGACAGTTTCCAGCCCGCCTGCTGCTCGGTAAGGAGCGGGGTATCCTCCAGCCCCAGTCGTTCCCGCCAGCCGCGTCCGGTGAAATCTGCCGAAAGGGCGCGCCCGGCAAACAGGTCCGCACCACTGCGGAGCGGTAGCCCGGCGCAGGTGACAGCCAGGGGGATGGCGGAATGCATCCGCCGCCCGGATGCAATCGCCTGGAAGTAACGGTCTGGATAGGCGTTCAATAATCCGCCTGTCTTGCCATCCAGGCGGTGAAAAAGTGTGCCGCGTTTCAAATACTCGGCGACTGCCGGGTTGGGCTTTGGCCCATAGTGGCTGCCGGTTTCCATCGGCACATTACAACCGGTGAGTAGCGCCGCCTGGCCCGTGGCTGACTGAGGCAATCCCGGCACACCCAGGTTCGCATCGAGCGCCAGCAGGGACGCCCTCCGGCCATGGAAAGGGGCCACACCTGAAACCAGTCGATTGCCTTCCAGAAGAGTATGGAGGTGAGGGAGAACGACTTGCGAGAAGGGATTGCTGGATGGATGATCGACCCCCAATCCAACCCCGTCCATGAACAGGAACAACACCCGCATGGCGGTCTACTCGAACTCCAACTCGAAATCTTCCGTTTCATCGAAGTCCGCCAGCGGTTCGATCACGATCTCGCTGAAGAGACCCTGCTGCCTGGCGGCCACCCGGTAGCGCTTGACCAGTTCCAGTAGCGCCAGGAAGGTGACGACCACTTCCAGCCGGGTACGCTTGTCTCCGACCAGGGCATTGAATGTTGCGTGTGGATTGCGATGGAGAAAATCTCCGATGAGGGCGATCTTCTCCCGGATGGTGATCTTCGGTGGGGCGATGACCGTCCCTAGGGCTGCCTGTTCCTGTTCGCGGGCAAAAATGAATTCGGCCGCCGCCAGCAGGTCGGTCACGGATACATCCGTCAGGTCCAGTTTCCCTTCCACTTTCGGGGGTGGCGCCACCCGCAGGTAGGTGCGCAGCCCGGCGTCCAGGCGACCGTCGAGCCAGGCGGAGATCTCCTTGAAACGCTTGTAAATACGTAACTGACGGGCTAGCGCCTCGCCGGGATCCTCCTCGCCGGCCTCGCGCGCTGGTGGGCGCGGCAACAGCGCTTCGGACTTTATCTGGAGTAACTTGGCGGCGATCACCAGGAAAGCCGAGATCTCCTCTGCAGCGACATCCGGCATGGCACGAATATAAGCCAGGTACTGTTCGGTGACCTGCGCCAGCGCCACGCTGGTGATATCCAGTTCGGCGCGCTCGATCAGGTCGAGCAGCAGGTCGAGCGGGCCTTCATATACCGGGATGTGGACGGTGTACTGGTTGGCCTGGTGAACCGCAACGCTAAAATCCATGCGCCGGATTATACCCGATAGTATAATTCGCCCATGAAAAAAACCTCCTTATCGCACATCGACCCGCACGGGCGGGCGCACATGGTGGATGTCGGCGCAAAACCTGACAGCCAGCGGACGGCCGTTGCCAGGGGCGAGGTCCGCATGAAACCCGGGACACTGGCATTGATCCGCGATGGGATGATGAAAAAGGGCGATATCCTGACCGTGGCGCAGGTGGCAGGCATTTCCGCCGCCAAGCGCGCCTCAGACTTGATCCCGTTGTGCCATCCCCTGTCGCTAACGCAGGTGGAGGTCACCATGACGCTGGACGAGACGTTGCCAGGGGTGCAGGTCGAGGCGACCGTCCAGACAGTCGGCAGGACCGGGGTGGAGATGGAAGCATTGACAGCAGTTTCCGTGGCTGCCCTGACAGTCTACGATATGGCAAAGGCGGCCGAGAAGACGATGAAGATCGGGAACATCCGGCTGGTGGAGAAGCGCGGCGGAACATCGGGAGACATCCATAATGAGTAACGCAATGAACCATGTCCGCGTCCTGTTCTTCGCCACATTGCGCGACCGGGCCGGGATGAAATTACTGGAAACCGACCTGGAACCTGCTGCCACCGTCCGCGACTTGAAAATATTCCTCGCCGAGACCAATCCTAACCTGCGGGAGCCGATGAAATCCGTACTGACTGCCATCAACCACGAGTTCGCCTTCGACGAGACCATCATCCCGCAGGGGGCTGAGATCGCCATGTTCCCGCCGGTTTCCGGAGGTTGACCGATGCTGCCGACGATCTGCTCGATCACTGACGAGGAACTGGACCTGGATGGACTGCTGGCAGCCGTATCCCTGCCCAGTTGCGGGGCGGCTGCAATCTTTACCGGCCTCGTGCGCGGGGTTACCACCCGCGGCGAGGCTCACCGGACCGAATACCTGGAATACGAAGCCTATCGACCGATGGCTGAATCCAAGATGAAGCAGGTGGCGGACGAGATCCGCGACCGCTGGCCGACCGTGGAGGGGATTGCCATCCTGCAACGGGTGGGCCGCCTCTACCCCATGACCCCGACTGTCTTGATCATCTGTACCGCTGCCCACCGCGATACCGGCGTCTTCGATGCAGCGCGGTATGGGATCGACCGGCTGAAGGAGATCGTGCCAGTATGGAAGAAGGAAGTTGGCCCGGGCGGCGAGAGTTGGGTGGAAGGCGATTACATCCCCCAACCAGGAGAATGATGCCTGACCTCGAGATAGCCTGCACGAATTGCGGCCGGCCGTATCCCATACAAGGCGTGCCATATTGCTGCCCGGTATGCGGCGGCCTGTTCGACCTGGCTGCGCCATTGGTTTTCGACCCAAAGCAGGTGGAAAGGGGATTTTGTATATGGCGTTTCCGCCATGTCCTGGGTCTCCCTGGTGATCAGATGCCTATCACCCTCGGCGAAGGGGGGACGCCGCTTATCTGGGATGAAGTCTTTGGACGGCGGCTGGCGTTCAAGTGTGAATACCTCAACCCAAGCGGATCATTCAAGGACCGCGGTACTTCCTCCCTGGTCTCCTGGCTGTCCGGGCGGGGAGTAACGCACCTGGTGGAGGATTCCTCGGGAAATGCAGGGGCATCCCTGGCTGCATACGCATCCCGTGCCGGGATGCATGCCCGTATCTTTATCCCGGATTCGGCCTCCGGTCCAAAACGCCGCCAGATCGAGACCTATGGAGCGCAGGTGACCGTCATCCCGGGCTCGCGCTCCCGGGCAACGGAGGCTGCCCGAAACGCTGTGACCGGCAACTCGGCATATGCCAGCCACGCCTGGCTGCCGTTCAATATCCCCGGGTACGCAACCGCAGCATATGAGATCCATGAACAATTGGGCGGCGAATTCCCCGGGGCGGTGGTCGTCCCGGCCGGGCAGGGTGGAATGTTGCTGGGATTGTTGCGCGGTTTCGCAGCCCTGGAAAGGTCGGGTGCAGCCGGTGACCTGCCTCGCATCGTGGGCGTCCAGGCACGTGCCTGCGCGCCGTTGTGGGCCGCATTCTCCGCCGGACGAGAGGGGATGAGCCTCGTGTCCGAAAGCCGGACCCTGGCAGAGGGCGTGCAGGTGCGCCAGCCCCTAAGGTTCGAAGCCCTACTCCGGGAGGTGACCGCCAGTGGCGGATTATTCGCAGCAGTCGATGAGGGCGCGATCCTGCCAGGCCAGGCGGCGCTCGCCGGGCTGGGATTTTTCGTCGAGCCGACCTCGGCGATTGTCTGGGATGCGCTGCGGCAGGTCTTACCACAGTTGCCGGACCCGGTGGTCGTCATCCTGAGCGGTTCGGGATTTAAGTCCGGGTACAATACACCCACTCTGGATCGAAGGGAACCGCAATGACCGATATTCGAAATTTCTACGAACGCCTGACCACCAACCTGGAACGCGTGATGGTTGGGAAGCGCAGCGCAACCGACCTGATCGTGGTCAGCCTGCTCTGCCAGGGACATGTCCTGATCGAAGACGTGCCGGGAGTTGGCAAGACAGTCCTGGCGCGCAGCCTCGCAAAATCACTGGGTTGTACCTTCAACCGGCTGCAATTCACTCCCGACATGCTCCCGAGCGATGTGACCGGCGTATCCATCTACAACCAGGCCCGGGGAGAGTTTGAATTCCATCCGGGGCCGATCCTGGCTCAGGTGGTGTTGGTGGATGAGATCAACCGCGCCACCCCAAAGACCCAGGCGGCGCTGCTGGAGGCAATGGAGGAACGCCAGATCACCGTGGACGGTGTGACCCACCCGGCGCCGCACCCGTTCATGGTCCTGGCGACCCAAAATCCGATCGAATACGAGGGCACTTTCCCGCTGCCGGAAGCCCAGCTCGACCGGTTCATGCTACGGGTGCGCCTCGGGTACCCCAACCAGGAGGATGAGATCGAGATCCTGGCCCGCCAGCGGTTGAACCACCCGATGGATGCGCTCTCCCCGGTCATCACGACTGGCGCTCTGTTGGAGGCGATGGAGGCCATCAAGCAGGTATACGTCTCGGCTGCAGTGAAACGCTACATTGTCGAATTGACGACTCTGACCCGCCAGAACGACGATGTTTACCTCGGCGCCAGTCCGCGCGGCTCACTGGCGCTTTTCCGCACCGGCCAGGCCTGGGCGGCAATCCAGGGGCGCGATTATGTACTGCCGGACGATATCAAATTCCTGACAGTCCCGGCGCTGGCTCACCGCATCCTGGTCAACCCGGCGGCGCGGCTGCGGGAACTGAGCGCCGAGCGCATCATCGGCGAGATCCGTGACTCGGCCCCGGTACCGGGAGGCGATTTTTCGGAGACGAGGGCGTGAGACAAGTCAGGGCCATCCGTTGGGCGCTGGCCGGCATGGCTGCCCTGAGCCTGGCAGGCTGGCTGGCTACCGGCGCCGCGATCTACCCGCGACTGTTCTATGCCAGCGCCCTGTTCCTGGCGGCAACGCTGGTCTGGTCGGCGCTCAGCCTGCGGGGGATGGAACTGAACCGCCACAGCCGGTCCCTGCGCGCCAGCGTTGGCGATCTTTTCGAGGAGCGCTTCGAACTATTCAATGCAGCTCGCTGGTCGTGCCTCTGGCTGGATGTGATCAACCAGTCGAGCCTGCCACATGCCGAGGGTTCCCGCCTATTGACCGCCATCGGAGGTCGGCAGAAACGATCGTATGTTGCCCGCACCTGGTTGACGGCGCGTGGCGCTTTCGCGCTTGGTCCCACCCTCCTAGTGTCGGGAGATCCCTTCGGCCTGTTCACCAGGGAAAAGGTGTTCCAATCGCGCGAAACACTGGTTGTCCTGCCGATGACCTCCGCCATTCCTGTCTTCCGGACACCGCCCGGTTTACTGCCAGGTGGGAAGGCTGTCCGCCAGAAGACGCTCGAGGTCACTCCCCACGCGGTCGGCGTGCGCGAGTTCGCGCCCGGCGACCCGATGAAACGTATCCACTGGCCGAGTACGGCCCGACGCGGCCGGTTGATGGTGAAGGAGTTCGAACAGGACCCCCAGGCTGAAGTGTGGATCTTCCTGGACGCCGAACAGTCCACCCGCCTGGCGCAGCCTGATGATGCGGATGGAAGATCCGGTGATGGTTGGTGGCTTCACAAGCGGGCGCGAGTCCGGCTGCCGAAGGATACTTTCGAATATGCTGTCAGCATCGCCGGATCCCTGGCGCGATACTTCCTGGCCGAACGCCGCGCAGTCGGGCTGGCCTGCGCCGGGGCGCGCTTGACCGTCCTGCCGGCCGAGCGCGGCGAGCGCCAGGCAGGGAAGATCCTCGAGACCCTGGCATTCCTCCAGGCAGACGGCTCCCTGCCGCTGGCTGGATTGGTGTCAGGACAGTCCCGCCTCCTGCCGCTCGGCAGCAGTGTGATCCTGGTGACATCGTCGCCGCGGTCGGACCTGCTGGCAGCGGTGGCTGATGCCGAGCGGCGCAACCTGCGGCCATTGGTGGTTCTGGTCAGGCCGGATACTTTCGGCGGTGGGGAGGCCAGCCAGGCGTTGCTCGATGAACTGGCTTACCGGAATATCCCTGCCTGCCCGATTGCATACGGCGACGACCTGGAAACACAATTATCCCGCTCAGCCGGGATCTTCCATCGTTTAAACTTCCCCATTGGAGTATGAAATGTCCCTGACAAAGGTCCATCCGCTGGATTTGGAGTTCCTGCAAAAAAAAGATGCCATCGCAGCCTACCTGGTCAAGCATGCCACTGGCGCGGCCCTGGTCGAGACCGGTCCCGGATCGACCGTTGCGGCGCTGGTCGAACGCCTGGCGGGGCATGGACTTTCCCCGAAGGATATAACCCATGTCTTCATCACCCATATCCATCTCGACCATGCCGGGGCGGCCGGTTGGATGGCTGGGCAGGGTGCGCAGGTTCATGTCCACCCGGTCGGCGCGCCGCATCTGCTCAACCCCGAAAAATTGCTCTCCAGTGCAGCACGATTGTATGGCGACAGGATGGATTTCCTGTGGGGCAAATTCCTGCCTGTCCCACCGGAGAACCTCGTCGCAGTCGAGGATGGACAAGTGATCCGGGCTGGCGGGTTGGCATTTACCGCCATCCATACTCCCGGTCATGCCGAGCACCATGTCTCCTGGCTCCTGGAAGATACCTGTTTCACTGGTGACATCGGGGGTGTACGCATTCCCGGGCCGCGCTATATCCGGATGCCGTTCGTACCTCCGGAACTCCACATTGGGAAGTGGCGCCAGAGTCTCCAGCGTCTACAGTCTGCCAGGTTCAGGCACATCGCCCCGACCCATTACAGCGTCTACCCTGATGCAACAGAACACCTGGCGCTGGCAGGAAGAATCCTGGACGAGACGGAGGCCTGGGTGTCAGAGGTGATGCCGTCCGATCCGCCGGTCGAAAAATTGCGCGAGATGTTCGTCGCCATGTTGTATGAACAGGCGCTTCGCCTGGGACTGGATGAGGAGACGATCACCCGATACGAGATAGCCAACCCGACCTGGATGGGGGCGGATGGTTTACAGCGCTACTGGCGGAAGGTTGTCATGGCGGCTTGATGTGATGTTTTTTCACGAATACAAGGCCGAACTTCACTTGACGCTTAACGGCCTGCGTTCGATACTTGGCCTGTTTGGAAGGAGAATAAATTCATGAATCACTTTTTGGCGATAACCGACTACAAACCAGAGGAGATCCAATCCCTGCTCGACCTGGCGATCCGGCTCAAAGCAGAGGTGGGTTCTGGTGGAAATGCTCCCCTGTTCAAAGGCAAGGTTTTAGGGATGATATTCCAGAAACCCAGCCTCCGGACACGGGTCTCCTTCGATATGGCAATGCGCCATATGGGTGGGGACGCGCTCTACCTTTCGCCGGACGAGATCGGTCTTGGAAAGCGCGAATCCATCGCCGATGTCGCCCGCGTCCTTTCCGGTTACGTCCATGCCCTGATGGCGCGGGTCTTCGATCACGCCCATGTGCTCGAACTTGCGCAATGGGCTTCCATCCCGGTCATCAACGGGTTATCCGATTACAACCATCCCTGCCAGGGGATGGCGGATGCCCTGACGATCCAGGAGAAATTCGGCAAGGCAAAGGGTTTGAACGTGACCTTTGTAGGAGACGGGAACAATGTGGCTGTCTCGTTGATGCATGTCTCGGTCCTGCTTGGCTGGAACTTCACCCTCGCCAGCCCCGATGGGTATGACATCACACCCCCGGCGGTGGATCTTGCCCGCAGGATCGCGGCCGGTACCGGGTCCGCATTGAAATTTTGCCGCGATCCGCACGAAGCAGTAAAATATGCGCACGTCATTTATACCGATACCTGGACCAGCATGGGACAGGAGGAAGAGACGGCCAAACGCGAGAAAGTATTCCCGCCTTTTCAAGTCAATGCCAGACTGGTGGCAGAAGCGGACAAGGATGTGATCGTCATGCACTGCCTCCCGGCGCACAGGAACCATGAATTGACCGATGAAGTCGCCGACGGGCCGCACTCGGTCATCTTCCCGCAGGCGCACAACCGCCTCCATGCCCAGAAAGCCATCCTGGCGCGCTTGTTCGGCGTTGCCTAGAGGAGCCGGATTTGGACACAAAAGCATTCATTGCGCTCGAAGAGGAATACGGCGCTCATAATTACCACCCGTTGGATGTGGTCATTGCCCGCGGCGAGGGAGTCTGGGTGTACGATGTGGAAGGCCGCAAATACCTGGATTGCCTCAGCGCTTATTCGGCGGTCAACCAGGGACATGTCCACCCGCGCATCCTGGCAGCCCTCGTGGAACAGGCTGGCCGCGTCACCCTGACCTCGCGCGCCTTCCGCAACGACCAGTTGCCGCTTCTATACAAGGAATTATCCGAACTCACCGGGTACGGGATGTCCCTGCCGATGAACAGCGGCGCCGAGGCGGTCGAGACGGCGGTGAAACTGGCGCGTAAATGGGCATACCAGGTCAAGGGTGTGCCGCGTCACAAGGCCGAGATCGTCGTCTGCGCCGGCAACTTCCACGGGCGGACGACGACCATCGTCTCCTTCTCGACCGAGCCGCTTTACCGGGACGATTTCGGCCCATTCACGCCGGGTTTTATCGCCGTCCCTTACGGCGACGCGGCTGCACTCGAAAAGGCGATCACCTCGAATACGGCGGCTGTGCTGGTGGAGCCGATCCAGGGCGAAGGGGGCGTCATCGTCCCGCCTGCCGGCTATTTATCCGCTGTGGCGGCAGCCTGCAAGCGTCACAAGGCGCTCTGCATTACTGACGAGATCCAGACCGGCCTCGGCCGAACGGGGCGGTTGTTCGCCTGCGACCATGAAAATGTCCGCCCGGATGTCATGGTCATTGGCAAGGCCATGGCGGGTGGTTTCTACCCGGTCTCGGCCGTCCTGGCAGACCGGGAAATCCTGGGACTCTTCACACCCGGCGAGCACGGTTCGACCTTCGGCGGGAACCCGCTGGCGGCGGCGGTGGCGCGCGCCTCCCTGGCGGTCATCCGGGATGAAAAACTGTCAGAACGCGCATTCGAACTTGGGAATTATTTCATGGAGCAACTGGCTGAGATCCCAAGTCCCCATGTCCGCGAGGTGCGCGGCCGCGGGCTGTTGATTGGCGTGGAATTGAAGCCCGAAGCGGGTGGGGCGCGGCGTTTCTGCGAAATCCTGCGCGGGCAGGGTATCCTGGCCAAGGAGACCCACGACCATGTCATCCGGTTTGCCCCACCTTTGGTGATCGACAAGCAAACCATCGATTGGGCGATCCCCCGCATCCGGGAGACGCTCAACACACCGATATGATCCCATCGGCCTCCGGTTCTGGAGGCCGTGTTTTGGACAGGAGGTACGTTATGAATATTGGAATTCCGAAGGAACGAAGGCCGTTCGAATTCCGGGTCGGGGTTTCGCCAGCCGGTGTCCATCTATTGACG
>Ga0194126_10007039_pt1 | contig 15771 bp, 13 predicted proteins | sample TA2KigC150mmetaG_FD_148641 | JGI IMG/M metagenome (GOLD analysis project Ga0194126, IMG submission 148641) | Freshwater microbial communities from Lake Tanganyika, Tanzania - TA2015035 Kigoma Deep Cast 150m | ecosystem: Environmental > Aquatic > Freshwater > Lake | place: Tanzania: Lake... | reverse complement strand
GAATCGCGGTCGATGTGGTATGTTCCTGCATGGCGTTGCTTCCTTTCGTGGAATCAGCACCCCGAGCCTAACGGCTCAAGGCGAGCAACGCCGCTCCTCCTTTTTCAACAATGATCGGGACATCCCCCTTGAGCGAACACTTTGCAACTTTTATGAATGATGATTCGTATTTCAAGAGTCGACGAACATGGTCGATCTATGGACGCTAATGCCGAACCGACTCCGAACGACCCCATCGCCGCGCTGGCCGGCGAGGCTTTCGCCAAGGCCGTCACCACGCTGGCGCGCGGACATATGCTGACGCCATTCGGCGTCGCGCGATCCGACGCCGGCGTCGACCGCCCGCAGCAGTTCGTCGTCGGCGAGGCGGGCAAGATCGACATCGCCGAAAGCGTCGAGGCGGCGCTGCAGTGGCTGGAAGACGAAGCCCCAAACGCCGACATCTGCCTGATCGTGCTTGACGGCTTTTTCAACAGCGACGACGACCGCATCGACGCAGTCGTCGGCCGCGCGCTGTCGTTGAAACGACAATTGATGGTCGAAATCGCGCTGCCCTATGAAAGCGCGCAAGACGACGAGGGTTTCGAGTTTTCAGATCCCCAATATCGCTTTTCCGGCGTCGCCGAAGACGGCGTGGAGATTGAACGAGTCGACGTTAACGCCGACGCCTTCGACGCCGTGTTTCGGAGCGCCTTCGCCAAATTCGCGCCCGCTTAGAGCGCGCTGCGAAAAAATGGGAACCGGTTTTTTTGCGTCGAGCGCGCTCTAAAACTTTAGAATCGATCACGTCATCTGCATTTGGGCGATTCTGCCCAAATGCAGCGTGATCTAGCGCGTCACCAAACCATCACATAAGCGTCACGCAACATCTATCGCAGCGTCGCGAAACCGCAGCCTCATGCGCGTAGCCTTGCGTCATGGCGTTCACATCGGACCAGCTGGCGAAGCTGACGCGAGACGCGTCATCGGAGCCGCAAACAGCCGCCGCCGCCACATGGGGTCAACGCCTCATCGCACTCGACCTCGCGGCGGTTCATCTCTTCTCGCGAACGGCGCGTTCGGCGCTCGGCAAATTCCTCGCCGTCGCGATCAGCAAGCTCGGCAACGGCTGGATCTATCTCATCCTCGCGCCGATCGTTCTCATCGGCCTCGGCTGGCAGGGCATGCATGTCGCGGCGCTCGCGGGTCTGAACGCGGCGCTGCTGCACATGCTTTATCCGCTCATCAAGCGGCGGTTCGGACGCAAGCGCCCATTCCAGACCGACCCGCGCCTGCCCTCGCTTCTGAAGACGCTCGACGACCACTCCTTTCCGAGCGGCCATGCGATGACGCTGACCGGCGTGCTTGCGCCCATCGTCATCGCCTGGCCCGCGACGACTCTGTCGGCGGCGCTCCTCTTGCTGTCGATGGCCTGGTCGCGAATCGCCACCGCGCATCACTATCCAAGCGACGTCGTCGCTGGCGTCGCCCTTGGCGCCGGCCTCTCCTATCCGCTCGCGAGCGGCGTCCTCGCCTATTGGTGAACTTACGCGGCCCGCGGCAAGTCGATCGCGGGCGTAGCGGCGGCAACGACGCGCCCGCATGCGCCGCGTAGCGCGCCCTCGACAAGCTCCAAGCCGAGAAAACGCGCGCGCTCGACCGGTCCCGGCATCGTGAGGCGCTCCGTAAAGCGCCGCTCGAATCCGAAGCGCGCATAGTAAGGCGCGTCGCCGACGAGCAGCACGGCGCGATGGCCAAAATCGCGCGAGCGAGCGAGCGACTCATCGATCAGCGCGCGACCGATTCCGAGCGCGCGATGTTGCGCGCTGACCGCGAGCGGGCCAAGCAGCAGCGCTTCGCGTTCGCCGGCGAGAACCGGCCAAAGCCGCACCGTGCCGACGAGCGCGCCCGCGTCGTCAGTCGCGACGAGCGCTAATCCCGGCGCGGGCGCCGATCCGTCGCGCAGCCGCTGACAGGTCTTCAAGAACCGTGCGGGGCCGAAGGCGTCGTCCAGCAAGGCTTCACGCGCGCCCATGTCGCATGGCGCTTCGTCGCGAATCGCAAACGCCGGCAGGGCGCACGCCGTCGCCGCGCCGCGAGCGGCGGAAGGATGTTGGCATAGAAGTTCAAAGGCCATCTTTTCCTCCCGTCGAGAAGGACAAGCGACCCTCGCGCCTGGCGCATGACGCGCCCGCCGAACGGGACTGAGTTAGGATTGTTCCCACCCTCGCCCTTCGAGACGCGAGCTTCGCTCGCTCCTCAGGGTGAGGGTGGGAGGGGCGGCGCCAAAACGTTTCCCTCATCCTGAGGAGGCCCTCGAAGAGGGCCGTCTCGAAGGACGAGGGAAACGATCGAGTCGCTCAGATCACATGCGTCTCGAGCGGCGGGAAACCGTTGAAGCCCACGGCCGAATAGGTGGTCGTATAGGCCCCGGTTCCTTCGATCAGCACCTTGGCGCCGATTTCGAGCGAGATCGGCAGCTGATACGGTAGCTTCTCGTAAAGCACGTCGACGCTGTCGCAGCTCGGGCCAGCGATGACGCAGGGACTCGTCGGCGCGCCATCGGCCGGCGTGCGGATCGGATAGCGGATCATCTCATCGGTCGTCTCGGCTAGCCCGTTGAACTTGCCGATGTCGAGATAGACCCAGCGAATCTCGCCGTCGTCCTCGGACTTCTTCGAGATCAGCACCACTTCCGCTTCGATCAGCCCGGCGTTGCCGACCATGCCGCGGCCCGGCTCGATGATCGTTTCGGGAATGCGGTTGCCGAAATGCTTCGTCAACGCCCGAAAGATCGCATTGCCATATTGCCTCACCGCCGGCACGTTCTTCAGATATTTCGTCGGGAAGCCGCCGCCGAGATTGACCATCTGCAGGTTGATTCCGCGCTCCGCGAGTTCGCGGAAAATGTCGGCCGCCGACTTCAGCGCGCCGTCCCACATGCGCGGATTCGTCTGCTGCGAGCCGACGTGGAACGAAACTCCATAGGCGTTGAGGCCGAGGCGATGCGCATGCTCCAGCACGCCCGTCGCCATCTCGGGCGCGCAGCCGAACTTGCGCGATAAGGGCCATTCGGCGCCGGAGCCGTCGCAGAGAATGCGGCAGAACACCTTGGAGCCCGGCGCGGCGCGCGCGATCTTTTCGACTTCCGCCTCGCAATCGACGGCGAAAAGCCGAACGCCCATCTCATAGGCGCGCGCGATGTCGCGCTCCTTCTTGATGGTGTTGCCGAAGCTGATTCGATCAGGCGTCGCGCCGGCGGCCAGCGCCTGCTCGATTTCGACGACGGAGGCGGTGTCGAAACACGAACCGAGCGACGCGAGCAGCGAGAGCACTTCCGGCGACGGATTGGCCTTCACGGCATAGAAGACGCGCGTATCCGGCAGCGCCCTGGCGAAGCCGAGATAGTTTTCGCGCACCACGTCGAGATCGACGACGAGGCACGGCCCGGTGTCGCGGCCGTTGCGTCGGCGCTCGGAGAGGAATTCAAGGATGCGGTCGGTCATTTGTGGCCCCCTTGCGCGGCGCGCCGCGCGCGATCGTTTTGAGCGTCAACGGACGCGCCGATCCCTTCGCCCGCGCGCGATGGAGACGCGACGAACGTTGGTTTTCAGCGTTCCAAAGGCCGCGCGAGCGCGAAGCGCTCAATCGGCCGGTTGATGCGCCGTTGACTGACCGATGCGCAATGACGCGCGCCTGAGCGCGCACGCTTCCGCTAGGACAGCCATCGATTGGAAGGGGAAAATCCCGATCCGCACGCCCGGCAAGAAAGACAAGCCTCTTCGGTACGCCGACCTTTGGAGGGTCGACAGAGACGAAAAAGCCCGGTCCGTCGTTGCTTTAAGTCGCGATCCTCCGCAGAGACGGAGTTCGCCGGTTCGCCTCCGGCTGCCGGTTTTATGCTGGCGGTTGACCGGCCTCTTGTCCGGATCCCCGCCCACCGACACACGACCACAGGCACGTGCGATTTGGGCAAGAGTTTAGATACGCGCTTTTGCCGCCGTGACAAGCAGTTTTTGCGCCGCTCTATTATTTTTTCGGCGCAGTGAGGCAATTTGGCCGCGACGCCTCGGAGCGCTGGCGTCGGCGCCTGCTTCTTGCGCAACCCAAGCGATAGAGCTAGAGCACCTATAGGCAGTTGCTTGGAAATCGGAAAACCTTGGCTCGGATGCGGGAATGAGGCGATTTACACGGCGCCAATTCGCCGGGGCGCTCTCTGCAATTGGCGCGCATGTTGCGCTCAAAGGCTCTGCGCAGGCCAACACGGTCGTCCCCACGCCGCGGTTCGGCTTCGACAACGTGGTGCAACGGGCGCGTGATCTCGCGCTCGCGCCGTTCGACGTCAGCACGCCTTCACGCCTGCCGGACCCGTTCGACGCATTGGATTTTGACGCCTGGCGACAGATTCGCTTCCGGCGCGACCATGACGTCTTCGCCGGCGCCGACCGCGGCTTCCGGCTGGAGACCTTCCATCTGGGCTTTCTCTATCGTCGCCCGGTGACCGTGAACACGATTCGCGACGGCATCGCGACGCCTATTCCCTATTCGCCGGCGCTTTTCGACTATGGCCGACTGAAGGTTGAGAAGGCGCTCCCCGTCAACACCGGCTTCGCCGGATTCCGCCTGCATTTTCCTCTCAACGAACCGCAGGTCCAGGACGAGGTGATCTCCTTCCTCGGCGCGAGCTATTTTCGCTTTCTTGGCCGCGACCAGCAATATGGGCTGTCCGCACGGGCGCTTTGCGTCGACGCCGGCAGCGATCGCGAGAGCTTTCCGTTCTTCCGGGAGTATTGGGTCGAAACGCCCGAGAAGGGCGGCAATCACGCCACGCTTTACGCGCTGCTCGACGGCGAGGCCGCGACAGGCGCCTTCAAATTCGATCTCTTGGCCGGACAGGAAAGCACGCTTGAGATTCAGGCGACGCTGTTTCCGCGCCAGTCGGGAATGAAGCTCGGCCTGGCGCCGCTGACGTCGATGTATTTGACCGGCGAAAATGACCGCCGCGTGCGCGACGGCTTTCGCACGGAACTGCACGACTCCGACGGGCTCCTGATCCACAATGGCGCAGACGAATGGCTGTGGCGCCCGCTCGGCAATCCTCCCCACGAGCGGATCTCGTCATTTCTCGACTCCAACAATCGCGGCTTCGGACTGCTGCAGCGCGACAGGACATTCGAATCCTATCAGGATCTCGACCTCGCCTATGAAAACCGCCCCAGCTATTTCGTCGAACCCGTCGGCGACTGGGGCGAAGGCCGCGTGGAGCTGATCGAACTGCCGACGCGGGATGAAACCAACGACAATATCGTCGCGAGCTGGATTCCGGCGAAGGCGCCGCAGCCCGGCGCGCCCTTCGTCTACGCCTATCGAATTACGGCGGGCCTCGAATTGCAGCAGCTCGCGCCCAATGGCATCGTCGTCAACACTTTCGATGCGCCGGCGCGGGCGCTCGGCTCGACCGAGCCCGTGGACCCGGAGTCGCATCGGTTCATCGTCGATTTCGCCGGCGGCGATCTTTCCTATTACGTCGCCGATCCCAGTCAGATCGAAGCGGTGGCGACGACCAGCACCGGGCGTTTGCTGCGCGCGAGCGTCGCAGCCAACCCGCATATCGGCGGGCTGCGCGCATTGTTCGACGTGTCGGTTAAACCCGGCCAGACCGCCGATCTTCGCCTGTTTCTGCGCGCGCATGGGCGCACGCTCACAGAGACCTGGACCTATCCCTGGACCGCGCCGGCGGCCTAGCTCTCAGTCATCCAGGCTCTTCAGCCGCGTAAGGTCGAACGCCTCGACGTCGCGCAAGAGTTCAATGAAGGCCGTCGCCCAGTAATCCGCCACCGCCTCGCCCTTCTCCGCGGTGGCTTTCGATGCGTCGCCCATTGCGCCGGCCGGCGAAAGGTCCTGCGCCATCCAGCCGAAGCCGGCGGGGCGGTCGGCGCGCAGCCAGGCGAAATCGCGCTCGAAGTCGAGCGTCGCTGGCGGAAAATTTTTGGCGCGCCCCATATCGACGAGCTCCGGCCGGAAGGCGAGCATCAGCGACGTCTCGATTTCCCCGCCATGGACGCCGTGACGGAGTTCTAACTCCGAGAACAGACCGTCTGGATAGCCAAAGCGCGCCCAGGAGGCGACGACCGCCAGCGCCTCGAAACGGGCGCGCAGCTCAAGCGCCGTCTGCGCGACGAGGGCGGAATTGCCGCCATGCGAGTTGAGCAGCACCAGTTTTGTCACGCCTGCGCGCAGAGCGCCTTCCGCAATTTCGACGAGAAGCCGCGACGCCGTTTCGTTGGTCAGCGTCAGCGTGCCGGGAAAGTCGCGATGCTCGGTCGAAACCCCGACGCTCTGGATCGGCAGAAAGACGACGTCGAGGTCCGCCGGCAGTCGCGACGCGACACGCCCGACGCACCCTTCCATGATCATGGCGTCGACCCCAAGCGGCAGATGGGGCCCGTGCTGCTCCACCGCCGCGATCGGCGCGACGGCGATGACGCGCGACATGTCATGCGCGCGCATGTCGCGCAGCGAAAGCTCGGTCCAGAAGGGCGAAGGCAGCATGTGGGCGAGCATATGCGCCTCGGCCGCAAAGGGAAATGCGCCGCGCCAAACTGAGCGTCTGCATGTTTATCAGAGCCCCGTCAGTTTCATGAAGAGCTTTTGAGCCATCTCGGCGACGGGATATTTGAACAATAACAGCGGGGTCATTGGCAGCAGCGCCAAGACGAGAACACTCGCCAAGAGGCGAACGCTGACGGGCGCCAGGCGCATATTTCGAATGATCGCGACGCTGTTGCCGAGATCGGCAAGGGATTGCAGGTCCGGCGTCCCCAGCAAGGGCTCTCGGGCTTGAGATGCGTCCCCAAGCCATTTGCGCTCGAAATCCTCAACATAGCGCGCGGCAAGGACAGAGTAGTCGCGCAATCCCTTTTCTCTGCATTCCATCAGCTTGAAAGCGAAGAAGCAGGGCGGGCCGAGAATAAACGCGATGTCCATGATCACGAGCGCGGCTGTCGTCAGATAAACCGGTTCAAACGACGCGCCAGCCGACATTTCCTCGGCGAAACCGGCCGCGACAAGCATCGATATGGCCAAGGCCAGGGGCGCCAGATGCATTTGCGCCACCTCAAGATATCCTAGGCCCCCGACGCCGTCGGGATGCGCTGGCGTCAGGCGAAGCTCCATGCGCGACAGGCGCCAAAGGAAGCGCCACCACAGCAAGAGTCGCCAAGCCCAGCGAAACGCCAGAAACCGAAACAGGGGAAGGCAGAGCAGCCAATACCACAGGCCTGCAAGCGGCATGAGCGCCAAGGCTCGGCCCGGATCAAGCGACGCGGTCTTTCCCGAAAGATGGAGCTGCGCCGCGAAAAGCGACATCAGCGCGGTCGCCGCCAGCGAAGTCGCGTCCGGAACCCAGGAATTCGTCCAGCGCGCGACGCTTCGGATTTCGGCCTGCAAGGCGGGAAGAGCTGCGTCCGACGCCACGCCGGAACGCAGGATCGTCGAGAGAAACTCCCTCGCCTGCCGATCAAAAATGGTTTCGCAAACGAACAGCAGAGGAATGACCGCCAGCAACCGAACGTGCCCGCCGATCACCGAGAGCGATAAGAACTTTCCGCGATCGCCCTCGAGCGCCGCCAAGGCGACGAATGCGATCCACGGGATCCATCCGAGGGCGATCCCCAGCGGCGCCGTGTTGGGCCCGGGGCCGACGAGGCCGAGCCGCATTCCAAGCCTTTGAAGGGGACCGCCGAGCAGCGAGAATTCGCTGAGCAGGCCGTTGACATTTTGCGGGCTAGCGGCGGATTGACTCATGCGCGCCTTCCGAGGGTGAACGTCGGGTTCAGATCGGCGGCCGCGCAACTCCTTAAAGGAGCGTCTGCCCGCCGGTTCTCCGGGCGTGGAGAGCGGCGAAGCCGAAGTCTATAGGCTATATTTGTTCGACGATTCCGGCGAATGCGCGTCCGGCTCCTGGCGCGTCGACACGACGGCCAGAGCTTGCATGGGTGGCGCAGCGGGTTGTTCGGGCGATAATCCAAGATAACGGGCGGCGCCGCGCCCCGCCGCGAGGCCGGTGGCGAACGCCGCCTGCAACAGATAGCCGCCGGTCGGCGCGTCATAGTCCAGCATCTCGCCGGCGACGAAAACGCCCGGCAACTTCTTCAGCATCAAAGCGTCGTCGAGTTCTTCGAAAGACACCCCGCCGGCGGTCGAGATGGCGCGCTCAAGACCAGCGACGCCCTTAACAGTCAGCGGCGCGTTCTTGATCAGAGCCGCCAGCATTTCGGCGTCGCGCGGCAATCCGCCCCGGCGCGACTCGCGCAAAAGGCCGATCTCGACTTTAGTGAACCCCGCCTTGCGCAGAAAATTCGCATGTGACTGCTTTTGCTGACGGCGCGAGAGCTTGCGCGTCAGACACTCAAGCGTCGTGTCGGGACGCAGATCGATCGACAGAGTCGTTTCGCCGTGCTTTTGCGCCGCCGCGCGCAATTGCGAAGAAAGCGCATATACCGGCCCGCCCTCAAGCCCGCCGCGCGTGACGACGACGTCGCCGCGCGCGGTCGAAGCGCTGTGGCGCAACAAGGTCGTTTTGATCGGCTGTCCCTCGAAGTCGCTGCGAAAGATCGCGCTCCATTCGATCAGTGCGCCGCTGTTCGCGGCGGCGAGCGGCGTGACCTGCACGCCTTGCGCGCCGAGTCGCGCCGCCCAGGCGCCATCGGAGCCGAGCCGCGGCCAGGAGGCGCCGCCGAGCGCCAAAACCAGCGCGTCAAACTTGCGGGTGAATTCGCCTTCCGGACCCAGCACGCGCAATGCCCCGGATTCGGCGAAGCCCATAAAGTCATGCCTTGTCGCGATCGCGACTCCGAACCGAGACAGCCGCGTCAGCCATGCGCGCAAGAGCGGCGAGGCTTTGAAACTCGCAGGAAAAACCCGGCCGCTGGAGCCAACGAAGGTCGTTTCGCCAAGTTCGGCGCAGAAGTCGCGCAGCGCCTGCGGCGGCCAGGCGCGGATGAACGGCGCGAGCCGCGCGGCGGCGGCGCCATAGCGGGAGATGAAGCGATCCAGGCTTTCGCTGTGGGTGATGTTGAGTCCGCCCCGCCCCGCCATCAGAAATTTGCGCGCGGGGCTCGCTTTGTGCTCATAGATGACGACGCGCGCCCCGGCGCGCGCGAGCGCGTCGGCGGCGAAAAGTCCGGCGGGGCCCGCGCCGATGACGGCGCAGAACGGAGCCTCGGCGTCGCTAATGAAAGGGCCTCCCCTGGGCGGCGTTGCGATTCGCAGAATGCGAAGATTTCCGTTTCGCTCGCGCCACGCCTGCGTTTGCGGCACTCATATCATGCGCGCGCCGGCGCGCGGAAAAAAGCTGAATGACGGTCAAAGCTCCGCCACAAATTGACGCAACCGCCGCGGGCTTCGAGTTTCTTGTGGCGCCGCAGCATGGCGGCGTTCGGCTCGACCGCTTTCTTGCCGAACGGCCGGAGATTATCGCCGCGCATCTCTCGCGCAGCCGCATCAAGGCGCTGATTGAAGCCGGCCGCGCGACGATTGGCGGCGCGGCGGCGCGCGATCCGGCGAAGAAGCTCGCGGCGGGCGATCGGGTTGCGCTCGACGTGCCGCCAGCGGCGCCGGCTGAACCCAAGGGCGAAGATATTGCGCTTAACATCGTCCGTGAGGATGCGCATCTCCTCGTGATCGACAAGCCGGCCGGACTCGTCGTGCATCCGGCGAGCGCGCATGAGAGCGGCACGCTGGTCAATGCGCTCATCGCCCATTGCGGCGAGAGTCTTTCCGGCGTCGGCGGGGTGAAAAAGCCCGGCATCGTGCATCGCATAGACAAGGATACGAGCGGCCTCCTTGTCGTCGCCAAGACCGACGCCGCGCATCATGGCCTCTCGCGGCTCTTCGCCGATCACGGCCGCACGCTGCCACTAACGCGCGAATATCTCGCTTTCGTCTGGGGCGTTCCCGACCGCGCGCATGGCGCGGTCGAAGCGCCGCTCGGGCGTCACGCGACTCAGCGCGAGAAGATGGCGGTGGTGTCGCCCGCGCGCGGGCGCGAGGCGGTGACGCATTGGGAGAAGGTCGAGGACTACGGCGTCGCTTCGCTCTTGCGTTGCCGGTTGGAGACCGGCCGCACCCATCAGATCCGCGTGCATATGGCCCATATCGGACATCCGCTGATCGGCGACAAAACCTATGGCGCGGGATTCAAGACCAAGGTGGCAAAACTCTCGCCGCATGCGCGAGAGATTGTCGAAGCTCTCGGCCGTCAGGCGCTTCACGCGGCGACGCTCGGCTTCGAACATCCGATCACCGGCGAAGAAATGCTGTTCGAAAGCGAGCTGCCGGCGGATTTGGAGGGATTGAGGGCGGCGTTGGCGGAGGTTTGAGGGCGCGCGTCAAAAAACCTTGGCGCGACTGATAGGGCGACGCGCATCCTGTCCCGTCATAAGACGCCGCGTTCATCGAAATTGAAGCGGGGCGATGCTTGCTCGCGGGCGCCGCCGCCATTACCATCCCTCGCGGTCTATAGTTTGGAGTTATACGCTTGCGCGCATTCGCTCTTCGCTTCTTGCTATGTTCGTCTCTGCTGCTTCTCGCTCATAGCGCCGGAGCCGATACGCCCGCATCCGGAAGCTTCGTCGTCCGACAGTCCTGTCCCGCGCTCCAGTCCATCAGAACCGGCGCCAACCCCGGCAACGTCACGGTTGAGCCCAATCAGCATTACAGCATCTTCGCCAAGAACAAGCCGAACGCGACGCATTATCTGATCGATGTGCCGGACGCCAATCCGGGACGCCGATGGGTCGCCGTCGGATGCGGCGAAGCGACGCTTGATGAAGGCGGGCAGGATCCGACCGATCCTGGCGGTCAGCAGGGGCAGGACGGCAGGCAGGCAGCGCAAAAGCCCGACTACATTCTCGCTGTGAGCTGGCAGCCCGCCTTCTGCGAAGGAAAGCCCGACAAGGTGGAATGCGAAACGCAGCGGCCCGACCGGTTCGACGCGACGCATTTCACGCTGCATGGACTCTGGCCGAAAAAACAATACTGCAAGGTCGATCGCCACATTGTCGCTGCCGATAAGGACGACAGGTGGAACGCCCTGCCCGAGCCCGAACTTACCGACGCGACAAGGAACGCGCTGTCGGAAGTCATGCCGGGAACGATGTCGCTTCTCGAACGGCACGAGTGGATCAAGCACGGCACGTGTTTTCCGGGCGCCGAGGCGGAGGCCTATTTCTCGCGCTCGCTGGCGTTGATGTCGCAGCTCAACGCCTCCAAGGTCCAGGAGCTTTTTTCGTCGCATGTCGGCGAGGAAATCACCCGCGATCAGCTCAAGGCCGCCTTCAACGAGACATTCGGCGACGGCGCCGCCGACCGGGTGCGCGTCGCCTGCAAGAGAGACGGGGAGCGAAATCTGATTGTCGAAATAACGATCGGATTGAACGGCGACATCAAGCCCGACAGCAAACTCGCGGACCTCGTCGCCGCCGCACCGACGACGGACCCCGGCTGTCCGAGCGGAATCGTCGATCGGGTGGGCGCGCAGTAGGGAGGGCGCCAAACCCCTCGCCCTCATCTCACTTCTCCCCGCAAGCGGGGAGAAGAGGCGTCATGCGCTTCGCAAAAAATCATGCGCTCGCGATGTGCAAAAGGCGCTGCGCCGTTATCCCCTCTCCCCGCTTGCGGGGAGAGGTACGGTGAGGGGCTTGGGCGATTGGCGCACCGCCCTCACGCCACCAGCGCGGCCTTGCCCTTCGCCTTCTTGCGGTCGTTCGGGTCGAGGATCGACTTGCGCAGGCGGATCGATTTCGGCGTCACTTCGACAAGTTCATCGTCCTCGATATAGGCGAGCGCCTTTTCCAGAGTCATCCTGATCGGCGGGGTGAGGCGCACCGCCTCGTCCTTGCCGGCGGCGCGGATATTGGTGAGCTGCTTGCCCTTCAGGACATTGATCTCGAGATCATTGTCGCGCGTATGCTCGCCGACGATCATGCCGCGATAGACCTTCCAGCCGGGCTCGATCATCATCGGTCCGCGATCTTCCAGCTTCCACATGGCGTAGGCGACAGCCTCGCCGGAATCATTCGAGATCAGCACGCCGTTGCGGCGGCCCTGAATGTCGCCCTTATAGGGCGCATATTCGTGGAACAGACGGTTCATGATCGCGGTGCCGCGGGTGTCGGTGAGCAACTCGCCCTGATAGCCGATGAGGCCGCGCGTCGGCGCATGGAAGACGAGCCGCAGGCGATCGCCGCCGGAAGGCTTCATCTCGATCATCTCGGCCTTGCGCTCCGACATTTTCTGCACGACGACGCCGGAATGCTCCTCGTCGACGTCGATCACGACTTCTTCGATCGGCTCGAGAATCTCACCGCTCTCATCCTTGCGGAACACGACCTTGGGGCGAGAGACGCCGAGTTCGAACCCCTCGCGGCGCATCGTCTCGATCAGGATCGCGAGCTGCAGTTCGCCGCGGCCCGAGACGATATAGGCGTCGCCCATCGGCGCGTCCTCGACGCGCAGCGCGACATTGCCTTCGGCCTCCTTATAGAGCCGAGCGCGGATCATCCGGCTCGTCACCTTGTCGCCCTCCGTGCCGGCGAGCGGGCTGTCGTTGACGAGGAAGGTCATCGAGAGCGTCGGCGGGTCGATCGGCTGCGCCTGCAGCGGCTCGTTCACGTCGAGCGCGGCGAGCGTATCGGCGACGTTGAACTGCTCCAGCCCGGCGATGGCGATGATGTCGCCCGCCTCCGCCTCATCGATCGGCTGGCGCTCGATGCCGCGGAAGGCCAGAATTTTCGAGACGCGCCCCTGTTCGACGATTTTGCCGTCGCGGTCGAGCACCTTCACCGGCTGGTTCGGCTTCACCGAGCCAGAGAACACCCGCCCGGTGATGATGCGGCCGAGATAGGGGTTCGCCTCCAGAAGCGTGCCGAGCATGCGGAATCCGCCGTCCTCGACCTTGGGCGCCGGCACATGTTTGAGCACGAGGTCGAACAGCGGCGCCATATTGTCCTTGGGGCCGTCCGGCTCCTCCGCCATCCAGCCCTGCTTCGCCGAGCCGTAGATGATCGGGAAGTCGAGCTGCTCGTCGCTGGCGTCCAGCGCTGCGAAGAGGTCGAAGACTTCGTTGACGACTTCGGAGACGCGCGCGTCTGGCTTGTCGACCTTGTTGACGCAGACGATCGGCTTGAGGCCGATCTTGAGCGCCTTGCCGACGACGAATTTGGTCTGCGGCATCGGCCCTTCGGCGGCGTCGACGAGCACGATCGCGCCGTCGACCATGGAGAGAATGCGCTCCACCTCGCCGCCGAAATCGGCGTGGCCGGGCGTGTCGACGATATTGATGCGCACGTCCTTCCAGACGACCGATGTCGCCTTGGCGAGGATGGTGATGCCGCGCTCCTTTTCGAGATCGTTCGAATCCATGACGCGTTCGGCGACGCGCTGGTTCTCACGGAAGGCGCCCGACTGCTGGAGCAGGCGGTCGACGAGCGTGGTCTTGCCATGGTCGACATGGGCGATGATGGCGATATTGCGCAGCTGCATAAGTTAAGGCCGGCCAGGTGAAACAGCCGCCACCTGCGGCCGCCCGAGAGGGGCCGGGACAGGAGAGGCTGGCTGTTGTTGCGATGCAGCGTCTCATACCCCAAGGCGGGGCATTTTGGAAGCGAAACCGGCGCGCTTCGGGGAGCCAGTCGGGGTGAAGAATTGTTCTTCTCACCCTCATCCTGAGGAGCCGCCGCGCAAGTCGGGTCTACCCGACTTGCAATTCGATCTCGGGTACGCCCGAGATCGAAGGCGGCGTCTCGAAGGACGAGGGTGAGGAAAATACGCGAAAGCGGGTTTCCTCGTCCTTCGAGACGGCCTCTTCGAGGCCTCCTCAGGATGAGGAAACCCTTCCCCCGATCGCCCTTGGCGCGCTTCGGAGGGGCTAAAGCGCCGATCCGCGCTCGGCCACCGGCGTCCACAGCACCTGTTCAATGCGCTCGGCGCCGGTCGCGAGCATGACCAGCCGGTCGAAGCCGAGGGCGACGCCGGACGCCTCCGGCATGTCCGCGAGCGCCGCCAGAAAATCCTCGTCGATCGGATAGGCCTCGCCGTAGATGCGGCGCTTTTCCTGCATTTGCGCCTCGAAACGCCGTCGCTGCTCTGCCGGGTCGGTCAGCTCCGCAAAGCCGTTGGCGAGCTCGACGCCGCAGACATAAAGCTCGAAACGGTCGGCGAAACGCGGATCGTCGGCGTTGGCGCGGGCCAGCGCCGCCTCGCTCAGCGGGTAATCGGTCAGGATCGTCGGCCTCTCGCCGCCGAGCATCGGCTCGATCTTTTCCGACATGATCTTGCTGAAGAGATCCGACCAGCCGTCGTCCTCAGCGACTCTTATGCCGTCGCGGGCGGCGGCGCGGGCGAGCCCGTCGCGGTCGTCAAGCAGCGCGGCGAGATCGATGCTGGCGTGGGTCGCGAAGGCGTCGCAGACGCTGATGATCTGAGGCTCCTCAAAGGGATCGCAGGTCCGGCCGCGCCAGGTAAAATCGCTCGCCCCGGCCGCCCGGGCGGCGCTCGCCAGCAGTCCGGCGCAATCCTCCATCAGCCGCAGCGTCGGCGCGCCGGCGCGATACCACTCCAGCATGGTGAATTCGGGGTGGTGCAGGGCCGAGCGTTCGCGATTGCGGAAGACATGGACGAGCGCGAAAATCCGTTCCTCGCCCGCGGCCAGCAGCTTCTTGCAGGAGAATTCCGGCGAAGTATGGAGATAGAGCCGGCTGCGCGCGCCGGAGGAGTCGATCAGCTCGGTGGCGAAAGCCGAAAGATGCGTCTCATTGCCGCCAGAGAGCTGAAGCGCCGCCGTTTCGACCTCGGCGAAGCCCTCCCCGGACAGGAAGCGGCGGACCGCCGCGCCGATCGCCGTGCGCGCCTTGAGAAAGGGCTTGCGGTCGGCATAGACATCCCGAGCCCACCAGGGCGACGCGCGCGTCATGAGGCCTCTCAGCGGGACGGGGCCCCGGATTGCCGGCGCGCCCGAAATATGGTCTTACCGCCGTTCATAAGCCAAGCCGGAGATAAGGGATACCGACGTGAAAGTCATCGCCAGTTCGATTCGCAAAGGCAATATCATTGAGAGGGATGACGGTCAGCTTTACGTCGTCCTCACCGCCGAAAGTTTTTTCCCCGGCAAGGGCACGCCGACGACCCAGATCGACATGCGCCGCCTCTCCGACGGCGTGAAAGTTTCCGATCGCTACAAGACGACCGAACAGGTCGAGCGCGCCTTCGTCGAAGACCAGGATTTCAGCTATCTCTACAATGACGACGACGGCTATCACTTCATGAACCAGGCGAGCTATGAGCAGGTCGCCGTGCCTGCCGATACGATCGGCGACCAGGCGCAATGGCTGCAGGAGGGGATGGTCTGCATCCTGTCGATGTTCAACGGCGCGCCGGTCGGCATTCAGTTGCCGCCGCGCGTGACGCTGGAAGTCGTCGAGACCGAGCCGGCGCTGAAAGGCCAGACGGCGTCTTCCTCCTACAAGCCGGCGAAACTCTCCAACGGCGCGCGCGCGATGGTGCCGCCGCATATTCAGACCGGCACCCGCGTCGTCATCCAGACCGAGGACGGCGCTTACGTCGAGCGCGCCAAGGATTGATGGGCGCGTGTCCCTCCCCTTGAGGGGGATCGTTGCAAAATTCTGTTGTCGTGATTCACTCATCGGAACGGAGGCGGTTCGATGCAGCTTGGATTTGGCGACGGTTGGGTTTCCCCGAAGATCGGTCAGAACGCGGCTCTGGAGCGATTGT
>Ga0194126_10007038_pt1 | contig 15777 bp, 20 predicted proteins | sample TA2KigC150mmetaG_FD_148641 | JGI IMG/M metagenome (GOLD analysis project Ga0194126, IMG submission 148641) | Freshwater microbial communities from Lake Tanganyika, Tanzania - TA2015035 Kigoma Deep Cast 150m | ecosystem: Environmental > Aquatic > Freshwater > Lake | place: Tanzania: Lake... | reverse complement strand
GCCTTTCTGCTTTTTCTTCTCTAAAAAGGCGGACATTCTTAAATTCATCTTTTTCCCGCAATTTCTCGTATATTGCCTGCCAATATTCAATCCGCGGGTCGTTCCACGAATTCTTGCGCATTTGCCTCTTTATCCTGTTCCAATTCAACACAAAATCCCGGCGCTTCAGGTAATATTTAAATACCTCTTTGGGTATGTTTTTTCTGGAAAGAAGGCTGCCCGCAAAACTCAAGAAATGCTTATCCCGCGGGTTGCCCAATATTGTTTTTGCCGCCCCGATAGAAACCTTCTTGTCCCAAAGCCAATCCTTAGATAAAACCATTTTTATCCAACCTCTTTCTCGATAATTTTATCTACCTCGCGCTTAAAATGGCGCTCGATATCGTTAAAATCAACGTCTTTCTTCAAACCCAGCTCTAAAAGCCCTGTTTTCATATCAAACCGCTTATACGAGCGAAACCACCTTATGATTGATTCCCGGATAAGAGGACTGCCATACTTGCCGGCAAAATCAGACAACCTCATAAATATCTGAGATAAACAGTATAAATCATAAAAATCTTTGGCTTCCTGCCTGCCGCCCCTTGCAACCTTCCTGCCAATGTCATCCTCTATTGCCGAATGCCCCAATATAGCGCTGAGTTTTCTCAAATAAAGATCTTCTAACGAAAGAATATTAACCCCGTTAATTAATTTAGGGGCTTTTATAAATTTAATAAAATCATGGACAAAATCAATTTTTAACGACTTGCCCCTGCCTAAATCCAGAGAGTATACCAATACTTGCGCTTTATCTTTATCTGACAGGCGCGTGATGAGCTTTATATTCTTTTTCAGGCCGCTTGAAATAAGCCCGGCGATCTCTTCAACTCTTGAAATTTTAAAATCATGAGTGAAGAAATCCAGGTCCACCGACAGGCGGTGGTTAAAATAATACAAAGACAGCGCCGTCCCGCCGGCAAGATAAAAACCCTCAATCTTGCCGGATAAAAGCTTTAACACCTTTTGCTGATAATTGGCTATAATATCCATATAAGAACTATACAGCATAAAAGTTGTTTTGTCAAGCTGGAATACAACTTTTATTATGTATCTTGAGCCATTTTAAAATAGCGGCGCTTCGGGCAGCCAGACCTCAAAGCCGTATTTGGCTGCGATATCGGCGATCTCCGTCATCTTATCAGGATTTACATTGTCGCCGAAAGAGTAGTTTGTAAGTTTTCCTTCCAGGGTTAAAAGGATTGTCTCTGCAAGCGAAGCAGAAATTATCCCTTTAGCCGGGAATAAGCTTAAGCCGGACTTTAAACTGCGGGGCAATTTTACCAGGCCCGTCTTTACGGTCAAATTCAACGCTTTAAAATGAACTAGATTCTTATCAATCCATATGACGATATCTGCTGCGGAGGCGGCATTATCGGGATTCTTTTCAACAACTAGTTCTGCGCTCCCCAAATGCGCAATTTCTTCCTGAAGATGCGGAAGTTTTGCCTTATCCGATGAACAAAGTATTATCTTGGCACAAAAGCCAGAGAGTTTCCTGGCGCACAGGGAGCCGATTGCGCTGGTTGCCGAAATTATAGCAATGCTTTGTTTGGCTAAATCGATGTTTTTTGCTTTTGTTATCCTGTAGATTGCTTCAAATATTGACCAGGCAGTATAAGCGCTTCCGCTTGTTAACGGGATCTCGGACCTTTTAAAAGCCGTATAACCCTTATCGCAAAGCGGGCCGGCAAAACCGCCGAGCCCAAGTATATCCGCGCCCAGTTTTTTTGCTGCCTCTACCGCATCCATAACTCTCTCCATAATAAGCGTTTCCCGGTTTGGCGAAAGCTGAAACATCTCAGGCAAAGCAATAAAAAACCCCTCAATGCTTTGGCTGCCTTTTGAGGGGAGGTTTTTGATCTGATAAATGGCAAAACGGCTTTCCTTCTTCCTGAATATGCCGAAGAGTGCCGTAAAAGGATTTGTGAATTTCCTAAGCTCTCTTGCGTCTATAGGATGGATGAAATATCCGAATTTTTTCATTTTTAGAACAGCGATTTCTTCGCTTCCTTGCCTTTTAGGTTGCTCCCCATTTTCTCCTTAATCCAACGCTCGATGTATTTCCTGTGGAATCTCCAGTCCGTCCCGATTTTAAATGCCGGGATTTTGCCCTGACGGGCATACTTATGGACTGTCAATGGGTGCAGATTAAGGTAGTCGGCCACCTCTTTGGCGGTCAATATTTCTTTTTCTTGTTTTTCATTCATACCCACCACCTTTTTTAGCATATTTTAGATAATCATATGTATACTAGTAAAACCTTATGATGTCAAGTAAAATTAAACCCTGTCTCACTTTTAGAGTGGGACAGGGTTAGACCTACGAGGTCGTGGAAGTTGGTTATTCTATTGTGCCGAGAGCGTCGCCTACCTGAGCAACATCTCCTTCGCTGATGAATATCTTTGAAAGCGTGCCACTGGCAGGAGCAGGAAGATTAAAAGTGGCTTTATCAGTGCTTAACTCCACTAAATCGTCCTTTTCGTTTACTTTCTCCCCTACTTTATAATACCAGTAGGTAACAGTAGCTTTATCAACGCCTTCGGTCAAAGCAGGTAAGATCACATCCATAACACACCTCCTGAAATTTAGAAATTAAACACTGTTTTACTTCTTCTATTTCGATTCTATGGCCCAAAACTCCTTCCATTGACGCCATCTCTATATCCATGCCGCATGGCCTTATAGTGCCAAAATTAGCCAAATCATTTTCCAGGACATTTAAGCTTAAGCCGTGAAATGTTATCCAATTCCTGATACTGATCCCTATCGAAGCGATCTTCTTGCCTTTTATCCAAACACCGGTTTTCCCGGGAACCCTCTCTGAGCTAATTCCAAAATCTAATAAAAAATCAATGATTACGCCTTCCAAAAAACGCAGAAACCAGTGGATATCTTTCTTTAAAAGCGCTAAATTAAAAATCGGGTAAACAATTAATTGCCCCGGGCCATGATAGGTAACATCGCCTCCGCGCTCTGTTTCAACAATAGGAATCGAGATTGCTTCGTCGCCTTCGGCTCCTCGCAATGACAGAATATTATTTCTGTCAGCAGTCCTCCCCAGAGTAATCACAGGATTGTGCCGACAGACCACTAAAGCTGAACAAAGAAAGCCATTTTTAATATCAGATAATATTTTCTTCTGAAATTCGTATGCAGGCAGGTAATCAACAAGGCCTAAATCGTATAATTTAAGCTCCATAATCTAAAGGCAATCGTGGATTGATTCTGATAAAGTAGGATGCGCAAAAACGGTATTTTTTAACTGGGGCACCGTAAGAGCGCCTGATACCGCCAATGTTAATACAGAGATTAATTCCGTGGCTTTCGGCCCGATTATCGACGCGCCAATAACCCTGCCGCTTGATTCTTCAGAGATTATTTTTATGAAACCTTCTGCTTCATCCAATATCCGCGCCATGCCGCTCCCTAGAAAATCAAACCGATGCACTTGGCCTTCTTTTTGGCCGACGCTGGCGATCTCAGGGTCAGTAAAAATGCAGCTTGGGATATTGGCATTATCACATTTCTTCAAATTCTGCGGGTTTGCAATATTCTCTGCAGCAATTTTTCCCTGATAAGCCGCATAATGAGCAAGCTGGATCTTGCCGGTACAGTCGCCTGCCGCAAAGACACCTGCATCTTTTGTCCTTAAAAATTCATCGACTTCGATCTTTTCTACAGGCACCCTCCCCACGCAAACCAAAACTTGGCTGTAATCAGCTAAGTTAAGCGTAGTTGCATCGGTATTGGTATTTACCTTAATCCCTTTTTTCTTAAATATCTGCTCTAGCTTCCTGGCGACTTCACTATCTTCTCCTGGTAAGAGCTGCGGCAATTTTTCAACCAAGGTAACCTGCGCCCCTAAATTAGAAAACAACGATGCAAATTCAGACCCGATAACCCCTCCGCCGATAATCAATAGTGAAGCGGGAATTTTCTCCAATTCAAGGATATCGTCGCTTGAAAGTATTTTCTTACCGTCAAATTTAAAACTTTTAAGCTCAATGGGCCTTGAGCCGCTGGCAATAAGCACGGATTTGGCTTCAATTTTCCTACCGCTTACCTCAACACAGTTGCCTGAAATGACTTTTGCTTCGCCGGGTATAATATCTATGCCCTTAAGCATAAACTCAATGCCCTTGCTCAAAGAAGAAATGATCTTCTCTTTGCGCAGCCGGACTTCAGAAAAATTAATTTGCAGGTTATCGGCTCTCACGCCGAAATTTGATGATTTCTTGAGGAGAGAAAAAACTTTTGCAGATTGGATCAGCGCTTTTGTAGGGATACAACCGCGGTTTAAACAAGTGCCGCCGATTTTATCTTTTTCGACCAATGCGGCTTTAAGGCCAAGCTCTTTTGCCCTTTTTGCAGCATTAAAACCTGCCCAGCCGGCGCCGATTACCACCAAATCATAATCCATGATATTGCTTTTTAACAATAGCAGCTGATCTGGCTAACTCTTCCAAATCCTGCTTATCTAATTCAAGTTCAATGACCTCTTCTATACCGCCTTTTCCCAAACGCACAGGCACGCCCAGACAAGCATCTTTGATGCCGTATTCTCCATTCAGATAAGCAGAGACATTAACCGTGCGCTTTTCATCCTTTGCAATTGCTTTTACAATACTTGCGATTGCCGCAGAAGGAGCAAAATACGCGCTTCCTGAACCAAGGAGTGAGACAATTTCAGCGCCTCTACCGACAGTCCTTCTGACTAAATCTGCGATCTTATCGGGCTGAAAAAATTCTACCAAAGGCACGCCTTTTATTGTAGAAAAGGCAGGCATCGGAAGCATGCCTTCTCCATGGATACCCATAACAGCGGCCTCCACATCAAGAGGAGAAATATTCAGCTCCTTGGCAACCAGGTTCGCAAACCGCGCTGCATCTAAACTAACACCCATGCCAAAAAGTTGAGCCGGCTCGAAATTAGTAACTTTCAGCGCATAATATGTCATTAAGTCAAGGGGATTAGTGACAATAACCACTATTGCAGAACCGGCGGAATTCTTTATCTCAAGGCAGATATCTTTTAGAATCGAGGCGTTCTTCTTTGCGAGGTCTTCACGGGTCATCCCGGGTTTCCGCGCAAGGCCAGCTGTTACGACAATAATATCAGAATCCTTCAGGTCTCTGATATTTTCGCTTCCCTGAATATTAAAACTACATTTTGATAACGCGCGGGAATCCTCTAAATCAAGTGCCTTGCCTTTAGCCAGGCCAGGCGCTATGTCAATAAGCATAATATCGCCTAGCGCATATTCAGCAAGGCGCATAGCAGTTGTCCCGCCGACATTTCCTGCGCCGATTATGGTAATTTTCATTTTAATTTTTTAATTATGGCGTCCGCCATTTCCTTGGTGCCTGCGGCAGACGGGTCATCGCGGTTGGCCTTAAAATCATACGTAACAAACTCCCCCGCGGCAATGACTTCTTTTACGGCGTTTTCCAATTGTTCCGCGGCTTTTGTTTCTCCAATGTATCTTAACATTAGAACGCCTGAAAGAATCATTGCCGTGGGGTTAACTTTATTTAGTCCGGTATATTTTGGGGCAGAGCCGTGTACGGCCTCAAAAACTGCCATGCCGTCGCCGATATTTGCGCCGGGGGCAATACCTAATCCTCCGATCAAACCGGCACAAAGGTCGGACAGGATATCGCCGTAAAGATTAGGCAGCGCTAAAACGTCAAAATTATGGGGCTTCTGCACCAGCTGCATACACATATTATCGACCAGCGCTTCTTCAAAAATAACCTTGCCTTCATAGCCCTTAGCCACGTCGCGGGCGGTTTTAAGAAAAAGGCCGTCGGTAAATTTCATGATATTGGCTTTTGTGACCACGGTCACTTTTTTGCGGTTGTTTTTCAGCGCGTAATCAAAGGCGAATTTGATGATCCGTTCTGAAGCAAACCTGGAGATGGGCTTAATGGAGATCCCTGAATCCGGGCGGATCGCCTTTTTGCTGGTTTTTTGGATTTGTTCGATAAGGGATTTTGTTTCTGGTTTTCCTTCTTCAAACTCAATACCGGCGTATAGGTCTTCGCTGTTTTCCCTGATAATCACCAGGTCTATATCCTGATACCTGCTTTTTACTCCGGTATAAGATTTTGCGGGGCGGACGCAGGCATATAAATCAAGGGCATGCCTTATTGCTACATTTACGGAACGAAACCCGCCTCCGATAGGCGTGACTATCGGCCCTTTTAAAGCAACTTTATTCTTCCTGATCGATTCTAAGACATTTTCCGGCAGGAGCTCGCCGCATGTTTTTAACGCGCCTTCGCCCGCAATAACTTCAACCCACTCGATTTTTACCCCTGTTGCATCAATACAGCGTTTTGCGGCAAGAGCTACTTCAGGGCCAATGCCGTCTCCGGGGATAAGAGTGATCTTACGGCTCATTTTAAACCTTTAGTTCTTTGTATTTTTTAATATAATTGACCACACCGCCTTCCATAAGCAGCTTCTGCATGAACTCAGGAAGGGGTTTAATGTCTGATCCCGTATTTTTTGTCAAATTCTTGAATTTACCTTCGTCAAAATCTATCAATAATTCATCGCCTTCACTGATACCTGCGGTATCAACCTCGACCAGCGCTAGGCCGATATTAAAGGCGTTGCGGTAAAAGATCCTAGCGAATGATTTGGCAACAACGGCAACTATCCCTGATTCTTTGATCACAAGCGGCGCCTGTTCACGGGACGAGCCCATTCCGAAATTATTTCCGGCTACAATAATGGATTTGCCGGGCACGATCTTTGAAGGAAAATCCGGGTCAATATCTTCCATAATATGCTTTGCCAGTTCCTTCATATCGGTAATGGCAAATTTATACCTTCCGGAAATGATAAAATCCGTATTGATGTTGTCCCCTAATTTTATGGATTTCCCTTCAATTCTCATTATAGCTGTTTGAATTCGTCGATATTCTTGACTTTAGACATGGCAGCATCCAAAGTGATCATTCCCTGCTGGAATAATTCTTTGAGGCATTTGTCCATGGTCTTCATGCCGTATTGGCTGCCGGTTTGAATAAGGGTCGGGATCTGCTCAATTTCCTGCTCACGGATAAGGTTCCTGATACCTGCCGTAGCAACCATTACTTCGGTTGCCAATACGCGGCCCGGGCCGCTTGCCTTAGGAAGCAGGAGCTGCGAAATAACACTCTGCAAGCAATCCGCAAGCTGAAGCTTGACCTGTTGCTGCTGGTGGGGCGGAAAAACATCTATGATTCTCTGGATCGTCTGTGGCGCATCAGGCGTGTGCAAAGTTGCCAAAACCAAATGGCCTGTTTCCGCCGCTGTTAAAGTAGTAGAGATGGTCTCCAAATCTCGCATTTCACCGACTACGATAACATTAGGGTCCTGGCGCAGCGTATGCTTTAGTGCTTCCGCGAAAGAATGCGTATCAGCATAAACTTCTCTTTGCTTGATAATGCTTTTCTTATTAATATGAATAAATTCAATCGGATCCTCAATGCAGACCATTAAACATTCTCTCTCGTTATTTATGAGGTCTATGACTGCGGCAAGCGTCGTAGTTTTACCGACACCGGTCGGCCCCGTAACTAAAACAAGTCCGTTCGGCCTGCGCGCAAGGTCAAGCGCTATCGACGGAAGCCCCAGGTCATGAATAGTCGGGATAACTAAAGGCACGCGCCTGAATGCTGCTTCGACTGAACCCTTTTGTAGATGGACGTTGACTCTAAACCTATCCATACTGGGCAAGGCAAGGGAAAAATCAAGTTCCAATTCCTGTTCAAATTTTTCTTTCTGGGGATTGGTAAGGACGCTGTAGATCATTTTCTTTAATTCGTCCTTGGACATCGGGGGAGTATTTGTGCGGTGGATTTTTCCGTCAATGCGCAATATGGGCGGCTCTTTTTCAGTTAAGTGCAAATCCGAGGCTTTCTTTTCGATACAAAGCAATAATAAATCCCTGATTTCCATTGTAGGCCTCCTACCTTCTCAACCTCGCAGGTTAAGAGAACTAAAAACACATTTAAACCTACGAGGTTTATAATATATAACTATAAGAACTTTCTTGGATCAGTAATCTTTCCCGTAATGGCCGAAGCAGCAACAGTTGCGGGAGACGCCAGATAAATAAACGCGCTAGGATTGCCCATTCTGCCTTTAAAATTCCTGTTCGCAGTAGAAATCACTACTTCGCCGTCAGCAGGGATACCGTTATGCGTTCCGACACACGGCCCGCATCCGGGAGAAACAATTACAGCACCTGCTTTTATGAATACTTCCACAAGCCCCAGTTTGAGCGCTTCCTGAAAGATTTCCCGGGAACTGGGAGCGATTATAAACCTTACTTGCGAAGAAACTTTCTTTGATCTTAATATCTTTGCGGCTAACTTTAAGTCCTCAATCCTTCCGTTAGTGCAAGTGCCTATAAATGCTTCGTTTATTTTTATTTCTTTTAGGCTGCCGGCCTCTACTGCACTATCTACACTATGGGGACGGGAAACCTGAGGTTTAAGCCCTGATATATCATACTCCGAAATCCTGGAATATAAAGCATTTTTATCTGCTGCCACGGGGATTATCTTTCTTTTCCCTTTTATGCGCGGGCCGAGCCACTCTGCAGTGATCTTATCTGCGGGCATAAAGCCTGCTTTTGCCCCCATCTCTACAACCATGTTGCACATAGTGAAACGGCCGTCCATGTTTAGTTTATCTATTACCGGTCCGTAAAATTCTACTGCCTTGTAAGTTGCGCCGTCTGCTTTTATATCTGTAATAATATGTAATATTATATCCTTAGCAGTTATGCCTTCCGGAACCTTTCCCTTTATCACTATTTTGATCGTTTCAGGTACTTTTAGCCAATTCTTTCCGGTAGCTAAAGCAATCGCAAGGTCAGTTGAGCCGACTCCGGTAGAAAATGCCCCTAATGCGCCGTATGTGCAGGTATGGGAATCTGCGCCGAAAACAAGGTCTCCCGGAAGTATCCTGCCTGATTCGGGGATCACCTGATGGCAAACACCGCAGCCGATATCAAAAAGCGCCGTTTTAAAATCAGCGCTGAAACCGCGCATCTTTTTATGCACGCGCGAAACGCCCTCGCTCGGAGAAGGAGCGCTGTGGTCGATTACCATACAAAAATCTGTTTTTAATACCGACGAACCCAATTCCCTGACTCTGTCAATGATAATAGAAGAAGTCCCGTCCTGGCCGAACGCAAAATCAATTTTACATAATGCAAAATCGCCTGCTTTTAAATCGCGCCCGGAATGATTTGATAATATTTTCTCTGCGATAGTCTTAGGCATCATAATTTATTTACCCATTCCTCGATCCTGTCCATCCCTTTTTTAAGCTGTTCTATGCCTGTAGCAAAACTTATGCGCATGAACTTATTATTTCCAAATCCGTCTCCCGGGATAACCGCAACCTTTGCCTCATCTAAAAGGCGCGTTGCAAAGGCCACCGAATCAAGCTTTGTTTTTGATATGTCCGAAAACATATAGAATGCCCCTTCAGGCAGAAGCGGAGCGATCTTTTTGATTTTTGACAGGCGCTCAAAACAATAGTCCCTTCTCTTCTGGAATTCACTGCACATATATTTAGGAAAATCGTCGTTTCCTTTTAAAGCGGCAAGCGCTGCCTTCTGAGAGATCGAACAGGGGTTGCTTGTCGAATGGTCCTGAAGTTTGGAAATATTATCTACTACGTCCTGCGGCCCGGCAAGATAACCTATGCGCCAGCCGGTCATCGAATGGCTCTTGGACAGGCCGTTAACTGTGATTGTCAGGTTGAAAATGGCTTTCCCAAGCGAAGCTATTGAGGTATGTTTTATATTATCAAAGATGATCTTTTCGTAAATCTCATCCGATATCACAAAAATCTTTTTTTGTATGCAAAATTTGGCGATATGCTCAAGCTCTTCTTTCGTATAAACGCAACCGGTGGGATTTGACGGGCTGTTCAGGATAAGTACTTTTGATTTACTAGAGGCGTATTTTTCAAGCTCTTTAATATTGATTTTAAATTTATCGCTTGCAAGAGTCGGGATAAAACGCGGGGTTCCTTCGCAGAGTTTTACCATCTCGGGATAACTTACCCAGTAAGGAGACGGTATCAGGACTTCCTCTCCTTTATTTACAAGCACAAACAATGCATTAAAGATACTGTGCTTTGCGCCGTCAGAGATCACAACCTGTGAAGGAGTATAATCCAAGCCGTTATCTTTTTTGAATTTCCTGGCTACGGCATCTTTTAATTCGGCAGTACCCGTTGAAGGCGTATATTTAGTGAATCCGTCCTTTATTGCAAGGATCGCGGCATCTTTAATATAATCGGGAGTATCAAAATCTGGTTCTCCCGCGGCTAAAGTTACGACATCTACGCCTTCTGACCTTAATTTTTTTGCTTTTGAAGTTATGGCAAGCGTTGAGGAGGGGTTTATTTTTCTTAAGCGTTCCGATAATCTGGTATCTATACGCATATAATTAATTCAAATTCCAATGCGGGTTTGGAATGTTCCAAACCCGCATTGGAATCATCATTGGAATTAATTAATAATCTGATTAGAGCGAGTCTCTTTCCTTCTTGAATATATTCTTTATCCCGCCGAGGAATTTCTTCGGAGGTTTTTTCTCAATAGGCGGCCTTGTTTCTTTGTGTGTTTCTTCTTTTGCCGGTTCTGATTTCTTGGCTTGGTCTTCAGGCTGCGCCTCTTTTTCTTTTTTAACTTTCTTATGCACTTCTTTTTTCTTGATCTCGGTCAATTCGAATATTACCAATTCCGCGTTGTCCCCTCTTCTTTTGCCGAGTGTTAAAATACGGGTATAGCCGCCGTTCTTTTTTTCAAAACGCGGGGCAATATCCGCAAACAACAGGCTCACAAGCTTATGGTCGCCCAAAACAGAAAAAGCTTTTCTTTTTGCGGCCAAAGAATTGACTTTCCCTAAAGAGATCAGCCCCTCGACCATGCCCCTTGCTGCCATGGCCCTGGCTTTTGTGGTCCTGATACTTTGACAGATCAACAGGTTCCTTGCAAGAGAATTAACAGTGGCCCTTCTCCAGCTGGTGGACCGGTTTAGCTGATGACGAATCTTAGAATGTCTCATGTCTTAATCCTTATAATTTTTACTTCTTGATTTTTCTTGAATCGATCTGCATCCCTAAAGTCAGGCCCATGCCTGCCAGAAGCTCTTTTATTTCGGTCAATGATTTCTTCCCGAAATTCTTAAAACCAAGCATCTCTTCCTCGCCTCTCTTCACCAGGTCTGCGATGATCTTAATATTTGCTTCTCTTAAGCAATTTGAACTTCTCACTGAAAGTTCAAGCTCTGAAATAGGCAGCCGTAATTTTTCATAAAGCGCTACCTCTTCTTTTGTCATCTCCAATTCCGACTCTTCTTCCTCGTCAGGGAGAGTGCCGAAATTAACAAAAATATCCAGATGGCGCTGCAGGATATTGGAAGCATAAAGAAGGGCGTCTTTCGGGCTGATGGAGCCGTTTGTAAATACCTCCAGTATCAGCTTGTCATAATCCGTTTTTTGCCCTACGCGGGTATTCTCAATGAAAAAATTGACTTTCTTGACGGGGCTGAAGATCGAATCAATCGGGATCTCTCCGATGGTCGTCTCTTCTTTTTTGTTTAATTCCGCAGGCATATAGCCCCTGCCTTTTGCCACTTCCATCTCAACATGGAATTTTACATCTTTTGTGAGGGTGGCGATATGGAGGTCCGGATTGATGATCTCTATTGTCTCATCCGACTCGATATCCGATGCTTTTACTTCCCCTTTGGAATCTTTCTTGATATAAATTGTCTTTGGGATCTTGGAATGGGAATTAATTACCAGGTTCTTGATATTGAGGATTATTTCTGTAGTATCCTCTAAAACTCCCGGTATCGTAGAAAATTCATGCTGGACACCGCTGAATTTCACGCTCGTTACGGCGCTTCCTTCAATCGAAGAAAGCAAAACGCGCCTTAGGGAATTGCCTAAAGTGACACCATAACCCCTCTCAAAAGGAGCAGCCCAAAACTTACCGTAGGTATTGGTGTAAGTAGCTTCATCGCATTCAAGACGCTTTGGTAGTTGAAAATCTCTCCATTTTATACCCATGTCTTCTCACTCCGTTCGTTATTTGTTAATTGGTTAATGATTATTAACCAAGATTTTACTTGGAATACAATTCTACGATCAACTGTTCCTGGATTGTCGCCGGGATATCTTCTTTTTCCGGTAACCTTATGACCGTAGCTTTCATATCTGCGGCATTGAATTCCAGCCAGGACGGCACAGTCCTGTCTTTGTTCAATTCCAGGTTCTCTTTTAGTTTCTTGACCGGGCCTTCTTTAGCTTTTACCTCAATCACATCGCCCTTAGACACCATAAAAGACGGAATATTGACGCGGCGGGAATTGACGTAAATATAATTATGCCTGACCGACTGCCTGCCCTGGACACGGCTGGTAGAAAGCCCTAAACGAAAGATCACATTATCAAGGCGCCTCTCCAATAATTGTAAAAGCACACGGCCTGTAACGCCTTTTGTCTTGGATGCTATTTTAAAATAACGGCGGAACTGTTTTTCCAAAACGCCGTACATCCATTTGACCTTCTGCTTTTCTTTTAACTGCAGGCCATAGTTAGATAGCTTTTGTTTCCTGCCCTGGCCATGCTGGCCCGGCGGGAACGCCCTTTTTACCACAGCGCATTTTTCCGTATAGCACCTGGGGCCCTTTAAGAATAATTTTTCTACATTACGCCGGCATAACCTGCAGACAGCGTCAGTATACCTTGCCATAAATTATACTCTCCTTTTCTTTTTCGGACGACAGCCGTTATGCGGGATAGGAGTTACATCTTTTATCGCTGTAATCACAAGCCCTGCGGCCTGTAAAGCCCTGATTGCCGACTCGCGGCCGAATCCGGGGCCCTTGACCTGGACTTCAATTTCCTTAAGGCCGATTTCTTTTGCTTTTCTTGCCGCATCAGTTGCAGCAATCTGAGCTGCAAAAGGGGTAGATTTTTTTGAACCGCCGTAACCGACCATGCCGGGAGTCGACCATACAAGCGCATTGCCCTGTTTATCGGTTATCGTAATGATCGTATTATTAAAACTCGCCTGAATATGCGCTATCCCGGTAGTTATGCCTTTAGCTATTTTTTTCTTCTTCAGTTTTTCTTTTGTAGCCATTAATTCGTCCTCTCTAAATTAAAATTACTTACCAGCCGGCTTTGCGGGCGCTTTCTTTGCCGCTGAATCATCCTTCTTAATAACTGCCATGCCGCCTTTACGCGGGCCTTTGCGCGTCCTGGAATTGGTCCTGGTGCGCTGCCCTCTTACCGGCAGGCCTTTTTTGTGGCGCATTCCGCGCCATGAACCTATGTCCATCAACCTTTTTATATTCTGCGATATTTCCCTGCGAAGGTCGCCCTCTACTTTATAGGTGCCTTTTTGCAGGATATTGGTAATATGCGAAATCTCTTCTTCTGATAGCTCTTTGGCGCGCTTTGCAGCATCAATGCCTGCTTCTTTAAGTATAAGGCCGGACATATGCCTGCCTACGCCGTATAAATAGGTAAGCGCGATATCGATCCTTTTTTCCTTGGGAACATCAACACCTAAAATCCTGGGCATAATAAACTAACTCCTTTTTCCTATCCTTGCCTCTGTTTATGTTTAGGATTGGAACAGATTACTCTCACAATCCCCCGCCTCTTGATAATCTTGCATTTATCGCAAATTTTCCTGACTGATGCTTTTACTTTCATTTTTAGCTTTCTTCTATCAGCATTAGCTGATGACTATTAAATTTTCTTACTTTGACCGGAAAGTTATTCTCCCTCTCGATAAATCATAAGGAGAAAGTTCCAGTTTTACTTTATCACCCGGCAGGATCCTGATAAAATTCATGCGCATTTTACCGGATACATGCGCCAATACGATATGGCCGTTTTCAAGCTCAACTCTGAACATCGCGTTCGGCAATGCCTCGACTACTTTGCCTTCGGTCTCGATCAATTCTTCTTTAGCCATACATTTCCTGTTTTTACTTCGTCAAAATTTCCGGGCCGTTTTCCGTAACCGCAACCGTATGTTCAAAATGCGCTGAAGGAAGCCCGTCCCCTGTTACCGCGGTCCAGCCGTTCTCCAATATACTGGATTCCCATGTACCCATGTTTACCATCGGCTCAATCGCAAGGACCATCCCGCTTTTTAATACCGGCCCCTGATGCGCCTGCCCGAAATTGGGGATCTCCGGCTCTTCGTGCAGATTAACGCCTATCCCATGCCCCACAAACTGCCTTACCACGGAAAATCCGTGCCGCTCTACAAAATTCTGTATGGAATATGAAATGTCAGTCAGGTGCTTGCCGACAGCTGCCTGTTTTATCCCTGCGGATAAAGAATCTTTTGCGACCTGAATAAGTTTTCTTGTTTTAGGATCGGCCCTGCCAACGCTCACGGTGATTGCCGCGTCGGTAAAATACCCGCCGAGGTTTACGCCTAAATCAATACTTACTATATCGCCCTCTTTGAGCTTTCTCGGCCCCGGTATGCCGTGCACGATCTCTTCATTTATTGAAATGCACACGCTTGCCGGAAAACCCTTATAGCCCTTGAATGCCGGGATAGCGCCTTCTTTTCTGATTAATTTTTCCGCCAAATTGTCAATTTCAGACGTCGCAATACCGACATCTATAAGATCTTGCAGCTTACCCATTACATGGGCCAGAATTTTCCCCGAAACTCTTAAGTTTTCTAAGTCCTTATTTGACTTTAAGGGAATCATTATGCTTTTTAAAAAGCAACATTACAGTTTCTAAAACAGCCCCTGCTTCTCCATCCGCGGGCAGGCGCTCTAGCTTTTGCTTTTCCGCGTAATAATTGATTACCGGGGATGATTCTTTTTTATAAACCTCAAGCCGGTTCTTTATTGTTTCTTCCTTGTCATCGCTTCTTTGATAAAGCTCTCCGCCGCAGTTATCACAGGCCATACTGACCTTAGGCGGCATATTCGTAATATGAAAATTCGCGCCGCATTTGCGGCACACAAGCCTGCCTGAAAGCCGCTGAATAACTACGCTGTCGCTGGTATCAAGGTAAATTGCTTTATCTATTGAAAAACCCTTTTCTTTCAATATTTCATCAAGCGACTCTGCCTGTTTCAGGGTCCTTGGGTAACCATCTAAAATAAATCCGTTTCTTACATCAGGCCTATCAAACCTTGTCTTAAGCATTTTGGTTACCAGCTCATCAGGGACCAAGGCGCCTTTGTTCATATATCCCTGGGCTTCTTTTCCTAACTCTGTGCCATCAGAAACATTCTGGCGCAGGAGGTCGCCTGTTGAAATATGCGCAAGGCCAAGTTGTTTTGCTAAAACTTTTGCCTGCGTTCCTTTACCCGCACCCGGAGGCCCTAATAAAATTATCTTCATCTTCTGCCTTTAACACGGCCGCCTTTTATAAAACCCTCGTAATGATGGGTCAGCAAATGCGACTCGATTTGTTTTACTGTATCAAGCAAAACCCCGACCGTAATCAGTATACTGGTGCCGCCGGCAAAAGATGCTATCAGATACGGGACTTTTAAACCCGCCATAATCGCATCCGGCAAAATTGCTATTACCGCAATAAAAATTGCCCCTGCCAAAGTTACCCGCACCATTACAAAATCAAGGAACTCCGCGGTTGATTGTCCCGGCCTCACTCCGGGAATAAAACCCCCGTATTTTTTCATATTCTCCGATAGATC
>Ga0194126_10007025_pt1 | contig 15798 bp, 18 predicted proteins | sample TA2KigC150mmetaG_FD_148641 | JGI IMG/M metagenome (GOLD analysis project Ga0194126, IMG submission 148641) | Freshwater microbial communities from Lake Tanganyika, Tanzania - TA2015035 Kigoma Deep Cast 150m | ecosystem: Environmental > Aquatic > Freshwater > Lake | place: Tanzania: Lake... | reverse complement strand
GCGGGGGGGTGGGAAGCGGATGGGGACTGTGCGGTGCGGATGGTGCCAGCGCCGGGGGTGAAGGGAGTCCGTTCGGTGCTGAAGCCTTCGTTTGGCTTTGGCGGTCAGAACGCCTGTCTACTTTTCCGCCGGGGTTGAGGCTTTGCGGTTGGAATCCCGCAGGGGAACGGATATTTTTTTCAACTATGCCGACCTACGAGTACGTCTGTGAGAAGTGTGAGGCACATCTGGACATCTTCCAATCGATGAAGGACGCGGCGTTGAAGACCTGCCCGAAGGACAAGTGTCCCAAAAAGGCGTGGGGCAAGGGCAAGATCCAGCGGCAGTTGGGCACGGGGGCCGGGTTCATCTTCAAGGGGAGCGGGTTTTACATCACGGATTACCGCAGTGCCGGCTACAAGAAGGCGGCCAAGGATGCGGGTGGGGGCGGCGAGAAGAGCGGGGGTGGAGAGAAGAGCGGGGGTGGAGAGAAGAAGTCTTCCGATTCCTCCTCCTCCAGCGGAAAAACCAAAAGTGGAGAGGGCAAGTCGTCCAAATCGTCGTGACCCTGCGGGGTGTGGGATTCGTCTTGGTGTTGTGCGGGTCGGGGTGTGTCGCCGGGGCGGCCACGGGCACGGCCAAGGGAAAATCGGTCAACGTGCGGATCGAGGCGGAGGATCGTCTGCGGGCGGCCCAGGTGGCGACGGCCTCGGCCGCGGCGGCGGATCTCTTTGATGAACTGACCCAGACGCAGTTGCCCAAGCCGTTGGAGATCCGCGGGCGGCTGGCGGCGGGCGGTCCGGCGGTGCCGGAGGCCAAATGGGAGTCGGCGCGGCGGGTACGGCTGGAGGCGGATCCGGCGGCGGGGGATTTTGCGGCGGCATGGGTTTCGGCGGTGGTGATGGCGAGGATCGGGGCGGCGGCGGGGAGTCGGGAGGGGCAGGGCTCGTACCGATGGCTGGCGGAGGGTTGCACGGGGAAGGCGACGCCGCGGGAGGAGGCGATGGGGGACCGGGTGGCGGCGCGGGTGGCGGATCTGGATGAGGCTTCGCTCAAAACAATCCAGGCGTGGCCGTTGGCGGGGTCGTTGGGCGAGGACCGGGTGACGAAGGGGTTGCGGCGGTTGTTGGCGGCGCGGCTGGTTTCGCGGGCGGTGGCGGCGGACAACCGGGTGAGGCTGCAGGAGTGGGTGGCGGTGGGCTGTCCGGGAAATTTCTGGCCGGACGGTCCGGAGGTGGACGGGGCGTGGCGGCGAAGCCTCGGTCAGTCCGATTTGCGGACGGGGACGTCGCCACGGACGCCGGAACAGACCGCGCGGAGGTTGCGGGAACTGGCGATGGAGTTGGCGCGGAGCGGGGTGCGGGGCAACCCGGGGGCGGATGAGATCGGGGTGGAGTTGATGAAGCTGGAGGCCACGGCGGATCCCTTTCTCTGCCCGGCGATCTTCCGCTACCGTCAGGCCATGACGCGGGGGGAGGAAAATAAGGAGGGGAAGAAGGAGCGGGAGGCAGCGTTACGGGATGCGGATCAGGCGGTGGAGCGTTGGCGGCGCTGGCGGGTGCAGGCGGACAAGCTGTTGGACTGGTATGAGCTGAACGACCCGGACCTCCGGCTGGGCCCGGCGCTGCGCCTGTGGGAGGAGAATTTGCCCGTGCCGAAAAAGGAAGGGCGACCGACGGGACTCGAACCCGCGACAGCCAGAACCACAATCTGGAGTTCTACCAACTGAACTACGGCCGCCATCGATGACCTCGGTCAAGATACCCGCTCCGTGGGGGGCCGCCAAGCCCGCCGGCACCCCGGTGATCGCCATCACCGGAACGATTGCGGCGGGGAAAAGCACCCTGGGAAAAATCCTCGCGGACAAGGGATGGAGGGTGATCGAGTCGGACGAGATCGTGCACCGGCTCTACCGGCCGGGCGCGGAGGGCTATCGGAAACTGGTTGACGCGCTGGGGACCTCGATTTTATCGTCTTCGAAAGACTTGGACCGCGGGTTGTTGGCCGCGGCGATGATCCGGGATCCTTCCGTAACCGCCACCGTCAACCGCCTCATCCATCCGATCGTTCGCGAGACCTGGATAGCCGAAGTCGGCGAATCTCTTCGCCGCTCTCCCCACCAGCCCGTCGCCGTGGTCATCCCACTGCTCTGCGAGGCCGGGGTGGAGGAAGCCTTCGACCTCCGGGTGATGGTCGGCTGCCGGGCCTCGGTGTCCCGGGAGCGGCTGCTCGCGAGGGGTCTGACGCCGGCGGCGGCGGACTTTTGGATCGCCCAACAGTGGACGGCCGAAGCCAAAGCCCAGGCCAGCGACCGAGTCTTGTGGAATGAAGGCAGCCTGGAGCTTCTGCGGGATCAGGCGGAACTGCTGGTAAACCCCGGGCGGGGTTGACCGGTTTCCGTCCCGTGCAGGGCGAGGGCACGAGAGGACACTCCTATGAACGGCGAAGGACCAGAACAACAGGGCCAAGGGAATCAGGACTACGGACCGCGGGGCGGGGACTACGGTCCGCGCAACGACTATGGCCGCCAGCGCTTTTTCCGGCGTCGGCGCGGGGCTGGGGGTGGGCGCGATCGCCGGGGCTACGGCGGTGGGGGCGGCTATCGCGATGATTATGACTACCGGCGGACGCCTGAAACGGGCGGCCCAGAGGGTGGCGGCAACGAAGGTGGAGTTCCTGAGGCGCCCCGCCCGACCGGACCGCTCATGCGAGTGGACGATTTGCAGAACATGTCTTTTCAGGATTTGGCGGAGAAGGCGGTGGAGATCGGGGTGGAAAATCCCGGGGGTCTCCGCAAATACGAGCTGATTTTCGAAATCCTGCGCCGGCATGCGCTGAACAACGGCCGAGTGGCGGGAGAAGGAGTTCTCGAAATCCTGCCCGATCATTACGGATTCCTGCGCCTGCAGGCCAACAATTACCTGGCGACCCGCGAGGACATCTATGTCCATCCCGGGCTGATCCGGAAGTACGGGCTGCGCCGGGGCGACCGGGTGAGCGGCGAGATTCGTTCGCCGGTGGACAAGGACCACTACTTCGCGCTGGCGACGGTGGACACGGTGAGCGGGGAAGACGTGGGCAAGCGCAAAGCCCCGATCCACTTTGACAATTTGACGCCGCTGTTTCCGAACCGCCGGGTCATCCTGGAGAACGAAAAACTCAAGGACATGGCGATGCGGGCGTTTGACCTGATCAGCCCCGTCGGGTTCGGTCAGCGCGGCCTGATCGTGGCGCCGCCCCGGACCGGGAAGACGGTGCTGATGCAGAAGATTGCCAACTCGATCACCGCCAACCACCCCAAGGCACACCTGATCGTGCTGCTGATCGACGAGCGGCCGGAGGAGGTGACCGACATGGAGCGATCGGTAAAAGGCGAGGTGATCAGTTCCACCTTTGATGAGCCGCCCGACCGGCACGTGCACATCGCCGAGATGGTCATCGAGCGGGCCAAGCGGTTGGCGGAAAGCGGAACCGACGTGGTGATCCTGCTGGACAGCATCACCAGGCTGGCCCGGGCCTACAACACGATGCAGCCGCACAGCGGCAAGATTCTCTCCGGCGGCGTGGACGCCAACGCGCTCCACAAACCGAAGCGATTCTTCGGGGCGGCAAGGAACATCGAGGAAGGTGGCAGCCTCACGATCATCGCCACGGCCTTGGTGGACACGGGCAGCAAGATGGATGAGGTGATCTTTGAAGAATTCAAGGGCACGGGGAACATGGAGATCCACCTGGACCGGGCGCTGGTCGACAAGCGGGTGTACCCGGCGGTGAACATCTCCAAATCCGGAACCCGGAAGGAGGAGCTGCTTTACCACACCGACGAGATGCCGCGGATCCACATTTTGCGGCGGGCGCTTTCCTCGTTGCCGCCCGTCGAGGCGATGGAACTGCTGCTGGAGCGCCTGAAGAAGACCAAAAACAATGTCGAATTCCTTCTGGCGATGAACCTGAAGGAATAGGGAATTCCCGACACCCGGCGATCGGATGAAGGTTTTAGTCACTGGGGGAGCCGGCTACATCGGCTCCGTTTGCGTGGAGGAACTGATCGCGGCCAGCCACGAGGTGGTGGTCTGGGACAATCTGAGCGAGGGCCACCGGGGTGCGCTCCACCCGCGGGCGGTCTTTTTGCAGGGTGACCTGTTGGACCGGGACCTATTGATGCGGGCGGTGCAGGAGCACCGGCCGGAGGCGGTGATTCATTTTGCCGGCAAGGCGCTGGTGCCCGAGAGCATGCGGGACCCCTCGATGTATTACCGGGTGAATGTGAGCGGCGGGGTGAATCTGCTGGATGCGATGGTGGCGGCGGGTTGCCGGAAAATCATTTTTTCTTCCACCTGTGCCACCTACGGGCTGCCGGAGCGGGTACCGATGGACGAAGCCACCCCGCAGAAACCGATCAACCCGTACGGACATTCCAAGCTGATGTTTGAACAGATATTAGCCTGGTATGGGCAAATTCACGGGATGGTTCCCACCGCCCTCCGTTATTTCAACGCGGCGGGGGCCTCGGCGGAGCGCGGGGAGCATCACCGGGTGGAGACCCACCTGATTCCCAATGTGCTGTTCACCGCCCTGGGGCAAAAGCCGTGCGTCGAGGTGTTTGGGGAGCAGCATGCGACCCCGGATGGCACCTGCATCCGGGACTACATCCATGTGCGGGACCTCGCCTCCGCCCACATCCTGGCTTTGGAGCGGGCGCAGGCGGGTTTTTTCAACGTGGGGACGGGGAACGGCTATTCCGTGCGACAAGTGATCGAGGCGGCGAAAAAGGTCACGAGGCGGGAGATCCCGGTGCAGGGGCGACCGGCCCGGGCGGGGGATCCGCCCAAGCTCGTCGCGGCTTCGCAAAAGCTGCAGAGGGAGTTAGGATGGAAGCCGGTGCACTCCAGCCTCGACCAGATTCTTGCCGGCGCCTGGGCGTGGCACCAGGCGCACCCGCGGGGCTATGCCGACTAAGGCGATGAGCGCGATCCGCAAACCCAGGGCTGTCACGGTCGAGCACTTCTATCGGGAGCACGCCGATCGGTTGCAGCTGAAATCGGTGGCGGGCGAGGCGGGGATGGACCGGACGATCCGCGAAGGAGCGGTGAACCGGATGGGCATGGCCCTCACCGGGTTCACAAAATATTTTGCCAACCAGCGGGTGCAGTTGATCGGCAAAAGTGAAACCGCCTACCTGCAATCCCTCGCCCCGGAGGATCGTCCGAAACGGTTCCGGGCGGTCCTGGAGCGAAACATCCCTTGTGTGGTTTTCAGCCGGGACCTCAAGCCTCCGGCCTTCGTCGTGAAGGAGGCCCAGGCCGCCAAGGTGCCGCTTTTTTCCTCCCCGATCGTGACCCCTCGGCTCGTCAATCTCATCACGCTATGTTTGGAGGAGGACTTTGCGCCCTCCACGAGCGAGCACGGGAGCATGGTGGACATTCTGGGGATGGGGGTGTTGATCCGGGGGGAGAGCGGGATTGGGAAAAGCGAATGTGCGCTGGGTTTGGTGGAACGGGGCTATTCGCTGGTTGCTGACGACATCACACGGCTGCGGTTGATCGAGGGCAGGGAGCTGATGGCCACCTCGGCGGAAGTGACACGCACCTTCATGGAGGTGCGGGGCATCGGGATCATCAACGTGGCCTCGCTGTTCGGGGGGCGGGCCATCCGCACGGAGAAGCGGCTGGATCTGGTGGTGACCTTGATGGAATGGGACAAGGTGGGGGAAATTGAGCGGACCGGCCTGGATCAACAGTTTTATGAAATCCTCGGCCTGAAAATTCCCCATGTGAAGATTCCGATCCGGCCGGGGCGCGACTTGGCCGGGTTGGTGCAGGTGGCGGCGTTGGACCAAAAGATGAAGACCATGGGGCAGTTTTCGGCGATGGAGTTCAACGAGAAGCTGCTCCAACGGCTCAACCTCAAGGATCGGTGAGAATGACGCCGCCGGAGGGCAGCCCGCACGGGCAGGAAACGTTGATCCGAAACCGGCTGGGGCTACACGCCCGGCCGGCGGCGATGTTTGTGCGGGAAGCCAACCGGCACAAATGCGAGATCCTGGTCGAGAAGGACGGGGAGAGGATCAACGGTAAGAGCATCATGGGTCTGATGATGCTGGCCGCGGGCATGGGCTCCAAAATCCGGATCACCGCGTCCGGCCCGGGGGCGCAGGAGGCGGTGCAGGCCCTGCTCCATTTGGTGGAAAGAAAGTTCGACGAGGAGTAGCCGCGGAGGAGAGACTTTGTCTCCGTGAGCGAAGCCGGCAGCCCCAACCACGGAAACGAGCTGCGCCTTACGGGGATTCCCGCCTCCCCGGGGGTGGTGAGCGGGCAGTTGGCGGTTTTCAGCAAGGAGGAGGAAGTCCGGATTCATCCCACCCCGATCCGGCCGGAGCAAATTGAGGACGAGATGCGGCGCCTGGAAGCGGCGTTGCTGAAGACGCGGGAGCAGATCCAGAAAATCCGCGACCAGCTGGCCCACTCCCTGGGGGAACAGCCAACCGACATTTTTGAGGCCCATCTGCTGGTGGCAGCGGACAGCACGATCGCCGGGGCGGTGCGGCGGCAGCTGGAACTGCGGAAAGTGTGCGTGGAGAGCGTCTACCAACACGTGATTCGGGTGTACGCCCAAAGCATGAAGGAGGTGGAAGATCCGTACCTGCGGGAGCGGGCGGCCGATATTCTCGATGTGGGCCGACGGGTGGTGCACAACCTGCTCGGCCGGAAATTGGCGGACCTTTACGCGCTGGACGAGCCGAGTGTGATCCTGGCGCACGACCTGACGCCGTCCGACACGGCGCTGCTGAACCGCCAGCTGGCCCTGGGCTTTGCCACCGAGGCGGGCAGTGTCACTTCCCACACGGCGATCATGGCAAGGTCGCTCAACATCCCCGCGGTGGTGGGTCTGCATGAGGTGCTGGACCGGTGTGAATCCGGGGCAGCGGTGATTTTGGACGGGTACGCCGGCCTCCTGATCGTCAATCCGACCGAACAGACGAAATACGAGTACGGTCAGATCGAGAAGCGTCGGCATGAGGTGGAGGTCAGTCTGGAGGCCCTGCGGGACACCCCGGGGACGACCCTGGACGGAAGAAAAGTCATTCTCTCCGCAAACGTGGAATTGCCGGAGGATCTGCCACTGATCGCGCAGAGCGGAGCGGAGGGGATCGGTCTGTACCGCACGGAATTCCTCTTCTTGAACCGGGTCCATTTTCCCGGGGAGGACGAACAGACGAACATTTACCGGCAGGTGGTGGAGGCGTCCCGGCCGCATCCGGCGATCATCCGGACGCTGGATTTGGGAGGGGACAAGCTGCCGACGCATCTGGGGATGGATCCCGAACAAAATCCCTTTCTGGGATGGCGGGCGATCCGGTACTGCCTTGAAAAACCCGATGTCTTCAAGGTGCAACTGCGGGCGATTTGCCGCTCCAACCCCGGTGGCAAAATCCGGGTGATGTTTCCGATGATTGCGACGAGGGAAGAGTTGTCCGCCGCGCTGGCGATTTTGGGGGAAGCGCGGGAGGAGCTGCGGGCAGCGGGAGTGCCGGCGGCGGCTGAGGTGGAGGCGGGGGCGATGATCGAGGTGCCTTCGGCGGCTTTGATCGTGGAACGGTTGGCGCCGCTCGTGCAGTTTTTCAGTATCGGCACCAATGATCTGACGCAGTACACCTTGGCGGCGGACCGCACCAACGAGAGGGTGGCCAACCTCTATCAACCGACCCATCCGGCGGTGCTGGGATTGATCCAAAGGGTGGTGGAGGCAGCCCGGCGGCGCCACCTCTGGGTCGGGGTGTGTGGGGAAATGGCGGCCGACGTGGTGATGACGCCGGTGCTGGTGGGGTTGGGGGTGGATGAGCTGAGCATGGGTTCGGTATCGGTGCCCCGGGTAAAAAAGGCGGTGCAGAGCCTGAGGTTTGGGGAGTGTCAAAAGCTGACGGAGGAGCTGCTGGCCATGGACTCCGTTCCGCAGATTCAGCAACGACTGCAGCAGGTGGCCCAAGCAGCGTACCCGCAGTTGGTGGGCTAGTTGGGAGCGGGCCGGCAGGCTCCGGTGAGTCTGACCTACCCAGGGGAGGCAGAATCGGGTAAGACTGCCACCCGATGAGTGAAGAAAGATCCGCCCTGCTGGCCGTGCGCCGTGAGAAGCTACGGAAGTTACGGGAACTGGGGGTGGATCCGTTTGGGGGGCCGTTTCCCGGGACGGAAAGCACGGTGGAGATCGTGAGAAAGTGGGAAGAGGGAAGGAAAGTCCGGATGGCCGGGCGCATCGTTTCCCATCGGGACATGGGCAAAAGCCAATTTCTCCATCTGCAGGACCGGGCCGGCCGGCTGCAAATTTACATCCAGAAGCCCTCGCTGCCGGAAACAGAACGTTCCGTGTTCGAGCTCCTGGATTTGGGCGACATCTTGGGCGTGGAAGGCACGCTCTTCCTCACGAAAACGGGGGAAAAGTCGGTCCGCGTGGAAAGGTTGGTCCTTTTGACGAAGGCCTTGGCGCCGTTGCCGGACAAGTGGCACGGCTTGGTGGACACGGAGACGCGGCACCGGCAGCGCCATCTGGACCTGATTGCCAACGAGGCCTGCCGTCAAGCGCTCCACCTACGGGTGCGGCTGGTCCGGTACCTGCGGGAATTCCTGGCGGCCCGTGGTTTTACGGAGGTGGAGACGCCGATGATGCAGACGGTGGCCGGCGGGGCGGCGGCCGAACCCTTCAAGACCAAGCATCACGCGATGGGCATGGATTTGTATCTGCGCATCGCTCCCGAACTTTATCTCAAGCGCCTGCTGGTGGGCGGATTGGAAAAGGTGTTCGAAATCAACCGCAACTTCCGCAACGAGGGCATTTCCCGGAAGCACAACCCGGAATTTACGATGTTGGAGGCGTATTGGGCTTACTCGGACTTCGCGGGGATGGCCGCGTTGGTCGAGGAGATGATTGCGGGTGCGGCCCGGGAGCTGACCGGAGGACTGAAGATCGCCCAGGCGGACGGCACGACGATCGATCTGACGCCTCCCTGGCCGAGAAAAAAGTACCGGGACACGATCACGGCGGTGGCGGGAGCTGGCTGGTTTAAGCTTTCCCGGGAGGCGATGGAAAAAAAGGCGGCGGCCCTGGGCGTGGAACTGGAACCGAACCTTTCCGCGCTGGAGATCACCCAGAAGGTGTTTGAGAAAAAGGTCGAAGCGGAGGCGGTGAACCCGGTCTTCATCACCCATCTTCCGGCCGAGCTGGTCCCGCTGGCCCGCCTGAACCGGGAAGACCCGACGGTGGTCGACGTGTACGAACTGATCTGCGGTCGCCAGGAGATTTCTCCCGGCTACTCCGAGCTGAACGACCCGGTGCTGCAGGCCGAGAGGTTCCGGCACCAGGTGGGGGAACACACCCAAAAGGTGGATCATGAGTTTCTCGAGGCGCTGGAGAGCGGGATGCCGCCGGCGGGCGGGTTGGGATTGGGGGTGGACCGTCTGGCCATGCTGCTGGCCGGGGTGGATTCGATCCGGGAGGTGATTTTCTTCCCGTTACTGCGGCCGCGGGAATCCGGCGCATGAAAGAAGGCGGGCTCGTACGCGGGCCCCTCCTCAACGCGTTCCTGTTTCAGGTCTTCAACACCAGTTCGTTCTACCTGGTGATGGGGCTGCCGATGATGCTCTATTTCAAAAAACTGGGTGCTACGGCCACGGTGCTGGGGGTGTTGGCCTGTCTGGCCGCCCTGCTCAACGTCTTCCAGATTCCGGCGGCCCGTTTTGTCGAGAAGGTGGGCTACCGGAACTTTGTGCTCCGGGGCTGGACCTCCCGCAGCATCCTGATCGCCGGGGTGGTGCTGGTGGCCGTTTTGCCAGGGCCGATCGACGATTTTTCCCGGCAGGCCCTGATGCTCTTTTTGCTTTTTTTGTTCAACCTCATCCGGGGCATTTCGCTAAGTGGGTATCTGCCCTGGATCAGCGCGATCGTGCCCGAGCCGGTGCGGGGGAGATTTCTCGCGCTCGACCAGGCGGCCTCCCAAGCGGCGCTCCTGCTGACGGTGGCGGGGACGGCCTGGTATCTGAGTTTGACCGACCAGCCCTCGGCCTTCGGTCTGCTCTTTGGAGCCAGCCTAGTTCTGGCGGTCGCCTCCCTTTTTTACTTAAGAAAGATTCCGGACGCGCCGACGCAAGGAACTGCCCGGGCGGAGGAGATCCCGTGGAAGGCGATGTTGGGCCATCCGCCATTCCGGCAGCTGCTCCTCTTCCATGCCGTGGTGATGTTGGCCATGTCCGGCGGAGGTCTGTTCTTTGTTCCTTTCGCGCGCGACCAGTTCCACTGCTCCGACTCCCTGTTCCTGGTGCTGCATCTGATGTGGGGCACGGTCTTTGTGCTGACCTCCCTGCGGGCGGGGCGGTGGTTGGACCGCTTGGGCAGCCGGCCCGTGCTGGGGCTCTGCATGGTGGTGATGGGTATCCACTGGCTGGGTTGGGGGGCGGTGGCGGCGCATCTGCTGCCGTTCACATGGGGAACGTTTGCCCTGCAACAGACCACCGCCGGCATCGGCTTGGCCCTCTACAGCAGCGCGCACCTTCGGCTTCTTATGGGGATAATTCCGGTCATGGGGAGGAGCCACTTTTTCGCCCTGTTCAGCGTGGCGGGAAGCCTCGTGGCCGGGCTGGCTCCGCTGGGTTGGGGGCTGCTGACCGACGCGCTGGCCAAATTCCAGATCGGCACGGAGATCCAGCTGAACGGATTTGTGATTCTCTACGCGGGGATTGCCCTGATCATGATTCCCTCGTTGATGCTGTTGGCCCGGATCCATGAGGAGCGGGCGGCCTCCACGGAGGAGTTGATCCGCGAGCTGGTCCGGGAAACACCGTGGCGTTCCATCACCCGGTGGTGGAACCGGAGACCCTTCGCATGAGGAAAGCCCTGAAACAAATTTTGGCGGAGAGCACGCCTCCGCTCATCGCCGGGACGATCCGGCTGCTGGCCCTGACCTTGCAGATCCGCTTGGAAGATCCGCAAGGCATCCTGGCGCGGGATCCCGGCCTACCGCGGATCTGGGCTTTCTGGCACAACCGGATCCTGATGATGCCTTACCTTTACGAAAGGTTTTGTCCGGGAAGGAGAATGTTGATGATGGTGAGCCGGAGCCGGGACGGCGAGTTCATCACCCGGATCATGAACCGATTTGGGATCGACGGGGCGCGCGGGTCCAGTTCACGCGGGGGAAGCGATGCGCTCAGGGAAGTCCTGCGGGAGTTGCAACGGCCGCAGGCCCGGGATATCGGCATCACCCCGGACGGGCCGCGTGGACCTCGGGCCAAGGTGCAGGATGGGGTGTTGGGGCTGGCGGCCAACAGCGGCCGACCCATTTATCCGGTGACGGCTCGCTACAGCCGCCATTGGGAACTGCCCTCGTGGGACCGATTTCAGATTCCGCAGCCTGGTGCGATCTGCCGGGTAATCCTCGGTCCGGCGGTGGCGGCGCCAAAAAGTCTGGAATCTTCGGAACTGGGCCGGGTGCGGGCGGAACTGGAGCGAGCCCTGGGGGAGTAGGCGGCCGGTGCGGATTTTGGATGTTTGATTGGGGATGGGCTGAAACCCAAGATCCAGCCTCAAGAATCCTGGGCGGGCGGGGAGAGAATTTCGTTTGGAGGGAAAAGACTGGTCCGAAGGACCGCAGGGACGGTCCAGGCGGTGGTAAGGGCGGCCAGCCAGGCAACCAAGGCGAGGAAACCCGGCACCTTGAAGGTCAGGCGCGTCAAAGGAGAGACCAGGAAAAGCAGGCTGCCGGCCAATCCCAGCACCAGAAGCACGGTGCGGGCCGGCCAAGCGGGCCGGTGGCACCGGGCAGCCACCCATCCGGAGAGGGAGTCCACCGCACCCAGCACGGCCGGAGGCAATACCGGGAGGATGTAAAGTTCCACGGCGGCCGCCCCGGCGGCCAGGAGGAGCACCCCGAGCGTTCCGGCCAGCAAAACCAAAGCCGGGCGGCTGTTCTCCGATCCGAAAAAGCGGAGCAGAAGGCTGAGAACGATCAAAAGAGCGAGCGCGGCGGAGCCGGCCTCCAACCAGAAGCGGGCGGCATCCGGGGTGCCGGGGATAAATTCACGAAATAAATTCAGGGCCGTGGAGACGAGGGAGGGAAGGCCGTTCACTCGCTTTGAAATTCGACACGCACGGCGGAGTGTCAATCCTCCCGAAGGATCCAGATCCCGGCCGGCATGCGGGTTTCCGGGACCTCGATGGGCCGGCGGGAAGGTTCCAGCCGGGCGCGGATCTTTTCCGCGGAAAGGGCGAACCGGGCCGTCCGTTCGAGTTCCCCCCGCCGGGCGCGGGCTTCGTTGACGGAAACCAGCAGGCTGCCCCCCGGAGCGAGCAAGCGGAGGCACGCGGCGATCATCGGTGCCAATTCCCGTTCGATCCGAAAAGACCGCCCGCGCCCGCCGTGGGCAAAGGTGGGGGGATCCAGGATGATGGCGGAGAAGGTCTCGCCCCGCCGTTGCAGGCGGGGCAGGGCTTGGCGGACGTCCTCCTTCCAGAAGCGGGGCTGCGTCCCCAGCAGGTGGTTTCGCCGGTAGTTTTCGCGGCCCCGGGCGAGGGCCCGGGCGGAGTTATCGATGTTCAGCGAGGTGGCGCCCTCGGCGGCGGCCAGGACACCGAAGGCGCAGGTATGGGCAAAAAGATTCAGCAACGAGGTGGGACGCCGGGAACGGAGAAAATTCCGGTTCTCCCGCTGGTCCGGAAAAAGTCCGGGGGCGGTTCCGGGAGTGAGGTCGATGCCGAAGCGCAGGTTACCTTCCTGTACTTCCGTGGTCCAACCTTCCCCCCGGAGGTGGCGGGCGGTCCGTTCCCCTTCGGTTTGCCAGATCATCCGTTCCGCTTGCCATCCCAAGGTGGCGGGGGGCTCCAGCAGGGCTTCGTTGCCATCGGGGAGTGCCGGCCGGAGGGCGCACGCGCGCAGCGTCGAGCCCCAGCGTTCCAAGCGCAAGCGGGGGGAATGGGCGGCGAGGAAGGCATCGGTGCCGGCGGCTTCGAGTTTTTCCCAGAGGGTTGCGGAAATCCAGGTAGGCGCCGCGGACGATTTGCGAAAGGGCGGAAGCATGGTTATATCCCTTTATGGAGTGCACCTTTTGCCCGGGCAACCAGGCGACGTGTCACCTGAGCAAGCTGGTGAACGGAAAGTCGATCGACGTGCATGTTTGTGAAAAGTGCATCCCGCAGCTTGCGCAAAAGGATCTGGTGGATTTCGATATCTGGGCGGCGGTCTCCAAGGTGGCGGCCAGCAAGGGCAAGGAGGACCCGGCGGCGGCAGTGGAAAACGAGATCAAGGAGATTTCCGCCAAGAGCCTCTTGATTCCCGCGCCGACCCCGGCGGCGTCCAACCGGTGTCCCAGCTGTGGATTCACCTCCGAGGATGTGCGCAAGACCGGCCGGTTGGGTTGCGGGGAGTGCTACGGCATTTTTGGGGAATTGTTGCAGGACGTGCTCAATGATTGTCAAAAAGGGACGCGTCACGCAGGCAAGATCCCGAAAAGTTTCCGCAAGCTTCGGAAAAAGCGGCTTCAGGACGATCTGGCCGTGGCTGTGAAAAAGGAACAATTCGAGGAGGCCGCCCGCATCAAGGATGAGCTGGGGAAGATCGGGGAGGAAGGCTAGTTCCCCGGCAGTTCCTTTTCGAGGCGTTCCGCAACCCACTGTTTCATCATCGACTGATAATTGAGGTAGCGGCGGGCGGCGATCCGTTTGAGCCGGCTGAGCATCCGGGGATCCATGCGCAAGGTGATGGTGGTGGATTCCTGGCCTTCACTGCGCGAGAGGGAAGCAGCGACCAAAGCGGGATCGAGTTGGTGTTCCTTCCAAAACGCAGCCTCGTCCCTGGGATTTGGAAAAAAGGGGATCTCCTCCCACTTGTGGATGATGGCAAGCGGGCTCAAAGGGTCTCCTTGGCTTTTCGCTCGTAAAAGTAAGATTCGGGTTCGGACATCAGGCGAGAAACAATCGGGCGCATTTTCCGGCCGTCCGAGCTGTAGACGGAGAAAATGGGTTTTCCGGAAAGGCCCTTGCCGAGGCAGAGAAAGCGGGAGTGCTCCGCGAGCGGTCCGCCCCCGGGGAGGATGCGGAGGCAAAAGGGATCCTCGAAGCTTTCCTGGACCTCGGCGGGGGAAATTTCCGGGGTGGAGTAGAGGGTCCAGTCAAAATCCATAAAAGCAGAGGGGCATTGTCCATATTGATGTTGCGAGCGTAGGAGGGCGGGTCAAGATGCCGTGTGATGGGCCGGGTGCTTTCCGTAAAAGCTTTGGGGGATTGGCGGCGGGGTGAAAAGTCCGCCGGTCGACGCGTGGTGGTGACGAACGGGTGTTTTGATCTTTTGCATGTGGGACACGTCCGTTTTCTGCAGGAGGCCCGGGCCTTGGGGGACACTTTGTTGGTGGGGCTCAACGGGGATGACAGCGTGCGGGAGCTGAAAGGCGCCGGGCGTCCGGTGAATCCGGAGGCGGACCGGGCGGAGGTGCTGGCCGCGCTCGGTTGCGTGGATGCGGTGGTGGTGTTTCCGGAAAAACGGGCCACGCGGTTTCTCGAGGCAGCCCAGCCGGACCTTTACGTGAAAGGGGGAGATTACCGCCCGGAGGATCTGGATGCGGACGAGCAGGCCGCCGTGAAAAAAGCCGGCGGGCAGGTCAAAGTGTTGAAGCTGACGCCAGGGAAATCGACCTCGGCGGTTTTGGCCAAAGTCAAAACGTGAAGCCCCTCAGGCTGGGGGTACTCGGCTCCGGCCAGGGGAGCAATTTTGTGGCTTTGGCCGAGGCGATTCGTTCGGAGCTGATTCCCGCCGAGATCGTCCTGGTGGCAGGCGATCAAGCGGAGGCAAAGATTTTGGCCCACGCCCGGGAGAGGAAACTGCCCGTCTACGCCTGCCCGAAGAGTGCTTTTCGCACGAAGCTGGAGCCGGAAATTGAAGAGGAGTTGGCGGGGACGCTGGCAAAAGCTGGCACCGAACTGGTGGTGTTGGCGGGTTATCTGCGGGTCCTAAAAAAGCCCCTGTTGGACGGATTTGGCGGAAGGATCATCAACATCCACCCGTCGTTGTTGCCGTCTTTTCCGGGTCTGAAGGCCTGGGAACAGGCGTTGAAGGCCAGAGTGACGCAGACGGGATGCACGGTGCACTGGGTGAACGAGACGGTGGATGGCGGGGCGGTGATTCGTCAGGCCAAAGTGAATGTGCAGCCGGGCGACACGGCTGAGTCTTTGCACGCGAGAATCCAGCACGCGGAGCATCGGCTGTTGCCGGAGGTGGTGAGGGATCTCGCCACGCAAAGAATCCCGTGGCCCAAGGATCCGAGAATCAGCTAGTGGAAGGTGGAAGGATTAGGCAGGAGGAACGCAGCCCCGGTTATCCGAAAGGGGCCGACCGGCAGAAAATTGCTGCCGGCCCTGGACTCGAACCAGGAACAGCCAGATCCAAAGTCTGGAGTGCTACCATTGCACCAGCCGGCAAGAATTTCAGTTTAAGCGATTTGGATATGATTTCGAGAATGTTTTGGACGCAGGGGCCTGCGTCCCTACAGAAGCTTGAGTTTCTGTGGGGCTCCAGGCTCTGGGGCCAGGAGTCAAAGTGCCAACGTTGGAAGGCCGGCGGCTTGCCGGATGGGGGTGAGGGCTTCGGTGCCGAGGCGGATGGCATCCTCGGGCGTGGAAGCGCGGACGGTGAGATGGCCCATCTTTCTGCCCGGACGGGCCTGGGCCTTGCCGTAGAGATGCAAGACTCCCCCCGGTAGAGCCAAGACCGGGGACCAGTCGGGTTCGCCCTTGGCCCACAGGTCGCCGAGAAGGTTGAACATGGCGGCCGGGCAAAGGGGC
>Ga0194126_10007022_pt1 | contig 15801 bp, 13 predicted proteins | sample TA2KigC150mmetaG_FD_148641 | JGI IMG/M metagenome (GOLD analysis project Ga0194126, IMG submission 148641) | Freshwater microbial communities from Lake Tanganyika, Tanzania - TA2015035 Kigoma Deep Cast 150m | ecosystem: Environmental > Aquatic > Freshwater > Lake | place: Tanzania: Lake... | reverse complement strand
GGCCCCATCTTTTGAGGGCTCAACTCCGTCAACCTGTAAACCTTGTAGTGCCGAAAACATTTTTGAACCACTTAACATGCTGTTATCACAATACTATTTTTTTCTTGCTGTCGAAGATGAGTTATACCTGGTCTCCTGTGAATATCGGGAACCTCTTGACGGATGCCGGATTCGTGGTTGACTCGGCAAAATTAATAACGAGCGCCTGGAGTCCCAAATTCATGCCCTTTCGGAGGTTCCTGCCGCCACCTATATTCAGCAGTATCTGCCATGCGTTTGCGATCATTCGACACCGGCGGCAGGTATTTTGTCTGGCTCATAAGCGTCAATGAAATGGACAACTCGTTGATCTCAATCATCATCCCCGCGTTCAACGCCGCGATTTGCCTCGAACGTTGCCTGGAAAGTGTATTCGGGCAGACCCATAAGAACTATGAGGTGATCGTCATAGACGACGGGTCCACGGACGCAACTACCGAAATTCTCCGTAAATACTCCGGAAAAATCACCTACGCCTCCCAAGAAAACCGGGGCCCCAGCGCCGCCCGCAACCATGGGCTTAGATTGGCCCAAGGGGAGTTTGTGGCTTTCCTGGATGCCGACGATTACTGGCTCCCCGACTTCCTCTCCCTTTGTATGGAGTTTTTCGAACAATACCCTGACGTCGAAGCCGTGAGCATGGGGCAGAAGATCATCAACTGGAAGGGAGAGATTTCGATCAATCCGCCGATCCTTCGAGACGGCTTTGAAAAACAGGAGGCCAGGCCACTCGGTGAGTTTTTCCGGTTCTGGGCGGCGCAGGACCACATCCGGACCGGGTCCTGCGTGATCCGCCGGACACTTATCGACCGGGCCGGCCCCATGCGTGAGGACCTGAGGCTCGGAGAAGATTTGGAATATTGGGGCTATCTGGCAACCTTCGGGTTCTGGGGCTTCGTTCCCGAGGTCCTATGGGTCGGTGACAGCGCGTCTTGTGCTGCTGCCCAGGGATGGCGCACCAAGTACCGGAATAGACCCAAGATGTGCCCGTCCGTTGAGAATTGGCAGAAGCGCCTGGCGCCGAGGCTTAAGAATGGTGACTGGGAGGGTTTTCGGCAAGTGCGGGGAAGGGTGGCCCGGACCTTTGCCTACTATAAACTTCTGGGCGGCGACTTTCTGGGTGCGCGGTATATCGCGCAATGTTACGGCTCAGATTTCCCCGTGAACCTGGTGTCGCGACTCTTCAAGTTATTCGCACCCATGGGACTGAGCGCTTGGAAGGTTATGTCGCTGGCGTTGCTTTGCCATGAGGCGGTCAAGGGCTGGCGTTTGCAAAGAGTTCATTACAAGTCTGTGGGCGGACGAAGCCTGTCCACCCACAAGGCGCTTTAAGCGATGATGCCGGGCCACACCTCACCTCAGGAAGTCCCCCTGTCCTTCGAGGGTTCACTCCCCTTGGTCAGCAACCAGAAAGCCAGTGGCCGGCCTTATGTCGCCTGGCTTTTGTTACTCTGTGTTTTTGGTATAATCCTTCGGCAAACCGTGCTAGTCCGGCAACGCGCCACCACCGTCGACTTCTCGGCGCTGGACACGTATGCCGGTTTGGACATCGCCTTAGTTTGCCTGGCTGCTTTAGTCCTAATATTCACTGGCAGCCTGTTTAGCACGTGGTCGGCGCTCCGCCGGACCCCTGCCATATGGTTGTGCGGGTATTACCTGGTTTGCGCGGCCAGCTTTATGTGGTCTGCAGCGCCAGTTTATTCTTTCTACCGCGCCACTGAATACCTCGTCCTGCTCTCTGCTACCTGTGCTGCTGTGGCTCAATATCAGGACTTTTCCGATGCAGAACGGGTCTTCTTGTGGGTGGCGATGACGACAATCCTGCTGCAGATGTGCGTCACTCTGCGTCTGGTAGGCTTCTCCTTATCCATCCGGGACTGGCACACCAATACCTACAGCGCCTCTTCCGCAATGTTGTTTTGTTATTGCTTGGGGGAATACCTGGCGATGACCAGGGCGGAGCGGTCCCAGGATAAAAAGAGATCACGGCGGCTGAAGCTGTTCGGCATATTTTCTCTTAGCACCCTGGCGCTGGGTACGAGCTCGGCGAGCAATGTCGCGGCTGCGGTGGGGTGTTTGTTGATCTTCCTGGCGCTTGGGCGGGTCTGGTTACTGCTGACCGGGCTTTGGGTGGGACTCCTGCTTTTCCTCTGGGGCGGAAGCGGGGAGTTCTTCCGCAACCTGCTGTTCCCAGGGAAGACGGAATATGAGATGGCCACTGCATCCGGGCGTACCCTCATCTGGGAGCTTTATTGGCGCAAGTTTCTCCAGAGTCCCATCCTGGGATATGGTTTTGGTATCATAAGTGGTGGGCGGGATCGGGCCTTCGCGGCCCTCTCCCACAACGCTCTCTTCACCGTGCTCATTGGCACCGGCTCGGCGGGACTCGCGTTGTTTGGCCTGTTCGCGGCGCGCTTGTGGTGGACTACCATCGGCATGGTTTGGCGGCGAGGTCCGGGATCGGTGGGGTTCGCCGGAGCCCTGGCAGCCATCTATGTAAATAGCCTGTCAGCACCCTTGATGGCAGATCGCTGGGTTACCACCAGTGTCGTATTCGCGTTTATGCTTGGTCTCTTTTTCCTCCACGTAATAAGTCACGAGCAAGTCGTCGGCGCTTCGGGTGTGGTGTTGCCCAATGGCGACAATGCCAGACAGCGCAAATGATCTTTTGGAATTATCGCCCCACAGCGCAATTATCGGGGCTGGGAGTCAAATTTTTACCTACACCAAGATAGTGAGTTTCCCCTGATGTTCAGAATCACCTACATTGCACGCTCTTTTCTTGACTACCGTATTCCGGTTCTTGCCGCCCTCGACGAACTTACCGGCGGCCGTCTTCAGGTGATTTACTCAACGGAAGCCATCCCAGTGCGGGTCAGAAAGAAAATCGAGGATCTCCTTGGGGATCGGAGTGTTGGCCTAGGTGGTGAGCTACGGATGGGGGCAAAGGATTTTTCAAATTTCGCCAATTCGGCAGTGCGGGTTGTTTACCAGCCGGGGCTTCTCGCGGCGATTCGGCAATCCTGGCCGGATGTCATCATTAGCGATGGATTCTTCCAGTGGTCAAGTTTCGCCTTGCTGCACCATGTCTGCCATCGTACCCCCTTGGTCCTTTGCTACGAGCGCACCTTTTACACCGAGAGGAAAGCCCAGTGGTATCGGAGGCTTTACCGCCAAGCCGTGCTGCGCTGGGTCGACGCCATGGCCTGCAATGGCAGTTTGAGTGCGGCTTATGCCCAGTGGCTGGGGATGCCGGCCGAGCGTATCACTCTGGGGCACATGGTGGCCGATACCGCAGGTTTGCAGAAGGCGGTGGAGGCGTCAACAGTTGAGGACCGGCGGGCTTGGCGGCGCCGGTGGCGCGACCCGGAACTGGTCTTCCTGGTGGTAGCGAGGCTGGTTGAGCGCAAAGGGGTCCGCCATCTCCTGACGGCCTGGGCGCAAGGGGAGGGAACCTGGGGGCGAAAGGCCGTGCTGGTAATCGTGGGCGACGGTCCCGAACGGGAGCGGCTGGAGAACCAGGCCGCGGCAGCCGGACTGAAGTCGGTTTGGTTCGAGGGAGCCGTGGACTATGACCAGATCGCGACCTACTACGCCGCCGCCGATGCCTTCGTTATCCCCACCCTGGAGGACAACTGGAGTCTGGTGGTCCCCGAGGCCATGGCGTGCGGTTTACCCATCCTGTGCTCTAAATACAACGGGTGTTGGCCTGAGTTGGTGCAGGATAGAAATGGCTGGGTGTTTGACCCCCTGGACCCCCAGGATATCCTCCGGGCGCTGAATTCGTGCATCGAGCGGGCCTCCGAACTCCCAAGGATGGGCCGGGAGTCCCGGGCGATCATTGCGGGACACACCCCCCAGCATGCCGCCAGAAGCATCTTCGAGGCTTGCCGGATTGCTAAAGAGTGGGTAGAGGTTAAAGTGAGGGCCTGAGACGGCCTGCAAGGGGATAGATCCATGATGAACATGACCGATCTAAAGCAAAAAGCCTTCCTCTGGAAATACTCGCTCGTGAAGCCCAATGCCATCCGCTATTTTCATGAGCTTATGCGGCAGCAGACCCTGCTGCCCGACGAGCTGGCGGAACTGAACTGGAGGCGCACCCGCGCGCTCCTTACCTATGCATATCAACGGGTGCCTTACTATCGCCGCCGCTTTGATGAATTTGGCCTGAGACCCCAAGATATCGTTCACCCCGAGGACTATGCCAAAGTGCCTGTCCTCAGCCGGGAGGACCTCCAGGAGCATTTTGATGAGCTTGTTTCTCTGGACGCCAAACCATGTAATTTGAGGATCTCCACCACTGGCGGCAGCACCGGGGAACCGGTAAAGGTTTATCATGAGAAACGTGTGGTCCGGGCGGCCACCGGCTGGCGTATGCTTAGCTGGGGGGGCTGCATCCGGGGGTGGACTTTGCCACCGTGTACCGGGATACCAGGACCGACTGGCGCAGCCGGGTAATCAACGCGCTCATGTGGTGGCCCACGAAACGGCTCATATTGGACGCAGTGACCCTGACCCCGGGTGAAATGGAGCGTTTTATCCGGGACTTCAACACGGTAAAGCCGGCGCTTCTCCACGGTTACGTGGGTTCCGTCGATCATCTGGCTAGCTTTATTGAGGAACGAGGGCTGCGTGTCGCTCCGCCCAAGGCAATTTGGGTCACATCGGCTCCCTTAACAAGTGTTCAGGAAAAGCGTATTGAGAAAGCATTCGGTGGACCGGTTTACGATCAATATGGCTCCTGCGAGGTTTATTGGCTGGCAGCCCAATATCCCGTTAAGGGACCTCTCCACACATTTGGGGACATCCGCAGGATCGAGTTCTTGAACGAAGAAAACCAACCATGTCCTCCCGGTGATCTGGGAAAAATAGCCGTAACAGACTTTGAGAACCGTCTGTTTCCGATCATCCGTTACCTTAACGGAGATATGGGGCGGGCCATGCCCGGGGTCTGCAGTTGTGGGGTCACCCTACCGCTTATGGACAAGGTAGCCGGACGTGTTACGGATATGGTCAGAATGCCCAACGGGACATGTATCAGTGGGGATTACCTGACCACCATCTTTGACGACACACCTGACGCGGTGAAACAGTTCCGGGTAAATCAGAGAGCAGACTACTCCTTGGAGGTTCTCGTCGTGCCGAACCCACAGTTTCCTAATCTGGACACCCTCCTGGCCAGGGTGCGGGAGGGCCTGCTGACCAGGGCCGAAGGTCAGGTGCCGGTAGAAATCCACAAGGTAGAGCACATCCAACAGAAGGGTGGCAAACTGCGTTTTGTTTCCAGCGATGTTAAGTGACAGCTTCCGGTGCTTAGAAAAAGGATCACATCCAAAACCGATGCGCATCCTCATGATCCACAACAAATACGGCGCCGTCAGCGGCGAGGAGCGCATGGTCAACCGGATCGCGGCCATCTTGCGGGAGCGCGGCCATCAGGTGGATTGTCTGCTTGAAGACAGCCTGCCTCCCGGCGCCGGTTTGCGTGCCAAAGGCAAGGCTTTTTTCCAGGGAATTTATGGCCGGGAAAGCTTTCGGAAGGTCAGGGACTGGGTGCGGGACTGCCGGCCGGATCTCGTCCAGGTGCAAAACCTCTACCCGTCGCTGTCGCCATGGGTCCTGCCGGCCATCAGGCAGGAGGGGGTCCCGGTGGTGATGCGCTGCGCCAATTACCGCCTGGTTTGTCCCAATGGCCTGTTGCTGAGCCACGGGCAGGTATGCGAGCGCTGTATGGGGGGTCGGGAATACTGGTGCGTGCTGCGTAACTGTGAGGGCAGCCTGCCCAAGAGTCTGGGCTATGCGCTGCGCAACTTCGTGGCCCGCACCCAGAGGCTCTACCACAACAATGTCACGATCTATTATGCCCAGACGGAATTCCAGAAAAGAAAACTGGTGGCGGGGGGATTCCCCGCGGCGCGGATTGAGGTGATCCCCAATATGGTAGATACCTCCAAACCCCCAAGAGAGACACAAGTCGGGCATTACGTGGGCTTTGCGGGGCGCGGGAGTCCCGAGAAGGGAGTTGCGACGCTCTTAGAGGCCGCCAGGAATTGCCCGCAGATACCATTTCGTCTGGCGGGGGATTTCTGGCGCATGTCTGAGGTTGAGAAAGAGAAGCCCGCCAACGTCGAGCTTCTTGGCCACTTGAATGGGCCGCGCCTGGAGGAATTTTTCCGGGGTTGCCGCCTGCTCGTGCTTCCGAGCACCTGGTATGAAGGTTTCCCCGGGGTCCTTATCGAGGCGATGCTGCACGGCAAGCCGGTAGTATGCTCCCGGCTGGGGGGTTTGCCGGAAATCGTGGACGACGGCGTGAACGGGTTGCTCTTCGAGCCAGGAAATTCATCGGACCTGGCTACCAAGATCGAACGGCTCTGGAGCCGCCCGGACCTCGGCGTTGAGATGGGGAGGGCAGGGCGGGCTAAGGTGCTGCGAGAGTACTCCCCTGCCAGGTATTATGAACGCCTCAGGCAGGTTTATCAGCGAGCCTTGGAGTTGCATGGAACCCTCTCACCCCATACCTGATACCGAGTATATTCTGGACATCCCGGTGTCGCGCCTGACCAGAGATGCCTGTCTGGAAAAAATCCTTCTCAGGATACATGAGGGAAAGGTCGGGTACACTCTCGTCTGCGCCAACCCCCACTCCGTTGAGGTGGCCCAGCGGGACTGGTTATTCCGGGAAGCATTGATGACTGCCGACCTCGTGATACCGGACGGAATTGGCATCGTTCTGGCCTCCCATTTTCTGGGTGGTAAAATCCGGGAGCGGGTGACGGGCACCGACATCTTCCTGGGCCTGAATCAGGCGCTGAACCGGGATGACGGCCGGAGCGTGTTCTTCCTCGGCTCTACAGAAGAAACCCTGGCTGAAATTCGGCGGAGGTTCGCTAATGATTTTCCTGGGGTACGGGTGACAGGAACCTATTCGCCTCCCTTCCGCGCAGAGTTCAGTGAGGATGAGAACCGGACTATGGTCGAAGCAGTGAACGACGCCAAGCCTGATGTCTTGTGGGTGGGGATGACGGCGCCGAAGCAGGAAAAGTGGCTTTGGCGCAATCGGGGCCGGCTGCTGGTGGGGGCCAGCGCAGCCGTGGGCGCGGCTTTCGACTTCTATGCGGGCAAGGTGCAGCGGTCTGCGCCGGCCTTCCAGCGGCTGGGCCTGGAGTGGTTGCCGCGGCTTTTGCGCGAGCCACGCAGACTGTGGCGCCGAAATCTCCTCTCGAGCCCAAGCTTTATGGCCAGGGTCATGGCTCAGAGGCTTTGTTCTGCTATCGGCAGGCCAGGTTAAGATGATTCAGCCCAACATCCGTCGCTATGTAAGGCCGGGAATGCCTCCAGGAGTCTGAAATAAGCCGATATTTCTTCACGATGCGCAGGAGTACTATATGAACAGAGCGCTCAGGAATATAAAGCTGGGGGGATTGGTCTTAGGCGCTTATATATTTTTCTGCGTACCCTTGGCCGCCTGGGGGGCAGGGCCGGTCGCGGTGGACAGCCTCAAGGCCATTTATGTCAGCCAACCGGTCTCGCCGGTGGACCGGCAGGCCATCGATCTCTTACACGAGGGAATGCGGCAGCTCTATGGAGTGAACCTGCCAATCATGAGCGATTCCTCCAAGGTCGCCCAAGCCCGCGACGGGATCATCCTGGGCGCTGGGGCAGCACTGGCCTCGGGTGCGGTTCGGCCAGAGGAGTTGGATGCCTCCTGGCCTGAAGGGCACGTCTATAAAGCCGGGGACGGCAGAATCGTCATTGCTGGAAAGATGGCTTGGGACACCTACTTTGGGGTGGTGACCTTCCTTGAGTCCAGGGGGGCGCGGTTCCTGGGAGCAAATCTCAAGGAAGCCAGATGGCCCGTTAGAGCCAGCCGCCAAGTCTCGGAGGCCTCAAAGGTCGTTAAACCTGTCTTTGTCTTCCGGGCGGGCCTGAATCAACTCCTGCGCTTGAACAGGTGCGAGGAAGGAGATGCGCGCAAGGGGGCCAATCCAGAGTTATTCGATCCAAAACGGACGGGCTCTGATCTGTGGATCGACCACACCGCCGGATATCTCGTTCCGAAGCTCTTATACTATGACCAGCACCCGGAGTATTACGCTCAGCTCAGCAGTGGACAGCGGATCGCCAAGTCTGCCTTTACCGACCACCGAACCCCTCTCTGCCTGTCCAACCCTGAGGTAACCAAGATTTCTATAGAGAGAGCCTTGCAGTGGCTGGGCAAGGAACCAGATAAGAGATTCTTTAATATCACCTACGGGGATACGAAGACGTGGTGCCTGTGCCCCCCTTGCCGGGCCCTGGACCCGGTGGCCGGACAGTATGCCTCCCGGCTCTTGAAGTGGGTGAACCCCATCGCCCAGGCAATCCGTTCTCAGTTTCCCCATGCCATGGTAAGGACCTTCGCTTACTTAGGCACTGATGAACCGCCCAAGGAAATCAGACCGGAGAGCAACGTGTGGGTTATCCTGGCGGTGGACTTGGGCGGGGTGCCTTTCTGGGACCATGCTCTCAAGACCAAAGATCCAGTTGTCGCCAGGAATATGGCCAAATTGGAAGGATGGCGAGGTGTTGCTCCAAATCGAACGGCAGTTTGTGAATATCAGGGAGGAGTTTACTACCCTGCGCCTCTGGAAACACTGCAATCCCGGCTGCGCTATTATGCGTCCCAGGGCTTGGCGGGCATCGCTTACCGGTACGGCCAACCCGCGAATTTTACGCCGGTATTTAATTACGTGTTTGGCAAGCTCATGTGGGACCCAAGCACGGAGGCGCGTGCGGCTGCCAACGAAATCGTGGAGGCGCACTATGGGAAAGCAGCGCCCGCCATCAAGGCCTATCTGGATCTCTGTGAACAGCGCTACCGGGAGACCCTGCAGACGGCGTCCAAACTTAGAAACCTTTACCCCACGGATTTTTATTCCGATGCGTTTGTGGAAAATGCCCTCAAGCTCTTCGGTAAGGCTCGCAGCGCGGTAGCGGCCGATTCCCTACTCAGCAAGGAACTTAGGACCGAAGAGAAGCTTTTTCTTGGGGATGTTTTACGCCATCTGCCGGACAGTATCTCTGACAGCTTCATTATTGCCTATTGCGAGCGGCTTTGTTCCATTTATCTCCAGGAGGGGCAGTGGGCCGCCTTCCTCCGGGAAATCACCAACACGGTTAGGGACCTGGAGGCTCGAGACGATGGGGGGCGGTTTCGCCCTTTGATTGGGAACTGGTTGGCGTCATTGCCGGGAATGCAACCAAGAGCCGGGAATGATTCGCTGATTTTTACTCCTGACCAGCTATTATGGGGCGATGCAGGGCCAACGAACATTCCTGATGCCCCGGGACAGTGGTGGGCCGGCAAGATAAAAAGCCCACGCCGATACGCCCTGGTCGCCTGGTCGAATGCCAGCAACTGGAAGGGTGTACCTAATACGGCATTCATTGAAGCGAGGTTCAAACTAGTTTCCCTGATCGAAGACGGCAGCGGGCTTCTGCTCATGGAGGGACAGGATGCGATGCTCGCGGGGGATGCAGAGGACAGGAGATCGGCCCTGCGGGCGAAGATGGCCGTCTCCGTGAATGGCAAGGAGGTTTTTACTGGTGATTCCGGGTTTCCGAGGGGCGACTGGGCAACTCAAAAATTTACCATCCCACCGGGAGTCCTGCGTCAGGGTTCGAACGTGGTTAGGATCGCCAATCGTTCCGGCTACAATTTCTGGACTACCACTAATTGGCTGTGCTTGAGCAGCCTGACGGTTTCGTTAGGCAGTAACGCGCTCCACGAACCGGCAAGGGGATTATGAAGTGGGGGCATATGAGACACAATGAACCGGAATGGAGCTATGCCAGGCACTACCATCACACTAGTGATCTCTCTGAAGAGGAACTTCCTTCTTGCTACTCACGTCCTGACAGCATCGATGCATGGCGCCATGAGCGAATGCAAAAAACTGTAGTGCCGCTGGTAAAAGCGTACCCAAAAGCCACATGGATGACGATAGGAGACGGGTCTTACGGTTCTGACGCTTACTTTCTTAGGGGGATTGGTGCTGATGTACTTGCTACAAATCTTAACGAAGAACGTCTAAAAATCGCAATGAAAAAAGGTTTTATCGATAAATTCAAGGCTGAAAACGCCGAGAAAATATCTTTCCCTGATAATTCCTTCGATTTTGTTCTCTGCAAAGAAGCGTATCATCATTTTCCTCGGCCTCCCATGGCCTTTTATGAGATGCTGAGAGTTGTAAGGCGAGCTGTTATCCTGATAGAGCCTCAAGAGACGTGCAAGAAAAAGATACTTGGCTATGCAAAAGATATTCTTAAAATGATATTACGGCGAGACAAGTCAACGGTATTTGAGCCGTCTGGCAATCACATTTTCAGAGTAAATATCAGAGAAATTGAAAAAATGATGACATCTTTGAATTATGAAATAGTATCAATCAAGGGATTAAATGACTTTTACCATCCAAGACTATCAAAAGCAAAACTTGCAACCTTGCCTTTTTCTATAACAGAATTCGGGATTGGTTTGCAGAATATCCTTTGTAAGTTGAAAATGCTGGACTATGGACTGGCGACGATCATCGCGTTTAAACAGGTGCCGGCCAATGAATTAAAGATAGAGCTAAGGCGTAATGGATTCCGGATTTTAAACCTTCCCAGGAACCCATATATCCAAGGGAAAGATAATATTGCCTAATATATTTCATAATAGGCGTATCTGCTTCACTCAAGTAGGCACTATATGTAGTATGCTGGACTATGGGAATCCTCATCATTTTAGTTTTTATTATTTTCGTACCCTCTGAGATTTTTGCCAAGTTCACTATGTCCTTGAAAGGGTTGGGCCGCTTCGTGTAGGTGATGCGATTCAAATGTACCCATATTCCTGCCCAATAGCCGAAAATCGTGAACTTATATCGCGATAGGCTGTCAATGACCTTAGCCTCAGCCTCGTTCAGCTTCTGAATTAGGGGCGACCAATTTAATTTCGGCTGCCTTCATAGAACACAAGATATAGTAGGTACTTGAGTCAACCGGATACGCCTATTTCATAATATCCGAATCTGATATTGAGTCTTTCTACCTCGGGCCTTAGCCGGGGTCCAAAGGACCTCAGGCGTCACCCTTCCTTCCCCTCCGGCGCGGTCCTGCCCACGGGCAGGTCGAACGTCCTGCCAGATTCTCACCGAAATGTCGTTAGACAACAAATCCCAACTTCTCGGGGAAATGGCAATCTTGTCGAATGCATTACCTGTTTTTCCTGGTACCCTTAAACAGCGTTGAGCCGGCTTGGGCAACCGAGAACTGCTGGCCAGCAACAGTAATAACTCCACTCCTAAGAGTGGGTGTAGGGTTCGGCGCCACGCTGAACATCACCTGGCCATTGCCGATGCCACCTGTACCCGTAGTAATGGCAATCCAGGAATAGTTGGCAGTCGCGGTCCAACTGCAGTTGCTTACTGAGGTCACCTGAATGCTCCCCGTTCCGCCTGCCCCAGAAAAATTTTTCTCGGTGGGGGATAGGGAATAGGTGCAGAGAGGGTTTAAGAGTGGCGGCGCTGGTGAAGAAATTTGATACGCGCCCATGTCAACACTGGAACCAACAGGTATGATGGGAGAACCCTCAAAGTCAGTGGTCAGTCCAACGTCAATACCACTTAAGATCGCCGGACTGTACTGGGATGCCTTAAAGTCGGACGCAGTGCCCAACGTGCCGCTCTGATTGAGATAGAGAGGGTCGGCACCCTGAGAGTGAATTTCCTGATTGCCAATTTTCGTTTTCCAGGTGTCAAAGGATATACATTTATATCCCCCTAAAGAGTCAGCCCAATAAAACCAGTTACCTGAGTCCACATTGGGGTAAAACAAATTATAGTCGCTGGTAAATTGCCATTGGGCGAAAGGGAGGAAATATGAGTAAGCATACATAAAAACCAGTGGCAACCCTCGCCCAAAGTCATAAGGATCAGTAACAATGTTATTTCGTACATCAATTGCCACAGTCCCACCGGTATATATGCCAATATTAGCTTTACGGATGATGTTATTGAAAATCCTGGGACGCACAGATGGCGGATTGGTAGCATAACTTTTTACCCTGATGCCGGCATTCTCGACATCAACGGCAATATTGTGATGGATCGAATATGTTATGGATGGGCTTGAACCGCCCGCGCCATGTACGTCATAGGCGCAGCCATGGCCGCTGCCGACGACGGGGTCAATGCCACTACCCCATCGCCATATCCTTGTGGCAAAGTTGCCGTAAACTTCCATATTAAACGGTTCAGTATAGGCTGGGTCAATATATGCTGTTACCGCGGTACTACAATTCTCAAAATAGTTGTGCCTGATTATATGTCCGTTGCCCCCTTGTATTCCTACCCCATGACAATCTGGAGCGCCAGCGCCCATTTTCTCAGGTCTGATATTCTTTATGGTACAATTTTCGACCAGCAGATTGTTCGAGGGGCCATCAAAAGGATATCCCCCAAATAATGCGTAGTGAAGTGTATATATGCCGTTCCCTGCTCCATCAATAAGGCAGTTCTTGAAGTTAATATTATTGGAATTATAGTAAAGGGTAGCCGCTTGGTACGTATTGTAAAATTTAACATTGTCCAATGTTATATTATTGGAACTCACAAAGTTGACGCCACCGCCATAACAGGTAATATTCTTAACAATGATATAGGAATGGCCTTTAAAAACAGGCGGAGCGCCGACTTGTTCTTGTCTTTCAAAGAACGCAAAAACCGGGCCCATATGAAGGGTAAGATAGTCATCATTATCAGGGTCAGGATCAAATCCTGCCAGAGGCTTTACATAAAAGTCGCCGCCTGAAGAGTGTTGCCAAAAATCCCCGGGTTGAAAACTCTGAAGCTCCTGTAAAGTAGGCGCTGTGCCGGCGCAAGCCCGACGATTGGCGAAGCTCTTTAAATCCCCGGGGGTGGCTGGGTTGGCGGCATAAACCCAGCCACAACTGCCAATGTGATAGTGTTTATAAACTCCATAACCGACATGAGTCCATCCTCCAGTCCATCCTCCGGAGCCGTGCGGGTATCTGTTATTTCCACGGTAGACGACCCCGTCCTCATAGCTGGGATTAAGCGTAGAAACATCCCCACGGATAGTAATGGGATTTTGGGCAGTTCCATTAGCTTTGATCGTTAACCCGGTGGCGGCAAAAATGCTCCCGGGTCCGCCTTGAGCACCGAAATTGCCCCCAATCCACAAGGTATCACCGGCCTGGACGCCCGTACCGTCCACTGTAAACCACTTGACTTTGTCCAAACCAGACCAGGCGTTTTCATAACTGGCGCCGTTACCGGCCCCATAGGCCTGTCCAGTCGGCCGGACAAACCAATCGGCAGCCCATGCGGGCATGGGCAGGGCAACTAGCGGGAGAAGGAGGATAACAAAAATCGAAATGAGTAATGCGTTGACTTTTTTCATGGCAGTTCTCCTCTTTGCTGTCTGAGGTTGCCAGAAAAAGTCGCATTACCATGGAAGATAATGGCTGATTCTTCACCTCAGACTTCGGTAACCCGGCGGTCTTGCCAAACTGACAAGATCCGTGGCTTTGCGCCCCGCCCTCGCGAACGGTTTGCCTTTTCGGTCCGAGACCTTTAATGTGGATTAATTCATATGAGGACCATTTTCACTTTTATCGGCTGTTTCATCCAATATCGGCTGTTTCCTCCAACTGCATAAATTTTACCTAAGCCGATCTTTTTCAGACGAAATCAATATATTCAAACCCATAACAAAAACGAATCGGGAATTACCTGATTTTGGTTTTCCAAAAACCCGAATTTTGATATTGAGGAAAGATAAATGGATGGCGCTTTTTGGCGTAGTTCGCTGAAATGCCAAATTCTTTTGGAGAAAAGCGGGGCCGGTGGACAAGGCGACCGGGATCCAAACGTATGTGGCGGACGACTGTTAACCTGTGAGAAAAGTGATCAAAAATGGGTCAACCCCCTTCCAAAACCAGAAAATGCTTGCTAAAGGAAAAATCAATAATATCATTGTAGTTAGAAAATAGAGGCGGTTGTGTGGCCTGGGAATCTATCTTCCGAAACTTTGGATGGGAAGGCCTCAGAAAGAATTGTGGCGGCATTGGCAGCATAAACTTTATAATTTATTATTCCTATAAAATAGGAGTTTTTTTGCTGTTAAGTTTGATTGATCTTAGCATAAAATCCATTTGAGTCAGATTGCCGGGACCGGGCTGTTCCACAGGAAGGCAATGATCAATATCGTCGGACTGCAGATTTCCAGATGGTCGCTGCTGCTGTTGTTGGGTGACATTGGCGCTTTTTGTTTGGCTATCCCCGTGGGCCTCATCGTGGTTGCCAGGGGGGGAGGGGACCCCTGGTTCTTTTTGGACCAATACCGCATCCCCCTCGTGCTGGTGGCGCTGACCTACCTTCTGGTCCTGTACATCGCTAATCTTTATGATCACTATCTTGACTTCCGCCGGCGAGAAAATGTCAGCCGGCTAATTTTATCCTGTCTGATTGGCACCCTGGTGGCAGTATTCCTGTTCTGTTTTTCATCATGGCGGATAATTCCCCGCAACTTTGTGGAATGGCATGCGGTGGCTTTTGTCTGGCTGACGGTCTTGTGGCGATATTACTTTTCGGCTTTTGCGCTGCCCTTAAGGCTGCAAAGGCGGGTATTGGTCCTGGGGGCCGGGGAGGCGGGACGCTGGATAGTTGAGGTCATCAGGCAGCGCCCCAATTGTGGTTTGGCGGTGAAGGGATTCGTCGATGACGATCCCCGTAAAGTGGATGCGACCATCGACGGCCTCAGAGTATTAGGCCAATCCAGTATGCTGGAAGAGCTGGTCAGTCGGGAAAAAGCGAATTTGGTAGTGTTGGCGATCACCCATGAAAGATCCTCTGCCCTGTTAATGACCTTAAATAAACTGGCGATGAGCGGCTGTGGATTGATAGATATTCCTAACCTCTATGAGTTCTTGGCCGGGAAAATCCCGGTGGATCATATCTCGGATGTTTGGCTTTACTTCAATAATCAAAGTCATCGCAGATTATATTATTTAAGGATAAAGAGGCTGATGGATTTGGTATTGGCGTCATTAGGGCTGATAGTTGTCTGGCCAATATTAATCATTACAGCCTTGGCCATCAGACTTGACACCCCTGGATCGATTTTATTCCGGCAAAAGCGCTTAGGTTATAATGGCAAACCCTTCGAGATATTGAAATTTCGGACTATGATCGCGACTGCCGGTGAAGACATCCCCAGATGGGCGTCCCGCAATGATAGCCGGATAACCAGGGTCGGGTGGATTCTGAGAAGGCTGCATTTTGATGAATTGCCTCAATTGATCAATATCTTAAAAGGGGAAATGAGCCTGATTGGGCCACGGGCGGAATGGGATATCTTTTCTCTTAAATCCCTAGAGCTGGTGCCGGAATGGCGGCCAGGTCGCAGGGCCGGTGATATTCCAGGCTACAAGGTCTTCACCAGACATAGGGAGCAAATAGCTTACCGCTTATTGCCTTAGCTCCGAAAAGGTAACGGTTTGAGCATTAAGACACGCCGTGATCATCCGGTTAAACATTTGGGGTTCCCAGAAGCGTCGATTGAAGCGGTAGCAAAATTCCGCCAGATAACGGGGCAGGTGCTTGTCACTGACGCCATGATACACTCCACGGATATTGCCTTTGACGTTGGCGATCAGAGTATGGACCCAGGGAAACAATCTGACCGCGTTTTTTCCCGAACCAGTCACGATAG
>Ga0194126_10007019_pt1 | contig 15803 bp, 10 predicted proteins | sample TA2KigC150mmetaG_FD_148641 | JGI IMG/M metagenome (GOLD analysis project Ga0194126, IMG submission 148641) | Freshwater microbial communities from Lake Tanganyika, Tanzania - TA2015035 Kigoma Deep Cast 150m | ecosystem: Environmental > Aquatic > Freshwater > Lake | place: Tanzania: Lake... | reverse complement strand
TGCCGGAGGTGTAGGGCAGGCTGTCGGCAACCTCCTTGAGCATGTTGCCGAACCCGTTCTCCTGGAAGCCGTCCAGGACGTCGTCGACATACTCGCGCTCATGGCTGGTGTAGAGGTCGGCCCTGGTGAGCGGTGCCCAGTCGGTCCGTGTCTCGATGCCCGGATGGCCCTGGATGCGTTCGACAAACTTCCGGGGCTTGCCGGCGCTGGGGCTGAACGACTCGTTGTTCGGGACGTTCTGCTCAGGTCGATAGAAGACGGCGATGGGGCCTTGGGAGGTGAGGTTTTTGGATCTGGTTTCTGGCGAGGATTTCCGGGTTATGTTTCGGGATCAGCATGACAGATCCGGGTGACAGGGACTGGCACAGGGGTCGGCGGGACGGGGACTCACGCCGGCCGTTTGACGGATTCATCGCCGCCAACAGATCGCCGCCAACAGGGCCGTGATCCGGGCCGCCCGCATCGTGGTGGACTTCCTGGTCTCCGCCGATCCCGTATTCCATCCGCACCCCCGGGCGCGCGAGGAGCTCTTTCGTTCGAGAAGCCGTGGGGTCCGATCCTCGACGTGATGGGTGTCGGCTGACACTCCGGCGGTCATGTCGCCGGATCCGGATCGCGGAGGCGGTGGCTGAGGAGGGTTCGACGGCTGCTCTTCCCGCCGGCGGCATTGCGGATCGTCGCATCCGGTCCTCTGACATGGACCGCCTTCTTGGCGCGGGTGATCGCGGTGTAGACGAGTTCGCGGGTGGCGAGCGGGCTGTCGGGATCCGGGAGCACGAACAGGACCTCGTCGAACTCGCTGCCCTGGGACCGGTGCACGGTCATGGCCCATGCGGAGTTCCGCTCGGCGGGCAGCTGGCTGAGTTCGAGGCGCTGGGGGGGCTCCCCGGAATTGCCCGGGAAATAGGCGACCGTCCCGGAACCCTCCCTCATGAGCACGCCGATGGATCCGTTCTTCAATCCCGTCTCCCGATCGTTGCGGCTGATGATCACGGGTTCGTTGGGCGAGCGGCCGGGATGGGTCTTCTCCATCTCCCTGCGGATCGCCTGATCGACCTTCCGGCTCAATCCGATCGCACCCAGACCTCGTTTTCCGCGGAATGGGGTGAGGATGCGGATGCGATCCAGGGCCTCGAGGGCATCCTCGGGTGTCGTGGCGAGGGCCACCTTCCAAAGACACTGCTTCACCGTATCGGGGATCTCGTCCCAGAACGGACCCCTTCCGTGGTCGCCATGCCAGAGGAGTCCATCCTGCCTGGGCGCCTGCCCCATCGGAACCCGATGGTCCTCGAGGAGGCGTGCCGCCGCCTCGGGATCGCGATCCTCGAGCGCCTTGGCGATGCGCACGATCCCGGGAGAGTCCTTGGAACGATGATTCTCCTCGAGCCTGACCGACGCCGGGGCGAGCGGGGAGGGGCTCCCGTCCCCCCCCGTTCGCACCAGCGAACCGAGGACATCCCCTTCGGCGACGCTCTCCAGCTGGTTCGGATCCCCCAGGAGGATCAGGCAGGCCGATTCCTGCAGCGCCGCCAGCAGGGACTGCCAGAGGAGGGTGTCGATCATGGAGCATTCGTCGACGACCACCACGTCGGCCCGAAGCCGGTTCCCCGCGTTGAAGCGGCAGCATCCGGTGGCCGGATTGAAGCCGAGCAGCTGATGGAGTGTGTCGGCTCCTCCGGCGATGCGGTCCAGCTCGCCCTTGATCGGAGCAAAGTGGGAGGCCAGTCGGATTCCCTTCACGGCATCGCGCATCCTCAGTGCGGCCTTCCCCGTGGGGGCCGCCAGCCGGATCACCGGTGGATTCCCGGGCCGGTCGTCGACCAGCAGCGCCAGGAAACAGGCGACGACCGTGGTCTTCCCGGTGCCAGGCCCCCCGGTGATGAGGGTCAGGGAGTTTTCCAGGGCGTGGCGGATGCCATCCCGCTGGCGGTCGTTTGGAGCCAGAACCGCGTCCTTGCCGGATTCCTGTTCCTTGAGCCGCTCCATGAGGATGTCGGTGGGTTTCGACAACGCCGGCCGCCGACGTCGGGCCCGGGCCAGAAGCTCCCGGGCGATGAACCGTTCCGCGCTGTAATAGCGCCAGGACTGCAGGAAGGTTTCCGATCCCGCCCGGCGCAGCACCAGGGGCTTCGGGGTTCCCCCGACGTCCCCCGCCCGCGCGATGTCCCCCCACGCCGAAGGATTGACCGGGATGCCTGTCGAGAGGTCCTGCGCCGTCCCACCCTTCATCGCCTGGGTCTCCAGAAGCGCCAGCACATCCGTCGCCCGTTCAGGGGGCAGGCCCCACTCCCGGATGAGGAACCTGACCTCGGGCCGATCCGAGGTGGGAATGGAGAGGGTCAGCGGGTGCATGGGACAAAGAGGGTGTCGAGGGCGGTGAGCATGGCATCGGAGGGCTGGATCCGCAGGACACCGCGGGAGGTGCCCGGCTCGATGTCGCGGAGAAACACTAGCCACGACTGGTTGGCGTGGGTGCATGGAAGGTCGAGGAACCGGAGGTGTCGACGGAGGGCGACCAGATAGAGGTGGCACTGCAGCAGGTAGTGGGAGTCCATGGCGCAGTGCATCAGCTCCTCCTCGACGTAGTCCTCCAGTCCCGTTCCCAGCCTGTTGGTCTTCCAGTCGATCACCCCCCAGCTGTCCCCGGTGCGCATCAGACGGTCGATGAAGCCCTGTAGGAAGCCTCGGCCCACCTTCTGGGAGAGTGCGTCGAGCTTGTCCGCATACTGGCTCTGGCCCTCCGGTGCATGATGTCTGAAGCAGTCGACGAGATGGGCGAAGGACACGTCCTCGCGCAGCGGCAGATGGAAGTGCCACTCGGAGGCGTGTCGATCCGGACAGAGCTGGTGGAGCGGGAGATCGCCTGCGCCCGGGAGACGGATCTCCCGAAGCCGCCCGAGGAGGTTCCCGAGGATGTCCTCCCATGAGGGTGTGCCGGCCGGCGGCTCCGGCAGCCTCGGTCCCTTCCGGAGATGCTCGGCGAGGGCGACCGGGTCGAACGGCCTGAAATCCCACCCCTCGATCCAGTCATGGAGGACCGTCCCCACCTCGGCTCCTCCCGGTGCGCCAAGGAAGAGATGGCCTGAGTCGACCCGGTGTCGAACCCGCGTCATGGAATCGTCCTGATCCTCCTCCTCCTTCCGCGGCTCGTCTCCATGCACGCTCCGGTCCCGGGTCAGCGTGGAGAATGAGGTCACCCGCCATGGATCCGGGATCACGGGTGGCATCGGCGCGGGGACGAGCTGCCCGACCTCCCCGGCGGAGTCCCTCCCCAGACGGGTGGCATCGGGATCCGGCGGGGGGCCGAAGGTCATCCATGGCCCATCCTCGGGCTGCGCTTCATCGCGGTGCCGCGCTCCCAGCCTCTCTAGCACTGCCTGGTGGCGTGCGGTGCGGCCGGAGTTGACGGTGGCCTCCCACGCCCCGGAACACCCCTCCACGGGGTCAGGCCTGTCGAGAAGCCAGTCGAGGGAACTGACCTTTTTCACCCTCTCCTTCCCGGAGCAGCTGTAGCTGGCCATCCAGACCCGGACCCTGGCCCGGGTGAGGGCGACATAGGCGAGCCGCAACCGCTCCTCCAGCTGGACCGTTGCAAACCGCCATGAGGTCGTCTCCTTGTCCCCGCCCTCGAGGAGCCCCTGGTGCACCAGTTCGTCCCGGCGTCCCTCCGCCCCGGGCGTGGCGGCGTTGCGCAGGGTGTCGATCGACCTGGGGTTATGAAGCGGCTCGGCGAGGTAGGGACAGAAGACGAGGGGGAACTCCAGTCCCTTGCAGGCGTGCAGGGTCAGGATCTGGACGGAGTCGCGGTCCGTGGACAGCTGCAGCTGCCGTTCCTCGACGTCCGCGCGGGTCTCGGCACGGGTGATCTGCTGTCCGAGCCAGCGGACCAGATCCTCGGGAGAGTCGGCCTCGTCCCGGCTGGCGAGCAGGAGGAGATCGGTCAGCTGGCGGTGGTTCGTGGCCCGGCGTTCCCCGGTGAGCGGGATCAGGGCGAGTCGATGCGTCACCCCGAGAGTCATCGGGCCACGATCTGGCGACTCGAGGTCCGCAAACAGCGCGGCGAGCCCATGGTCCTCCCATCGGGACTTCCAGTGGGTGAAGAGATCCAGCCATGCCGTCGCCTCCGCGGTAGCCCCGTCGGCCGAGGCCGGGTCGTTCGCGATGAGCCGGGCCAGTCGCGTCGCATCGAGGCCGATCAGCCGCGTCGCCAGCGCCGCCCGCAGCCGGGTCTTTCTCCGCGGTGTGACGATCGCCTTGAGGAGCAGCAGGAGATCGCGGGCCTCGTCCGTGTCGAACACATCGGCCCCCGAGTTGATCACCACGGGAATCCCCCTCTTCTGGAGCGCCTCCGCCATGGTGTCGGCCTGGGCATTCGTGGCCACCAGCACCGCGATGTCGGCCGATGTGACGGGACTGTCCGCATGAACCTTCCCCCTCGGGTCGACGGTCCGGAGGATCGCCCCGTCCCGGAGCAGATGGGTGATGACGGTGGCGACCCGGGCCGACAGGCCCCGGACGCGGTCGTCCTTCCGCCGGAAGCTGCCCTTGCCCGAGTCGGAAAACAGCCACACGTCGAGCCGTGACTGGCATCGGCCGCCCACGAGCAGCTGAACGTCCCTGTCCAGACCCGATACGGCCGGCTCAAAGGTCATCGCCGGATTGAGGAAGGGCCGGGGTCCCGAGAAGAGCCGGTTCACGGCATCGACCAGGGCCTGGGGGGAGCGGAAGGTCCGGTTGAGGGTGAAGCGGTTCCGGGCCTGATCGCGGGCGGTGAGGTAGGTCTCCAGATCGGCTCCTCGGAAGCCGTAGATCGCCTGCTTCGGATCCCCCACGAGGATCAGATGCCGGGGCTGCTCCTCCCGGAGGAAGATGCGTTTGAAGATCGCGAACTGCCGGGGATCGGTGTCCTGGGACTCGTCGACGAGGGCGATCCGGTAGCGGTCCGCAAGGCGGGTTGCCAGACGCTCGGCCTGCGCCGTCGTCCTCCCGTCCGGACCCGTCCCGTGCAGGGCGTCATGCAAGGCGCCGATCAGCCCGTCTTGGGTGATCAGCCGGTGGCGCTCGAGCGTTCTCCGCACCATCTGGTCCACCTCATGGGCGAGCTCGAGCTGCCAGGCCCATTGCAGTTCGCTGGCAAGCTGAACCAGCCGGGAGGTGTCCTGGTGCCAGGCCGAGGATTCGATGCCGGGCTTGCTGGCGCTGGGAACCTTGCTCCACAGCTTCTTCACAGCCCGCGACACGGCAAACCAGAATCCGGCATCACGGGCCGATCCCCCATGGATCGCCCTCAGCCAGTCGATGGCCTCCGCGGAATCCGCCGGCCCCCCCTTGTTCCACCGGGACATGGCGCCGATGCGTCCTTGGATGTCCGACCAGTTCTCCGCGATCGCAAGCCTCGTGATGATGACTTCCATCTCCGCCCGCACGGTCTCCATCCCCCGGGGTTCCGGTCGGGGCACCGGTGGCGGGACGCGGCGAAACGCGTCCGCCACGGTCTTTGCGTCGTCGAGGGACCACTCCAGACCCGTGGCGATCGCCGCCATGAGGGGGTCGTCCCGCAGTCGGCCGATCCAGGCCTGCCGCAACGCCAGCCGTCGCTGCTCGGAATCGTCGGTCACGACCTCGGGCAGCACCGGCAGTCCGCAGAGCGCCCCCTCCTGCTGGAGCGTCCGCTGGCAGAAGGCATGGATGGTCGATACGGCCAGATGGTCCAGGTTCGCCATGGCCCGGCGGAGACGGACCGTCGCCGTGTCATCGGCGACGAGCCGCACGCGGAGTGCCGCGATGTCCTCGGTCTCGATGCCCGGGTCCGCCACCGGTGGCGCCGCGAGGACCGCCAGGACCCTTCGGACCCGGTCGGCCAGTTCGCGGGCCGCATCCTTCGTGAAGGTCACCAGGAGGAGCCGCGACAGGTCGGGCAGCGATCCTTCCAGGAGCAGACGCGGGACGAGATGGCTGATGGAGTAGGTCTTGCCGGTGCCTGCGCTGGCCTCGATCACCGTCAGCCCCGGGGCGAACTGGGAGGAGCGCAGATGGAGCGGCTGGGGGGATGTCGGGGTGTTCATGGTTTGGACGTTTTGGTCTTTGCCGGACGTTTTCCCCGCCCCGTGCCTCCCGATGGGGATCCCGTCGCCCCAGCCGCCGCCTCCGCGGTCGTGACCCGGCTGTCCCACCATTCCGAAAGGGGCCTGGACACCAGACAGCTCCACCGGATCCAGTCATCGACCCGTTCCTCCGAGAACGGGTCCGAATCCCGCCAGGCGAGTCGGGCGGCCGGGTGGAGGCCCTCACCCGGCGGGGAGCCGTTCCACCCCTCCTTCTCCCACTCCTCCCTCGCAGGGCCCAGATCCCGGGTCCCCGGATCCTCCTTCAGCGCCTCGGCCAGCGTTGATCCTGTCTCGGGTGCATGACACAGGGGGCGATGCCGTCCCAGCCGATGGCCTTCCAGGAAGCCGTCGAGCAGGGTCCGGGCTCTTTCGGGCGGGATCGATGGCAGGATCCAGCCGGAGGGACAATCGAGGCCCAACACCTGGCACTCGACGGGGCTGTCGAGACAGACGGTCATCAAAAGGGTCCTGAGGAAGGGTCCCAGCTGGTGTTGGGGCTTCTTGTCGTATCCCCCGGGACGGTACTCCACGAGGCGACCGGTCGGATCGGATTCGGAGCCGGGAATCCACCTGCAGTCCCCCACGAGGTGCCCGCCGCCGGGAATGGGATGCTTCAGCGACTCGATCCGGATCCGGGGCAGGAGGCGCCGGAGGGCCGAGGCCAAGGGGTCGCACTCGAGGCAGACACGCTCCCAGGTGAGCTCCCCAAGGGCTCCCGGCGGGAGTCGGCGCCCGGCCCGGAGTCGGGCGCCCATGACCTTTGGATCCCCGTCGCGGGACGAATCGAGCTTCGCAGCAATGGCCTTGTCCCGGGCGGAATATTCCTCGAGCGGTCCAAGGTCGATCGGCGCATCATCGAGATCCCGGTCATCGTCCTCATCCTCCTCGGACGCCACCTCGAGGGCCTTGAGCCAGCCCCGTGCCGGATTCTTCCAGAAGGAGATCAGGTCCGTCAGGGAAAGCTCCCCGGGTCCCGGCCCGACCGGTGTGTCCACGCCACCGAAGAAGGGAACCAATCCGCCACCGGAGGCGGAGCCGAGCCCGGTCGCGATCGCATGGGCCGTCTGGCTGAAGGAGGGTGGCAGTGCAGCGTCCCTCCGGAAGTAGGCATCGGAGAACGGATGCACCGGATGGGGACGGACGAGGTGTTGCGCGGGGTCCGGGGTTTCCGACCGCGGTCCCATCGTGTCCCGGGCGACCCGGAGCAGGTCCTCGACACAGGAGGACAGGGGCCCGTCGTGCGGGGTGCGCAGGCTGCGGTTGGAGGCCATGAGGATGAGGCGATCCGTGGGGGCGAGGACCAGGTCGAGGAAGCACTGCCGGTCCTGGCTCCGCGGATCCTCGTCCCAGACCTCCGGCCGCTGGACCAGAAGATCCCACGCGGGGAATCGTGACGGTCGGGGGAATGCGCCATCCTGGAGGCCCAGGATCGCCAGGACCCGGCAGGGCAGTCCGTGGATCTGGTCCAGGCGTCCGACGAGGATCCTTCCGTCGAGGCTGGTCCGGAGGCTCGTCTCGTTCTCGAGCCTGGCCTCCAGCCAGTCGAGGACGCCTCCGACGTCGAGCGGTGTCGGTGCCTCCACATCCCGCAGCTCCGTGAGGAGCCGTCGGGCCGCGGCGACCGGGTCGGCCTGATCCTCCGACCACAGGAGGTGTGTGATGGCGGCATCCAGCCGTTCGGCCCAGTCGCGGGCCGGAACGGCGACCTCCCAGGCCGTGAGGTGGGACGCGACGCGACCCAGCCACCCCGCCAGCGCCAGCTTCTTCGGCTCGTCCTGGGCGAGATCGCTGGCGAATGGCAGGACGAGGTGGCCTGCCGCGGAGTCGGCCGCAGGCACCGTGCCGAACCAGAGTCCCGCCACGATGCGTTCGATGGCCGCGGCCCAGGTGCCCTCCTCCCGACTGCCCGGACCGCCGAACCCATGGGTGAGACCGACCTGGCGGATCGTCTCGACCAGGGTGGCCCGGATGCTGTCGTCCTCCTCCACCTCGAGGTGGTGCAGCACGGCTGGGAGGCCGAGCAGGTCGATCACCTCGCTGGCGGTGCGACGTCCCAGCGCGAGCCGCAGCAGCGCGAGCAGGCCCGCCGAGACCGGGTTGGCTTCCCGTGCCGGAATGGCGGTCAGCCTCACCGGCAGGTGGTCCCGCGGCTCCTTCCCGGGCGCCACGGATGGCTGGTCCTCGGGACTCCCCACAGGCCCGAGGGCCGCCCCGAGCACCCCTTCGATCAGCGGGGCATAGGTGTCGAGGTCCGTCACCGCGACGAGGATGTCGTGGGGCCTCAGATCCCGCAGATCCCCCAGCGCCCGCAGGAGCTCGTCGCGGAGCACCTCCAGCTCACGTCGGGGGCTGTGGCAGCAGTGGATCTGGAGGCTGCTGTCCGTCCGTGGAACTGCAGGTGGGGCCCCGCCCGGACGGCACCGCTCCCGGAGATCCGACTGGATCCTGGACAGAAGGGTCGGTCCGCCTGCCGTCGACGGACGGAATCCGGACCGGACGGGGTCCATCAGCGGCAGTCGTTCCCGCACCATCCGCAGAAAAGCCAGTCCACGTTGGCCGAGGTTGGACATCAGGGGATTCCCTTCCGCTGCCGGGTCGTCCGCCCCGGCACGAGGCCCCCCGTCCCTCGATTCCTCGCCGACCTTGGTCGGCACCAGGAGGAGGCATTCGATCGCCCATCCACGTCCGGCGAGTCTGCTGAAATGGTCCAGCATCAGCGGGTCGAGCCGGTCATTCCCAACGACGAACAGGGGAGGGCGGGAGGGATCGGGAGCGTCTGCGGGGTCTGGATCCAGGCAGGCCGGATGGGGGATTCCGCCAAGCTCCGCGGCAAGACGGCGCCAGAGTTCCCGCTGCCACGCCTCGTCCTCCGGGGGTGTGTCGGCGAGGGGATCCCACCATCCGGCGGACGACCAGCTCCTGATCCCCTCCGGACGGAACCGTCCGTACCGCTCGAGCTGACGCGCGAGCAGTCCTGCGAAGGCCAGCCGATCCCGCGGGGAGATCCCTGCGCCGCCGTCGTCGACGCCCAGTCGCGGGGCGAACCCGTCGACATGCGGCAGGATCCGCCACCTCAGGGCATCCGCCTTCCATGCTGCAAACGACCGGGACACGGGGACCGGCACCTCGTCCCCGAATCCGCGGGGATAGGCGGAGAGGGGCACGAATTCGAGGCCCATGCTCACACCGTTCCTGCGTGCGAGCCCGATCTGGAGCCATTCGGCGAATTGGGACGTGGGCACGATGACCCGGATCGGACGCGGGATGCCCGATCCCACCGCGGCCCCGCGCTGGACGGCGGCAAGGCGGTCGGAGAGATGGAGGAGCACCTCTTCCGGACGGTCACAGAGGCTCAGGGACAGGCTCATGCGGGGAGATTCTTCGAAGGCTGCAGTCGGAGTGAACCCCGGTCCCTCTGAACTGTCCACCCACGGTGTGTGGGCCGCCCGGTTTCGCCGACGTCGCCAGGGACATGGACGGGCCGGGAACAGGTCACGGACCGGGATGGTGCGGGGGATTGCCTCTCACATGGCTTCGGAACGCCGGGGCTCCCAGGGGTTGGGGTCATGGAACCCATCATGCGGGATCGGTGTGACAGGAATGGACACACGAAGCGTGCCCGGAAGAGGGGCTTCCACGGCGACGCCCAGGCGCTGGGGAGGAATGGGGAGGGGAGGGACAAGAAACCGGCGGAGGTGCCCGCGGTTCCGTCCTGTCCCACCCGCGACACCCGCCTCGGTCGGCTGGCCGACACCATGGACCTCTGGGCCCCCGCCTCCGGGTGGACTCCGCTTCGGAGGTCGGGGACGCCCATGATCCAGTGACGAGCTACGGTCCGCTCTCAGTTCGTGATCAGGCTCCGGTGGAGGAGCGTGCCGAGGGCCTGGTCGTGGGTGTCGAAGCGGACCGAGTGGTCGGTGCGTCGGGTGATGAGCTCGACCCGGGGCGGCACGGGTTCGCGGCGGACCAGGTCGCCCGACTCCGGGGAGTCGAGCCAGGGACGGATCTCCGCGGCGGTGTCCAGGGCGCCCTTGCGCTGCGGCTGGCCGGATTCCTCGAGGGCCTCGAGGATCGCCGCGTCGAGCAGCTTGTCCCACAGCTTCAGGAACAGGACGTGGGAGCCGTAGACGTCGGCCGAGCTGAGCGCGCCGTTCACCTCGAAGAGGTAGCCGACGGCGTCGGCCCTATCCGACACCAGACCTCCAAGGCGGGCGTGGAACTCGCCGCGGCGCCTCTGGATCCCCTCGTGTTCCCGGGTGAGCTGGTAGCTGGACGGGGAGACCTTGTGGCAGACCTCCTCCCCGAGGCTGGCCGCGAGGGCCTGCTGGGAGTCTGCGATGCGTCTCCAGACCTCGGCCTGGCTCCGGCCGAGCTTCGCGGCCATCCGGAGCTTCTTGCCGGCAAGATGCATGTCCGAGCTGGAGAAATGGGTGGCGTCCTCATTGGCGCGCCGATGCCAGCGGCCCCGCTCCACACAGAACGAGGGGATCGGAACCCGCCCGGATCGGGCGGGCAGGACGAGATCGACCCCGAGGGTGCGGTCCTGGCGGCCGCCCTTCACGATGTCGCCGGCCTGGATGTAGAGGTCGAGGTGTTCCGACAGGTTCTCGACCTCGAGCTGGCCGACCTCACCGGTCTCGTGGACCAGGACGGACCTGGCCTGGAGGGCCTCGGCGAGCGGCATGAACCGGGTGCCGTCGAACGTGTCGGGCCCATGGATCAGGCGAAGGGTGAGGTTCTCGTGGGTGAAGGGTTCCGAGAGGCGGAATGGGGTGTCTGTCATGGCCGCCATCATTGCAGACCGGAGTGACATCCATGGTCACAGCCTGAGGCCGGACCGGTGAAGGAGGGGAACGTCCCGCGGTGCGCCCCGGAATCCCGGCCATGGGCAGGGCTCCACTTCCGGGCTGACGCCGATGGTTTCCGTCACGCAGGTTTTCCATCCGGAAGAGGAGGAATCCATGACATTTGAGACGATCAACATGAAACGGCTGATGATGTTCCTCCGAAATGCCCTTGGCAGGGGCGAGGACGGTTGGTCTGACCTGGTTCACCTCTTGCCGGGGTGCCTCGTTGGCACGGAACTGGTGGTGCGTGGCCAGCGTCCGGCGGAGGATCTGGAGGACCTCGGCGTGGCGGTCCGGGCGGTCCTCGAAGGGATCTACACGCGCCGTGGGAATCCAGCCTCGAAACTGGATGCGGTTTCGCCCCACCAACTTGCGGGTCAGCTGGAAAGCCTTGTCCGACAGCTGCGCGACATGCGGTCCCCGGAGGAGGTCTCCCTGGATCTCAAGGAAGCGCATGGGGAACGGGCGCAGCTCCTCGAGGCGCTACGGGCAGACTGCGATGCAGCATCGAGGTCCCAGGACCCTGGGGGCACGACGACACCGGGTCTCGACGGTTGCAGCAGCGGATGGGTCTGCTGGAGGACAGGCTCAACGCGTTGCATAAGGAACTGGAGCGCTGCGGCAGGTGGAAGGCGATGGTGCTGGGGTCCCTCGTCAACCTCGACGACCCCCTCTGCATCCGAAAATAGCGGTGGGTCGTTCCAGACCTGGATCTAGGGGCTGGGACTGCCGTCCTCCGGGACCCTCCCGCGCTCCGTTCCACGGGATGCCGAAGCGGGTTGCCATGGATTCGGCAGACCTCCGGGAGATCTGGAAAGGGCACCGGAGGTTCGGCAGTCGAGGACGTGGGTCCGGGGCGATTCATCCGGAGGTGTCCGGAGACGGGGAAGGCACGGGGGAGCAATGGGGAACATGCTTGGCCAACGAATCTCGGGCCTCCGGTGGAATGACATGGCCGAGCCCGAAGGCCTCGACGGGTGGGTGATGCAGTGCCCTGTATCACGGGCGCGCGAGCGCCCGCCCTGGTCGCAACGACCTCCGTGGCGTCCCCATCTTATCCGCGAGGGGTTGAGGATTGCAGTAAGGGTGACAGTGACGGCCACAGGCTTCGAGGAAGGGAGGAAAAATGGCCTCCATGGCAAAACCGGAATCGACATCAGGGTGACGCGATGGGATTCTTTTTTTTACTTTCTGTCGAAAGCCGCAGTCCGGGGCATGTTTTGTCGTGGTTGCGCCGCTGATCACCATGGAAACCCAAAACTCGAATGGTCACCTCGGTCTGAAGGCATCCGGTGGCCCGGGTGCCGCCCTGTCAGCCCACCGCCTCGAGGTGGGCGAGGTTCGGCATTTCACCTATCGGAAGAAGAACGGGGAGTTGCGGAGATACCAGGTCACTGTGGGGCGCGTCGAGGGCACCCGATTCAGCGGGCTATGTTCCCGCACCGGGAGGATCCTTCACAACCTTCGCCTGGACAGCATCTTGGAGTTCCATCCCGTCGAGGATGTCTCCAACGCTGAAGCGCATTCCGGTGCGCAGGACAAAGCCCCCGGGGAACAAGGACTGTCATGACGAAATCAGAGATCCGGGAAGCCGTGGAACTGGTTCTCGTCGGCTATCCCGGCAGGTTCACCGGAAAAGACCAGAAGACCCTCAGGGCCGAGGGCACGAAGGTCATCCAGACGTTGGCCGACATGGCGGAGGCCGACATCCAAAGTGCAGCCGTCTTCACAGAGGAGTCCCATGGCATTCCGTCTTGATTCCATCACTGCGGATATCCGCGGGCCTCTTCGTGGCACCGTGCTGAAGGGATTGGCCGGACTTGACCTGATCGTTCTTCTTGGGCCCAACGGATCCGGCAAGTCGACTCTGCTGGAGCCCCTGAAGAACGGTTCCAGAGGCGTAGGTTGCCTGGATCCCGCGACGGGGAGAGCCGAATCCTTCAGTGCCACGGGGGTGAACCAGAAGGTTGCCTTCCTCACCTCGGTGCAACTCATGGAGAAGTTCCGTGATCTGAACGACGCATTGGACCTTGCAGCCAATTCCATCCGCCCTTCGGATGAGGCGCTTGTTCTCGGAAAGTTGAAGGGCCAGTTGGACAAGGACACCCCCGAAGCATCCGATCCTCCGGGTCTGGAGCACCTTCGGGGAGACTATCTACAGCAGGACCGGATATGCGGTCCCAACCCCAGAACGGTCGATGAGTATGAGCGTCTTGGCCGGCGGCTTGCCGATCGGAAGGGCGTGGTGTGGCGGTCGATCGACCTCGATGCAGAGGCGGGAGACCGGAAGGCGGCGGAACTCCAGCTCCTGCCCGAATCACGGAAGTTGGCGGGGCTCAACGAACTCCGTCCCGGACTGAATGATCTCCACCAGCTACCCCAGAACCCAGCGATGGTCCCGGCGGGTGCACTTGTGGATGCGGAGACCCAGTTGAGGTCGGAGCTCGAGGCGGCAAGGAATGCCGTCGAGGGACTTCCACCCCCCGGTGCTGGCGTGACGCTGGGGGACGAGGCGAAGGCCGTGTTGCAGCACCTCAACGACGCCTTGGAGGCGATCCAGGCGGTTTTGGACGCAAAGGATCTCCTGAAGGAGGTCCGGACCAAGGCGAAGAGATTCCTCGAAAAACGCGAGGTATCCCCCGCGCAACCCGCCGAGTGCCCTGTTTGCGAGGTGCAGATCAATGCCTCGCAGATCATCCTCAGGCTTGGGGAACAGACCTCCGGTACTGATGTCGAGGCCGACGAACTAGGGGGCAGGAAAAAAAAGTTCAAAAACGTGCGGGATCGCCTGCATCCGGTCTTGGAGCGGTGGGCGGCAGCAGTGGGTCCAGGCCGTGACGCGTTCGTCGTGCTGACCGGATCGGTGGAGTCGATCGGACTGAAGCTGGCCCCCACGGTCGGATCCGATGAATCAGTCCGGATCGCAGCGGAGGACCTCAGGAATCGCTGTGGGCAGTGGAACGAGGAATATTTCGGTGGACCGACCCGACAGGCGTTGGAAGGGATCCGTGACCTTGGCCATTGCGCTGAGACCTACTCGAAAATGCGGGAACAGATTGAAGCCGATCTGAATCAGGACCTGGCTGCGGCGCAGAACGACTTCAAGAATTTCCAGAAGATTGGGGATGCCTTGGCGGCGGCGCGAGCCCTGGATCGCCTTGAATGGAGTGCCAATCCCGATGAGGCCGAGGCGGAGCGACTTCGGACCGAACAACGACAGACCTGGCTGGAGGTGTTGCAGCAGATGATCACGGAGCGACAATGCCGTGCCAGTTCCGCCAGGGATGAGGTCGTAAACGACCTGGGGGTCCAGGAACGGTTCAACCGTTTCATCGAGAAGGTCGGTCCCATCCATCCGTCGCTTCGGCAGATGGCCTTCCGTGGCAAGCGGCTGGACGTTGGCGGCCAGGACAGAACGGAGGACCTCTCGGAAGGACAGCGGGTCCTCGTGAACATCGCCGCAGCAATGGCCGTGGTGGGCAAGGTGGCGGGAACCCCTGACCACAAGCCGGGCTGGATCGCATTCGATGAGCCCACGAATGGCCTTGATGACGACGGGCGTGGCGGGGTCGCAGATTATCTGGGTGGGATGTCGCTGGCGGATGTTCCCAGCCAGATCATCGTGGCCACCTTCGACCGGCTCTTTGCCGACGGCCTGATCCAGAAGGCGTTGACCTCGGGTCGTGCCGTGGGCCGTGTGGAACTGCCGCAGTTCGAGCCGGGACGTTGTCTCGACCTCGCAGTCCAACGGCCCTGAACCGAAACCCTTCCCGCGCCCATGTTCACGCTGTCAAATTCCGCCGTGGTTCTTCTGGAGGAGCTCTTGCGCACACGACAGGCCCAGGCGTTCGGGAGCTGGTTCCAGGACGCCGTGACGGTGGCGCTTGGAACGCTGCCCCAATACGCCAAATGCTATGCCAACCCGGGCGCTGGACAGCCGGACATCCTCGCCGGGAAGACCGGTTTCGAGGTCAAGACGACCTCGATGGGCACGGTCAATCTCGAGGGCAACTACCAGGCGATCCGTCCGCAGTATCCCGTCTTCAAGCTCATCGGGCTCCGGACCGACTTCAGGCCCTTCCTTCTCTGGGTGATTGAGATGCCCCCGGTTCCACCACGCTCGATCACCTTCAGGGCGGTGATGCCTCAGGACACGCCTGTGGATCGCGAGTTGGGTCCGATCCTCGCACAACGGCTGTCGTCGGTGCTGGTGGCGGCGGGGAACTCATGGATCTCCGCTCCCGACCGCAAGGAGGCCTTGTTCGTGCTCGAGAAAATGGCCAAATCCTTGTCATGGCCCGATTCCACGGCCGCATGAGCTGGGCCGGATCGGCCCGGTCGACACGAGACCGGGGCGGGATCACATAATCCGATGACTCTCCGGAGGCGTCTGCCATCCTCCGGCTGGCATCGAGTTTGGCGGCGGGCGTTAGGGTCTCCACCGCTGGGACGCAAGCGGGCCCCTTGCTGTGCCAACGCCCCGACTGTGGCCCGGTCGAAATGGAGCCGTGGCTGCATGAGGAACTGAGTCGCTTCGGCAGGTGGAAGGCGATGGTGCTGGGGTTCCTCGTCAACCTCGACGATCCCCTCTGCATCCGGAAATGACGGTGGGTCGTTCCAGGCCCGGATCCTTGGGCTGGGACTGCGTTCCTTGTGGAACCTTCAGGAGGGCTGACGTGGGCTTCCGTGAGGCTGTGACCATTCGTGTCACAGGGGGTGTGGTGGACTGGGGGCACGTCAGGCGTTTGCAGGGTGAAGCGGGGCTCGAGTGGAGTCCCGACCTGCCCGGCCCGACATCCCGACCATGAACAAGAACGAGCTGTTGCAGGATGGCCAGACCCTCGCCGCC
>Ga0194126_10007014_pt1 | contig 15820 bp, 15 predicted proteins | sample TA2KigC150mmetaG_FD_148641 | JGI IMG/M metagenome (GOLD analysis project Ga0194126, IMG submission 148641) | Freshwater microbial communities from Lake Tanganyika, Tanzania - TA2015035 Kigoma Deep Cast 150m | ecosystem: Environmental > Aquatic > Freshwater > Lake | place: Tanzania: Lake... | reverse complement strand
CTGATCTGCGTGGCATTGTTCCAGAGCAGATTCCCGTCACCGGGGTTACCGCTGGTGATGCTGGTTTCGGCTTTGTAGTTGAAGATGCTGGAGGACACACCCTGCGGGCCAGTCGCGCCGGTTGCGCCAGCAACGCCCGTGGCGCCTTGGGGGCCGGTGGGACCTGTGGTGCCGATGGGGCCCGTTTCGCCTGTAGCACCCGTGGCACCTGTAGCACCCGTGGCACCTGTAGCACCAGCCACGCCAGGGATTCCAGTAGGTCCGGTAGCGCCGGTCGCACCGTCTACACCATTAGTGCCCGCGGGACCAGTGGCGCCCGTAATACCTTGAACACCTGTGGCTCCAGTCAAACCAACTGGGCCTGTTTCTCCAGTCAGGCCGGTGGCACCCTGAGGACCCTGCACCCCGGTGGCACCCGTAATACCGACGGGTCCTGTTGGGCCGCTGGGGCCGGTTTCGCCAAGAGGGCCCGTTGCGCCAGTGCTGCCTACCGGACCCGTAGCGCCCATGGGGCCCGACACGCCCTGCGGGCCTTGGATGGAACCACCGCTGACCCAGCCGTTGGTGGTGTCATATACCCAGAAGCTGTCATCCGCTTGGACGATGTAGGCATCCCCCTGCGCCGCGGGGGTAGGCAGATCGCCCGTGGTGGCGACCTGGCCCTTGAACGTGATACCGAGACCGGGGGCACCTTGGATGCCTTGGATGCCCTGCGGGCCGCTGGCGCCCGTCGGACCGGCAACACCAGTTGGGCCCGTGGTGCCCTGCGGGCCGGTGCTGCCCGTGGCGCCACTGATGCCGATAATGCCCGATGCTCCAGTCGAACCCCGTGGGCCGGTGCTACCCGTTGAACCTTTGGGACCTGTCGCACCAGTTGCACCTATAGGACCTGTCGTGCCGCTGGGTCCTAAAGGTCCTGTCGCACCTGTCGTACCATTCGGTCCTTGGATGCCTGTGGCACCTGTAGTGCCTTGAGGCCCCGTGGCACCTTGACCACCTACAGGACCTGTAGCACCAGTCGGTCCCGCAATACCCGTAGCGCCGGTGGTGCCGGGATTACCCGTGATGCCTGTAGCACCCGTAGAGCCACGGTTGCCTTGAATACCTGTGGCGCCAATTACACCGGTTGGACCTGTTGTACCCCGTGGTCCGGTAGAACCTTGGATGCCCGTAGGACCTTGGGGACCAGTCGGGCCCATCGCCCCGGTAGCACCTGTACTGCCTTGAGGTCCTGTGGCGCCGGTGCTGCCTTGAGGGCCGGTTGGTCCTGTTGTTCCAGTCAACCCGGTCGCGCCGGTGGCGCCCGTGGTGCCGTTGATGCCTGGTGTACCACTTGCGCCTGTGGCGCCTGTGATGCCAATCGGACCAGTGGCACCTGTTGCCCCAGTTTTGCCGGGGGTGTTGACCTCAATGACATCCGCACCAGGAACTAACAGCTCAACCGTGTTGACCTGCGTTTCGACAACCTCAACCTCGGTCTGGTTGGGAACGACGTTGATATAGATGTCCGACATCAGACCTCCTCAGGTTCCGTGTATCCCTGGCTGGGACGCACGATGCCCTCCAAGTAGTACTGCCGTAACCCGTCGATTTCGCTGATCAGCATCACGTCGTAGTACGCCTCATCGGGCAGCACCTCGGTGATTTCATAACCCAGCGTCAGCACCACGTTGCCTTCTTCTTCGTCCGCGGTATCCACCGAAAAGTCGCCGTATTTGGTGGTGCGGCACTTGTCCCAGACCTGCGCCAGCACGGTGTAGTTGGCGAGGTCAATCACGTCGCCTTCGCTGGTCTTGAACGTCAGGTTGAGCTGGAAATCAGCCCGGCGCTGAGGACGGATGTTGTAGGTGCCTGGGTTCATGGTTCTAGGTTCCCGGTTCAGCAGTCAAAGGTGGGGGCCGGGTTGCCCTGGATCCCAAGTCGTACTTGATGCATGGGTCCCACGCCCTCGGGAACGGATACCGTGGCCACCGTGGTGCCGGGATACTCCTCCACCACTGCCGCCACCAGCGGCTCTAGGTCGGTGTCGTTGTTCCAGTCCACGAGGAACGCGGTCCACGTGCGGAAGGCGGCTTGGTTGCTGTACTGCGAGATCGGGGCCATGTCGGGATCGCGGATCAGCACCAGTTCCACGCCCCTCACTGTGGTGCCGGCAGTCATGCGCTCACCGGGGGCGCGGACCGACACCGCCGGGGTCTCCGCACCATTTGGCAACGTGTACAGACCCAGGCTGTTCACCAGCAGCGTCTCAAGTTCGGTGCGCAGCTGGAGGATGTCCATACTTCTAGTTTTCCGAAACCAACAGCAACCCCGCCTCCAAGTAGCCCGCCAATGGCCGATGCGGGAATCGCATCGTGTACGTCATCAGCGGGCGGTCTAGATCCCGCAGCCGCACGGGCGTATTGATGAAGCGGCCCACTGCCACGAGGCCGCCGCGAAGGTTATGGCCCTCCCACTTCGGTGCCAGCACCCAGACCTCGCCGTCGTCACTATGCAGCGCCCGGAGTTGTGGTGGGGCGGTCACCTGATCGGCACTTGCAAGGATCTGCGGCCATGCAGCCATCACTAACTGCGGTAACTGTCCCTCATGACGGAGTGCCAGTGCAACAGCCGCCACGTCGCCGGGCAGCTTTGCCTCGTCCGCCTTGGGCGGCTGGAACATGGCGAAGTCGCTGGCGCTGAACGGCTTGGATTTCTTCGGGTCGCGGTTGATGTTGGCCAGCAACGCCATGTGCTGTGCCTGGGGCAGCTCCAGCAGTGCGGCCTGCTCGCGGCGGATTCGTTGCAGTTGGCGCCATGCACGCAGCACCACCATGCGCAGTTGCTGCGAGAACGTCAGGAGGGGGAACTGGGAAGGGAAGCCGGCGGCTAGGTCGTAGAAGATCTCTTCCCAGTCCGTTTCACTGCGGTCGTAGCTGCCGGCTGCGGCTTTTTTAGTTCCTCCTCCGTCACCGGGGCGCTGCTAATGTCCTCCGCGTCCTGCTCCTCACGCGCCAGCGCCCAGATGTCCTCAAACAATTTGCGGGACATGGTGCGGGTATCTTCCAAGCTCCAGTCCTTGAGGCCAAGGCGGCAGCGAAGTAACGCGGTGACCGTGGCCTCCATGTTGCGCTGGCCCGCAGCGGTATAGACCCGCGCCACCTCTTCGATCCGCTCAGCGTGCTTGGTGCGGATTTCCTCGGCTTTGGGTTCCAGCTCGCGGCCACTCACCGCGGATTCGATGATGTGGAACGCCTCGCTGAGGGTGATGCTTTCTTCCTTGGCGATGGCGTCAGCGATGCGGGCGCCGGTGACGAAGCTGCTTTGCTCCATCGCCAGCAACTCGGCGGTCACGGCAGCCTCGCCCACGGTGATGCCGCCGAGGACGGGGAGTTCCAGCACACCGGAGACTTCGTTGCCCACGCGCCGGGTTTCCGGTTTGCGTGGGGCAACAACGAAGGGCAGCTTGCTCACTTAGGAGGTTGCGTTTTCTCTAGTGTAGTAGACATCAGTTTGTTTGTCGCCAGGCGGCGCAGCATCGCGGACTGGTTAGCCGCCGCCCGCAACGCAATCGCTTCCAGCAGGGTGGGATTCGCCATCGGCTTCAGGTCTGCTCACCAGCGTAAGGACTGGTGTAAACCGTGGAGCCGTAGACATTTTGGAACTGGGTCACCAGCTTAAAATTCTGTGGCGTGCTGTTAGCCACTGTTGCTGCCGTGTTTGTAGAAATAAACTGGGCGACGGGACGTGCAGTGTCAATCAATACTTGGGCATACGGCAAGTTTTTATCGAGTGTGCGAGAAAATACAAAAATTGTTTCATTACTTTTGTCTTTAGCAGCTACAACGCACGAACCGCTTTCGGGATCGTAAGTCGAGTTGCTAATGTAAGGATCCAGTGCCCAATCTGTGCGAGAAGTTGCAGTATATATTTCTTTACGCGGATCACCACTAAACATGTTTTGTATAAAATCTGGATAATACGTACCAGCTACCGGAATAGAGAAAAATGGAGCGTTACCTGTAACACCATTTGCATACCGTGTATAAGATATGTAATCAGCTAAAGTAGCATACTGCTGTGTAATTTGCTGTGTTTTATTGTTTATTTGTACATACCTAGCTTGAATAAGTGTCCTAGCACCTGCTATTATCATTTCACTCAAAGAACTTTCAGAAGGTATAACTACACCACTAAAACTTGGAAGAGCATCTCTGTCTTTCATGGTAAGGATGTAATAGCTGTGTAAACATGAAATGTAAGTTTCTGTAGAAGTGGAACTAACCACAACAAGATTTAATGTATTGAGTGTATAAGGATTCAGGGTTATGGGCCACGGAGGTCCATATGTTACATACCTAACGTCCCTAACATTTTCTTGAAAATTAACTCTAGTGCCTTCTTTTATAGTTGAACGAACTACAGTATACCAACTAGTTTGCGATGTGAAGAATCTGAGAGAAATAGGTGATTCAAAAATATTTATAGTTTGGGTGGCAGTAAAAACAGGTGCAATTTCTGCTGTAATAAATTGGGGCGTAGATTGATATACGTATGGTTTGATACTATCTGTAGTATATGTAACTCTTCTATTCTCTAATGAAACTGGTACTTGACCTGCCCAAAAAAGAGCATCAGATGCAGTACCTTGACTAAAACCAGCATAATAAAACCAAGGTTCTCCTATAATTTGTTGAACATTTTCTTCTATAAGTTGTAAGTCCTTAATTAACGTGATTCCATATTTGAATGTTTCTGTACGTTGGGCGGCGGGGCGGCGGGGGATGCGGCGGACTGGAATTGATCCAGGCTGCTCTTCCTCTTGGCGCTTTTTCTCTAGCTCGGGTTCCAGTGCCGCGACAGTCTTGTTTTCGGTGAGGCGGTCGTCGAGGTTCTGTTGGTTGGCGGCGGCGCGGGTTTTGTTTGCCTGGAGCAGTCGCTGGTCACCGACGGTGACGTTGATTTGCGTGCTCATCAGTCATCGGTGGCCAGCGTGATCCGGTAAATAATGCTCGCTCCATCCACCAGCGACACCGAAGGGGCCTCGACAATGACGCTGTGGAGCGTTGACGTGGCACCAACGGTAATCACCGTATAAACCGTGTCGTAAGTCAGAGTGCCGCCGCTGGCTTGAAACTCGGCATCAATCTGCGGCATCTCATAGCGCAGGTCGGTGGGATCCCACTCCCCTTCACCGATCTCGCCCGTGGCGCGGGCATAACCGCTGCCGCTCAGTTCCACGCCATCCCATGCGGCGACACTGCTGTTGGCGGTGAGGCCGCCGGCGCCGTTGAGTGCCAGGCAGATCCGGTAGTCCAGACCCTCGTAAGCCGCAGCGGCAAGGCGTTCCAGCTCGGCTTGGCTGATGGTCGTGGTGATCGCCATGGGGCTTCCTCTACAGTACTAGTTTGCCAGCGGCAAAGGCAGTTTAGGTAACGGCAACACTCGGCTGGTACATAAACGCAAAGTTAAACGGGTATGCACGGTTGGCACTCGTTGTTGTCATTGTTACAGAACTGGGAAGTTTGATGACTCCTACAAACTTGTCTGTATCGGGGTAGTTGTATGTGGTGCCAGCGGCTGGAGGTATGTCAATTTCGTTTACAAATACTGCGATGTGTGTAAACGTAAAACTACCGGCAGCTGGTTTTGTAATGATAAATTCTAGGGGAGCGGCAAGTTGAGCTTGAAGTCCTGTCCACGTAACCGTGTAGTCGGTGCCTCCAAAATTAACGACATATGAATCTTGTTTTGTGGTGTACGTGATGTTTGGTGTGACGGTCGCGGCGCTATAGCGGTTGATGCGATAGGTGGACCAGCCGTTCCAGCCCTCCTCAAAATCGGGTTCGGTGCTTGTGACGTTGAGAAGTTCGGCGAGAAAAGTGGTATCTGTATTTGTTGTATTGACGCCGAGCAAGTTCTTATAGGCATCCGCCATGTAAGGGGATGTTTGTTTATTTTGGTTGTAGCCTGCATAGTACGAGCCTGGATATGGAGCTGTGTAAGCAGGATCGAAAATACTTGCCTCATCCGCAGCAACCCAGCTAGCAAAACTATCAGCAGTCGTATAAGAAGTACCCCCAAACCCGTCTTCACGAGCAAAAGGCATAAATTTAGAACTGAAGGCATCTATCTGGGTTCCGCCTTCGGTAGTGGTGTCGTAGGGGCGCACAAAAATTAAAGACTCGTTCAGATTTGTCATGGAGCTGAACGAAGCAGCACTTGGCTGCATCACGAAGAAAGCCGCGTGCGTAAACTGAACGCCAAATGCAGTGTTGTTGTAAATACGCAAATAACGGCTGTCTGCTACGTACTCACCTGCGTAATACGCACCAGAAAATGCGCTGGTAGCCTCTTCGTACAGCGTGATTGAAGACGGCGGGCTAGCACCGCTACTTAAAAGATTAAGGGATCCGCCAGTGCCGCTAAACGCACCAGCAACCACGTAGTTGCTCCAGTTGCCGTTCCAGGTCCATGTAGAACGGTCGCCGCTTACTGAGGTGGGTACGTTCAGCAGCTGCACCACCAAATACGTGTTGCGGCTTTCATACAGTTGCCGCAGCCCGTATCGGCCGAAGGTGCTGTTAGGGATAAAGCTGATCGGCATGGCGGTTAAAGAATAGTGCTGCTCATGGACATGAGATTGAACATCTCCACGGGATCTGCGCGAACAGCGGGGGCAGCTTCAATTACGCTCAGTTCCGTTCGCACTGGGAGTGATACATAACGCACCGGCACAGCTTTAGCGCTGATTTTGGTTTTAGCCACCAGTGCAACTACCTGCAGCGTAGGGATGCGAGGGTCGGTGCGGGTGACATTGATAGTGGTAAGAACAGGAAAAACAAACTTCTGGCGCTCCACTGATGGGGGCACCAGCTCGGTGATTTCGGTTTCCTTGGCGGGGACTGCGGGAGTGTCGGTGGGGAGGTCGTCGTCCCAGAAGGTGGGTGGGGGATCCAGGGGGTCGAACGACTCGTCAATCGAATAGCTGTTGGCGGGTTCAGGATTTTCGTTTTGGTAGACCGCCGGGGCGGGCCCCAGCAAGGTGATGCCAGGCTGGACGGGGAACCATAGGGAGCCGCCCACTTCGGTTTCGCCGATGCCGCCAATGAAGAGGGCGTCGGTGTTACACACGATCCCGTTGCTGTCAAAGCTCCAGCTGGTGCCGTTGCAGATGTAGGCCGCGGAGTTGCCGCTGCCGTTGATGCTGATGCGGTCCAGTGGGTAAGGCGGGATTACCGGCGCCGCGAGCTGGAGTGAGAAGCCGTTGCGGTGGCCGAACGCCAGCCGGTTTTGGGCGCGGCCAAAATTACGGGCTTTGTTTTCGGCGTCAGTGGCGGCAGTGGTATATGAGCTGCCGTCATATGAGACCCGGTCATCAGGCGAGTACGGCACCGAATACACGGTTACGTTTTCGCTCAGTTCGTTGCCGTTGATGAACGTGGTCTCGCTGACCGCTTTTACCGCGCTCTTGCGGGTGACACTGTTGTTGCGTTCGGTGCGGCTCGGGCGGCGTTCCAGGCCATACCGCCGGTCATCACGGATTTCAACAGTAGTACCAATGTTTACAAGTTCTGTACTAGTAGAAACAATGCTGCCGGGTTCACCAATTTGCACAGCAATTAATAATTGAGCAGCAGCTACTTGTTGACCTGCTTGAGTAAGTGCTAAAGCTTGCTGACGTACACTTACTGTTTTTGTAATGCCTGTTGTGGGATCTTGTTCATAACTAGTATTAACTACATCTACCGGTATGTTTGGCTCTAGGCTAGGATCATACCTCCAGTTAGTAGCCCCGCCACCCCCAAAACGTACAACACCGCTGTACCGGCTGATATTTAATCTGCCCGCCACCGCCATTTCGGATTCGTAAGTAGTTACAACTCGACGCAATACAGCGCTGTCGCGTTCGGGGTCGAAAACTGTCTTGCTGCCGTAAACGATTGTGCAACCCCCCGCCGGTGGTGGTTCCGGGGGTTCCACCAGCTCATCCGCTTGATGGAGGTATATGTTTACCGTTTCTGTAATTGTGGAATCAACAGTATCTAAAATGTTACTTTCTCTTCTCTCTAGATGCGACTTTAAGTAATCTGGATTTGTAACGCATACATGCTTTTCGGTTGTCTCAATTCTTTTAATTACGCGGTTAAATTTGTCATACATGCTAACAGCAGTAGTCTTGGGAATAAAGGTATTGCTGTAAATACCTGCGCTTAATTTACGGTCGTTTGGATCCCCGTATTGAATGACGTGGGATTCGGCGGGGCCAATGGTTTCGTCTTTTTCCCAGTTGCGTAGTTCACGCTCTTCTTCCGTAAGTTCCTCAATCTTTTTGTAACGGTTATAGTTGTACTGGACGGAAATCGCGTCGCCAGGGATGTCGCCGCTGTTGATCGAGTTAACATCAATGACTTGGCCTTGGTCGATGACCGTATACGTGCCAGTGAAATCCAGTAGCGAGCGGACCTGGAGCGTTTCGCTGGCATCCAAAAAGCCGATATAGCTTTCGGAAACCAACAGGTCGCTCAGCACCGTGGCGTATCCCGGCGTCAAGTCAAACTGCTCAACCGTGAACCAGTTGGTGAGGAAGCCGAAGCCCGTGTGGTTGATGTTCAGCTTCGCCGCGCAGACGCTCGCCACATACGCCGCACTGATGGAGATCGTTCCATCCAAGAAGGCGCTACAGGCAATCGCGTCGTTGGCTGGGTCGTCCCACGTGTCCGCCGTCTTGTCCTCGGGTTTGGTGCCCTTTAGGTTCTCCCGCAGGGTGATGGCACAGCCCAGTTGGATGGTGGTCTGGCGGCGGAAGGGGTCCGCAAATGCGCCAAGCACGCGCAGGCTGCGGGGTATGCGGGAGGCGAGGTCGTTCTGGATGTAGGCGATTTCAACCTGCTGCCCCAGCGTGAAGCGGTATAGACCGCGCACTACCAACTCGCCGCGGGTGCGGATTAGGCCGGTGCCTTGCGCGTGGTCGTCGCTCCAGCCGCCGCTAATAATCTCCGGCTCTTCGTCGCCAATGCGGCAGATGACCTTGGCGCGGATGTCAACAGTCATTAGATCTGCAGCAGCCGCAAGGTCACTGTATAGCGGGTGGTCTTGACGCCATCCTCAATCACCGCTTCAGCACTGGCAGTCGGGGCGGTTATAGGGAACCACGTAGCGGCTTCAGGAGTAGTTTGCACAATATCCTCAAACCACTCCAGCAGATCCTCCCAGCCCTCTGTATACGTGGTGCCCTCAATGTCGCGGATACGGCTGGCGGTCAGGGGGCCGCTGATGTAATGGCTGCCCGCCACCGTCAGCGCCACCTGCGGGTTGTTCTCGTAGGTCTCCATCGGCTTCAGCAGCGTGAGCACCGTGGTGCCGACCGTCACAGTGCCGAGGTCCGGCAGCAGCGCCTCGCTGCGCTGCTTGTTTTTCTGCTCCAGGAGCAGCAGGACCTGCAGGGCCTCGTTGGCATCCACCACCTCCGCATCGACACTGACGTAGGCGCCGGTTTGCTCGCCACTCGGGGCGACAGTGAACCAGCACGGCACTGAGGTCCACGTGATGCCGTTTGCAAAGGCGCTCAGCGAGGCGGTGGTGCCCACCACGCCGCTTTTCAGCGAGTCCTCGTCTTCCTTGCGGTCGCTCTGCCAAGCGTTGTAGACCTGGAGAAGGTCCTGCCATTCGTTGGGGGTGCAGAGGCCCGTGATGCGCCAGCGCCGTGCGGTCAGGCCCGTCTGGGTGTCGATCTCCGCGTAGCCGAACGGTTGCGCCGTCAGCGTGTTGAACGTGAAAGTCTCGCCGCTGTAGGTGATCGTGGTGGCCATTAGTTCAGTCCGTTGACGGCGTTGACGGTGGAGGCCCCACCCGCTTGATTAACCACATTGACGCTAACCACCCAGTCCTTTGCCACTAGGGCATTGGTGGCCCCAACCAGTTGGGTGTTGATGTCGTACAGGGCTTGGTTGACTTGCGCAAGGCTCTGTTGGGCGCCAATCAAGTTCTGGCGGGCTTCAAATTCGCGGTTGGTGGCTTCAATGAAGTCGCGGATGGCGGCATTGACGCCTTCAATGGGGCCGCTGAACTCGGGTGCGCGGGCGCCCGTTAGTTCTCGGAAGCGAGCTTGTGCTTGGCGGAATTGGGGCAGCAGCAACTGGAAGTCTTGTTGTGCTCGCCGTTCGAGGTCGGCACCAGACAAGAAGCGGTTGAGACCCTGCGGATCGCTGCGGATCCTCGTGAAGTCCAGCACCGCCGCGGTCAGGTCCTTGCGGAGTTTTGTAGCGGCATCTTCCAGCTTGAGTTTGCCTTCTTGGAAAGCGAGCTGGAATTTGTTTGCTGCTATTTGTAGTGTTTGGCCGAGGCGCTGGGTGTCCTCAACAGAAATTGTTGAGCCCAACGTATCTTGAGTAAGGCGGACATTTTCAAACGCTCTTTCTCTTTCTTGGGCAGCAGTGCGTAGACCTTCTTGGATGCCTTGGATAGAGCGTAGTGTTTCGCGGTAAACGCCAGGCTGGGCGCTCAATAACTGCAGGTTGTTACGCAGCTGGATTGAAGTATTGGCAAGTGTGTTGTTTCGTTCGCGGTCTAAGCGTGTAGTTTCTAGCGTAATTTTGTATTGCTCCAGTGCTGTGTCCTGCTGGATCTTGAGGAATTTTGGGTTGCTGCTTCCTTGAGCGCGTTCTTCTGGGGTGAGTTCCAGCAGCTTGCGGTTGCGGTCTTGCAGGGCAATCCGTTCGCGGAGGCCGCCGAGTTCTTTGTCAAGACCAGCGGCACTGGCAGCACTAAGGCGGTACTGGTCGCTGAGCGATTCCTTAGTCAGTAGTTGGGCGTAGGCAAGGCGGGCCGCTAATTCCGCACGCTGTTTGTCTACACCTAAAAGCTCTTTAGCAAGTTTTAGTGCTTCAGCTCTACCTTTATTTTCACTATCGCCTAAATCAACGACACTTTCAAGCTGACTAACAAAGTCTTTTGCAAGAGAAGGCGGGAAAAATTGCGAAACCCCGGGCAAACCTTTACGTGCTGCCGCGGTTGCTTCGGCTTGGCGCCTTTCTACTTGACGTTGCTGGTCAGGGTTAAGTTGACCTTTTAACTGTTCAAAACTTATAGCTTGCCCAATACCACCTGTTTCACTTACTAGCCCGTCTAGGAGACGGCTTAACGGTCCAGTTACAAAACCAGTAAGAATTGTAGTACCTTTAGACCACGCTCTGTTCAAGTTATCTACAGACTTTAGATATTCTTGCGCGCCTTGTTGAGAACCAAATGTGTTTAATAGATCTTGTTGAATTACAATAGCCGCTTCTCCGCTACGGCCTGTGTCAATTAAGGCTTGGGCGTATTTTTCTACTTGCTTAGAAGATAGCAACGCTGCCTGTCGTAAAGCATCAAAATTCTTAATAGGATCCTCTAAGCCTTGGGCTAACGTCTGAGCTTTTTGCAAAGCCGTGTCAAACGCCGCACCAAGCGCAGTGCCAACGATGGAACCTGCAAAGCCGAACGTCCCGCCACCTACAGCGCCTAAAGCGCCGCCGATACCGCCACCTAATGCTGCCCCGGGTCCTTGACCGAACAACAACGGGAAACCGGCGCCGATCAGCGCGTTGGCTGCAATATCTTTACGTTGTTTAATAATTTCTTTGCGGCGTGTTTCAGCTTCGGCTCTAAGTTTTTTCTCATTTGCAAGTTGCTTTTGCTGATTAGCCAGAATTGCATCTGTAACACCAACTTCACTTTTTTGTGCAGCAATGCGGCGGGCAGTGGTCTGCGCCAAGTCCTCTTCAAGAGCGTTGCGCTGCTGGGCAGCTTGTTGTTCTTGGCGGGCAGCGCGAGCTGCATCCCGAGCACGTTTCTCTTGATTTCGGCGGATTGATTTTTCAACCGGATCCTGCGTGCCAAATGTGGCGCGACTTGCTTCTCCAAATCCTCCTTGGCTGATTGCCGCTTGTTCCTGCAAGCGCTGTGTAATTTGTCGAAGTACCTGCAGACGTTCCAAGTCGTTCTGCAATAGTTCTGCCGAGGCACGCTCGGCAGTCTCATACGCCGTTGTCATCCCCGTGATAGGGTTGATCGCGGGACGTGTTAATGACCCAGGGCGTGGGGGCGGTGTAGCAGGGCGGCGGGCTGCAGTCGCGCCACTAACAGCTCCACCGAGTTCTTTTTCAATCTGGGCTTTTGCGTTATTGAGACTCGTTCTGAAGGCCGAGTCGTCAATCGTTAGCCGTAGTACCGCTACGCCGAGTTCGTCTGCCACTGCGTTGCGGTGCCCTTATACCCAAGGTTGCCGGTGGAAACCTTGAGTAAAGGGGTTCCACGCCCATGGCTTCCGCTCTATCGGCCTTGGCAAACGCCTCGGTCACCTTCCAAGTCGCTACCACTGGGGTTTTCACTGACCCGGCCACCGGCAACGTGCTGCCCGCTACTGAGGACGTGACCGTCAGCCTTTTCCTCAAAGGTGAAAGCACCGGTTCCCGTATCTTCCCCGGTGTGGACGTGCTCGACACCGTGTACGAGGGATACGCCGTCAGTCCCACCGCCTTTGATTCGGCAGTGGTGGTGGGCACCACGGGGACGCTCAGCTTTGCTGGAGAGCCCGACACCACCTGCGAGGTGCTGGAGTTGCGCTTCAACTACGGCAAAACCGGGTTGCTGGGGCAGATCCTCAACACCACGCTCGGAGAGAAGATTCGCCTCGTGTCGCGGCGCTTCTGATGGCACGCATCCGCACCAAGGTCACGTGGGACCTCAAGAAGCTCGATGCCCGCATTGAGCAGATTCTGGAAAACTACGGACCTTACATCTCGTTCCAGCTGCAGGAGGAGATCAGTAAACGGCAGTTTGAGTACACCGATGACGAAGATAAACCCGTCATTACACGCAGAAACAATGGTGAGACTGTCGGTAGTCCGCGGGACATTGTGGACAGAGGCAGACTGCTGAACTCGCAAACCGACCCAGTCATCAAAAAAGGCACGCTCACCATCAAATGGACTGCCCCCTATTCCAAGGCCGTGCTGGAAGGGAATTACCTTGTCGGCACGGTGCGGAATAACTACACCGCTAAGCCTCGTGACTGGATCACGCCAGCGTTGCGGGAGCAGCCCTTCAAGCCGTTTGTGCTGCGTCAGTGGCGCCAGCTAAGCGGCCAGTAAAAAGCCCCAGCTGGGGACTGGGGCAAAGGTCTGCGGGTTTGTACTGTTGGCTCTGCCGCTAACGTCAGGCTGTCTGGGCGGTATAGGTGTAAGCGCCGTAACCGATTAGGTCGAAGCTCACCTTGGCAATGTTGCCGGCAGTGATGTCCTCGGAGAATGAACCCACCTGTGCCAGGCCGGCATGTTCCTCGGGGTCGTCGCCAGAACCATCGGTCACCGGGGTCTCCCGATACCACTCCACCAAGGTTCCTTGGGTGGCCTCAAGGGCAGCTTCCTTCAGAATCTTGTAACCGGCATCAGTTACGTCCAGATTCATTGAACAGGGGATCGTGTAGCTCTGGCCCGTGATCAGGTTGGCCTGGAAGCCATACTCCGAGTCGTAGTCCAGCACAGCGGTGCTGTCGCTGGTGGCTTGGATGCCAGCGTTATCCAGTGAGAACACACGGGTCATCCCGGCGCTGCTAGTAGGAATAGTGCTGGAGCTGGTGCCCAACTTCACCCACAGCTTGTAGCCGAAGGCTGCGAAAAATGCCCCAGTGGCCATGACAAAAGAACAGACCTATACGTCTAGGTTGCCTGTGCTACGCACACTCCTCACATTCCAGTACATCCCAAGGTGTCGGACGGGGGCATGTATGGAGGTCAAACCCCTTGATCTCATGGTCAGTTGGGCACGTAGCCACCAGCGCCTCGCGGAGCTTCTTCTCCGTAACACCAAGCTGCTCCAGCACGTCTTCCATGCGCTCGCCGCGGTTCAGCATGTGGCGGGCACGTTGGCCCAGCGTGCGCACCGTGCCGGGGGCTTTCACCAGCCAGTTGTGGTCGCGGATGAAGTGGCGGATCTCACCCTCAGAGAACACCGTCAACAACGTGGAGAATGTTCCCTTTTTTGGGTCCCAGGCGCGACACGTTTTGATAAATGCGATGTCGATGCAGCTGAATAAATCGTCGGGCGCCACATAGAAGTATTTGCGGCACATCTTGCGCCCCAGCAGCTTGATGATGCCTTGGTGCTCGCGGTACAGCACGCCGATGCGGCGCTGCTCGTCACCATTCAGCGGGGTGGCGAGATAGCCGGTTTTGGGGCGGCGTGATGATCCCATGTACCACACCTTACGGTACATGGGCAAACTTGGTGGTTACACAACTGCGCAGTGACTTAGCTGCGTACTACGCCGACTAACAAACCGGAACCGCCGGTATACCCGCTGGTGATCGTGCCGTACAGCACCGTACTTAAGCTCGGGGCGCGGCTCACCAGCTGGCTGTAGGTGCTGGTGCGGTTAGATGGCAACCCCTCGTCGCGCCACTCCAGCTCCATCACGTCGAGCTTCAGGCGCTTCAGGTCGCCGTTGGAAACACCCGGCACTAAGTCGCCACCACCCATCTCAGTGGTGCCTTCCAACGTGGCAAGCGCCAGGTCGAACGTGGCCTGCTGTACTTCGCGGGGGATTACATCATCGGCAATCGTGCGGCCGTTGATCACCGCATCAGTGCGGGGCCACGCCAGTGCTTGCGCTTCCGCCGTGCGTGTTCCAACCCAAGCCAGGGGTTGGAGGTCGGTGGTGGCCATGATCAAAGCACGGGCCTTGTTGTCCGCACTGGCAGCAGTCCAGGTGGTTACGTTCAGGCTGTTGTCGGCGATGCTGTTGGCGGTCGCCACGGTGATGAAACTGTTGGAATTGGCGCCGCCAACTGTGGCATCAAGCGAGACAGGCATTGGTGTGGTCCCAGTGCTCTAGGTTTCCTGTAATAGAAAAGAAAAAGCCCCAGCAAGAGGCCGGGGCATTGGGTAGATCGGACCCGAAGATCACGCAATAGGATCCAGCGGGGTGCCGGACTTCAGACGCACAACGGGGATCAATTCCGAGTCGTACTTCAGGGTCCAGTTGCCAGACGTGGATAGGGCGGCGTTGTTCGGGTTGTCGGTGCCCGCGTTCCAGGTCACACCGTTGACGTGCATACCGTAGTGGTAATCCACGGCCATCACATCCTGCTTGGACAGGATGTTGCGCTCGGCTTCGATGCGAAGCTCCTGCTGCACACCCTCGCTCACGGCACCAGGGCCGAAGAGGAAAGAGGTGTACACACCAGAAGCATGGGGCAGCTGCGAATCAACGATCACACGCAGGCCGGCAAAACTAGCCACACCAGCATCAGTGATGTTGGTGCCGCCAGCACCCCAGGTGATGGGGTCGCCCGACTGCACGTTGCCGCCGGTGAAGGTCAGCATCCCGATTTGCTGCAGGTAGTAGTACTGGTTTGGGTGCAGTGCGATCGTGGTCAGAGACTCGCCGCGCTCGCCCAAAACAGCCTTGGCAGCAATCACAGACATCGCGCTGATGTCCTTATCGGCATCACCGGTGATGTCCACACTGTTGGCAGACAACGCACTGCCGAAGATGCCGCTCAGTTGAGACAACAGAGTGGCAGTACGGAGCTTGTTGATGCTGGCAGCCAAGTAGCCGCGAACCGCAGCCATTGGATCAGCGCCAGTGCCCAGTTTGCTGAGGTCATCCACGGCATACGCAAAGCCGCGGTGCAAAATGGTCATCACTTGCTCGGAAGCAGTGATGGCCTGGGGGCTCAGGTAGCCGCCCTCGCTGGTGCCCCAGTCGTCGTTGGACTGGATGATTTCCTCGGTGGGGTTGATCGGCTGGAAGTAAGGCACGCGCACGCGAGTGCCACCAGCACGACAGTCGAGGGCT
>Ga0194126_10007010_pt1 | contig 15825 bp, 8 predicted proteins | sample TA2KigC150mmetaG_FD_148641 | JGI IMG/M metagenome (GOLD analysis project Ga0194126, IMG submission 148641) | Freshwater microbial communities from Lake Tanganyika, Tanzania - TA2015035 Kigoma Deep Cast 150m | ecosystem: Environmental > Aquatic > Freshwater > Lake | place: Tanzania: Lake... | reverse complement strand
GACCTCGCCCAACTCATGCAGCGCCTCGCCCCACACTCACCAACCGAGAGTGCACTGGCCGCCTAAGAATACGTGGCCGGATTTATGAAACGACCCACTTAGTCTTCGGCGCACTTACTAATGAGTCACTGAGATGGACCACAACTCGGCGGCAGGGCGCGCAGTCCTCTGCGCGCCGCGGCTTCCCGTGTCCACAGCGGTTTACGGCGCGCAGAGGACTGCGCGCCCTGCAATGTGTCGTCGATCCCGACCTCGCATCAGTACGGCACCAGGACCGCCCGATAGAACCGCGCAGGTGCGCCGGCGCTATCCGCGTCGGTCCAGGATTGCTCGTCGCCGGCGAGGGTCAGGCGCGTCCGTTCCGTCCAGGCAGTCGGGTTTGCCAGTGCCTCTGAGCCGAGAATGGCGTAGGTCGAGCCAGGTGTTCCCCGCACGGTGACGACGGCGCGCCCGGAGGCATCCGTGCCGATGGCTAACTGGGCCGGCGCCCCCGGTTGACCGACGGTCACCACGGCAGGTTCGCTCGTGGCCTCGCCGTGGTCGTTCGTGACCACCACGGTGTAACTGCCCGAGTCGGCCGGAGCCGCGTTGGTGATCACTAGAGTGGCATTGGTCTCGCCCAACGGTTGCCCCTGCTTGAACCAGGCGTATACCAGCGGCGGAGTGCCTGCCGCCCACACACTCAACATGACCTCTTCACCCACCGGGACACTCCGACCCTGCGGGGGCACCAAGATGACCGGCGTCTTGGGCTCGAAAACGGCGCTGGCCGAGTTTGACTGCTCACTCAAAAGTCCACCGGCGTCCTGCGCGGCGTTGACCGGCACCCAACAGACCACCGGAGCCCCCGTCAGCGGCGCCACCGTTAACTCGTAGTTGGCCCCGCTGCCCGTGAGCGCGACCTTGGTGCCGCCGCGGACTTCGATTTCGTCCAGGGTAAGCCCCGTCACGGCACGCGCAAAGGCGACGTGGAACGTCAACGGCCGCGTCTCCGCTACTGGCGTCGCCGGCGAAACCACACAAGGCACTCGTTGCCCGGAATGAACCGTGCCAACACCGCCGGCGCCGAAGCCCGAACCGCCCTCGACCGTTACCGCGCCGGTGAAGGTGCTGGCCTCGACATTGAGCGCAATCCGCCCCCCACCACCCCCACCGCCATCTTGTTCGTTCACCACCGGGCCCACGCCGCCCGCGGCGGAGATCTGCCCCACACCTGCCAGCCGCGCCGCCGTGATCCACAGGCTCCCTCCCGCCCCGCCGCCACTGGCGCCGTAGCCGTGCACCGCGCCGTTGGCGCCGTTGGCAGAAAGGACGCCGTCAAGCGTGAGTTGGCCGGATACCAGCAACCGAATGGCCCCGCCACCAGCCCCGCCCACACCGGCATACCCCGCGCCGCCAGCGGATCCCAAGTCCAGTGGCTGCTCCGGATCGCCATAGGTGGTCCCACCCGAAAATGAGCTTTGCGGCGCACCGCCTGGGCCCCCGTGGCCGCCTCCACCCCCGCCGGCCGTGTCGGCGCGCGAGCCGGTCCCGCCACCCGGACCATTGCCTTGGTTGGCTGTGCCCGCATAGCCCACACCATCCGCACTCAGCCGTCCGCCCTCCTCGACGGTCACGGTATCCGCCACGATCGTAATGCCGCGCCCGGCCCATTGGTCGTTCGCTTGGCCCGTGTGGCCGTGGGACAACCCCACCACGATCGCATTCGTCGCAATGGTCAAGGCGTCCGCATACAGTGTCGCGCCCCCACCCAGGTGCATCGAACCTCCCGCCCCAACCTGCACCGGCCCCGCGCGCCAACTGCCCTGGGCGCCCAGCGCCACCCAACCCGCGTTCGCCACGGCCAGTGCCGGCAATTGCCCCGGCTCCAGGAACGGCGTGCGTGCGCCAACCTGGCCCCCGTTGTCCACTCGCAGCGTCCCTGGCCCCGCATCGCTAGCGCTCAAGTACACCGTCCCGGCACCCCCACGCACGAATCCCGCGCCGCCGTAGGCCGTGATCTGGCCGGTGAACTGGTTCTGCGCAACGTAAACCGCGATCCGACCGCCCGCGCCGCCCCCGCCGTCCTCCTCCAATACCACCGGCCCCTCACCGCCGTCGGCCGCCAGCCGACCCGCGCCCTGCAAGGTCCCCACGGTCAACCAGAGGCTGCCGCCCGCACCGCCACCGCTGGCGCCATAACCATGTGTCTTCCCCTTTTGGCCCTGGGCGGAAATGGTGCCCTCCAACTCGAGTGTGTTCGTCACCACCAACCGAATCGCGCCCCCACCCGCGCCACCCGAGCCGGCGTACCCGGCACCGCCTGCCGAACCGAGACTAAGGGGCCGGAGCGCATCGCCGTGCGCACCTCCACCCAAATGGACACTCTGCGGCTTGCCGCCGTCGCCACCGTGACCGCCTCCCCCACCCCCGCCAGCGCTATCGGCGCGTGTGCCTGTGCCGCCTCCGGGTCCAAGGCCCTGCGTGTTCGTCCCCAGGTACCCCTGGTGATCGGCCGTGATGCTCGCCCCACTCGCAACTTGCGCGTCCCCCAGCAGCAAACTCACACCCGCACCCGCCCAGCGCCCTTCCACGAGCCCACCCGTACTTGCGCCTCGGCACAGCAGAATCGCTTGCGCCGCCAAGCCCAGCCGATCGGCCGCAAGGACCGCCCGCTCCGCCAACTGAACCAGCGCGCCCTCCTGCACCTCGACCTGCCCAGCTCGCCACTGGTACGGGCCCGCAAGCTCGAGTCGCCCCTGGCGTGTGACCACCACTTGGTCGAAGGCCAGAGCCGGATCCCATGGGGTGACCGAACCGCCATTGCCGCCGTTGTCTACCAGCAACGCCCCATACGATTGCGAAGGCAGCTTGGTAAACAATGACCCCGCTCCACCCGCCACGTACCCCGTCCCACCCGCCACCGACAGCGCCCCCGCAAACTCGTTGGTCTCATAGTATATGGCCATCCGCCCGCCCCCACCGCCCCCGCCGTCCTCCTCAGACACCACCGGCCCGAGCCCGCCCCGAGCCGTGATCGAACCGGCGCCGGCGAGTCGTCCGGTCGTGATCCAGATGCTCCCGCCGGCGCCCCCACCCCCGGCGCCATAAGCGTGAGTTGGCCCACCCGCACCATCCGCCGTCACCAGCCCGTTCACCACGAGCGAACGAGTCGCCTCGAGATGGATCGCGCCGCCCCCAGCGCCACCCCGCCCGGCGTAGCCGGCGCCACCCGCCGATCCCAGAGAGCGCGGTTGGGTCATTGCACCGTAGCTGTCACCCCCCGCGAATGGGCTTTGCGGAGCGCCTCCACGACCTCCATGCCCCCCGCCGCCGCCACCTCCGCTGGCGTCGCTCCGCGTCCCCGTCCCGCCTCCCGGGCCGTTGCCCCGGGCGTCCGTCCCCGTGTAGCCCAGCCCGGCAGCGGAGATCCTGCCTCCTTCATCGACCTGAATGTCGCTGGCGTGGAGGCTGCCGGCGCGACCCACCCATTGGTCGGCCACTTGGGCCGCCGCATCCACGCTCATGCACAGGACCGTCCCGTTGGTGGCCACCCGCAACGTTCCGCGGACCACCCATTGCGCGGTACCCTCCAACTCGAACACGGCATTGCTGACGATGGTCACGTGATCGTAGGAGTCAGCGACGTCAAACCGGCTGTAGCCGCCGGCTCGGCCCCCGTTGTCGAGCGTTAGGCTCCCCACCACCAATCCGTCCGTCCAACGCAACACCGTCCCGGCGCCGCCTGCGCGGTAGCCTAACCCGCCGAACACCGTGACCCGGCCTGTGAATTGGTCCGTGCCCGCATAGACTGCCACCCGCCCTCCGCCCCCCCCCCCCCCGTCCTCTTCGCTCACCACCGGACCGTTGCCGCCGTTGGCGGTCACTTCGCCTGCGCCCGCCAACAGCCCCGCGCTGATCCAAAGGCTCCCACCCGAGCCGCCGCCGCTGGCGCCGTAACTGTGCGTCGCGCCGTCCCCGCCGTTGGCGGAGATTGTGCCCTCGATCGTGAGCGTGTTGGTGACCACCAACCGGATGGCCCCTCCGCCAGCCCCGCCCACCCCCGCGTAACCAGCTCCTCCCGCCGACCCCAATTCGAGGGGCTCGCGCGCCGAGCCGTAACCCGGGCCACCCATGTGACTACTCTGCGGCACTCCACCCACACCCCCGTGCCCGGCCCCGCCGCCACCGCCGTTGGTGTCCGAGCGTGTGCCCATCCCGCCGCCCGGGCCGTTGCCCCGATCGTTCGTGCCCACATACCCCTGGCCGTCCGCCGTGATGGTCCCGCCAGCCGCAACCGTGGCTGCGCCTGCCCGAAGCGCCACACCCGCGCCAGCCCAGGCGCCTTCCACTTGCCCAGTCCGGTTCGTAGCCATACAAACCAAAGCGCTTTCGGCTCCAACCACCAGCTCGTCCATGCCCAACACCGCGCCGCCAAGAACCTCGACCCGACCCCGCTCGAGCGCCGTCAACCGCGCCGCAAACCTCGAGTTGCGCCCGTCGACCTGGACCCTCGCCCGCCGCGCCACCGTCACCGCCACGTACGCGTCGGCCATCGACACGGGCGTCAGCGCCCCAGCCCCATCCTCGTTGTCCACCTGGAGACTGCCCAGGGGCTCGCCAGTCACCTGGGTGAAGATGGTGCCGGCGCCGCCACGCTCGTACCCCGCCCCGCCACGGGCGCTCACCGTGCCGGTGTACGTGCTGCTGCCATACTGCAGCGCGATGCGCCCACCACTGCCCCCGCCGCTGTCTTCGTCGGACACCACCAAGCCATCGCCGCCATGCGCGGTTATCTGGCCGTTGCCCGCCAACGCCCCGGCAGTAATCCAAAGACTGCCCCCCGCGCCGCCGCCACTCGCGCCATAAGCATGCGAGGCGCCGTGCGCCCCGTTGGCCGCCACCCAACCCGACACCTCGAACGTGCCCCCCACGATCAACCGCAACGCGCCGCCACCCGCGCCCCCCACACCCGCGTAACCCGCCCCGCCCGCCGAGCCAAACTCGCTGGGTTGCGCCACAGATCCATAGGCCAGACCGCCGCTGAACGTGCTCTGGGGCCGACCACCGTGCCCGCCGTGAGCACCGCCCCCGCCGCCGCCGTTGGTGTCGGTCCGAGTGCCCGTTCCCCCGCCGGGCCCGTTGCCCTGGTTGTTCGTGCCGCTGTAGCCTCGACCCGAAACATCGATGCGGCTGCCCGCCTCGACGCGCGCGTCCTGACTCACCGTCAACTCGAGCCGGTCAAGTCCCGCCGCGGTCCAGGCCGGATGGGTGACCACGCCGTTGTTGCGCACCACCAGGCTCTGAAACGTATGGGCGCCCTGGACGGTCAGCGTGCATCCGTCCACCACGATGGCTTGGCCGTCGTAGCTCGAGTCGCCGGCCGCGATCGACGCGTCGGTGAAGAAGGTCGCTGCTCCCGCCGTCGGCTCACCGAACGTGAGCGCGGCGAAGACAAAGGACCATGAAATGAGTTGGTGAGCATGCCTCTGTTTCATAAGGGTCTTTTGCGGCAGACCGGAGCGAAAGGTCAACGATTTTCTCGGCCGATTCTCCCGGCCAACAGGGCCGCTCTAATGTAGGATGCGGCGGGTGCGGGTGATGAGACGCAACGCTTGGAGGTCTCAGAATCGCCCTGCCGCCGCACGCCCCCCCTGCTGCCGTCCTGCCGTGCGGGCGGCGGGGGGCGGCAGCCGTGCCTGTAGTGTGCGCTGTCCACAGCGCATTGGGGACGGTCATCGTGTCAAGTTCTACTCTCCTGTCTTATTAAACGTACCCGGCCGATTCTCCCGGCCAACAGGGCCGCTCTAATGTAGGATGCGGCGGGTGCGGGTGATGAGACGCAACGCTCTTGGAGGTCTCAGAATCGCCCTGCGGCCGCACGCCCCCCCCTGCTGCCGTCCTGCCGTGCGGGCGGCAGGGGGCGGCAGCCGTGCCTGTAGTGTGCGCTGTCCACAGCGCATTGGGGACGGTCATCGTGTCAAGTTTTACTCTCCTGTCTTATTAAACGTACCCGGCCGATTCTCCCGGCCAACAGGGCCGCTCTAATGTAGGATGCGGCGGGTGCGGGTGATGAGACGCAACGCTCTTGGAGGTCTCAGAATCGCCCTGCGGCCGCACGCCCCCCCCTGCTGCCGTCCTGCCGTGCGGGCGGCAGGGGGCGGCAGCCGTGCCTGTAGTGTGCGCTGTCCACAGGGCATTGGGGACGGTCATCGGGGTGTGGTCTGCTGAGGGCCAATTCACGCGCAAACCACTGCTCGGGCCGATCGTGAGCCTCTCAGGCAGCTTCCTTGATCGGAATGAGTTCCAACCCCAGTTCTTTCAACACCGCTGCTTGGGCGGGTCCCTCAATCGCAGTCGTGAGTTCAACATGCGGCCCGGCAGGCCAGAAGGAGGGCTATAGGTCGTGCATACTCGCTAAGTGATTCTCCTGCAATCAGCCTCCAGGGGCCTCAGAGCCGCCCTGTCCCGGCCACCGCGCTGTCGCTGCCGCCCACCCCATCCCGCCGGGAAGACTACTTCAACGCCGCATACACGCGATGGACATCGTCGTGGTCATCGAGTGCGTTGAGGAACTCCGCCACTTCTTGACGTTGCGCCGGCTCCAATTCCAGCGGGTTCTTGGCGACGTGCCGCAGCTCGCTCGCCAGAATCTTCCAACCCGCCTTGGCCAGCCAACCACTCACCCCCGCCAACTCCTTGATCTCCGTCAGAAAACGCCCGCCCTGGCAACCCTCCGGCACCTCCTCGGCCTCGAGCGGCTCGACGTTCTGCGCGCCCGCCTCGATCGCGTCCGTCTCGAGATCGCGACTCCGATCCGTGTGGGTCGCCTCGACCACCCCCAAGCGGTCGAAGAAGAAGGCCATGCTCCCAGGCTGACCGAGTGTGCCGGCCTTGAACAGATGCCGCAGCTCGGGCGCCGTGCGGTTGCGGTTGTCGGTCAGGCACTCGACAATCACCGGCACCTTGTGCGGGGCGAACCCTTCATAGGTAATCGCCTCGAACTGCACGGCCTCATCCGTCTGCCCTGCGCCTTTCTTGATCGCTCGCTCGATCGTCTCGCGCGTGACCGAATGCTTGCGCGCCTTCTCGACCGCCGCCGCCAACCGCGCGTTCAAGTCCGCATCCGCCCCCCCCAGCTTGGCCGCCACAATGATCTCCCGCACCAGCTTGCCAACCAGTTGACCTTTCTTCACCGCCGCCGCCTCGCGGCCGGCCTGCTTCCATTGTGCGCCCATGCCGCGGTTGTATCGAGCTGCGCACCCACGTTCAAGCGTGAAGACAGGCCGAACCAGCGCACCGGCCTGGCCGGCCTTGCCGGCCGCAGACAATTCCTCTCTAATCGACCGCGCCTGAAAACGACCCGCTCCGAGCCTAGTGATACCCCGGCCGCGCTGCTCGGCCTGGTCGTGGTCTGCCTCGGCTTCGCCGGAGCCTGTCGTTCGCTGCCACGCCTGCCGGCGCTGGATCTCTCCGCGCCGGGCTGGCAGATCCAGCAGGGCCAGGCCGTGTGGCTAGCCCGCCCCACCCAACCCGCCCTGGCGGGTGACCTCCTGGTCGCACGGCATCCCGACGGCCGCCTCTGGGTGCAATTCACCAAAACGCCATTCCCACTCGTCACCGCCCAACGCCAGGCCGGACAATGGGCGGTCGAGTTCACACCCCGGCAACTGCGCTTGGGCGGACGCGGCGCACCACCGCAGCGGTTCTGGTGCTTCCCGTTGGCGGCGGCGGTGGCCGGCGAGCCCCTTCGTACACCTTGGCGATTCGAGCGCCGCTCCGACACAAGCTGGCGCCTCTGGAACGACCGCACTGGCGAATGGATCGATGGCTACCTGGCACCCTAATACCGGGTCCGAACGGGAGGAGCGATGAACGGGACTCGAGCCAGCGAACCGCTGCGCGGCCCTCACCGGTGGCTGCGCCTGCGGGAAGTCTGGCGCCGCTGCCGCGGCTGGTGGTTGCTCCTGGCCTTGCTCTCGGTCGTCGGCCTGGCACGCCTGCGGTTCGACGTCGACGTCCTCAACCTGTTGCCCGCCGAACTGCCGGTCGTCCACGGCCTCAAACTCTACCAAGCGCACTTTGCCAACGCGCGCGAATTGATCCTCACCCTCGAGGCGCGTGACGCTGACACCGCCGAGAACGCGGCGCGCGCGCTGGCCGAGACCCTGCGTCCCCAACGTCACTTGGTCTCGCGCGTCCTTTGGCAGCCGCCGTGGCTCGATTATCCCAGCCAGGCCGCCGAACTCACGGCTCACCTGTGGTTGAACCAACCGCCCGAGATCTTCGCCCAGCTCGTCCAACGCCTCGACCCGGCCGCCGTGCGCAAGCAACTCGCCGCCGCGCGCGAGCGCTTGGCCACCAGTCTGTCGCCCACGGAACTTGGCCGGCTGACTTTCGACCCACTCGGCTTGGCCGACCTGCCTCAAACCACCCCCTCGAACCTGCCCTACCTCGAGCAAGGCCAAGGGCTCTTCACCTCCTCCGACGGCGCCTTCCGCCTCCTGGTCCTCGAACCCGCCACCGACCTGCCGCATTACCGCGCCTGCGCCGATTGGCTGGACGCCGTGCGCGCCCAGGTCCGTGCCTGGGAACAAGCCCGTGACCCAGGCGCGCCAGTCGCCTTAGGCTACACGGGCGGACCCGTGTTTGTGGCGGAAATCGCCACGGGCATGGAGCGCGATCTGCGGTCGTCAGCCCTGGCGACGTTGGCCATCATCGCATTCCTCTTCTGGCTGGCGCACCGGCGCTGGCTGCCGTTGTTGTGGCTCGTGACCCTCCTGGTCGTGGCCGTCCTCGGGACCTTGGCCGCGGGCGGGCTTTGCTTCGGCGCCCTCAACGTCGTCAGCCTCGGCTTCGCCGCCATCCTCCTCGGGTTAGGCGTCGACTACGCCTTGGTGCTTTACCAGGAATATGTCGCTGATCCCGAACGCTCCGCGGCCAACGTCCGCCGCGCCGTCGGTCCGGGCATCGCCTGGTCCGCGTTCACCACCGCCGGTGCCTTCCTACTGCTCCAATTCGGCGGGTTGCCCGGCTTGGCGCAACTCGGCACGCTGGTGGCCGTGGGGGTCGCGCTCGCCGCGGCCGTAATGCTCGGTGCGTTTCTCCCCTTGCTCCGACGAACCCGCAGCCAGGCTGCCCCTACGCGAACTCCGCCGCCTCAGCCCGGCCAAGTGAACCCGGCCGCGACACCACACCGCCTAGCCTGGGCGGTGACCGCGCTGCTCCTTTGCGGCAGTGCCGCCACACTCGGTTGGCGGCGACCCACCGTGGACCACTCCCCTGCGCCCCTCCGCCCCATCGACAGCCCGGCCTACGCCACGCTGGCCAACCTCGCAGCGCGGTTGGACCGGCCACAGGAGCCGCTCTGGCTGCTGATCGCAGGCCACGACGAAGCCACCGTCGGGCGGCGCCTCGATGAGGCCGAGGACGCCTTGCGCCAAGCTCGTGCCGCTGGGGCGATCGGCCAAAGCGCGCTCCCCACCGCGCTGTGGCCGCGACCAACCCGACAGCGCGAAAACCGGCAGGCGGCACGGGCCTTGACGCGCCTGGGCCGGGAGTGGCCGGCGGTCGCGCAGGAGACTGGCTTCACCCCAGAGGCCCTGCGCTTCGCCGAAACGGTCGTGAGCCACTGGATCAAACTCCCCCCCGACCAACTGTGGCCCACGAACGAAGTCAGCCGCTGGACCCTCGAGAAAGTCCACGCCCGATCTCCATCCGCCCTCCTGGCCCTGGGTTGGGTTCAACCGCCCGCTGCACCCCAAGCGCAGCAACACCCCTGGCACAATCTCGAACAGCAGTTCCCCGCGCTTGGAGGAGGCGCGGTCTGGTTGACGGGTTGGCCGTTGCTCGGCGAGGCACTCCTCAGTCACGTCGAGACCCGGTTGCGCTGGCTGGCCATCGGGTTGCTGGCGGTCCTGCTGGGTAGCTTGTGGTTGGCCTTCCGCCGCCTGCGTGAGGTCGCGCTGAGCCTTGCCACGCTGGCCCTGAGCCTCCTGAGCTTGCTCGCGGTCATGGCCCTCGCCAACTGGAGCTGGAACCTCCTCAACCTGATGGCGCTGCCCGTGCTCCTGGGCGTCGGTGTCGATTATACCCTCCACGTCCAAATGGCCTTGCGACGCCTGGGCGGCGACACCACCGCCATGCGCCGTACCACCGGGCGCGCCTTGCTCCTGTGCGCCGCCACCACCATCACCGGGTTTGGCTCGTTGGCGTGGTCAAGCAACGCAGGCCTGGCCAGCCTCGGGCGGGTGTGCGCGACGGGCATTGCGTGCGTGCTCGTGGTGGCCGTGGGCCTGCTGCCCTCCTGGTGGCGGCGGGGCCTGCGAACTGAGCTCCGCCTCGCACCGCCCACGGTAGAAGGGACCGGCCCCCCCCGCCCGACCGCAACGAATACACTGCCAACCACTCGCCGCGGCGCGCCCAGCCGACCCAGCTCGTTCTATCGGGTTGAAGTCTGGCGCCTAGGCCGGTTCCTGGTCTGGCTCCTCCCGCGGTGGGCGGGAGATGCGCTGGCCCGGTGCCTGGGCAGGCTCTACTACCGTGTGCACACCTGCCGCCGCGAGGCCGTCATCGAAAACCTCCTGCCTCTCGCCCACCACGACCGTGCAGCCGCGGCGGACCAGGCTCGGGCCTTGTTCCAACATTTCGCCGTTAAGCTGGCCGATCTGTGGCGCTTCGAGCGCGGCTTGCCCGTGGACCGCTGGTTCACCGAATGGAGCGGCTGGGAAATCCTCGAGGAGGCACGGGCACGCCGCAACGGCGTCCTCCTCATCACGCCACACTTGGGCAATTGGGAGTTCGGGGCGCCTTTCCTCGTCCAGCGCGGTCTCAAGCTCCTCGTCATCACCCAGGCCGAGCCCGGCAACGGCTTCACCGAGCTCCGCCAAGCCTCGCGCGCACGCTGGGGAGTCGAGACCGTGGTGATCGGCGCCGACGCCTTCGCCTTCGTCGAGATCATCAAGCGTTTGCAGGAAGGCGCGGTCGTGGCCCTCTTGATCGACCGCCCCCCGCCACCCACCGCGGTCCAAGTCGAACTCTTCGGCCGGCCTTTCCAAGCCTCGATCGCTGCCGCCGAACTCGCGCGCGCCTCAGGTTGCGCCTTGCTGCCCGTCTGTGTCACGCGGCGCTTGAACGGCTACGCCGCCCATGTCTTGCCCGAAGTCCAGTACGACCGCCGCGCCCTGGGCAGTCGCGAGGCCCGCCGACAGCTAACCCAGGAACTCTTGCGCGCCTTCGAGCCGACCATCCGCCAACACGCCGATCAATGGTACCATTTCGTTCCTATCTGGCCCGAACCGGTCGCACAGGCTCGCCCGGCACCACACCACACTCCCGATCGACCCTCGGACCCTCGTCCCTCCGAGCGCTGACCGTCGCCGACACCAGCAGCCGCTACCCCGGCGGTCGATTTAGCTCCGCGGTCGCGGTGCCTGCCGCTCCAACGGTCCTCGGCGCGTGCCAGGGCGCGGCGGACCCGTCCCCAAAAGCAGCCAACTCCCGTCGCGGAGCCTGACGGCGCCGGGATCGGGCCCCGGGCCCGTCGGAACGCTCGGCCCCAGTTGCCAATCCCGGCCGTTCTCGCTCGTTGCCCGCCACAGCCCAGGTTCGCCCGTGCCAAAAAATGTGATCACCCGGCCGTCGGATTGGGCATTGCCCAGCCAACGCCGTTGACCCTCGATCGTCACATCGGGCTGACGCGTGAACGTGAGTCCGTCCAAGCTCGTCGCGTGGTATCCCGTGCCTGGCGGTGGACGTTGACCGGAGTCGGCCGGGCCAGGCCCACCTATCCCAGGAGGAGGCGGCCGCCGCTCGGTGCCCCCAGGCCCGCCATCGGACCGCGGCCGCCTCGCACCATCCGCGGGCCGGCCGCGTGGTGGCCCGCCAACAACCCGCCCCACCCCGTTGTCGGGCGCGTACAAATGGAACACGCCCCGGTGCAACACCACCGCGCAATCGATCACCGGACGCCCCTCGATCCCAAATCGCGCGCCGGGCTCGAAAGCGTAGTTCACACCGTCCTCCGAAACCGCCGAGTGAATGGCCGGCCGGTCCTCGTCGAACCGCCGGCCGCGCAACGAGGTGAAATACATCCGGACCCGGCCGTCCGGCAACGGCACCAGCGTCGGATCGAACGGGAACCGCATCCCCTCCGGCAAGCCGGCCAACTGCATGACCTGGGCAGCGGTCCAGCTCCGCCCTTCGTCCGCCGAAAAACGCACTGCCACCTTGTCGAAATTCACTTCGTCATTCGCGGGAAAATGCTGGTGCGCTGCCATCAGGCGTCCATCGCCAAGCCGCGCCACCGTCGGTACCCCCGCTCGCTCGAAGGTGGCCAGTTGTTCCACCCGCCCCTCGCCGCTCAACCGGTAAACGAGCACGTCGTGATCCCACGGGCCCGGGCGACTGGTATCAGGACCACGAGGCGCGACCGGCGGCGGATCGTCTCGGGGCGGTGGGACGTTCCAGGCTTGGGCCTGCCCGCAAACCGCCATGAGCAGACCCCCAATGAGCCGCACAGCCAGCCCCAACTCCAAACGTCGGCATTCCATCATGTGCCCAAAGCAATGCGCACCTCGACCACCCAAGTCAATCCCGATGAACCGATGAACCCCCACGTGTCGGAATCCGATGAATACCCCAAAGGCCCGGCCGGCCCCAAACCGAGCCCGCCCCTCACCGAGAGCGGTGGCGACGGTAGACCGCATGGTACCACGCCGCCCCCGCCATGATCAATCCCAGGCCGATGAGCGCCTCGGTGCGCTGGGCGGGTTGCGCAAACATGTTCGCCAAGATCGCCCCCATCGCCAACACGTACACCGCCGGCACCACCGGATAACCCGGGCAACGGTAGGGCAGCGGATGCGTCGCCGGCGGCTCGCGCCGACGCAAGATGAAAATCGAAGCGATCACCATCGTTTCCAAGCCCGCTGCCCCAAAAACCGCGAAATCCGTCAGTGCATCGAATGGGTCCTTGGGCAGCTTGGCCCCGCCCATCGCCTCACCCGAACCCAGCCCATCGAACTGCGCCTTAGTCAAGGCCGCAAAACCCAGCACCAACACGATCGACCAGACCGCCAACACCGCAATCGCCATCAGCGGCGTGCCCGTCCGCGGAGACACCCGGGCCAAGCGCGCCGGCGCCAGGCCATCCCGGGCCATGGCAAAAAGTAGCCGGGGCCCAACAAACACATTCCCGTTCGCCGACCCGAGCACGGAGACCATGATCGCCGCCGAGGCCGCCGACAGCCCGGCCGGCCCGAGTAACCGGCGGCAGAATTCGGTCGCCACCGGCGTCTCGCCTAGGCCTGCCATCTCCGCCTGCGGAATGACACTGCCATAGGCCAAGTTCGCCCCGACATAGAGCGCGATCAATATCAACACCCCACCGAGCAACGCCCACGGAATGTTCCGCTGCGGACGCTCCACCTCCTCCGCAATCGGACCGATGTTCCTCCAGCCGTCATAGGCCCAAAGCACCGCCACCAACGCTCCGCCGAACTTGCCCCAGTCCACCGCCATCCAGTCGGCCGGCCAGACCGGCGCGAAGTGGGTGAGCGCAGGCCGATGGACGGGCGCATCGGCAAACGCCAACACCGCGAACGGCAGCGCCATGATCCCCACCAACGAGCCCACCTTGACCACCGTCAGCGCCAATTGCACCCGCCCGCCTAACCGCGTGCCCGCCGCGCTCACCACCGCCAAGACCACGATCACACCGCAGGTGAATCCTTGCCTCTGCCAATACCCGGCGACCTCGGCCGTCGTGCCCGCGGCCTGCCGCAACAGGTCATGCGCTCCCGCGGTAAACAACGTGATCAGCGCGGCAATCGAGGCCGGACGGATGATCCAAAACTCGACCCAGCCCCAAAGAAAGCCGAACAGAGGCCCGTACGCTTCCTTCAGGAACTGGTAATTGCCGCCCGCCCGCGGGTAACGAACCGCCACCTCCGCCAACACCAACGCGCCGAACAACGTCAACACCCCCACCAACACCCAAGCGCCGATCGCCAACCCCGACTCCGGTACCGCCTCGGCCACCTTCTGGCCCTTCTTGAAAACGCCAGACCCAATCACCGTGCCGACCACCACCGCGCTCGCAATCCATGGACCCAAGACACGCGGCAACGTCGTCGTTGGCTGGTTCATACTTGTGAGGCGCCACGCTGGACTACCCGTCGCCAGTTAGGCGCGCAGTCCCCTACTCACCGCAGCCTTCCTCGCCCACTTCACTGCGACCGCGACCGCTCGATCCTAGCTAATGCCGCTCGAGCTTGCGGATCGCCCCGCTCAGCCCCAACCGTCAACTCCGCCATCATCGCCTGCAGCGCGTCCTGCACCGCCATGAGCTGCTGCGGTGTCCCCCCAGGCGCGCGCTGCACCGACTCGAGCATGATCACACCGCTGGCATAGTCGTTGGTGCGCGCCGCCACCAACGCGGCGGCTACGTACGGGTTCGCAGCGGCCGACCCAAACGACTTCTCTAATTCTGCAACGCTGTCCTCCACCACAGGTTGCTTGCTGCACCCGCAGACCAACAGAAGAAGCAGCGGCAGCGATCGGCCCACCAACCCGCCTGTGGCCACCCACCTCACGCCCCGCGTGAAGGCCATCGCGGCGGCCGACCCGCGGCGGTATCCCACTCCCACTCCAACTCCGACGGGGTTCATGGACAGCATGCAGTCTTAGCGCCCCGAACGCGACAGCGGGTAACACCACAGACTGTTCTTCGCCGGGTCCCCTAGCATCCGGTAGTACGCATCCCACTTCACATACTGCACGTGCCCGCCAAACAAACCCACAATCGCACCGCTGGTGTGGCGTTTGCTGAAGCCTTCGTCCGGCCGGCTCGCGCCGTCGTTGAAGTAGCTCGGGTTGTTCTCGTCCGTCTCCCAAAACAGCATGTCCGTCGCCGCGAACAACGTGTTCTTAAAGGTCTTGCCCTGCGCGCCACTGCTCCACTCGAAACTCCCGCCGCCGTTGATCACGCTCCCGTTCATGAGGTAGCTGGTGAACTTGATGTTGCTCAGCCGCCAGCCCCCAATGTTCGTCCGGTGCAGCGGGCACATGTACATCTTCCAGCTCAACATCGTCGGGTAAAACAAGCCCCGCTCGGGCCCGTAGTAATTGGTCCCCTGCGGCAGCGTCTCGCCCGGCTTATACAGCCACCCAGCCGGCAGCGTCGGATCGCGTGAACCGCTTTCGCCGCCGCAATTGGGGGGCGAAATCCGGTCCTGGTTCTCCCCGAGGTACATCTGATGCGCCAATAACAACTGCTTCTGGTTGTTATAGCATTGCGTCCGATGCGCCTTCTCCTTCGCCTTCCCCAAGGCCGGTAACAGGAGCCCGGCCAATATCGCAACGATCGCGATCACCACCAACAGCTCGATCAACGTGAAGGCCCCCAACCGCCGGCCAACCGCCCCGTAACAACCGACTTCCGATCGCATATCCGGTACCCATTCGCTTGGATGCAGAGGATGTAGCGGCACCTGCATGCTCTTGGTTGGCCGATCAGCTAAGCCTCGGTCTGTGTGGCCCATGACCTGTTGTAGCCTGTGCTTGTGCTTGTGTCCCCGCACTCTCCCCGTACCCAACGGCTTTGTCAACGCGAGAGTGCCCAACTGCCAACTCGCGGGCGCAACTCACGGTTTCCGGGGGGGGGAACGCGGGAATTGCCCCAGGGTTCGCGTGAGGGACTGATCGTGGTCGGTTGGAGCCGGCAAGCCCGCCGTAAAGTCTTTTCATTTTTTACGGGACTCCGGTTCGCCCTTTTGCCAAAGCCCCTCGGCGATGGAATTGCCGACGACACTCCAAGGCCGCCCCTTCGGCCCGGAACAACTGGCC
>Ga0194126_10007007_pt1 | contig 15830 bp, 12 predicted proteins | sample TA2KigC150mmetaG_FD_148641 | JGI IMG/M metagenome (GOLD analysis project Ga0194126, IMG submission 148641) | Freshwater microbial communities from Lake Tanganyika, Tanzania - TA2015035 Kigoma Deep Cast 150m | ecosystem: Environmental > Aquatic > Freshwater > Lake | place: Tanzania: Lake... | reverse complement strand
CCCCCCAGTCCACCGCCTCACTGGAACCTCCGCGCTTCGCTCAGGCTTTCCCCCCCACGGTCCCGGTTCCCCCCGGAGGCTCAACCCATGCCGTCGTTACGCCGATCGCCGGGCCGGCCCAACCGCCGCCGACCGGCGCTCCAAGGCCTGCCCCGCTTCTTTAACAAGGGAATCTTCAACCAACCATACGTCATCCTGTCAACAAACATGTTTACGTACAGTAAAGTTAATTCTAATACTAATCTAGCCCCCTGGGCCCCGCAGCCGGCTCGGCACGGATTCCGGGCTCGGTTTCGGCTCGGGCCTGGCCAGAAGGAGAGGAGCGGGGCGGGGCTCGCGGCGGCAGATGAACCCGGCCGGGAGCGAATTCGCGGGCTTGGTCGCGCCCGCGGCAAGAACAGGATGCGCGTTGGGCGGTGGGGCAGGCGGTGCAGGTGAGTGCGGTGCCCGCTGCACCACGCTAACAACTCGGGTTGAGGAACCGCTCCACTCGATTCGGTCGGTGTGAACAGGCCCGTCGGTTGGCCGGTCCGATCCGTCACCCGCGGCGCCGTCGCGCGGGCCGGAGTTCGTCAGCTCCGTTGGCTTGCCCTTGGGAACAGCCGGACGAGCACTAGGAGGAGCGTGACAAACACCAAGACCAACACGCTCCAAAAGACCGGCCCGGCTCGGCCCGGCTCGCCAAACTGCTCGCGCCAGGAAGCCCGCTTGAGCCGCTGTTCGTTGCCCAGGCTAGCCACCGCTTTCTCCGCCGCCAACAACCGGCTGGCCATCAAACCCAAGTCGTAACGGGGAGAACCCACCTCGGCATGGCCGTAGTACAGATGAAGCTCGGTCACCGCTTCGCACTTGAAGATCAACCGCGTCACGGGGTAGCTGAGCTCGAAATCGCTCAGGATCAACGCCGGGTTGTCCCCGTTCTCCGTCTCCAGAATCAGCGTGTCCGTCTCCGGCGGGACCCCGAGTACGAGGCTGAGCGGTTCCGCCGACCGGTCCGGCGTGCCCACCCACGACGCCACCCCCAGCGTCCGGCGGAACTTCACACCCCGATCGTCCGGCACTTCCTCCCACAGCGTCAAGGCCCGCTCGAACAGGGCCGTGCCCGCCCGGGCCGTCAGACGTGCGATCGGCAAGCGCCCCGCCGCTAACTCGAGCCGCCAACGCGACACGCTCGGACGGTTCGGATCGGCTTCCGCTCGGACGCGGACCGGAACCCGGCGCAGGACCGACGTGCGATCGAGCAGGTAGGGGGCTTGGTTCGTGCCGCGCATGAGACGCAAGTCGGCCAGACTCCGTTGCGCGCGGGCGAGCACCTCGACATCCAAGTCCAGCCGCTGCACCCCCGGCCGTTGGATCCAGACCGGTTTCCGAAACCGCCACGCAGCCGTGTCCAACGGCGCGGCGAGCTCCGCCACCGCCGGCAGGACCGGCGCCGGCCGGTAGCCGGGATTCTCGGTGAGCGGCCCCGGCTGCAGCGGCGACACCGGCACCGCCTTCAAGCTCGCTCCCAGCGCCGCCAAATCGTACTCCGGCGCAGCGCACTGCGCATGGCCCACCATCAGATGGTACGAGCCCGGTTGCGCCGCCCGAAACAGCAGATAGACCGGCCGGTGCGTCGCCCGCAGCTCGAGGTTCGGGAGCGGCGGGCTGTCCTGGTTGTGCACCAGGACCACCAAGTCGCGCGTCTCGACAAACGACTCGAGCCGCACCGTTGCGTTCGACGAGACCGCGTGGCCCTCGACCGCCAAACGATACACCGTGCCCTGGGCCAACGGCTTCTCGGTCGTCACGCCGTCCTCCACCCGCCGGCTCAGCACGGTGATCTCGCGCGTGAATAAAGGCTCGGCCGTCCACACCTCGACCGTGGCCAACCGCAGGTGCGCCGCCGGCAACCGCGCCACCAACCGCGTCTGACCCGCCACCTCGACCCGCTCCGCCACCGCGATCGCCACCGGATCCAACGGCTCTTCCACCGCCGCAGGGTGCAGCTCCGTGCCGGTTATCGGAATGGCCTCCGACCGCTGATCCTCGACCGTCAGCCGCAACCAGCCCCAGCTCCCGCGCGGCAACGCCAAATAAAGCTGCCGCGCCCCGTCCCCCTGCTGGAAGATGGGGAGTCCCCGCGCCAGCGTCTGCCACACCGTTCCGGCGACCGAGCCCTCGACCTGCACCGCCTTGATGAACTGCCGCGCCGGTGTGCTCAAGCGCAACCCGTCCAGCAACTGGCCGGTGCCGGTCTCGATCGTGATGACCGTCGCGTTCGTCGCCAACGTCACCTGGAACGAACGGGGAAGCAGAAACGCCCGCACCGGCGGTTGCGACCGTTCGAGCGCGTACGGCAGTTCGTTGCCCGCATCGTCGAAAAGCCGCAAGTCCTCGAGCCCGGCTCGCGCGGCCCCTAGGGTCTCGACCGGCAGGCTCAGTCGGATCAACCCGGGCTCCTCGACCGCCAACAGTTGGCTAAACCGCCAGGCAGCGGGCAGCTCCGCCGCCCACCCCGCCGGCCCTACCGACCCATACCCTAAGCCCGCGGCGACCAACGCCACACTCAACGCCCAACGCAGCCCCGGCCTTGCGACAGCCCCAGCGACCCGACTTCCATGTTGCCTTAGCCAGGTTTTCATTCCGCATCCTTGGCCGGCGCGGCGGCGCCACCGGCGGGCTCGGCCGTCGTCGATTCCCGGTTCGTTCCGGCGAAGAAGCGTTGGTACAAGACCGACGCCAAGATCGAGACCAGCGCCACGCCGAAGAACGCCCCGATCCGGTACAGCGCCTGGAGCCGAACGAGGTCTTGGAAAAACAACTTCAGCACCGCCACACTCAACAACGCCAGCGCCGCATACCGCACCGCCCGCTGCCGCCGCCACACCCCCACCGCCAACAGCACCAGCGCAAAAACCGCCCACGCAATCGAGTAGGTCATGTCCCGGGCGAAGTTGCCCGTAAACTCGAGGCGCAGCACCGAATCGGTAGCGAAGTAATCGGCAATCTCCAGGTTCACCAGGAAGAAAGCCAGAACCGTCCCCAGCGTGTACAACACCGGCGGCACCTTCACGCCCGCCCACCGGTCTCGAGGCGCCGCCAACAACCGCGCCCCCACAAACAGACTCGCGGTCACCAGGCCGTACGTGTAGAGGAGCCAGTTGAAGATGGGCGTGGCACTCCGCGGATAATACTCGAACACCGCCGGGTTCAGCCCCAGCCGAACGAACGCCGCCACCAACAGCAGCGCCACACCAAACACCGGCGAAGGATCCTCGAGCGGCAACCGCGCCACCGCCAACATCAAGATCACAAACGGCAAGATCGACCCCAGCGCCGGCACTTGCGCCAACACCTCCGCCCGCCCCCCAGCCGGCCGCATCCACGATGGCAACGCCGCGCCCAGCCCTCCAGCCGCCTCTCCCTCCCGGCCTTCCGCCCGCGCGAGAATCCGGCCGCCGGCCCACAAGCCCGCCCCGAAGAAGAATAACGCACACCCCCCAGCCACCAGCAGCAACTCGGGCCATGCCCCCAGCTCGCGGGGTGCCTGAAACAGCCAAACCACACCGATGCCCGCGGTCAACAGCACCGCCCCAGTCACCGCCACCAGGGCGCCCGTGAGCAAGGCCAACGCCACCACCACCCCGTTAATCAGCATCACCACCGGCCAGTAAAGCGCACTCACCTCGACCGCCTTGAACAGCGGCAGGCTCGCTAGCAACAGCGCCAACAACGGAAAGAGGTGCCCCCACCATACCGGCGCCACCCCCGGACGCCACCGCTCCAGCACCACAGGAAACACCGCATGCAACACCGCCAAACCCACACACCCGCCCAGCGCCCAGTACAACAGGCCCGTCGTCAGGTGCCCCGTCGTCCAAGCCGCCAATACCACAAAAGTCCCAGTCCCCGCCGCCACGTGCGCCAGCCGCATTTGATGGCGCAAGAGCACCGCCGCCAACAGCGGTAGATCGGCCACCAGCAAAAACCCGAAGACCAACCCCGGCCGCGCCCCAAGTTCGGCAAAGCGCAGCAGCCATAGCACAAAGCCAAACGTCACCAACGGCAACGCCACCGCCGGACCGCTCAGCCAATAACCAGAACCCGGCGACCCGACCCGATACCGCTCCGCCACGGCGAACGCCCCCAGAAACAATAGGTTGAACGTGAGGAAGATCCCCAGGGCAATCCCCGCCTTCTCCACCGCGAAAAACGAGGCCGCCCAACCAACCTGCGTCAGGACCGTCCCCAACGCGCCCAGCCCGACCAGGAAATACCAACGCCGCCGCAACGCCACCGCCGCTAAACCCAGATCGAGGATCGCGACGTACCCAAAAAGGCCCAGCGGATTATCGACCCCGGTCGACAACAGCGGCGGCGTGAGAAACCCGCCCACCAAGCCCAGCACCGCCACCACCAACGCACTCAGGCGCACGGCAATCGTGAACGCGGTCACCGTCACCAAAACCATCAGCGCGAACGTCGTGGGCAAATCGGTGAACTCATAATAAGAACGGCAGGCGAAAGTCACCGCGTAGAGAATCACCACTCCCGTCGCGCACAAAGTCTGCGAGGTCACCTCGTAGGCCTTCCGCTTCAAGAACACCCCGCCCACCAATAAACCCACACCCGCCAGAAAACCGCTCGCTACCCGCAGTTGCGGCGAAATCAGATTGTTCTCGAACGAGTACTTCACGAAAAACGCCACCGCCAAAAACAACGCAAACCCGCCCACCCACGCAAAGAGCTTCACCCCCATGAACCGCTCCCAGTCAATGGCCGGCCTCGGCAAACCCGCGGAGAGGACCGCCAGCAAACTCGCGCCCATACCCACCGGCGCCGGGGGCACAAGTGGCGGAGGACCGCCACCCGCGGCGGTCCCGCCCACGGCAGTCGCGGTCGGCGGCACCGCGCCTGACGCTGCCGCCAAAACCTGCGCAGCCTCTGCAGCGGCACGCTCGCGGACGGCGCTGGCCGCGCCGGACGCTGGCGCTGGGCTAACCGGGGCGCCCCCCGGTTCGCTCGCCCGTATCGGCGCCGCGCTCACCACTGCTTCCGGTGGTGGTGGCGGCGCCGCTGCTGGCTGCGGTTGTTCCGAACCGCTGACCGGCTCGCCTCCCCGCTTCCCCCTCCCTAACTCAGCCGCCAGTCGCGAAACCTCGCGCCGCAAGAAGCCAAGGTCCGCCTCAGCCCGGCCCGCCCAGGCGTTGGCTCGTGCGGCTAGAATCAGACAGACGATCGGCAGGCCGACCAACCACAGAATCGCCAATACAATCAGTGGAGCGGCATCCATGCTCAGGGGTCCAAGGTAAGCACGACCCGTCGGCGGTAGGGCGCGCAGTCCCCTGCGCGCCGCACACCGGTGCGACCGTCGGAGGCCGAGGCGCGCACTGGACTGCGCGCCCTGCCGGCAAGCTGTGCTCGATGCCAGGGCCTCATGAACCACCAGCGGGTTGTTGTTGCGTCAGGCAATGCAGCGTGCCAAAGCCCAACACCAAGTCCACGGCGTGAATCCCCACCACCGGCCGATCGCGGAACAACTCCCCCAGTGTCCCCAGGGCAACGCGATCGTTCGGGTCGTTGAACGTGGGCACCAGCACCCCCTCATTGGCAATGTAGAAGTTCGCGTAACTCGCCGGCAACCGGTACCCATCGAAGTGCAGCGGAGCCGGCATGGGCAACGGCACCACCTCAGGCCGACAGCCGTCCTCGAGCCGCACGTCCTGGATCCGCTCCCAGTTCTCCGCGAGCGGGCGATAGTTGGCGTCGCGCCGATTCCGCTCGCGGACCAACACGACCGTGCGGCGATCGACAAACCGGCAGATGTCATCGATGTGGCCATGCGTGTCGTCGCCCACCGGGCCCGCCGCCAGCCAACCGAAACGGGTGACCCCTAGATAACGCTCGAGCGCCCGTTCGATCTCGCGTCGGCCCAGGCCGGGATTCCGCACCTGCACCTTCGGATCCAAATAACATTCCTCTGTCGTCAGCAAGGTGCCACACCCGTTCACCTCGATCCCCCCACCCTCGATCACGAACGGCCGACCCGCGTGCTCCGCCCGAAACAACTCCTTGCGCAGCAACCGCGCCGCGGTCTCCGGTACCCGCCGGTCCTTCTGCCAATCCCGGTACTTCGCCCAGGCATTGAAGTGGAAATGGACAATCGCCGTCTCGCACTGTCGCCCCACTCGACGCCGCACAAACACCGGTCCGCTGTCGCGCGTCCATCCCCGATTCGTGGGATGCACGATGAACTCGACCTCGCCAACCTCCGCGCCCGCCCGGCTCAGGTATCGCCGTGCCAGAGCCGCCTCCGCCCGGTTGTTCACCAACAACCGCACCCGTTCCCGTTCGCCGCGGACGATCTTACGGACGATCTCGCCGTACACCCATCGGATGGTGTCCAGTTTGTCCGGCCAATCCGTTGGGTTATGCGGCCAGCCCAGCCAAGTCGCCTCGTGCTGTTCCCACTCGGCCGGCATCGCATACCCCAGCTCCGCCGGAGTCGGAGTCGCCTCTGCGGTCACCATCGCCGTCGCCTTCGCCTTCCTGCCGCTTGCCATATCCTGGCCGTCAACAATAGGGCTTGGCCCCAGGTTGTCCATCGCAACGCGGTCCGACGCCGAGCGCCCGCGCCGTGCCCCCCACCGGCCGGCACGAACCAACCGAAGATGTCCTGTCAACGACTTTATGTCCGGAGATTTGCTTTATGAACCGGCCGTACCGCCGGCTTTCCGGTCGGCCCGACGACGGTTGGAAGACCGGCGGTACAGGTTCATGGTTCATGGCCCAACGCGCATCCATTCCGTTGGATGTCAATGCCCATGGTGTCAACGACTTTATGTCCGGAGATTTGCTTCATGAACCAGCCGTACCGCCGACTTTCCAGTCGGCCATGCGCTCAAGGCCCCTCCGCGGTCGGGGTGGAGGAAAGGGGGGCGGGGCGGGGTGGAGGGTCGCCGGGGGTGGTTGGGTGGTTTGGCGGTCCGGTCGATGGTCGATGGCCTCAAGCCACAAGCCAACGGGCGATATTCTGGCCGCGGATCTTGGCCTTGGCTTCTTCCGGTGCGGCCAGCACCTCGAGCTTGAGTAGGGCGGGATCGGGGTAACTGAAGGGCATGCCGCTGCCGAAGACCAAACGCTCTGGACCCAAGTTCGCCATGAGCTGGCCGAGTTCGTTGTTCAGCAGGGCGGTCAGCCGGGAAAGTTCGATGAGATAATTGGCGGGCAACCCGTTGTCCTTGCGCCCCAGTTGCATGCTCGCGTAGTTAAGGCCGTTCAAGAGAAGGAACCGCGCCCGGGGACAGGCCTTTATCAGCGTCGCCAACTCGTCCAGGGGCACGTCCGGCACGTCCACCAGCCAACTGCGCTGCCGGTGGTCTTCGACCCGGGCCGGGATCGAGACAATCCACCCACGTTCCGTGGCCGCGTGGACCAACTCGAGGCAGCAAGGGTCCGCAAGCTGGTAGTTGTGCCACTTGGGATAGAGCCGCAAGCCGCGCATGCCGAAGTCCTCGTGGCAGATCTTCAGGTCGTCCTCCCAACCGGAATAGAACGGGTTCAGGACGGCGAAGGGCACCAACCGGTCCCGGTGCGGCGTCACCTCGGCCGCGAGCTCTTCGTTGGCGGCTTGGACGTTGCGATACGCGATGGCACTGGCGCTCGATACGATCGCCCGGTCGATGCGTTTAACGTCCATGAGCTGGAGCAGGGTCGGCGCGGTGTTCGGCCGCAACCGGCGGAAAGCGAATGGGCCAAGGTAGGCGTTGGCGTCGACGATCATGATGGCAGAGCGGCGAGGGAAGGCAGGAGCCTAGCCATGTTGCCGCCGAGGATCTTGGCCTTGTCGGCCGCGCTCAAGTTCGCCCCGCGGATTCGGCCCATGCCGGCCGTCATCGAGTTGTCGCAGCCGAAGAGCAGCCGATGCACACCCAGGACTTGCGCCGCGAACTCGAGCACGCCGGCATCGGTGACGCTGCCACTGGTGTCGAGGAATACGCCCGGAGCGCGGCGCAGGGCTTTGATCGTCCACTCCCAATCTCCGCCGCCGCAAATATGAGCGCAGATGAGCTTGGCTTCCGGGTAACGGCGCGAGAGCTCGGCCAGGTGGCTGCCGTCCGAGATGTGGGGTTGGCCCTCGAGCGGATAATGGGCATGGCCGGCGTGCTGAAGGATCGGCACGTTGAGCTGAATGGCCAGCTCGACGATGGGGAACACGATGGGTTCCGTGCAGGTGTGTTCGTTGTAGAGCTTGATGCCGATAAAACCGCGCTGCTCGACGCAACGCCGGATCTCGTCCAAGGCCTCCTGGGAGTGGCCTGGGTTAACGTAGCAGTAACCCCGCACCCGACCCGGGAACCGCCGGATGCCGTCGGACACCCACTGGTTACATTCGCGAAAGCCCTCGACGGTGGCTGGCCGGCGCGGCGTCAGGATCGAACAGCAGAGCTGCTCGATCCGCAACCGGTCTGCCGCGTCGATGAGTTTGCGATCGTCCGCTTCCCATGTCGACCGGCTGCGGTGGTTCAGGTGCGCGTGACAATCGATGACCCGAATCGGATGGGACGAGGTGGCTGCCGGGAGGCCAATCGTCTCAGCCGCAGTGACGCGGCGGCCGGAGTGGACGGCCGCGGTCCCCAGCGCGAGGGCGGTGGCGGCGGAGTACCGGAGGAAGGTGCGGCGACTCAGCTCGCCGGCAGTACGCTCGGTGTTCCCGGGGTCGAGGCGGGGCGGTGTAAGTGTCGGCGCCAGGGCCGAGTCAGGGCGCCACTCGAGGTTCGAGGCCATAAGCGTTGTCGCGCACGTAGGTGTTGGCGCCGGCGCCATAGGTTCTCTCACCCACCCGCACCGCAGTCGGTTCGTCGGTCGCGCCCGACGCGGAGGCCGAGCTCAGGCAAGACAGGACGATGGCCTGGCTACGTGAGTTCATCCGCGGGGGAGTATCCCGCGCGGTGTCCCGTGCAGCCAGCGTTTTCTAGGCCGGGGCGCCAGTCCCGCTGGGCGGACGTGACCGTCGGCGCTCCGCCTTGCTCAGGATTCGAGTGGGGTGGAGGTTCTGGCGACGGACCGACGCGTGAATCACCACAAGGGACGATTCCGTGGCGGTCGGGCGCGCCGTACTGTCGGCCGGGTTGTGCTTTGTGTTGCTGGAGACGGACGGCGTTAGGTAGGTTGCGCCCATGCGAATCTTGTCTGGGATCCAGCCCTCGGGGGCGCTGCACCTGGGGAATTACTTCGGGATGATGAAGCCGGCCCTCGAGCTCCAGGAACAGGGCGAGGCCTACTACTTTATCGCGAACTACCACTCGATGACCTCGCTCGTGGATCCCGCCCAGCGCCGCCAGAACACCCTCGGGGTGGCCCTGGATTTCCTCGCCTGCGGTTTGGACCCGCAGCGGACGGTGTTTTTTCGGCAATCGGACGTGCCGGAGGTGACGGAGTTGACGTGGCTGCTGAGCACGGTCACTCCGATGGGGCTGCTGGAGCGGTGCCATAGTTATAAGGACAAGCTCGCCAAGGGCCTCTCGCCCAATCATGGCCTCTTCGCCTACCCCGTGCTCATGGCGGCCGACATCTTGATCTACGACTCGAACGTAGTGCCCGTCGGGCGCGACCAAAAGCAGCACGTCGAGGTCACACGCGACATCGCCATCAAGTTCAACGAGCTTTACGGGGAGACGTTCGTCATTCCCGAACCGCAAATCCGCGAGGACGTCGCCGTGGTCCCCGGCACGGACGGCCAGAAGATGAGCAAGAGCTACGGCAACACGATCGAGTTGTTTGGCGAGGAGAAGGCCACCCGCAGGAAGATCATGTCGATCGTGATGGACAGCCGCAGGCCGCAGGAACCCAAGCCCGACGCGGACCAGAATCTGGCCATTCAACTCCTTCGCTTGGTCGCCCCGCCCGACACGGCCCGCGATTACGAGGCGCGGTTGCGCGCCGGGGGTTTGGGCTACGGAGACCTGAAGAAGGCACTCTTCGAGCATTACTGGGCGCACTTCGCCACCGCCCGTCAACGCCGGTCAGAGCTGGCCACCCACCTGGACCATGTCGAACACGTTCTGCGCGACGGAGCGGCGCGCGCGCGTGCGGTGGCGCGGGTCGTCTTGGCGCGAGCGAAAGTGGCTGCTGGGCTGGAGTGATCCCGCGCTCCGCCTCGCTAAGGATTCGGGGCCAGGTGGACGTGCGAGGTCAGGCTTGTTTGCGGCTCGCAAGACCGGTATCCTCACGCCGATTTGTATCGCCTATGCGCCGCCAACTCGATCGCCTGCCCAAGCCATTCACACCCGCTGGGTCACCGTCGCCTCGGGCCGGTCGGGGAACTCACCCCACGGCGCTGGGGCGACTGCTCCTGTCGTTGTTCCTTGTGGGAAGCGGGCTGGGGGTCGTGGCCAGCTCGGGGCCCCCAGCCGGCCTGGATCCGAGCTTCGACATGGGCGCCGGGCCTGACGACCTGGTCGAGAAGATCGTGGTCCTGCCCGATGGCCGGATTCTGTTGGGGGGTTACTTCAGACAGTTCAACGGCGTGGTGCGCCCGGGGATTGTCCGGTTGTTGGCGGATGGGCGGGTAGACACGAGCTTTGACCCCGGCCCCGGCCCCGACGCCGGCATTTACGACATCGCCTTCCAATCGAATGGGAAGCTCATCGTTGTGGGGGACTTTACGAGCTTTGCGGGTCAACCGCGGAGTCACATCGCCCGACTCGAAACCAACGGCGCGTTGGATTTGAGTTTCGATGCCGGGCCGGGGGTGTCGTCCTGGGATTATCCGGTGGTGATTTCGACGGCGGTGCAGAGCGACGACAAGATCGTCATCGGTGGCTTTTTCACCTCGGTGGGGATCTCGCCGTTGTCGTACGTGGCGCGGTTACTCAAGGATGGAGCGGTGGACGGGAGCTTCAAGCTGCGGTTACCGGAGGGGAGTTTTGACGGGGTGATGTCGGTGATCAAGCTGCCGGGCGACAGTTTCTACATCGCAGGCCAGTTCACCACGGTCAACAACACTGCTCGCACGGCCATCGCCCGGCTGCAGCCGGACGGTTCGCTGGATGGCGGCTTTGTGCCGAACCTGGCGGCGCCGCGCACGCTGGTGAGCGCCGCGGTCCAAGCGGACGGCAAGGTCGTGATCGCCGGCCGTTTCTCGAGCGTCGACGGGCAATCGCGCACGAACGTGGCGCGGTTGCAGGCCGACGGCAAACTCGACGCGACCTTCCAACCGGGCAGCGGCCTGGACGACCAAGCCACGGCCGTGGTCCTGCAGCCGGACGGCAAGGCGATCATGGGCGGGTTTTTCACGACCTACAACGGCGTGGCCCGAAGCCGGATCGCCCGCCTCAATCTGGACGGCAGCCTCGACACGTCGTTCGACCCAGGCACAGGCATCTCCGGTGGGGCCGACCCTGGCGTGCTCGCTTTGGCCGTGCAACCGGACGGCAAGGTGCTCGTGGCGGGCGATTTCACGCACTACAACGGGACCGAGCGCAAGGGCCTGCTGCGCCTGCGCGGCTCTCCGCCGGTCATCCCGGCTAAGCCCTTCCGGCTCGAGGTGGGCGGCCGGCGCCCAGACGGCAAGTTCGAGTTGCGGGTGGCGGGCGAAGCGGGTCGGCTTTACACCGTCGAGGGTTCGGCCAACTTGAGGGACTGGGGGACGGTGGGGCAAGTGACAGGTGGCGCACAGCCGGTGGTCTTTGTGGACGACACAGCGGCGGGCTTGCCGCAGCGCTCGTACCGGGCCTGGACACCGTAGGGCGCCCCATCGGTTGGGCCTACTGATGAGAGGTCGGGATAGACGACACATTGCAGGTAGGGCGAGCAGTCCTCTGCGCGCCGTAAACCACTGTGGACACAGGAAGCCGCGGCGCGCAGAGGACTGCGCGCCCTACCGCCGAGTTGTAGTCCATCTCAGTGACTCGTCCGTATGATCATCAAGTGTACTGCACCCATTCGGATCTGTGACTTGGGGGGCTGGACCGACACCTGGTTCGCCGGCACGGGCAAAGTGTTGAACATTGCCGTCTTTCCGCCGGTCGAGGTCACGGTGGTCACCCGGCCCAAGCGCGCCGGGGAACCGCAGATTCGCATTCACGCAGAGAACTACCAAGACGTCTACGACCTGAGCAGCGACGCGAAGTCTTGGACGAAGCACCCGCTGATCGAGGCGGGTTTCAAGCTGTTCCAGCTCCCGCCGGCCCTACACCTGGATGTCACGATCTATTCCGCGGCGCCCGCCGGCGCGTCGACTGGCACCTCGGCGTCCGTGTCGGTGGCGATCCTCGGGGCGCTGGACCTGCTGGGGCGCCGGTCGCTGACCAGTCACGAGTTGGCGGCCAAGGCCCATTACATCGAGTCGCACCTGCTCAAGCTGCAGTCGGGCATTCAGGACCAACTCTGCGCCGCGTACGGCGGGATCAATTACCTCGAGATGACGCAGTACCCGGAGGCCTCGGTGTCACCGATCGATCTGCCCGAGGAACTGGCCTGGGAACTCGAGTCCCGTTTGCTCCTGATCTACCTGGGCAAACCCCATTCTTCGTCCGCCGTCCACGAAAGCGTCATCCGCCGCCTGGAGAAGTCGCCCAAATTCCGGCGCTACTTGGACCCTTTGCGGGCGGCGGCCGAGGCCGGCAAGGAAGCCTTGTTGCGGGGCGACTTGACCGCGTTTGGCGAGGCCATGATCGAGAACACTGCGGCGCAAAAGAACCTGCATCCCGACCTGGTCGGCGAACGGGCGCGTCAGGTGCTCGAGATGGCGCGGCGGTATGGCGTAGTGGGGTACAAGGTGAACGGGGCGGGAGGCGTGGGGGGATCGGTCACCTTGTTGCTGGCGGGAGATGCGCGCGACAAGCACGAGCTCATCCAGCGCCTCGAAAACGCGCATGCGGATTTCCGCCACCTGCCGATCCGCCTGGCGCCGCATGGTCTGCGGCGTTGGCGCAGCGACGATACCCCGCCAGTATGATCGAGCCCTTCGAACGCTGGAACGCGGCGCTCAACGCGTATGTCTGGGGCTGGCCCACGATCGCGCTGCTCATGGGCACGGGCCTCCTGCTCACGCTGCTGACTGGCGGCGTCCAGTTTCATCGCCTGGGCTTCGCCTTGCGTGAGGTGCTAGGAAAGATCACGCGGCCTGGCGGCGGCCGAGGCGATGTCCGCCCCTTCCAGGCGGTGGCCACTGCGCTGGCCTCAACGGTGGGTGTGGGCAACATCGCCGGCGTAGCCACGGCCATTGCTCTGGGCGGTCCCGGCGCGGTGTTCTGGCTGTGGGTGTCCGGGGTGTTCGGCATGGCGACCAAGTATGCAGAGATCGTCGTGGCGTTGCACTACCGCGAACCCGATGCCTCCGGCACGATGCGCGGCGGGGCGATGTACATCCTGAAAAAGGGATTGGGCTGGCCGTGGTTGGGTAGCGCGTTCGCGTTGCTGACGGCGGTGGCGGCCTTCGGCATCGGCAACATGGTGCAGGGCAATTCCGTCGCCGATGCCCTCAAAGCCACGTTCGATATTCCCACCTGGCTGAGCGGCCTGGCGCTGGTCGTCCTGACGGCGCTGGTGATTCTGGGCGGGATCAAGTCCATCGCCAAGGTGACCCAATGGCTCGTGCCCTTGATGGCGGTGGTTTACTTGGGCGGCGGTTTGGCGGTGCTGGCGCTGCACGCGGACAAGCTGCCGCAGGCCTTCAGATCGATCTTCGACGGTGCGTTCACCGGCACCGCGGCCGTGGGCGGCTTTGCCGGCGGCACGATCATGATGGCGCTGCGCTACGGCATCGCCCGCGGCCTCTTCTCGAATGAAGCCGGCTTGGGCAGCGCGCCGATGGTCCACTGCGCGGCGACCACGGACCATCCGGTGCGCCAGGGCATGTATGGCATCTTTGAAGTGTTCGTGGACACCTTGTTGATCTGCACCATGACCGCGCTGGTGATTCTGTTGACGGACACCTGGAGCAGCGGCCTGACGGGCGCCGCGTTGTCGGCCAAGGCATTTGAAACCGGGCTACCCGGCACGTTCGGTTCGGCGGTGGTGACCAGCGGACTGGTCCTATTCGCCTTCTCGACGCTGCTCGGCTGGAGTTACTACGGCGAAACCGGCATCGTGTATCTGCTGGGCGCCCAAGCCGCCAAGCCCTACCGGATTGCGTGGCTGGTGTTCGTTTATCTGGGCGCCACCGGTTCGCTGCACCTGATCTGGGACATCGCCGACACGCTCAACGGCCTGATGGCCCTTCCCAACTTGATCGCCCTGCTGGCCTCGATCCCGCTGCTGCTGCGGCTGCATCGGGAATTCTTCGGTGCGCAGCGTTAGGCAAGTGAGCCGTCCCATGGCTTGAACTCCAGACGGCTCGAACGCTGCTGCGGATCGACATTCCAACCGCGAGAAGCGCCCGGCACGCGAGAGGGGAACGACCGAGCAACGCCACCGTTCCCATGCGCCGCCAGCCGAAGCGTTGAGCCAGTCTGGGCAGCAGTCCAAGCTGGTCAATGCGTGCCAGCCCGACCGGCGGACTGCCATCCGCGATGATGAGGTCTTGGGCAGGCACGGAGTTCGGGTTGGATTCACTCGTCGTCTAGCGTTTGGTCTGACAGGCAACCGGAACCGATAACGGTTTCTCCGCCTCAAGATCGACCTCCAGGATCCCATCCCGCGCTTCACCCTCACCCGGCTGCGCACCGACGATGGCGCGCGCTACCTCGAGCCCTTCGCCAACTCGGACGGCTACATATCCCTGACTGGTTGCGGGCCTCGCCGGCCTGGGGGACTCGCTGACCCATCGTCTCGTCCTCTCTCTCCGGGGAATCTCTGCTAGGCTAAGGATGGTAAAGCCCAAAGAAGCATCTGACGGGCGTGTACCCAAAGGCTGCGTCGACGGTGGACTGGTTGATGACCGTCAACCGCTTGTTGCCGCCGACACTCCTCCAACCGGTTTCGGAAGTTGGCAGAACTCTCCACTGCGAGCTCCCAAGCTTGTTGTCCAGATTGTCGGTGGCGTACACGTTGGCGTACCCAAAATCGGGAAGTGGCCAGGTGACCCAGTACTTCGCGTCCGAGACTGTGATGAAGACGCCTCCAGCATCCGCCGCACCCAGAGCCCGGGCTCTTTGCTCCCCATCAAGACCAAGCGTAAACAGTCCATGGTTGAGCAGCCAGGAGGCGTGGGTGCGGGCGACGCAATTGCTATACTCCTGCCCTACGGGAACGCAGTTGGCCATGGCGCTGTTCCACATGCAACTCTGAACCTCGGGCCGCACTTCACCGCCGATGGGCTGGGTGCGCCACTTGTTGGTTTCTCCCGCCCTTTCCATCAAGCCGAGGAAGTGCCAACCGGGCGGCGCAAGGGTCGAGTAAGCGAATGAGTCGTCATGATATCCAATCTGCAGCGCCGCCGGATTATGGCTTCCCGTGACCGTGGGGTAACGGACGAGCAAGCGGGTGTGCCGGAAGGCGTTCGTGTAAGCGGCCAGCACAAGGTCCTGAACCGACACGGGCGCAAAGCATGAATGATAAGGAAACGTGTGCCATTCTCCCCAAGACCCGCACGCAGGATGCTCTTGAGCTGCTTGAAGATCAGTTCGATCTGCCAGCGCACCCGGTACAGATACCCCAGCGCCCGCACGGGCAACTGAGCGGCCGGCACGTTGGTGACCAGGACTGGTGATGGTTTTGGGTTTGGGAGCGCACAATAGGCCCAGGGCCAGGACGAGAAACCTGCGGCGGGGTCGTGGGTCGCTGAGGGCCAGAGCGGCCAGGGTGAGCAGGTCCAGGAGTTGGTCGAGGAGGGAGGTTTTCATGAGGGGCGGTTGAGGAGCTCAAAGGTGTTGGGGGCGGTGCGCCGGAAGGTGTGGTGGTCG
>Ga0194126_10007004_pt1 | contig 15831 bp, 15 predicted proteins | sample TA2KigC150mmetaG_FD_148641 | JGI IMG/M metagenome (GOLD analysis project Ga0194126, IMG submission 148641) | Freshwater microbial communities from Lake Tanganyika, Tanzania - TA2015035 Kigoma Deep Cast 150m | ecosystem: Environmental > Aquatic > Freshwater > Lake | place: Tanzania: Lake... | reverse complement strand
CCTATTCCCTCGCAGAAAAGATGATGGCAGAAGAGTTGAAAGATCATTGAAAAGTGCAAATTGCAAAATAAAAAGTTAACAAGATTTTGAAATTTTCAATGTTAATTTTGCAATTTGCATTGATATTTTAAAGGGGGAGAGACCACCCATGAGATCGATCGATGACATACGGAAGGAGCTGGAGAAAAGAAGAGCGGAAGCCCTTCTGGGCGGGGGGCAGGAAAGAATCGACAAACAGCACAAAGACAAAAAACTGACTGCCCGTGAGCGGATCGATCTGCTTCTCGATCCAGGAACGTTCGTTGAACTGGACCGATTCGTCACCCATCGCTGCCATGATTTCGGGATGGAGAGCAAGAAGTTCTGGGGGGATGGGGTCGTCACGGGCTACGGAAAAGTGAACGGACGCCTGGTCTATTTCTTCTCTCAGGACTTCACCGTATTTGGAGGTGCTCTCGGGATGGCGTTTGCGGAGAAAATCTGCAAGGTGATGGATCTCGCCATGAAGACCGGAGCGCCTTTCATCGGGCTCAATGATTCTGGCGGTGCGCGCATTCAGGAAGGCGTTGAAAGCCTTGCCGGTTACGCATACATCTTCTTGAGAAATGTCCTCGCCTCTGGAGTCATCCCGCAAATCTCTGCCATTATGGGCCCCTGCGCAGGCGGAGCCGTCTATTCTCCTGCCATGACCGACTTCATCCTGATGGCGCAAAAAACGAGCTACCTCCATATCACCGGGCCGGACGTCATCCGGGCCGCCCTGGGAAAAACAGAAACCTCTGATGGAAAACCCATCACCTCTGAACTGTTAGGGGGCTCAAAGGTCCATATGGAAAAGAGCGGAGTGGCCCACTTTGCCGGAGAGAGTGATGAGGAAACCATTCACCTGATCAAAGAACTCCTCAGCTTTTTCCCCCAAAACAACCGGGAAAAACCTCCCCTCATCCCCTGCATCGACGATCCCAACAGGATGGATGAATCTTTGAAAACAGTCGTCCCGGAGGATTCTAAAAAAGCCTACGATATGAAGAAGATTATTTTGGGCACCGTGGACAACGGATATTTTCTTGAAGTACAGAAAGATTGGGCAAAAAATATCGTTGTTGGTTTTGCCAGGTATAATGGGATGCCCGTGGGTATCATTGCCAACCAACCCAACTGGCTGGCAGGATCGCTCGATCCTGATTCGTCGGTGAAGGCAGGACGGTTTGTCCGTTTCTGCGATTGTTTTAGCATTCCTCTGATCACCTTTGTTGATGTCCCCGGGTTTCTTCCGGGAATTGATATGGAAGCAAGGGGCATCATCCGACATGGGGCTAAACTCCTCTATGCTTTCTGCGAGGCTACCGTTCCCAAGATTACAATCATCACCCGCAAAGGTTATGGCGGAGCTTACGATGTGATGTCCTCAAAACACATCCGGGGAGATATCAATTACTGTTATCCCACGGCCGAGATTGCTGTTATGGGTGCGGAAGGAGCGGTCAACATCATCTTCCGAAACGAGATTAAAGAAGCGGAAGACCCAAAGGAAACCCGTGAACAATTGGTATCAGAGTACCAGATGAAATTTGCAAGCCCATACAAAGCCGCGGAATTGGGATATGTTGATGAAATTATTGAACCGGAGGAGACCCGTCCCAAGATTATCCAAGCCCTCGACATCTTAAAAACAAAGGGCGATACCAACCCCTGGCGAAAACACGGAAATATACCGCTGTAAATAGAGGATTCAAGGGGTCCAGGGTTCAAGGGGTCAAGTGAAATCCCTAAAAAAAGACACTCGAACCCATGAACCCTCGAATCCTCGAACCCTTTCATTAAATGGAGCAAAACAATGTCTAAAAACATTCGCGAAGAAATGGAGAGATGGGAAAAGTCAATCCTCAATAAAGCGCTCTCCAAATCTCCTGAGCGGGAACCTTCCTTCAAAACGACCTCCCATATTGAGTTGAAGCGACTCTTTACACCCCTCGATAATGCTGACCTCGATTATTGTAATGAGCTTGGATTCCCAGGCGAGCACCCTTTCACCCGTGGAGTACAACCCACGATGTATCGAGGACGTTTCTGGACCATGCGTCAGTATGCAGGGTTCGCCACTCCTGAGGAAACAAATAAACGATACAAATATCTCTTAGAGAACGGGCAAACAGGGTTAAGTGTTGCGTTCGATCTTCCCACTCAGATTGGTTACGATTCCGACCATCCACTGTCTGAGGGGGAGGTGGGCAAAGTAGGAGTTGCTATTGATTCCCTCAAAGATGTGGAAATTCTCTTTGACGGCATTCCTCTGGACAAGGTCTCCACCTCCATGACGATTAATTCCACCGCCGCTATCCTCCTGGCAATGTATATCGCCATGGCAGAAAAACAGGGAGTTAAAAGCGAGATCCTCCAGGGAACCATTCAGAATGACATTTTGAAAGAATATGCGGCAAGGGGAACCTACATTTTCCCACCTCTTGAATCAATGCGAATCGTCACCGATATCTTTGCCTTTTGTAAGGACCGCGTCCCCCGATGGAATACCATCAGCATCAGCGGGTATCATATGCGGGAGGCGGGTTGCACGGCTGTTCAGGAAGTCGCCTTTACCCTGGCCGATGGCATTGCTTATGTAGAAGCAGCCATCCGGGCAGGGCTGGATGTCGATTCCTTTGCATCGAGACTTGCTTTCTTCTTCTGCTGTCACAACACCTTCATCGAAGAGGTTGCCAAATTCAGGGCAGCAAGAAGACTGTGGGCGAAAATCATGAAGGAGCGTTTTAAGGCAAAGAGGGATGAGTCCTGTATGCTACGATTCCATACCCAGACGGCGGGCTGTTCGCTCACCGCCCAACAACCTGACAACAATGTGGTCAGAGTGGCCTTTCAGGCTTTGGCGGCTGTGCTGGGCGGGACACAATCGCTCCACACCAATTCCAGGGATGAAGCCTATGCCCTGCCTACTGAAGATTCGGTCAGACTTGCCTTGAGAACCCAGCAACTCATAGCCTACGAGAGTGGTGTGGCCGATATGATTGATCCCCTTGGCGGCTCCTATGCTGTCGAAGCTTTAACCGATGAAATTGAAAGAAAGTCAGTAGAATATATCGAGAAGATCGAAGCTATGGGCGGTGCTATCAAAGCCATTGAATCCGGTTATATCCAGGGAGAAATCGGGGAAAGCGCTTACCAGTATCAAAAAGAGATTGAGACCAAGAAGAGGATCATTGTCGGATTGAACCAGTTTCAGATTGAAGAAGAACCTCTCAGAAATATCCTCCGCATCAAACCAGAGGTGGAACAATACCAGAAGGAAAAACTGGCAAGGGTAAAAAAGGAAAGGGACAACGCAAAAGTGAAAGAAACCTTGGCTGTTCTCAAGAAGGCAGCCCAGGGGACGGAAAATGTTGTTCCACCTATTGTAGAAGCGGTTAAAGTCTATGCAACCCTGGGTGAAATCTCAGATACGCTCAGGGAAGTGTTCGGAGAATATAGAGAACGGTAAGAAATTGGGGACGGGTTCACATTTTTTTGACAGAAACACATTCGCCCCTATTGCATGTTGAAATTTGAATACAATCCTTAATATCCGGTTCATCTGAAATGTGAACCCGTCCCCAATTTCGTCGGAGGAGAGTATGGCTCGCAAAATTCGAGTACTTGTTGCAAAGCCAGGATTAGATGGCCATGACAGGGGGGCCAAAGTCATTGCCCGGGCATTGAGAGACGCAGGCATGGAAGTCATCTATACAGGAATACGGCAGACCCCTGAACAGATTGCAAATGCGGCCATCCAGGAAGGCGTGGATATCGTGGGTTTGTCAAGCCTCTCAGGTGCCCACAACAATCTCTTCCCAAAGGTGGTTCAGATTCTTAAAGAGAAAGGAGCCGAGGATATCATCGTCTTCGGAGGCGGAATCATTCCGGTTGATGATATCCCCGCATTGAAAAAAGCTGGGATCCGGGAAATCTTTCAACCCGGCGCTTCCACTGAAGATATCATCAAATACATCCATAAAAACATCCAATTGGAATAAACCCCCATCCACTTCCCTCTCCCCTGGGGGGAGAGGGGCAGGGTGAGGGGGAAAAGGAGTTACTCATGATAAAGAAGATCAACCACATCGCCATTGCTGTAAGCAACCTGGAAGAGGCTGCCAAGTTCTATCAGGAGGTGATGGGCCTCACGCTTTCAGGTGTGGAAGTGGTTGCCGCCCAAAAGACGAAAGTAGGGTTCTTTAAGATTGGAGAGTCGAACATAGAGCTCGTCCAGCCCGCAGAACCGGATTCCCCTCTGGTAAAATTCCTGGAGGCCAAAGGACAGGGAATTCATCACATTTGTTTTGAAGTGGAGGATGTGGAAGCGGAGGTGAAGGCTTATCTCGAGAAAGGAGCCTCGCTCATTGACCAGAAGCCGAGGCCAGGAGCCCACAATACTAAGGTTGCCTTTATTCATCCAAAATCTTCAAGTGGAGTCCTCATCGAACTCTGCGAACTCCCCAAGGACCATTAATCAGTCAGATCTCCTCTACTAGAAGGATCGCTTCACCTTTCCCCTAAGCAGGATGGCCTGCCATACAGTGGCTTCTCCTCTACCTATTGATGTTACCTAAATTGAGCGATTATTTTTGAAAACACCTTTAGCAACAGGCTTCATCTCAGGTTTAAAATCACCCAGCGGGTGATTTGTAGCGCAAGGCTTTAGCCTTGCTTGCCTGCCGCAGGCAGGGATCAGAAGCAACCCTAAAGGGTTGCGCTACAATGAAATTTAAAAAAATCGCTCAATTTGGGTGTTACTTATTGGCGGGATCAGGTTTAAAGTCAGGATCGATGGAAAAATATTCCTTAGGGATTTTGGGTTGCGACAATATGGAGAGATTGGGAACAGGATATCGGTAGACTCCCTTTTTTCTCATGAATTCCAATCCATTCATGATGTTTTCAAACTGCGAGTATGGAATAGCGAAAGACATCTCATGATCTTGGGCTCCAGCAAACACCCTCTCCCCCGAGCCAGGAATCATATAGGTGCATTCATTCGACTGGATGACTCCAGCTGACCAGGTGGCACACCCCCCACGTCCATGACTCAGTGATTTGATACCCGTTCCCTTTCTAAAATTAGCCGCATGGATCAAGACAAGGATCTGGCCGGGATGACCGTAAACGATCGCCAGGTCTGGATCATATTCACAGAGATTTAAAGGGGACATCCATATTTCTTGGATAGAACCTACGGGCCATCGAGAAAAGGAAGCTTCCATGCTCCTTGCACATTCATCCATGTCTTGATAAGTTCCGGCAATCGTGCCCTGTAGAAATAGATCCGGTTGAATATGCCCTAAAAAGACGTGAGCAAGAGGACAGGCATGATCTTCCTTTCTGAAGGAAATAGTCCAACCAAATGTTCTGGCGGCAGTCAATCCCTGGCATAGGGATAAACGGATGCCCATATTCTTGAGCGGGTATTTTGCCTTTTGCGGAACGGGGTTACCTTCTCTAACTAACTTGATTCCCAATGGAAGAGTTGGAAAGCGACCATACTTATTCAGTGCCTCAAAAAGCCGAACGGTCATCTCTGACATAGCCCATCCTTCCTTCTAATTTCTAAATGTATGTCTCCCATATTATCAAGGTATCACCTGTTCACCCTTCGAGAGCCTCAGGTCGCATCGACTCGCAACCGAGGCGAACGGTGATTTATTCAAATTATATAATTTTTTCCGACCATGTCCCGCAAAGCACGGGATCGAAGCATTAAATCGATTTGGGAAACAGCCCATCAATCTTTAACAAAGCGAAAGCAATCGTCTCTGAAACAGCACTGGAACTGATCACAATATTCGTTTGCCGTCCCAAAGCAATCAAAATTGCCTTCGGCCTTTTGCACCCTCCGGATCAATTCCTCCTTTTTTAATCCAAATGTGTTTTTGATCCCGAGAGCCTTTGCTTTTGCCCGGACCTCTTGGATTTTCATATTCCCCCCCTGTAATTAGATTGTTTTCCGATTCCGGAAGTTTGTCAAGAAGATTCTTTGAGATTTCTGAAAAATTTCAGAAATCTCTGATTCCAAAGATTAAGAACTGATTGCACAGATTAGAAGCGCATTTATAAATTTGGGGAAACTGTGTAATCCTGAGCCTGATTCTGTTATAATTTGCCGGAAATGGTCCTTGAAAGAAAAATCGCTTTCATCAATCTGAGCAACTCCTCGATCAAAATCAAATCGATTCACTTAGATCTCCGCAGAAAATTCCTGGGCGGAAGAGGAATCAATATGTATCTTCTGTCCAAGATCTATTCCCCGGATCTCGATCCTCTTTCTCCGGAAACCCCCCTCATCTTTGGAGCGGGTCTCCTCACCGGAACCCTCGGTTTCGGTTCCCGGATCAACATCACTGCCAAATCCCCGGAATCAGGCCATCTCGGAGATTCCAATATGGGGGGAGATTTTGGTGCTGAATTGGTTCAGACCGGGTTTAGTCATTTGGTGATCACAGGAAGAAGCCGGAAACCAGTCTATCTCATGATTAAAAACAGGGGAATTGAGATCCGGGATGCAAAGCCACTTTCAGGTCTCGATACCGTTGAAACACAGCAGAGAATCCGGCAGGAACTGGGAGATGAAAAGGTCCGGGTTGCTTGTATTGGTCTGGCAGGAGAGAATTTGGTCAGATTTGCTTCCATACGCACCGGTTTGAAAAACTCTGCCGGAAGGACTGGAATGGGAGCAGTCATGGGTTCTAAGAATCTGAAGGCTGTGGCAGTGAGAGGAACCCTGGAAATCAAAATTGCTGATCCGAAAAATTATCTTCGGTACTACCTCGGGCAATTGAAGAGACTGATGGATTCAAAGTGGGTTCAGGCTCTGGGAAGATATGGGACCCCTCTTCTCTTTCAATATGCCAATGCCATGGGTTTTTTAAGTATCCGTAATAATCAACTTACAACGATCGGTGACCAGGGATATGCTTTGGAAGCTGAGGCATTGGAACCCTATTCTTTTGGAATGCTCTCCTGTTTTGGTTGCCCTGCCCATTGCCGCCATCGCTACTGCCTCCCAGAAGGCCGGTATTACGGAACCAAAGGCGAAGGACCTGAGTATGCCTCCATTGGCTCTTTGGGAACAAAATTGGGAAACCTCGATTTAGAAAATATCATCTATGCGACTGAGCTCTGCAATCGTTATGGCCTGGATACCATCTCCACCGGCTCCTACATCGCCTGGGCCATGGAACTGTATCAGAGGGGAATCCTCGATAAGAAACTAACAGGAAGTTCTCTTGATTGGGGAGATGGGGAATCTATTCTTCAACTTCTTCATCACATAGCACAGAGAAAGGAATTTGGAAATACTCTGGCAGAAGGCCCCTTCGCAAAAAGGGTGTTTGGAGAGGGCTCGGAAGAGTATCTCCTCAATGTTAAGAATTTCCCCATTGAGATGACTGATGAACGATTGCCAAAAAGTTTTGCCCTGGGAATGGCCACTTCCACGCGTGGCGCCTGCCACATGAGAAGTCGCCCTTCGTTAGATGTTTTGGGACTTCCGGAGGATATATTAGAAAAGATCTATGGCGGTTCGGTCAGCAGTCAATTCTCATCTTATTCGGGCAAAGGGAGAATGGTCTGGTGGCATGAACTCCTCAATGCTGTATCAGACTCCCTTGGTTTCTGCCGCTTCCTAACCGTTTTTTCAAGTCCCCATGCCCCTCAGTATAAACAATTCTCGAAGCTGATCGCCCTTTCTACAGGGCTTACGATCACCCCGAAAGAATTAAAAACCATTGGCGAAAGAATTTATACCCTTGAAAGAATGATGCTGGTCAGGGATGGGATTTTCCGGAAAGATGACACCCTTCCCAGAAGGTACTTTGAGGAGCCTATCCCAGAGGGACCGGCAAAGGGAGAGGTAATCTCAAGGGAAGAATTTAATGGGATGCTCGATGAGTATTATCGGCTTCATGGCTGGGATAAGAATGGGATTCCCAGGAAGGAAACTCTCAGGAGGTTAGGATTGGAGGTATAAATCCAAATTTCAAATTCCAAATGTCAAATGAATTTTACATTAAAGGTTCGTCACCCACTAACGATGAAAATATGACTAAGCCCCCTCCCCCTTGATGGGGGAGGGTGAGGGTGGGGGTGAATCATTGAATCCATATTCCCCCTCACCTCAATCCTCTCCCGCCAGGGGAGAGGAAGTATTTTTACGTAATGTCAAAGTTCAAAAAAGAGATTATTGACATTTTACCTTTGGATTTGATTTGACTTTGATTCACCTTCGGTTCATCACTTCGTGCGAACTTTGGCATTTGAGCTTTTAATAAAAGAAAGGGCTCTCCCACATTGAATGAAAATTAAAATTGATCCAAACAAATGCAGCGGTTGTCATCTCTGTGAAATGATCTGCTCCCTTTTCCACTTGGGAACCATCCATACAGGGAAATCAGCGATTCGCATTCAAAAAGACGATCTCGATACGAGCCTCAATACCCCCCTTCTCTGCCGCCAGTGCAAGGAAATGAAATGTCTCGATGGAGAGGAAGGAAAACCTGCTCAGGAAAGAAATAAATTCATCTGGAGTTATCAAAGGGCAAAACAATGCCCTTTTGATGGTCTGACCGTTTTCGGCAAAAACGCTTATCATTGCGATCTCTGTCTGGGAAATCCTCAATGCATCAGGGTTTGTACGCCAGGAGCGCTCACTCTTTCAAAATGAATCCACTCATCATACCAAGATCGGAGCATCCGATATCAAGATCCATGATCGACGAAGAAGCCCTGAAGGTTCTTTACCGCCTTCACCACCACGGATACTTAGCCTGCCTCGTTGGGGGAAGCGTCCGCGATCTACTCCTCGGAAAGGCCCCAAAAGATTTCGATATCGCCACCAATGCTCATCCCCATCAAATTCACGACCTTTTTAAAAATAGCCGGATCATTGGGCGCCGTTTCCGGTTGGTGCATGTCTTTTTTAAAGGTGGAAAGGTGGTGGAGGTCTCCACGTTTAGGAGTCATTCAGAATTTGAAGAGACTCTGACCGAGGATGGGCAAATTCTTCAAACCGATAGCTTTGGGACTCCCGAGGAGGATGCCCTCCGCCGCGACATCACGATCAATGGTCTCCTCTATAACATCGCCGATTTCACCATCATGGACTATATAGCCGGGATGGCTGATCTAGACCACAAGATGATCCGGACCATTGGCGATCCGGATGAAAAATTGAAACAGGACCCGGTGCGGATGATCCGTGTCATCCGCCATGCCGCACGTACAGGGTTTCGTATTGAAGAAAAGACTTATCAGGCCATTCTTAATCATCGAGAGGAGATAAAAAAATGCTCTCCTTCAAGGGTTCGGGACGAATTCCTGAGGGAGTTGAAAGAAGGAGCTGCAACATCTTCTTTCCGCCTGATGATCGAAACCGGATTGCTCTTCTCACTCTTTCCAGATCTCCGAAGGACCTTAGGAGAAAATGCGATTTTCAGTCAAAAGAACCGCCAATTCCTCCTCTCCCTCTTCGCCCTCCTTGATCGTCTGGTGAAAGCAGGCCATTCCATTCCTGAATCGATTCTCCTTGCCTGCTTCGCTTCCGTCTTCCTCCGTGGACTTCCCTCCGAGCATCCCTTTCTTGAAAAGCGAGAACAAACCCATTATCGCACACAGACCATCCGGTGGGCTGTCAACCACCTTCTCAATCCCTTCTCCTTTCCAAAAGCCCCTAAGGAGGCAGCCATTCAGGTGCTCACAGCTCAATCGAACTTGAAGTATTGCATCCAGAAGGCAGTGGTTCCCAGACGATTTCGGTTGAAGAAATATTATAAGGAAGCAGTACTCTTTTTCGGAATCGAAGCAGAGGCGATTGGAAGGAAAATCCCACAAATGATCCGAAGGACAGTCCCTTCTGACTTTTTACCCTGGTGGCCAAAAGAATTTAGGGGTAGAAAGAGGTCTAATCCAAGGGAACCTTGAAGTCATAAGACTCACGTAGGGTGGTACTGATTTCTCCTACGGTAGCCTTTTGATCAACCGTTTCGAGGATCGTCTGGAAAAAATTGTTATTGGGATGAAGTTTCACCTGATGGTAAAGATTTTCTAGGGCTCGTTTAACCTGATCTCCGTTTCTCGACTCTCTGTATTTTTTTATATATCCAATCCTTTTCTCCTGCATGTCAGAGGCCTGACGAAAGAGATTGATCTTCACTTCCTCGTCCTCATCCCGTTCCATATTCACCCCGATCTGTATCTGTTCCCCTACCTCTAATTGGCGGGCATATTCATAACGCGCCTCATTGATCTGTTTTTCAATCCATTGAGATTTAAAACATTCGAGAAAGCCTCCTCTCTTCTCAATCTCTTCCATCAGAGCAAGGGCGCGTTCCTCAATTTCATCTGTCAGTTTTTCGATCGCATAGGACCCTCCCAGCGGGTCGGCGCTACGGCAAACTCCCGTCTCATAGCCGATGACCTGTTGGGTTCGAATCGAAAGGATGTGGGATTCCTCCGTGGGCAAGGCATACGCCTCATCATAAGAGGTGGTATGGATCGATTGACTCCCACCAAGGACAGCGGCAAGCGTCTGAATAGCGGCCCGCACGATATTATTCAATGGTTGCTGCGCAGTAAGGGGAAGCGACGAGGTCTGAATCGCTGTACGGAACCAGCAACTCCTTTCATTTTTAGCATGAAAGGTATTCTTCATCAGATGGGCCCACATCCGACGCATTGCCCTAAGTTTTGCAATCTCTTCCAAAAAGTCAATATGGGCGCTTGTAAAAAAGGCAATTCGGGGTGCAAACTGGTCAATCTCCATGCCTCGCGCCAGAAGATGGCGAATATATTCTGATACCAGAGAGAATGAGAAGGCGATCTCCTGAGCTGCATTGATCCCGGTCTCCCTCATATTGTAAGCATTGATGTTGAGGATATTCCATCGGGGGATATTCTTGATGCAATATTCCATCACATCGCAAGCGATCTTCAGGGTTGGGTCCATGGGGAAAAAATGCGTCCCGGATTGGTAGGTGGGACCTACGAGTTGGCTGATCGCACAGTTCATGATCGTTCCGATCAGGTTGGAAGCCTCTACATTTTGTTTCCGTGCAACAAGAAGATACATCGCCAGAATGATGGCTGAATAGGGAGGATTAACAATTAGAGTCGTGCTCACCTTGTTCAGGGGAATTTCATGAAAAAGGGTCTCCATATCCTCCAGAGTGGCCACTGACGTTCCAACCAATCCCACATTCCCCTCTGCCAGAGGGTGATCTGGATCGAGACCCAATTTAGTCACTACATCAAAATCAATATTGAGCCCTGTCATCCCCTTACTTAAAAGCAGACGAATCCTCTCGTTACTCTCTTCCGGCGTTCCAAACCCGCTCTGCTGTCTTCTGGTCCATAGCCGGGACCGATACATGCCCGGATGAATTCCCCGGGTAAATGGAAAAACTCCTGGAGAAGGCTCATCAACGGGACGATCTTCTCGCCGGTAGAATTCCTTCATCTCGATCCCGGATAGTGTTTTGAAATGAGGAAGGGTTTCACCTTTCAAATATCGATCATATTGAATCTTCTCTGAAACCTTCATTTTTTTCACCTTCGATATCGGTTTATTAAACGCCTACCTCGCCATAGCAAGCGCCAAGTAGATTTTGGTAATGGGAAAAAATCCGAAATCCGAATATCGAAATCCGAAACAAATTTTACATGACGGGTTCGTCACCCGCGAATGATGAAAATGCCCCCCCACCCACCCCTCCCCCTCGAGGGGGGAGGGTGAGGGAGGGGGTGACGAAGGTATTTTCCAGGTAATCCGAATGTTCAAAACGTTCAAATTTCTCAAACTTTAACTTGTTTGGAACATTTATAAATTTGAACATTTGACATTTTTTCCCCGATTCTTTCGGGGGATTTCGTGCTTCGAATTTCATGGTTTTCGATCAATGTCCTCCTTCAAACTCCCTCTGATCAAGAACCCGTTTTGCTTTCCCTTCGTATCGAGGCAATGATCCGGGTGAATGCAAAACGACTTCAATGCTCATTCCCAGGCGTCCATAAACCCCCTGCCCAATCTTTTCCTCAATCGCCTTCAGCTGACTCTTATCCTGCCAGATATCAGAATGGACTTCTGCATGAACAGTAAGTTTGTCCAGACTGTCTTTAGGCCGATCAATCACGATCTGCCAACCTTCTCCGACCCCTTTTGTTGAATGAAGAACATCCTCGATCTGAGATGGGAAAACAAGTGTACTTCTCACTTTTAATACGTCATCGGTTCGACCTGTAATCCGTTGAATCCTTGGATGGGCTATTCTACCACAGGAGCATCCATAGCCATTGACTGAAAAAGCAGATACGTCGCGCGTTCGCCAGCGAATCAACGGGGTTGCCTCCCGAGTGAGAGTGGTTACTACCAGTTCTCCTTCCTTACCCGGCTCAAGCCTCTTGCCAGTGGCTCGATCAATCACTTCTACAAAATAATGATCTGCCAGTATATGGAGTTCGCATGATTCTCTTGAGAAGGCACAGCTGTGGCCAACCGTAGGACCTCCAAGTTCGGTGATTCCGTATCCTTCCTGCCATTCGAATTCTTCCGGCATGAGAGCCTCCACCCTGCGCCGCAAGGCTGGCGCAGCAGGCTCCCCTCCGATATGACTCGTTCGAAGCTTCCACTCCTTCTTAGGATCAACGCCGTTTTTCTGGGCGACATCAACCAAGTAGCTGACGAAAGAAGGGGTTGTGGTAATCGCTTGAAATCCTATATCCTTTAAATACTGGATCGCAGCCAATGTCCTCCCAGGACCAGCAGGGAAAATGGTGGCCCCGATGGCCTCGGCCCCTGCATCCATGCCCGGCCCTCCCATAAAAAGACCGTAGCCAGCACATTGATAGATGAGGTCATTTCGTCGAAATCCCATGCCAATAAAGATCCTGCCCATCTGCTCCCGAAGGGTCTCTGTCCAGTCCTTCTTGGTGAACCCTACCAGCGTGGGAACGCCGGTCGTTCCTGATGAGGCGGCGAAACGATGGATCCGATCCAGAGGCGCTCCAAGAAGGCCATAAGGATATAAGGCTCTCAGATCTTTTTTCTCCGTAAACGGAACAATGGCCAGGTCTTCCGTGGTCTGGATATGTTTTGGCTTGATGCCGTTTTGATCGAAGAGTTTTTGGTAATATGGAATCTCGCGATAACATCGATCCACCAGGGCGCGAAGTCGTTCATTCTGGATTTCACGGAGCTTCTGAGGGGAGATTGTATCGAATTCGTTAAAGTAGTTGGACATACAAGCCCCCTTTCCTCAGAGACCGTGCCGTAATATTAAAAAACAGCCTTCTCGCAAAGGGGGAGAGGCAGTCGGGTGTAAAAGATTTAGGGCGGTAACCTTTAAACGTTCGGAACAATGCGTGCCAAGCATATTCGGTTTGATATAAGCAATGATTTCCCTTAAGATAAAAGACCCGCATTCTAAATCTTTGGAACCTGACTGCCTCTCCCCCTTTGTTTATGGCAACGACACAGTTTCTCAACATAGGTTATGCTACCATCAGCTCAATCACCTTACGAAGAATGACCTCTCGCATTGTGCCCGGAGTGAAAATGGCTGAAACGCCCATCTCCTTCAGAGCCATTACGTCGTCTGGAGGAATGACTCCTCCGATGATGAGCTTCTTATCCTCTAAACCATTTTTACGTAGCAGGTCTAAAAGCTTTCGACAATAGAAGAGGTGCTCCCCACCTAAAAAGCTGCATCCAATGAGGTCTGCATTCTCTTGGAGGACCGCTTTGACCATTCCCTCTGGAGTATTATAGAGGCCTAAGTAGATGACTTCATATCCAGCATCGGCAAACCATTTTGCCACGATCCGCATGCCATTGTCGTGGCCATCAAGACCAATCTTCCCGATCAGCATCCTCTTTTTCTTTTCCATATTGTCTCCCCAAATGAAAAATGAATCGGTTCTTATTTCAAGGTTCCGACTACGAAGCCCCTGCCTACCGGCAGGCAGGCATTTCGGTTATCGGTCACGGTTACATTTAAAAGAATTAAGCACGACAGCCGTAACCTTTTAATAACGATACGGGCCTCGTTACCGTTGCCGTTAAACGATGTCCTAATTTTATAGGCAATTATTCTTAAACATAGTGGACCTTAAAATCGTATGCCTCCCGCAAAGCATTGCTCATCTCTCCTGCTGTGACCTTTTGTTCAGCCACCTCAACAAGGATGGGGAGAATATTTTCCTGTTTTTTCTCCTTCACCTGTTTGGTCAGATTCTCTAAAGCCCTTCTGACCTTATCCCCATCTCTCGACTTCTTGTATTCTCGGATAGATCGAATCCGTTTCTCCTGCATGTCAGAGGCCTGACGGAAAATATTGATCTTGACCTCTTCTTCCTCATCCCGTTCCATATTGACACCGATCTGAATCTGCTCTCCTGCTTCGAGTTGACGGGCATACTCATATCGGGCTCCATTGATCTCATTCTCAATCCATTGAGATTTAAAACATTCGAGAAAACCTCCCTTCTTCTCGATGATCTCCATCAAGCTCATGACGCGTTCCTCCAGTTCATCCGTCAGTTTCTCAATCACATATGAACCTCCCAGAGGATCTGCCGTACGGCAGACACCTGTCTCATAGGCAATGATCTGCTGGGTTCGAATGGCAAGCACCTGTGCCTCCTCGGTGGGAAGCGCATATCCCTCATCATAGGAGGTGGTGTGGACAGACTGACTTCCCCCTAAAACCGTCGCCAGGGTCTGAATTGCAGCCCGCACAATATTATTCAAAGGCTGTTGTGCAGTAAGAGGAAGGGAGGAGGTCTGAACCGCAATCCGGCACATACAACTCTTCGGATTCTTGGCGCCAAAGGTATCCTTCATCAGACGTGCCCATATCCGGCGCATGGCTCTCAGTTTGGCAATCTCCTCTAAAAAGTCGATATGAACGCTTGAAAAAAACGCGATCCGGGGTGCAAAGCGGTCAATCTCTATTCCCCGGGCAACCATGGAACGGACGTACTCTAAGGCAAGTGAAAAAACAAAGGCGACTTCTTGTACAGCATTCACCCCCGTTTCCCGAATGTTTCGGGAATTAATATTGATGATGTTCCATCGGGGGATATGCTGGAGGCAATATTCCATCAAGTCGCATGCGATCTTGATCGCCGGATCCACCGGGAAGAAATGTGTCCCGGATTGGTAGGTTGGGCCCACGAGCTGAGTGATGGCACAGTTCATCATCGTTCCAATCAGGCTGGAAACATCCACCCCTTCTCTTTTTGCCGTGAGTAGATACATGGCCATGTGAATGGCTGAATAGGGAGGGTTGACAATCAGGGTGGTGCTAACTTTATCCAGAGGGATCCCTTTAAACAGGGTCTCCGTGTCCTCGAGGGTGGCCATCGAGGTTCCTACCAACCCCACATCCCCTTCTGCGAGAGGGTGGTCCGGATCAAGACCCAACTTGGTGGGAATATCATAGTCAATATTGAGTCCGGTCATACCTTTGCTCAGAAGGAAGTGTATGAGGCGATTGCTCTCTTCGGGAGTCCCGAACCCGCTCTGCTGCCTTCGGGTCCAGAGCCGGCCTCGGTACATATCTTTATAAACGCCACGGGTAAAGGGAAAAACCCCGGGGTCTGGCGGGTCCTGGGGAGAATCTCCACGATCATAGAACTCTTTCATCTCAATTCCTGAAAGAGTCCTGAAATGAGGGAGCCTTTCGCCTTTCAAGTAGCGGTCATAATGACTCTGATCGGAAACTTTCATTGCTGCCTCCTCTGCCTGTCTTCTTACCCTTTGAGGATTATTATTTCAAGGAGTGAAAAAAGGAC
>Ga0194126_10007003_pt1 | contig 15832 bp, 13 predicted proteins | sample TA2KigC150mmetaG_FD_148641 | JGI IMG/M metagenome (GOLD analysis project Ga0194126, IMG submission 148641) | Freshwater microbial communities from Lake Tanganyika, Tanzania - TA2015035 Kigoma Deep Cast 150m | ecosystem: Environmental > Aquatic > Freshwater > Lake | place: Tanzania: Lake... | reverse complement strand
ATATATCCCGAAATCAACGGTTGAAGTTTCAAAAAAAGATGCTGAAAAAGTTTTAAAACTCATTAATTTGATTGATGATCATGATGATGTCCAGAACGTATATTCAAATGTTGAAATTTCCGAGGATATCTTACAGGAAGTAGGTTAAGCTTTTAATGAAAGACGCCAGTATCAGGGTCGTCGGCATAGACCCGGGTCTTGCAATAACAGGAGTAGGGATAATCGATATTAATGGCAGCAACTGCCGGCCCGTGTACTGCGGCTGCATAGTAACAAAAAAGGAACTCCCTGCACATATAAGGCTCAAACAACTGTATGAGTCCTTTAATGGAATTATTGCAAAATATGGGCCCGGATGCATGGCAATTGAAGAGCTGTTTTTTAATACAAATGTAAAAACCGCGCTTCTTGTCGGACAGGCAAGGGGCGTTTTAATGCTTGCTGCAACAAATAATAGTCTTGAGGTATACCAGTACACGCCCCTGCAGGTAAAACAGGCAATAGTGGGATACGGAAGGGCAACAAAAGAGCAGATAAAGTATATGCTTAAAACAATACTGTGTTTAAAGACGGCTTCCTGCCTTCCGAAGATGATGCCTGGGACGCTCTTGGCATAGCGCTTTGCCACGGGGCAATGAATAAATTTCAAAAAAAAGTAAGTTCATTTGCAAAATAAATTAAGAACATTGATATAAAATTATATTATGATAGCAAGACTTAGCGGCATACTGGCAGAAAAGACTCCATCCAGGGTAATCATTGAAACAGGCGGGGTTGGGTTTGAGGTGCTGATATCCAGCAGGACATATGAAAAGCTTGAGGCGGAGGGAAGCAGCGTTTCCCTTAACATACACACTCATGTGAGGGAGGAAGAAATAAGGCTGATTGGATTTGGCTCGCTGGAGGAAAAGGACCTGTTCTTAAAGCTGCTTGGCGTTTCAGGAATATCTGTAAAAATTGCATTAAGCTCGCTTTCAATTTATTCCTGGCAGGAATTAAAAACAATAATTCTAAAGAAGGAAGCTGATTTGATAAGAAGGATTCCCGGAATAGGCAAAAAACTTGCCGAGAGAATGATTATTGAGCTTCAGGATAAATTTGAAGATGCCCAGGCCCAGTATATTTCACAAAAGCATGGTGAGAATAAAAATATATCGGACACAGTTGCGGCATTAAAAACACTGGGGTACAGCAGCAGTGAAATAAATGATGTAATTAAAAACATAGGCCTTGATGAGCTGGAGGGCAAGTCAACCGAAGAAGTATTAAAGCTTGCGCTAAAAAAAATGTAGCCGGATAAACAAGGGAACGATTCTGTTTTAAATATGAAATAAATGACGAAAAGCATTAAAACATGAAAAAGGAAAAACCAGGAGAGAAAATACCGGCCGATACTAATGGGCGGGACGGGGATTTTATAAGCCCTGAATTCAAGAATGAGGACACTGACCTTGAGAAAAACCTGCGCCCCAGGCATTTTCCTGAATTTATCGGGCAGGCAAATATTGTAGAGAATTTAAAAATATTTATAAATGCTGCAAAATCAAGAAAAGAACCGCTTGACCATGTCATACTTTCTGGTCCCCCGGGGCTTGGCAAAACATGCCTTGCGGAAATAATAGCAAATGAGCTTGGCGTTAATTTCAAGATTACTAGCGGGCCGGCTATTGAAAGGGCAGGAGATCTTGCTGCCATACTTACAAACCTTGAACAGTTCGACGTTTTGTTTATTGACGAGATGCACCGCTTAAACAGGGTCATAGAAGAGATACTTTATCCTGCAATGGAGGATTATAAGCTTGACATAATAATAGGAAAGGGGCCGTCTGCGCGCTCAATCAGGATAGACATAGCCCCTTTTACAATAATAGGCGCAACCACAAGAATAGGGCTTATTGCAGCGCCGCTGCGAGACAGGTTCGGAGTGAATTTAAGGCTTGACTACTATGATTTTGAAAGCCTTAAAAGAATTATTAAAAGATCAGCAGCCATCCTGGGAATGGATCTTTCCGGGGAAGCGGCAGATATAATTTCCAGGCGCTCAAGGGGCACCCCAAGGATTGCCAACAGGCTGCTTAAAAGGGTAAGGGATTATGCCTTTGTATACGGGGATGGAAAAATATCTGCAAAAATAGCAGAAGAATCACTTATCAAGCTTGACATAGACACGCTGGGGCTTGATTTAATTGACAAGAAAATACTTCACACTATTGTAAGAAAATTTGATGGCGGCCCCGTTGGTGTAGGCACTATTGCAGTTTCCATAGGGGAAGAAGTTGACACTGTTGAGGATGTTTACGAACCGTATCTTTTGCAGCTCGGATTTATAAAAAGAACTGCAAAGGGAAGGGTTGCTACAGAGAAAGCCTATATGCACCTTGGTGTTGAATATGATAAAGTGCAGCAGAAAAATAATAAAGATAACCCTAAACTATTTTAATCACTTGGAAAGCCAATTTGAGATTGACAGCTACAATTACAGTCTTCCTGAGAAATTAATTGCCCAGAAACCGCTGGAAAAACGGGACCATTCAAAAATGCTTGTACTTCAAAAAAGCTCGGGCAATATAGTTCATGATTTTTTTTATAATATAGAAAAATACCTCCTGCGCTCTGATATGCTTGTTGTAAACGAGAGCAAAGTAATAAAATGCAGGCTGGAGGGCATAAAGGAGCCAACCGGGGCAAAGATTGAATGCTTTGTTTTAAAAAAGATGCCCGGTTATGATAAAAATGCCTGTTGTGTGCTTTTAAAACCGGCAAAAAGGCTAAAAAACGGCGATAAAGTATTTTTCGGTAAGTATTTTCTTGAAGTTGCAGACAAGCAGGACTTTGGCAAAGCCATTGCAATATTTTGCTGTGATCCGGATATTGTAATGCAGAAGCACGGGAAGATACCCCTGCCCCCATATATAAAAAATACAAATATAATGGATGAGCGCTACCAGACCGTGTATGCAGAAAGGCAGGGCTCGGCAGCTGCCCCCACAGCAGGCTTGCATTTCACTCAAAATATTATTAACCGCCTTAGCTTACAAGGCATAAAATTTGCAAAGCTAAGCCTTGATATAGGGCTTGATACCTTCAGGCCAATTGCAAGTAAAGATATAAGAAATCATGATATACATAAAGAAAATTACTTTGTCTTAAAAAGCGAAGCCTTAAAAATTGAAAAAGCAAGAAAAATGGGCGAAAGGATTATCGCTGTGGGCACTACTGCTGCAAGGGTTCTTGAAACTGTAACAGATGGGGATGGCCGAATATCTTATGGAGAGGGAAGCACAGGCCTTTACATTTATCCGGGATATGCATTTAAGGCAGTTGACGGCCTTTTAACAAATTTCCACCTGCCTGGATCCAGTTTGCTGGTGATGGTAAGCGCATTTGCAGGCAGGAAAAATATATTAAATGCATACAAAGAAGCAATAAAAAAAAATTACAGGTTCTTCAGTTTCGGTGACTGCATGCTTATAATATAAAGCTGTTTGTTGCCAGCAGTAATATCTGTAAAGATTATAGAATTAACAATATTGGAAGAATTTTTTAGAATAAAAGCAAAAGACAAGTATTCAAGTGCCAGGAGCGCTGAAATAAGCACTTTGCATGGCATGATAAAAACGCCTGTTTTTATGCCTGTTGGTACAAAGGCCACAGTTAAAGCAATTGAGCACAGCATTCTATACGGTATGGGATGTGCAGTAATACTTGGCAATCTCTATCATCTTTACCTTCAACCGGGAATAGAAATACTTGAAGAAGCCGGGGGGCTCCATAAATTCATGAACTGGGAAAAAAGCATTCTCACCGATAGCGGGGGCTTCCAGGTTTTCAGTTTAAACGGACTGAGGAAGATTTATGATAATGGCGTGCAGTTCAAATCAGTTATTGACGGCTCCACTCATTTTTTTACTCCTGAAGATGTCATAGAGTTCCAGTCAAGGATAGGCTCAGATATACTTATGGTGCTCGATGAGTGCATACCTTACACAGATGATGCCACATATACAAAGAATGCGGCACTGCGCACCCTTGACTGGGCGAAACTATCGCTTAAAAAAAGGGATAAATTAAATATGGAAAGGCTGCCGGGCAATAAGATTAAGGTTTTTGGCATTGTGCAGGGAGGCTTTATTAAAGAAATAAGGAAATTCTGTGCAGAGTCAGTATCTGCAATGGACTTTGACGGCATAGCTGCAGGCGGTTTAAGCGTTGGTGAAAACAGGGCCACTACAATGGAGATGCTCGGATACACTTCAGAATACATTGACAGCAAAAAACCTTTTTATTTTATGGGCCTTGGCGATCCAGTTGGAGTAATAGATGCCATTTACTGCGGAGTGGATATGTTTGACTGCGTGATGCCAACCCGCATATCAAGGATGGGAAGCGCCTTTACTTTTGAAGGCAAGATTAATATAAAGAATAATAAATATTCCAGGGATTTCGGGCCCCTGGATGATGCTTGCAGCTGCCAAACTTGCACCCGGTATACAAAAGCCTACATCAAACACCTGTATAAAAGCAGGGAAATACTTGCTGCCATGCTTCTGAGTGTCCACAACTTGCATTTTATGCTTGAACTTGTTAAAAAATGCAGGGAAGCTATTGAAAAAGGCAGTTTTTGCAGCTTCAGGAAAGAATTTAAGTCTGTATACCAAGAAAATCATTGCAAAAATTTATAAAATGTTAATAATAGTAATATTTGATTAAATGCTTATATTAAAATCATTTAATTTAAGGTATTAAAAGCTGCACAATTAAATGGTATAGTGTTTAATAAATGTTAAAGTAAAATATTTTGGGAGTGAATAGAATGTCAAAAAAAATAATATCGGTTATTCTTGTTTGCATTTTTGCAATAGGAATAGTATTTGCGCTTTCCGGCTGTACCGCACTTTTTCCGAGTGCTGAAACAGCATCAGGAGGAGATTCTGCTGTCACCACAGAGGCGCCGACCGGCTTTAGGGCCGTGCTTGCTAATTACGGCACCTGGATCTGGCTTGCGGTCCTTGCTGTTGCATTTTATTTCCTTTTAATCAGACCGCAGAGGACAAGGTCCAAAAAAGCACAGGATTTAATGACCAATTTAAGAAGAGGCGATGAAATTGTTACAATAGGCGGTTTTTACGGCAGGATAAAAGATGTGCGTGAAGATAGTATAATTATAACAATTGCCGGCGGCGTGGATGTAAAAATTGCAAAAAGCGCAATTTCCAAAGTAATAAACTCACAGGGCAGTGTTGATACCCAGAATAAAATGTAGCAGGCATAAAAAGGGGCTGTCTTTTAATTAAGCAATAGAGCTGTCCCGTATAGCATAAATATTTGATTTAATGATATGCTTCAGGGGATATTTTCCTGCGGCTCAAAAATGTTATTTATTGCGCATATGAGAAGTAAGACAATTAACATAATTATATTAGCAGTATTCCTGGCAATAATAGGCGTTTGCTTTTATTATATATATCCTTTCCAGTCTTCAATAAAACTCGGGCTTGACCTTGAAGGCGGTACACAGATAATACTCAAGCCTGTTGAAAGCGGCACAGATGAAGTTACAAATGAATCCCTTGATAAAGCGCAGCTTATTATATTAAACAGGATTGACCAGCTTGGAATTTCAGAGCCTCTTGTTACAAGGGATTATAACAGGAATATTATTGTACAGCTTCCCGGTGTTGATGACCCGGAGCGTGCAATAGAGCTTATAGGTAAGACTGCACAGCTTGAATTCAGGATACTTGAGTCCTTTGATGAAAATAATAATCCGGTATTTGGCCCTGTACTTATGACGGGAGATAAGCTTGCAAAAGCCCAGGCAGGGTATAACCCCAACGGCCAGATTGTTGTAACTATGTCATTTACTTCTGAGGGGCAGGAATTATTTGGTAAAATTACTGCAGAAAATGTCGGAAACCGTCTTGCAATAGTTCTTGACGAAGAAATGAAGTCTGCGCCTAATATAAGGCAGGCAATATCAGGCGATGCAGTAATTGAGGGAATACCGACTCTTGAAGAAGCAAAAGATATTGCGCTTGTGCTTCAGACAGGAGCATTACCTGTAAATCTTGAAATACAGGAAAGCCAGACAATAGGGCCGACCCTTGGAAAGGATTCAATACAGCAGAGCCTGCTTGCAGGCATAATCGGATTTGCATTGATTGCGCTTTTGATGCTTGGGCTTTTCAGGGGGCTTGGAGCAATTTCTGTTCTTGCGCTTTCAATTTATATTTTTATATTCTGGGGCATTCTTGCTGCATTAAAAACCCCACTAACTCTTCCGGGAATTGCCGGGGTGGTGCTTACGATAGGTATTGCCGTTGATGCAAATGTCCTTATATTTGCAAGGATTAAAGAAGAAATAATCAAGGGCAAAAGCAAGTATATTGCATTTACGGAAGGCTTCAGGAATGCATTAAAAGCTATTATAGATGCCAATATAACAACGCTTATTACTGCTGCCGCCCTTTACCGTTTCGGCACGGGCCCAATCAGGGGATTTGCCGTAACCCTTGCAATAGGAATTGTTATAAGCATGTTTACAGCGATAATACTTGTGAGGGCAATACTATTCTTAATAGTGAATTCTCGGGCTATAACTCCCGGTTTTATAGGAATAAGGAAATCACAGATGCTTCAACTGCAGGATAAAGTTATCAAGGAGAAATAGTTGGTATCCCGTAAAAAATCAAAAAAGAATAAGGAAAAAAAATATTCCGTTGCAAAGGACGATAATAATTTACAGCAGTCTTTAAGCAACACAGGCGATAATGCAGATAATGCCCCCGCCCATAAAGCTGCTCCGGAGATGCGTGAGAATCTATCCTCTGTTAAAAGCATGTATGCAAACGACAGGTCCATAAAATATGATTTTGTCGGCAAAAACAAGTACTGGGTATTATTTACTTTAATTATAATAATTGCCGGCATAGTTTTATTTTTTGTAAAAGGTTTCAATTTTGGAATTGATTTTCTTGGTGGAAACCTTATGGAAATAGAATTTAAACAAAGCATTACCATTACCGAACTCAGGGCGGAAATGGAAAATATAGGCTATGGCAAGGCAATACTGCAGAATACTGAAAAAGACAGATACATAATAAGGACAACGCCTTTAACTGAGGAGCAGAAAGACCTTATACTTGATACTCTTGATAAAAATATTGGAATAGAGCGGCCTCTTATACAGGACAGGAATGTTGCGCCCGGTTTTTCACAGACAATTACAAGAAATGCCCTGATTGCTGTTGCAATAAGTTTTGTCGGTATTTTAATTTATGTCTGGATAAGGTTTACGGTTCGTTTTGCACTTGTTGCAATTGTTGAGCTTCTCCACGACATACTTCTAATACTGAGTTTTTATGCAATTGCCCAGAGGGAGTTTAATACAACATCCATTGCAGTAATGCTAACGATACTGGGATATTCTTTAAGTGATGCAATAGTAATATTTGACAGGATGCGCGAAGAGCTGAGAATCAACAGGCAGGATGGTTTTCCTGTTATAATGAACTACTCCATTAATAAAATTCTTGTAAGGTCCATTACTACTACCGCTACAACGCTTTTTCCTGTAATTATACTTATAATATTAGGAAATGAAACTTTAAAAGACTTTGCATTTGGGCTGCTTGTGGGAGTTACAGCCGGTACATATTCTTCAATATTTGTGGGTCCGCCCATACTTATTGCATGGAACAGGCGATTTCCAAAATACAAAGCATAATAAAAAAATATTTAAATATTGGGTTTATTATGCCGGCTTGTTCTGTTATTTTAAGTAAAACACATGTTTTTCCACGGCATATATATTTTAAACCATGTCTAAAAGCATATGGATAAAAAGAGAAGAAAAACCGCCAGGTGTTGCTGATACATCTACCATTGAGGAACTTGCAAAAGATTTTAAATGCTCTGAAACACTAATAAAACTGCTGGCGGCAAGGGGATACTGTGATAAGGATTCCATATCAGGATTTCTGGATCCAAAGCTTTCCCTTCTTCATGAGGATAATGCTATAAACATTCTTCCAAACATAAAAGATGCGGTTGCCAGGCTAAATGACGCTCTTGCCAAAAAGCATAAAATAATTATTTATGGAGATTATGATGCTGACGGAATAATCAGCACTGCAATACTTTATAATTTCCTGAAAATTGCCGGTTTTGAAATCCAGCACTATATTCCTGACAGGTTTGAAGATGGATATGATATAAATATATCTTTTATTAAAGACGTTGCCTTAAAGGGGCAGCACAGCCTGGTTATATGTGTTGACTGCGGGACAAATGCATTTGAAGTTCGTGAATTTATCCAGGGCAGCAATTGCGGAATTGATGTTATAGTGTGTGATCATCATGAGGCTGCAAAACAGCAGGCAAGTACCGGTAAAAAAAATACAGGCAAATATATAATTGTTAACCCAAAGCTTAAAAGCAGCAATTATCCCTTTAAGCAATTAAGCGGAGCTGGAGTTGTATTTAAATTTATAATAGCTGCACTAAGATCTTTTGAAAGCAATATAAAACAAAGATTTGGCCCGGATTACCTTAAGGAGTTGCTTGATCTTGTTGCAATAGCCACAATTGCTGATGTCATGCCTTTAACAGGCGAAAACAGGGTAATAGTTAAAGCAGGGCTGCAAATTCTTAAAAATACCAGGCATACGGGCCTGCAGAAAATAATATCTTCAGCTTTTGAGCAAAAGAAAGAAAAATTTAATGTATATGATATAGGCTTTGTTATCGCTCCAAGGTTAAATGCATCTGGAAGACTGGGCAATGCCCAAAAATGTATAAGTCTTTTAACCTGCGGCGATAGTGAAATAAAAGCAGCAGGACAAGAAAATCCTGATGAAATTGTAAGCGATATTGAGGATTTTAATAAAAAAAGGCGAGCCTTACAGCAGGAAATATTTTCGCAGATATGCGGCAGCTATGATTTTGATGATATAGCCGGCAATAAAAAAATCTTTATAGAATATTCGGATGCCTGGCATGAGGGAGTGCTGGGAATTGTTGCTTCCCAGATAGTAAAACAGTTTAATATTCCTGCTATACTTTTTAAAGATAATGATGGCATCCTTAAGGGTTCAGGGAGAAGCATAGAAGGTTTTGATCTTCACAAAAGCCTGCAAAGCTGCAGCCATCATTTTATTAAGTACGGGGGACACAGTCTTGCATGCGGTATAACCATGCAAAAGGATTGCTTTGAGAGCTTTAAGGCTGAAATAACGGACAGCAATGAACAGCTTAAGGCTCTGGATACTGCAAGGAAAATATATTATGATCTTGAGATTGGTTTTAAGGATATAGGTTTAAATCTGCTGGATGATTTAAAAAAAATGGAGCCTTTTGGCACCGGCAATGAAAAACCCCTGTTTTTTACAAAAAACTGCAATGTTATAGAACAAAAATTAAGCAACTCATCTGTCCATTTATTTTTAAAACTGCAAAATGCCGGCAATTTAGCAAATGCAGTTTTTTTTAATTATACTAAAATCCAGGCTTTACAAGAGTGCAAAGACTTAACTGGTAAAAATATTGATATTTTATTTTATCTTGCCATATCGCCGGCAGGCTCCCTCCAGGTTATAATACAGGATATAAGAGCAAGCTTATAATATGTTTATGTGAAAATCCTTCTTAATAATATATAATTTAAGGCATGAATCCGGTTAACAATAAAATAAAAGATGAATTAAATACTGAAATTGCCCCTGTTGAAGAAGATGGCAGTATTTATGCTGCGCCTGTTAATGCAAATAATGACCCGGATCTTTATTATGCAAGGCTTATTGATAAGATAAAAAAATACAACAAAAAGTTTGACTTAAAACTTCTTGATAAAGCCTATGCGGTTGCCAGAGAGCACCATGAGAGCCAGCTTCGCAAATCAGGGGAGCCATTTATCATACATCCGCTTGAAGTTGCGGGTATCCTTGCAGACATTGAGCTTGACCAGACTTCAATAGTCGGGGCAATACTTCATGACCTTATCGAGGACACGGATTACACCTATGAAAAAGTGGTAAAGGAATTCGGGGTAACTATAGCTAATATAATAAATGGGGTAACAAAGCTTGATAAAATAGTTTTTTCCAGCCGGGAAGAAAAGCAGGTGGAAAATCTTCGTAAAATGATTATAGCCATGTCAGAAGACATAAGGATAATAGTGATAAAGCTTGCAGACAGGCTTCACAATATGAGGACATTATCTTATCTTGGCAAGGAAAAAAAGAAGGCCAAGGCAATAGAGACCCTTGAAGTTTATGCGCCGATTGCCCACAGGCTGGGAATTCACCAGATAAAAAAAGAGCTTGAAGATTTAAGCTTTGAAACCCTTTACAACAAGCAGTATGTAAAAATCAAGGAAATGGTGCAGGAAAGGATAAACCAGAGGCAGATACAAATAGATGATGCAATAAAAATAGTTGCAGAAAAGCTTAAGGAAGTAAATATTCCTGCAGAAATAAGCGGAAGAAGCAAAGGCTTTTACAGTATATATAATAAGATTACCCAGCAAAACAGGAGCCTTGACGACATATACGACTTAATTGCCATAAGGGTAATTGTCGAGGATATTAAAAGCTGTTATGCTGTTCTTGGCATCATACATTCGATTTGGAAGCCGGTACCCGGCCGGTTCAAGGACTACATCGCCAACCCCAAGTTTAATATGTACCAGTCACTGCACACAACAATAATAAGCCAGAAGGGCGATCCCCTTGAAATCCAGATAAGGACTTTCGAGATGCACAAATTTGCAGAGTATGGAATTGCCGCCCATTATAAATATAAGGAGGGTATATTTGCCCAGTCAGATTTTGACAAAAGGATAGCATGGATACGCCAATTGCTTGACTGGCAGAAGGAGCTCAAAGATCCCCAGGACTACCTTGAATCGTTAAAACTGGATCTGTTCCAGGAGGAAATATTTGTTTTTACCCCGAAAGGCAAAGTTATAAACCTTCCAAGAGGGGCAACTCCCATTGATTTTGCTTACCAGATACACACGGATGTGGGCCATAACTGCATAGGCGCAAAAAGGGATGGCGTAATGGTTCCGATTGAAAGCCAGCTTGAAAACGGCAATATAGTTGAAATAATTGTTTCAAAAACTCCCAAAGGCCCAAGCAGGGACTGGCTCTCAATAGTCAAGACATCCTCTGCAAGAAATAAAATCAAACAGTGGTACAGCAAGGAAGAAAGGCAGGAATCATATAATGCCGGAAGGGAAGTAATGCTTAAAACCCTGAGGAAAAACAGTCTGTCATTCAAGGATGTGCCTAACAGGGTGTTTGATGAAGTTGCAAAAGAGATGAACTTTGAAAATAACGACACTCTGCTAAGAAGCATCGGCTCGCGAAAAGTGTCGGTACACCAGGTCTTTACAAGAATTATAAAAAAACTCAACCAGGAGGAAGAGCCTGAAAAGGAAATTACTGTTGAGGATATTACAAAGGCGCCAGCCGTATATAAGCGTTCCGGAAGCGGGATAATTGTAAAAGGCATGGACAATGTTTTAATTACAATAGCCAAATGCTGCAACCCTGTTCCCGGTGATAAAATTACCGGTTATATTACAAGAGGCAAGGGCATTTCCGTTCACAGGACAGACTGCAACAATATTGTCATGCTTCAAAAAAATGACAGTGAGCGCTTTATTGAGGTTAGCTGGGACACCTACGCACCACAGAGGTTCAATGCTGAAATACAGGTCGAGGCTATTGACCGCACCAAGCTTTTGCGTGATGTGACAAACGTTATCAGCGAATATGATTTAAACATTATTAATGCAAGCACTTCGCGCGCAAGTAAAAACAGCATAGCAAAATTTCGGTTTGTTGTTGAAATAAGCAATAAATATATATTAAAAGACATTATCAATAATATAAAACAGGTGGAATCCGTATTTGATGCTTACAGGGTTCTGCCGAGAAAGCAGCAATGAAAATAAAAAAACTTATACTCGGTTATTACAATGTCAATTGCTACATAGTCTCATCAGAAGATTCATGCTTTATAATTGATCCGGGCGCAGATTTTAAAAGCATTGACAACTATCTTGAACAGGAAAATTTAAGGCCGGAATTCATATTAAATACGCACGGCCATTATGACCACATAGGAGCGGTCCCGGATATACTTCAGAAGTATAATATACCTTTTTATATTGACAGCGGTGATGAATTTATTATTACTGATCCTGAGAAAAATTTTTCTTCAGTTTTTGCTAAAAATCCATTATCATTAAAAACTTATAAGCTGATTGAACCTGACGATATTTTGTTTTTAAGTGAAGAAAAAGGCATAAAGATATATAACACTCCAGGCCATACTCCAGGAAGCATAATAGTAGAAATGGGGGCATATCTTTTTACTGGAGACCTTCTTTTCAGGGGAGGAGTGGGCAGGACGGATCTGGCTGGTGGAGATATTAATGTACTGAAAAAATCACTTGTAAGCCTGAAAAATCTTGACAGCAAACTTAATGTGCTTGCCGGGCACGGGGCAAACAGCTCACTCGAATACGAGATTTCAAATAACTATTATTTAAGCAGCGATTTTCTTGAAAGTGAGGTTAATTGGTTATAAATTGCCCCAGGGGCACTGCAGATATATTCGGAGACGATATTTCATACAGGGACTTTATTATTGAGTCTGCAAAAAAACTGTTTAAGCTGTTTAATTACAGCGAAATAATAACCCCTGCATTTGAGCATACCGAAGTTTTTAACAGGGGCATAGGCCAGAGTACGGATATTGTTAAAAAAGAAATGTACACTTTTCCCGACAAAAAAGGGAGGTCGCTGACTCTTCGCCCTGAAGGGACCGCCCCTGTTGTAAGGGCAATTATTGAGCATAAGCTTTACTCAAAAGTCCCAATTAAGCTTTTTTATGTAGAAAATATGTTCCGCTATGAAAGGCCACAGAAAGGCAGGATGAGGGAATTCTGGCAGCTTGGAGTTGAGGCAGCAGGTGTAAACAGCCCCCTGATTGATGCAGAAGTAATTTGGCTTCTTGCGCTAATATTTGAAGAGCTTGGCTTTAAAAACCTTAAACTTCTTGTTAACAGTGTTGGTTGTGATGACTGCAGGCCACCATACATTAATGTATTTAAAAAATACATTGAACCACAAGTAGAATCTTTATGCCCTGACTGCAGGGAAAGATATAATACAAATCCATTAAGGATATTTGACTGCAAGGTGCGCTCATGCGGCACAATAATAGAGGATTCGCCTAAAATATATTCTCATTTATGCAGCGGATGCACGCAGCATTTTAAAGCTGTGACAAGCCTTTTAAAATCTTTAAATATTTCTTTTGCAGTAAAAGAGGATCTTGTAAGAGGCTTTGATTATTATACAAGGACAATATTTGAAATAATATCAGAAGATCTTGAAAGCGTGCAGAATGCTCTTGGCGGCGGGGGAAGGTATGACAGGCTAATTGAGCAATTTGGGGGCCCACCCGTGCCTTCAATAGGGTTTGCAGTCGGCATAGACAGGACAATTGTGCTTATGAAGCAGTTAAATATTTCCTGCATGCAAAATGAGCAGGAAAATAATGTATTTGTAATACTTCTTGAGCAGGAGTTTGAAGGATATGGGCTTGAGTTTTTAAGTTACCTTAGAAAGCATGGCATAAGGTGCGACATATCTTTCGAAATAAAAAAAATTGCTGCCCAGATAAAATGGGCAGAAAAAAACGGCTTTACCCACACAGCAATTATAGGCGGGGATGAGGCAAGCTCAGGGATTATTACTGTAAAAAGACTTAAAGATTTTAAACAAAGCCAGCTTAACTGGAAAAAAGATCCCCAGGAGATAAATGATATTTTATAGTGAAAAAAAGATTTTTACCCGGTTTGTACTTTGAGTTTTTGCGAAAGGAATGGTTATCAATATGACAAATAAATACAGCAGTATAAAAAAGAATGATTTTAAAAGCTTTGCGACTACTCTGAGGACAAATATGTGCGGAGAGCTAAACAGGGACCTTATCGGCAGTAAAGTTAAGCTTTGCGGCTGGGTCAATAAAAGAAGGGATCACGGCAAACTTATTTTTTTAGATCTGCGGGATTTTACGGGACTGGTGCAGGTAGTGTTTGACGCTCATGATAATGAGCCTGCCTATAATATTGCAAAGGAAATAAGGACAGAATATGTGGTTTTAATTGAAGGAACATTGAAGGCAAGGTCTGCTGAAACTGTAAATAAGGAACTTGCAACAGGTGATGTTGAGGTGGCAGCAGACAGCATAAGCATATTAAGCAGTTCAAAAACTCCTCCCTATGCCCTTGATGAGAGAGACAGGGTTGATGAGATGACCAGGTTAAAATACAGGTATGTTGACCTTCGTACAGAGGATATGCAGGAGAGTTTAAGGCTGCGCCACAAAGTGACATCCACCACCAGGCAATATTTAAACAGTAATGGTTTTATCGAGGTTGAAACGCCTATTCTTGCAAAAAGCACTCCTGAAGGGGCGAGGGATTTCCTTGTTCCATCCAGGCTTAATCCCGGTACTTTTTATGCGCTTCCTCAATCCCCCCAGCTTTACAAGCAAATACTGATGTTTTCAGGTTTTGACAGGATTTACCAGATAGCAAGGTGTTTCAGGGATGAGGACTTAAGGGCAGACAGGCAACCGGAGTTTACCCAGATTGATTTAGAGATGTCATTTGTTGGAGTTGATGATGTCTTAAAATTAATTGAGGGCCTTATTGCAAAAATATTTGCTGAAACGCTCGGCTCAGATCTGGCTCTTCCTTTTAAAAGGCTTTCATGGAAGCATAGCATGGAGGCTTACGGCACAGATAAACCCGATTTAAGGTTCGGTATGGAAATAACTGATCTTACGGATATATTCAAGAACAGCCAGTTTAATATCTTTATAAATGTGCTTTCAAGAAAAGGCGTTATAAAGGGGCTAAAGGTTGATGATGGCAGCCAGTTTACAAGAAAGGAACTTGATGAATTTGTGGACACTGCCAGGAAATACGGCGCAGGCGGCCTTATATGGATAAAGGTGGAAAGCGGCAATGTGTTAAATTCCCCGGTATCAAAGTTTTTAACTGATGATGAGAAGCAGCAGCTTATTGACAGGCTTGAACTTAAAGAGAATAATCTTGTTTTAATTGTGGCCGACCAGTTCCTCAAGACTTGCAGCGCCCTTGGCGCATTGCGCAATTACCTTGGCCACAGGTTAAATCTTATAGACCTTGATGCATTTGATTTTGCCTGGATTGTTGATTTTCCCATGTTTGAGTTTGATGACAGGGAGAAGAGGCTATCTCCCATGCATCATCCATTTACAAGCCCCAGCCCGGACAGCCTTGATATGCTTGACATTGAGCCTCTTAATGTAAAAAGCCTTGCATATGATATAGTGCTCAACGGAAATGAGATAGGTGGAGGCTCAATAAGGATAAATGATATTGAGCTGCAGAGGAAGATATTCAGGATACTTGGCTTTGATGATAAAAGGATTGAGGATAATTTCGGGTTCTTTTTAAGGGCCCTGCAGTATGGCGCGCCACCCCATGGAGGTATTGCGCTTGGCATGGACAGGCTTGTTATGATACTTGGAATGCTTGAAAGCATAAGGGAGGTTATAGCGTTTCCAAAGACGCAGTCTGCATATTGCATAATGACAGAATCACCTTCGGTTGTTACTGAACAGCAGTTAAGTGAAGTGAGTATAAAGCTTTCCCCGGCAAAGAAGCAGGGGGAAGAGTAAGCTGGAAAATAATCCTTAGGGGCAATTTAAACCTTAAAAGTTAGTAATCTAGTCTATAACTCGGCTTATAGGCTAACTCCACTAA
>Ga0194126_10007001_pt1 | contig 15833 bp, 15 predicted proteins | sample TA2KigC150mmetaG_FD_148641 | JGI IMG/M metagenome (GOLD analysis project Ga0194126, IMG submission 148641) | Freshwater microbial communities from Lake Tanganyika, Tanzania - TA2015035 Kigoma Deep Cast 150m | ecosystem: Environmental > Aquatic > Freshwater > Lake | place: Tanzania: Lake... | reverse complement strand
GGCGTAGGACTTGCGCACGCCGACCAGTTCCAGGACCTGGTTCGAGCCGCGCCAGCCGTTGAGTTCCAGTCCCATCCGGCGCCGTTCCCCGGCGGGACGGTCGAGCCGGTCCACTTTCTCGAGCCGTGTCTCCATCGAGCGGACGCGGCTGGCGAACTTGTCGCTGGTCTGCACCCAGAGTTTATAGCGTTTGAGCGCCATTTCCATGCGGGCAATGGCGCGTTGCTGGATGTGGAAGAGTTCCTCGGCGCGCGCCAGCTTTTCCTGTTTATCCAGGATGTAGTCGGTGTAGTTCCCGGCGAAGGTGGTGATCTTCCCGTCTTCGATCTCGGTGATGTGGGTGACGACCGCGTCCAGCAGGTATCGGTCGTGCGAGACCAATACCACCGCGCCGGGGTACTCCAGGATGAGCTTTTCCAGGTAGGCTTTTCCGGGCAGGTCGAGGTGGTTGTCGGGTTCATCGAGCAGGAGCACGTCGGGACGCGTCAGCAGCAGACGCGCCAGGCCGATCAGTTTTTTCTGTCCGCCCGAAAGGACGCCGACCGGTTTGACGAAGTCCGCTTCGGGGAGACCCAGTCCGCCCAGCAGGGCGCGTACCCGCTCGGGGTAGGACGCGCCGCCCAGGGACTCGTACTCCTCCAGGGTTTTCGCGTGCAGTTCCAGGGTCCGGGAGAGTGCGGACTCGGCCTCGTATACCAACGGGTCGCCGAGACGGGCTTCCAGGTCCGCCAGCGTTTTCTCCAGTTCAGCCACGCGCGGGTTCCCGTCCAACGCCCACTGCAAGGCCTGCGCCGACGGGTCGAACTCGGGCTGCTGGGGCATGTACCCGACCGTCACGCCGCGGGCGCGCACGACGTTGCCGCCCGGTTCGGCGTTGTATTCGCCGGTGATGAGCTTGAAGAGCGACGATTTTCCCGCGCCGTTGGGGCCGACCAGGCCGATCTTCTGGTCGTGCTGGATCTCCCAGGTCAGGTCGCGGAAGATGGTCTTCGCGCCGAGGATGAGGGTGGTGTGGTCGAGATGGATGGATATCATGGCATCTCCGGATTGTAACATCTGTGTCATTGTGGGTAGCCGCCGGTCGAGTAGCGTTCTGCGCGTATCGAGACCAAGGCGATAAGCAACCATAGAGCTGGTTGAAGATTGCTTCGGCAGGTCTCGATACGGACTTCGTCCTACTCGACCTTCCTCGCAATGACAGGTGAAATAAAAAACTGCCGCAGGCGCCTGCGGCAGTTTGGATGAGCAGAAAAGAATGGCTACTTTACGGTCTCTCCGGGGTGCAGGCGCGATTCGATACGGTCGAAGCGGAGGAAAAACCGTTGACCACAACAAAAACCTGGCACTTGATAGGGTTCGAGTAGATCATAGCGGCGGGGATTATATCATGGGATATTGGTTTATAATTGATTCAAGAGGTTCCTATGACGCTTGCAGAATTGATCCAGAAACGTTTGACCACACTGCCGCCTGAAAAACAGAGCGAAGTGCTGGATTTCATATTGTTCCTCCAGCAACGTTCTGAATCGCCTACAGAGGGTAAACGTCGTTCTTTGAAGCAACATAAAGCATTCGGTTCCTGGCAAGGACGGAAGATCGACGCCGTGGCATACCAGCAGCAATTGCGTTCCGAATGGGATCGGCAATGATCGCTGTATTCGATACGAATATCGTTATTGATGCGCTTAATGGTGTTGCCGAGGCCGATGCCGAATACAGCCATTATGAGCGGGTGTTGATTAGCCGCATCACCTGGATGGAAGTGCTGGTTGGTGAAAAAAATGACGATACGCAGTTACGGAATTTTCTTGAAACCCATTTTGAGATAATTGGCCTTGATATGGCGGTTGCTGAAAGCGCAGTCGAATTGCGGCGTGTGCATCACATTCGCCTTCCTGATGCCATTATTTGGGCAACAGCACAAGTTCATCACGCCATGTTGGTTACGCGGAACACGAAAGATTTTGACCCTGATTGGAAGGATATTCGAGTTCCTTATCAGTTGTGAGCGCTGGCTGCCTCTACCCAAAACCCTGACAATCTGATAAGATAACGCCCGCATCCTTCGACCTTGCTCAGGACGAGCGCCGAAACCTCGGTCTCGACACCGGGGTTTTTGTATGCCGGACCGCGGACCATTGACGATGGACGATTTCACGGTCTACGGTCAATCGTCCATCGTCGCTTATCAACAACCACAATTTTCGAATTACACCAAACGGACTCCCTATGCTTAAAGAACGAACCGATCTCCGCAACATCGCCATCATCGCCCATGTCGACCACGGCAAGACCACCCTCGTGGACGGCCTCCTGCGCCAGGCGCATACATTCCGCGCCAACCAGCAGGTCGCCGAACGCGTCATGGATTCCAACGACCTCGAACGGGAACGCGGCATTACAATCCTCGCCAAGAATACCGCCATCATTCTCCCGGACCCCGAATCGGGCCGGCCGGTCAAGATCAACATCGTCGATACGCCCGGTCATGCCGATTTTGGCGGCGAGGTCGAGCGCGTCATGAATATGGTGGACGGCGTCCTCCTGCTGGTGGATGCCGCCGAAGGTCCCATGCCGCAGACGCGGTTTGTGTTAAAGAAGGCCCTGCAGATGGGACACAAGGCCATTGTGGTCATCAATAAAGTCGACCGCAAGGATGCCGAACCGGCGCGCGTCCTGAACGATACCTTCGACCTCTTCATCGAACTGGGGGCAAGTGAGACCCAGGCAGATTTCCCGGTCATCTATGCCAATGCCATCACCCAGCAGGCCGGCCTCACACCCGAACCCGGCCCGGACCTGCAGCCGCTCTTCCAGGCCATCCTGCGCCACATCCCCGCCCCGCGCGTGGACGCCGCTGCCCCGCTCCAGATGCTTGTCACCTCCCTGGGCTATGACGATTATCGCGGCGTGACGGCGGTCGGGCGGCTGTTCGCAGGCAGGATCAGCGCCGGGCAGGCGCTGGCGCGGATGAAACTCGATGGGAGCGCCGTCCCCGAGCGCGCCCGTTATCTCTACGTACACCAGGGATTGAACAAGGTGGAGGTCGAATCCGCCGAGGCGGGGGAGATCGTCGCCCTGGCCGGGCTGGAGGGGATCGCCATCGGGGAAACCTTGGCGGACCCCGGGAACCCGGTCGCCCTGCCCCCGATCCGGGTCGAGGAACCCACCGTGCGCATGACGTTCGGCGTCAACACATCGCCGTTCTCCGGCCGGGAAGGCAAATGGAGCGCCTCGCGAAAACTGCGCGAACGGTTGATGAATGAACTCAAGACCAATGTCGCCCTGCGGGTGGATGAGACCGTCTCCGCCGAGACCTTCCTCGTCTCCGGGCGCGGCGAACTGCACCTGGCGATCCTGATCGAGACCATGCGCCGGGAAGGATATGAGTTCCAGGTCTCCCGCCCGGAGGTCATTTTCCATACCGCCGAGGACGGCAGCCTGCTGGAACCGTTCGAGGAAGTCCACGTGGAGACCAGCCCCGAGACGGTCGGCGTGGTGGTGGAGATGCTGGGGTCCCGCCGGGGCCAGATGCTGGATATGCAGGATACCGGCCAGGGCAGCGTCCGGCTCGTATACCGAGTCCCGACCCGCGGCCTGCTCGGTTTCCGCTACCAGTTCCTGACCGCCACTCGCGGCATGGGCGTTATGCATACCATCTTCCACGGGTATGACGAAATGGCCGGTCAGATGGAGGGGCGCACCACAGGTTCGATGGTTGCCTGGGAGCCGGGTGTGACGACATCCTATGGATTGAAGAATGCCGAGGAGCGCGGGGTGTTGTTCTATGGACCAGGCGTCGAAGTATACGAGGGGATGGTGGTCGGTGAATACCCACGCAACATGGACCTGCCGATCAATATCTGCAAGAAGAAACACCTGACCAATGTCCGCTCGTCGCGCGGGGAGATGGAGATCCGCCTGACGCCGCCGCGCCAGATGAGCCTGGATGAAGCTCTGGAATACCTGGCAGATGATGAATTGCTGGAAGTGACCCCGCTGGCTTACCGCATCCGCAAACGCATCCTGGAGACCGAAGAACGCGGCAAACAACAGAAGAAGGTAAAGGAAGCGCTGGAAGAGTAAAAAACAATTCCCGGACAAAATCTCCGGGAATTGTTTTAGGATTTGTGTAAAAACAACTTCCGTTTCGTAGCTGAAAATTGCTCGTAAAAAGCGCAAAAAGTAGGGAAGTTATTATTACACGGCTACTTAGCGGGACCGGGTCTCGTTGAAAACCACTGCAGAACAACCCAGCCTGATACTGCCCTGTTTGCCGACGCGTTCACCGTGGATGATGATGGTCATGTTTTTCCTTTACTTGGGGATGCTCTATGGTTTCGGGTGCGTTTCGAAGAATTCCCAGATGATCCGGCTGGATTGTAATTCGATTATCGGCCAGGTATGACTGACCCCGGCAATGGCATACAACTCAACCGCAGTCCCATCCCGGCATGATAGGTAAGCGGTGTGCGTCACGTTCCCGTCCACGCTGACATCGGGTGCGGAAGTGCAGCCATCCTCCCCAGCCCAGAATACAAGACCTTCCTCGACCGGTATGAAGCCCACATCCGCCAGTTCCAGCATCCGGTTGATGCCATCGAAGGGGACTACCTCATCGTTCAGGCCATGGATGTGAAGGATGGAGACTGCCTCGGATGGTGTGCATGGCTCGTACAGGAAGGAGCCGGCCACGGGGGCGACCGCCGCGAAGATGTCGGCCAGCTCGCAGGCCAGCCGGTACGAGAAAATCCCACCGTTGGACATGCCCGCCGCAAAGATGCGATGGGGGTCGATCGCGTACTGCTCCGAGAGTTCTGTCACCATTTGGCTCACAAAGCCCACATCGTCCACATCATGGTCACTGGCGTAGAAGCAGCATCGACCGCCGTTCCAGGAGAGCGTCTCCAGGCTTTCGCCGGTCCCGTTGGGATAAACGGCAATGAACATGTGTTCATTGGCAAAGCGATTGAACCCGGAGATGAGCCGCGCAGCCTTGGCATTCCCGCTGTAACCGTGGAAAACGAACACCAGCGGCGCTGGTTCATCCGTCACAATTCCAGCCGGGATGTAAATCTCGTAACTGCGTTCTAGTCCGCCGGATGTAGTTGTGACCACCTGCTGACCGGGTTGTTCTGTCGCAGGCGGATTCCCGCAAGCCAGGCTGGCGGCAAGTACTGCGGCGAACATCAGCAGGCCGGGGGGAGGGATTCGCAGCAAGTTCACAATATTCGTCCGTGCGGTGTGTTTTGTGGAGAGAATATCCATGGCGCTCCTTTTATGGATGGTAGGCTGTCACCAGGTCTATCGGGAGACCCCAGATCCGTTCCCGTCTTGCCTCCCGGACCTGGTACCCGTTCGCGTGCAGGAAATGCCGGATGGGGATCGGACGACAATCCACAACCGTCGGCCATCTCCGGTGGGTCCATTCATATGCCTGCACCATGCGGCTCTCCTCCTGCGCCAGCGACACAACGCCCAGCCGACCGCCCGGTTTCAATGCGCAGGCACAGGCGGCCAGCAGGAGGGGAATCTCAATATCCGAAAACAGTTCGATCGTGAAACTCAGGAAAATGGCGTGGAATGTAAAGTTGGGGAAGGGGAGCGATAGCGCGTCGCCCTGGCACAGGTCCGCCTGCGTTCGTGACCGTTTGCCTGCCGCGCGCGCTTGGGCCAGCATCCCGGCCGACAGGTCCAGCCCGACCGGGCGAATCCCGGACTGCGACAGCCAGACGAGGCCGTGACCGGTGCCCGGTCCGATCTCGAGCGCCCGCTCTCCAGGTTGCGGGTCCAGCAGGCGCAGGCCGGCCTCGGTGACGGATTTTTCACTCCCGGCGAACCAGTCATACAAGCGACTGAGGCGGTCGTAATTGCGGCGGGCGGGTATGTGCGTCATTCCAGGTCGAACCCCTGTTTCTTCAATACCTCGCGCAGGTTGGTGCGGTTGGCCACCGCCACGCGTCGGGCGGAATGCTCCAGCCAGCCGTACTCTTCCATCTCGCCTTCGCGTCCCGGCGCCGGCACCTGGCGTCCCTCGTAGATGCCGGTGGCGAGCATGGCCTGGTCGTACTCGTGGAGGGCTTCATCCTGGTCGGGGTTGTACTTCTCCCAGTGGAGCACGGCGCGCAGCGGCAGGCGCGGACGGGTGCGCGGCGGTTTGGCCGGCCAGCCGACTGTCATACCGGTGACCGGGAAGGTGAGCGGCGGCAGGGCCAGCATGTCGATCACTTCCTGTGGATTATTGCGGATGGAGCCGATGTAGCAGATGCCCAACCCAAGCGACTCGGCCGCCAGGGCGGCGTTCTGGGCGGCGATGACTGCGTCCATGCAGGCAACGAGGAAGTTCTCCGCGTAGTTGGTCACCTGCGCCACGCCGCGCATTTCGCAGATGCGATGAAGGCGCGCCAGATCTGCGATGAAGGCCAGGAAGAGCGGCGCTTCCCGGACATGGGCCTGGTCGCCGCATAGGTGGGCCAACCGCTCGCGCCGGGCAGCGTCTGTCACGGCGACGATCGAGTACGGCTGCATGTTCGACGAGCTGGAGGCGCGCTGCGCGGCCGAGGCGATGGTCTCGATCAGTAAGACGGGCACCGGGTCCGGTTTAAAGTGGCGCACCGAGGCATGCTGGCGGATCAGATCGATGGTGGGATTGTCCATTTTTTTCTCCGGGATTATGGTTCGCCCCTCCATTTTACGCACAGAGCCGGTTTTGTCAAAGTCTCCCCAAGGGTGTATCACGTCCATCTAGGGCGTAATTGCGGGCGTTCTTTGCCGAAACAAAACCCAACGTTACGAGGAGATTGCAACGACCGGCGCTCAACACGGGTCACGTATCGGCACCTGACGAGGAAGGATGACTTCAAAAAAGACCTGGTGTTTTCAATAATAAATCTTGAAAAATCCATCGGATATGGTATAGTGAATCCAGCAAGGCCTGTTTCAGGGAATGAAGGAGAGAGCAATGAAAGCATTCCGTTTCTTCCTTGTTGTTTGGATTTCCCTCGCCGTGACAGCCTGCAGTTTCCCAACGAAAACAACGACGATCCCTTGCGGGGATGTCACCCAGTTGATTGCCGCCATCAATGATGCCAACTCGAATCCAGGCATACATGCCGAAATCCACCTGGCTGATGGGTGCACCTACGAACTTGTCAGCATTACCGGTATCGTCAATGGGAGGAATGGCCTGCCGAGTATTGCATCCCATATCGTAATCCATGGTCATGGCGCAACGATCCTCCGGAGCGAGGACAATACGACCCACAATTTCCGGTTATTTCATGTATCTGAGTCGGGGGACCTGACTTTGAACGACCTGGCGCTGACCCAGGGCCATGCAGATGGGGACGGTTCAGACTCATACTTGGATGAAGGCGGAGCGATCCTGAACCTGGGTCGTCTTGCAATAAACGACACACTGATCACACACAACCAGGCAGAAGGCTTCGGTGGCGGAATCCTGAATGTCGGTTCCATGACGATCAGGAACAGTACCATCAATTACAACGAAGGCTTTCTTCGAGGGGGGATCCTCTCGTATGGGGAGGTGAGTATCTCCCAGAGTACGATCAGCGATAACGTGGGCGATGGAATATGGAACAATGGCAGCCTGGAAATTATCAACTCGACCATCAGCGGTAATACCGGCACTGGCATCGACAATGACACGGGGATATTGAAACTCGAGTTCGTGACTATAGCAAACAACCTGGGGGGGATTTTGACCACCAGCCATGATGTGACATTCAGGAATACCATATTTGGTCCGCATGGCGGGAATACCTGTGCCCTGGGGAACAGTCCAACCACCCTGGGTGTCAACATGGATACCGATGGCACATGCTTCGTAACGACTGTTTATCCAAACAGCCTTCGCCTGGGTCCACTCGCCGATAATGGAGGGCCGACGAAAACGCATGCCCTCCTGCCCGGCAGCATTGCCATCGATTCGGCCAGCGGGGAGTGTGCCCTGACCGACCAGCGGGGAATCCACCGCCCCCAGGGAGCATCGTGTGACATCGGGGCCTTCGAGTTCGATGGCGATTTCGCCCATCCAACGGCAAAACCGACAATCGTTCCATACCTGACCGAACAAGTCTGCATGTATACCGCGATCGTCATTGCCAACTGCCGTTCAGGGCCTGGCAGTTCGATCTATCCAGCGCTCGACAGGTTCGAACCCGGACAGGGAAGCCCCGTTCTTGGAGTCAGCCCGGATGGATTCTTCTACCAGGTTATCAGTCCCAACAGCCGCGTCCCCTGTTATGTCCCGGCGGGTGAAGATCTCGGCCAGTTGACCGGCCGTTGCGACGAGATCCCCGTCCTGACGCCTCCGGCCACGCCCCAACCAACGACCCTGCCAACGCCGAGCGCAACCCCTCCTGTCATCGGGTGCACTGTCCGGCAGGCTGGCGGAGCAATCATCTGTGTCCACCCCTGCCCGGCGGGGGCATCGCCGGGCGAGAGTTGCACCATGCCGTAGGGCGCTGGAAAAGGATACGAACCCCCGTATGCTCCAGTGCGGGGGCTCGTCGATTCTGGATAAGGCGCTTACAATTCAAATTCCAATTCCATCTCGTCCCGGATGGGGATATGGTCAGCCCCGAGATGCGGGATCCCCGGTTTAAGTCTACGCGCCTGCTGCATGACATTCAACCGGACAGCGCAGAAGTTGAAGCCGCGTTTCTGGTAGAAGCGCAGGGCGTGAGTGTCGTCATTGGTTGTGACAAGGAACACCCGGCGGCATCCTGCCTGTGCGGCGGCCTGCTTGGTGGTTTCGAGTAGCGCGCTGCCCACACCAATCCGCTCACGCCACGAGTTGAGGGTGACCACCTCGCAGGCATCTCCATCCACGCGATAGGTCAGCAGGCCGACCCACTCATCACCAGCGCAGGCGACAAAACCGGGCAACTCCGCCGGGTAAAACGCCTGTCCGTGGACGATAACAGACTCCCCGCCCCAGGATTCGATCACCTTCCGCAGCGCCTGCTCCCGGTCGTTGGGCGTTAACGGGCGGATGGTGAACCCGGTCATTACTTCCGGCCAGTCCTTGCCCCGGCTGCGGCCGGCATCAGTCCTTGCAGGGATTTTGTCAGTTTCTGGACTTCCCCGGTGGAGGCTTGCAGTCTTGTCATGTCGGCTGTGGTCAGCCCGGCCTCGACACCCGGCAGGACCTTCTCAGCCAGTTCGCAGGCGGTGACGATCTTTTTTGCCAGGGCCTGGGCGTCGCCGGCAAACTCGAGCACATCCTTCCCCACGAGCGGCAGGTTCTTCAGGACAGGTACGATGGCAGCCAGCGCCTTGTCGGCCATCCTGACATACTTGATGACGGCCGTTTCTAGCGAACGGATGGCGCGGGTCAATTCCACAGCCATATCCTGGATCGAATCGAGCGTTTTCTTGTTCTCCTGGATGACCTTGTTGATATTCGCCAGCGATTCGGTCATCTTGTCCGAGAAATGGACATACTTGGCTGGTTGGGCTTGCGCTGCAACGGGCATGGGATCCTCCTGGGATGAGTTTGTTCCATAATCTTATCACGGGACTATCGGGAACGAGGGTGTACAATGAATAACAAAGACGGGCAACATTGCCCGTCTTTGTTGGCGAGGGATTGTAAATCGGGTCGTACTATTGCGGTGTATACACTTTATCCCAGGGATCCTTCAATAGGTTACCCAGGACCTTCCCGGATACACCTTGGGCGGGGAGGGCATCGCCATCCGGTTCCAGGTAGAGCCAGCTCCTGCCAGCCCCGGAGGGGACTTCATCCTCGGCAGTCTCGAGGTTGACCGGGTTGTCGGCCGAATACGGCACCGGCAGGTCCCAGGTCAGGGACATCCCCAGTTCAGCAGCCAGGTCGCGCAAGGCAGCAGCCTGGTCCCGGTATTTTGCATCGGCCAGGCTGAGGGATAGCGAACGGACTCCCAGGCCGGCCAGTTTTTCCAGATACGAAGAGGCTTTCCGGATAACTCCGGCTGTCAGGGTCAGGTGGACAGTGGCGAAGATGTCGGCAGGCATGACGGTTTCCAGCGCCTGCCAGGAGCGTTTATTTGCCGGCTGGAGGGCGATCATCAGATGGTCGAGCCCGGTTTGTAGAAGCAGGTCGAGATACTTCTTGTCGGCCAATTTCAAGCCATCGGTCAGCAAGCCGGTCACCTGGCCGTTCTTCTCGCAATGAGAGATAAGCGTCGGAAGGTCCTCCCGCAGGGTTGGTTCACCGCCAGTGAAAATAATATGCGGGATGCCAAACTGCCAGGCTGAATCCAGGATCGATTGCCATTCTTCGGTATTCAATTCACGCCTGACGCGTTTGACCGGGGCATGTTCGGCTTTGTCGCCGGGGGGCAGGCGGTAGGTCACGGCGCAGTCGAGACGCAGGGGGGCGGTCAGGGCCTGGGAATGGGGCGCGACCCGCTCGAAGTCGAGGAATGAGACCGGGTCGAGGTCCGGGGTGTGGATCAGGGTCTGGACCCGGTCGCGGAAGTCCGAAAAATCGCGCAGGGCAGTGTCCCGGTTCACCCGGTAGCGCCTGGCGAAGTACCCGGCCACATCTTCGGGCGCGGTCCCTTTCATCATGTGGAAGGCAAATTCCGCCGCGGACGGGTTGAGGTGCAGGACGGTGGCGGCATTCACGACGAGGATGCCGGAGCCGTCTTTGAGCAGGCGCAGGTGCAGGCGGTAGGCCGGTTCGTCCCCGGGCGGGGACTGGTAGTGGAGGGTATCCGCCGGGAGCGGCTGGACTTTGGTGAAGCGTTCGCGGACCCAATCAACCACGGAGGACATAGGTTTCTCCTTTCAAATAAGCGCTGTCTATGGTCAATGAACTGGTACCTGACCTGGTGGAACAATTTTCAGTCGTTGTTACCATCGTTGTTTACATGACGCATTTCGAACGGGATCTCGAACGAGAACTCGATGAACCCGGCATATTCGCCGTCCTGGAACCAGGGGCGCTGGTGGATGAGTTTTTTATCGCCGTTCTTTTCGATTGTATAGGTGTTCTCCCGGCGGGAGGCAATCAGGTTTTCGAGTTTGTTGCGTGACTGGCTGGGATGACAATCTAACAGGTTGCTACCGATGAGTCCGTAGCCGCCATCGCCGGCAAAGGTCCTGGCTGACTTGTCGTTCATCCCGAGGATGATCCCGTCCACATCGCAGACGGTGACTGCGGCTGGGAATTCCTTGACCCAGGAAAAATCCACGTATTCCATCTCAACCTCGCACGAAGTGGGGGATATTTTCTGGAACAACGAACGAGATTTCGACGAACCCGGCGTACCGACCATCCAGGTACCAGGGGGATTGGAAGACGAAGTTCTTCCGCCCTTTTTCGGTAAAGAAATAGGTGTTGGTCAGTTGTTCGTCCATCATGCCTGCCAGTTTGGCGCGGGAAGGTTCTGGGTGACAATCGAGCACATTCGAGCCGAGCAGGTCTAGTCCGCCATTCTCGGCGAAGAGGGTTTCAGCCCCGGCATTCATTTCGAGGATAGCGCCTCCGGTATCGCAGACCATGATCTCGATGGGGAGTTCCTTGACCCAGGCATTTTCCGGTTTATTCATGGCGTCGTTTCATTCGTATTCGGTCAGCAGGGCATAGAGCACAGAGACATACAGGTCGAGGCGGTGTTCCACCCGGCCCGGGAAGACCTCATCGAAATAGTACAGGTCATCGAATTTAGTATGGATGATGGCGCCGTTGTCGCCGTATTGCGGGTCGACCTGGGTATATCCGTCCTGGTCCCCCAGGTCCCAGTTGGTGGCTTCGAAGTAGACCCAGGGGATGCCGGCATCCTCGAAGGCGGCATAGTCGGCGGTGTCTTCGCCATCTGTGGTCAGGTCGGCGTTGGGGATCGGTTCGAGATCGTAACCGTTCGAGACGGCCCAGTCCACTTCCCAGTCGAGGGCGCCGGTGTCGCTACCGGAATAGATATATGTCACATCGCCTGCGCAGATGCTATCCAAATTGACGTAGAGGATGATCCCGGATAGTTCGCTGTCTCCCAGGGCATCTACGAAGGCGTTCGAACCGAGCAGGCCGGCTTCCTCGGCGCCAAAGGCTATAAAGTAGATCGTGTAAGGGGTGGTCTCTCCGGCCACCAGTTCGGCTACTTCGAGCAGGACAGCCACGCCGGAGCCATTATCGTCGCTGCCGAGGCCTTCATCTGACGAATCGTAATGGGCGCCAACCACGATCACCTCGGGCAACAAGCCATCCTTGACGGCGATGATGTTGGCGGATGTGATCGTATCACCGTCATCGCTCGTGGCTGTGAATGGCTGGCGTTCGACCCCGTAGCCCATTTCATCGAGGGCCTCCAGGATGTATTGGCCGGCCTCCATCTCCTCCTCCGAGCCGGACCAGCGCGGACCGATTTCCGTCAGCGCTTCGAGGTGCTGGCGGGCCAGGTCGCCGTTCCCTCCCACAATGGATACATCGGTCGTTCCATCGGCCTCACCAGATTCATCTTCATCCTCCGCCTCTCCGTAATCCTCGTCGGTATGGGATTCTTCAGCATATTCATCGCCGGTCCAATCCTCCCCGGCGTTACAACCGGTGAGCGATAGGCCAACGGCCAGGATCAACAGGATGGCTGACACGCGGGCCAGTTTCACGGCAAATTCCTCTCTCCAATGGTCTCGAATTGCAGCGGACAGCCGCCCCCGCACTCGGCCAGCAGGAGACACCCGTTGCACTTCTCTGGCAGGCTTTTGCGCTCGCGCAGCCGCACCGCGAGTTCGTGGTTCCAGATGGCATCCCACTCGTCGGTGAGCAGGTTGCCGAGTTGGCGGTAATACGACTGGCAGGGCAGGACCCCGCCATCGGGCTCGACGCACATATTGTAGAGCGCTGCCGTGCAGCCCTTCACCCCCAGGTCCATCTGCACCGGGTCGAAGTTGCAATACTGCGTAGGCGTGTACCAGATGAGCCGCTGGCCGCGCGCCTCGGTCTTCCCGACCGCAATTTGCAGGAGTGCGGCCAGTTCGGTTTCCTCCAGCCCCGTCCCCACCGACGCGCCGCGACCTGAGTAGATCAGGGCGTTCAGTCCCACCGTGGGGACGCCCAGTTCGGCCAGGAAGTCCAGCGTGGAAGGGATGGAGGCGACGTTGGCGCGCAGCATGGTGGTATTGGTCATCACAAATAGAGGACTGGCCAGCGCGTTACGGATCCCCTGCACCGTCTGCCGGAAAGCGCCTTGCGACCGGACCATTTCGTCATGGACCTCGGGCTGGTGCGACTCCAATGTGACCTGGACGTGGTCCAGGCCGGATCCGACCAACCTTTCGACATAGCGCTGGTCGGATAGACGACGGGCGTTGGTGTTGAGACCGGTGATCTGCCCGTTCTTCTCGGCGTGGGCGATCAGTTCGGGCAGGTCCTCGAAGAGGGTTGGTTCCCCGCCGGTGAAGATGATATGCGGGATGCCCAGGTTCCAGGCTTTATCGAGTACTTCCTTCCAACCATCCGTGGAAAGCTCGGGCCTCGCCCCCGGCCCCTCTCCTGAAAGGAGAGGGGTATGAGGAGCGACATTGTAGCAGTGGGCGCAGTCGTTGTTGCAGCGGTAGGTGAGGGCCAGGTCCAGCCGGTAGGGGGAGGTGGGACGCGCCGAGAAGGGCGCGACCGTGTCCAGTTCCAATTCGTGGATCGGGCAGGCTTCGTCCGGGCGGACAAGTTCTTCGAGTTGGGCGTTTATGTTTTGAAGGTCCGATGAGGCCTGTGTCTTGCTGACGCGGTATTTTTTCTGGACGGCCTTGATAGCTGCTGCCCGGTCCACTTTTTCCAGGGCCAGGTAGGCCAACAGCGCAGCGGTTGGGTTGAGGTGCATGACCCGATTGGCGTTGATGATCAACGTGCCGTAGCCATCGGGATCGAGGCGGAGATGGATGCGGCTCTTCTCGTTGCCATCCTCCCGAAGGTAATGGTAGAGGCGAGTTCCTGAGTCCGAAGTCTCCAGGCTTCGGACGGTGATATTCTTGCGAGAGAATATATTCTGGGCACCTATAAAACTCGGGGGCATTCTCAACCTCTACAGATTCAGAACCGATATCAAACCGCTCTTGCGCCAGGAATCTGAGTAATTGCTGCAAGGATACTCTGCGGGTTCGTCAACCAGACCATGCTTTACTGGATTCCAGAACACATAGCGCGACCGATTCAGACAATCTTTCGACTCCAGATGTCGGACTCTGCTGCAAGTCAATCGTAAATCGAATCTATCGTCCGCCGCCAGCGCAGGCGCAGGCGCAACCGGCGCAGGCACAGGCGCAAGCACAACTGCGCCCACCGCTGCTGCCTCCGCTGCTGCCTCCGCTGTGGCTCATTCCGCTGGAGGATGGTTTGGGCGGCGGGTTGGTGCGGTTGGTCACGCCGCTGGTGAAGGACTGGACATTGCCCAATACGCGGCTGGAGAAATTCTGCACCCCGCCGACGACCGAGGCGGCGAAGGAGGCGCCAGGCACACTGGCCGGGGCGCCGCGTCCACCCACCTGGACCGGGCCGGAGGCTGCCACCCGTGCCCCGGCCGACACCGACTGGTAGGAAGGATCATAGTTGCCCCACCAGATCGGGACGTAGACGGGGCCGGTAAAGACGCGCCGGGTGCGATCGTCGTAGTTCTTATCGAGCATCGTCCATTCCATCGCCTGTTCGAACATCTGGCTCTTTACTTCGGGTGTGCCTGCGGCCTCGATCTGCTGCCAGGCTTTTTCCATGATGTTCTTGTAATACTCGATCGTCTCCTTGCGACTGAAGCCTTTCATCTTGTCTGAGACTGTTTTCACCAGGCCGACCGTCATCTCCTGTAAGGCCTTGCGTTGACCTGCCAGGTCGGGGGCGGCGAAGGCGGTCAGGAAGTTCTTCTCGTATTCGTGCAAGCCTTCCGGCTGGGGTTGAACCAGTTGCAACTTCAGTGGGTCACGAGTGATGACCGTGGCGGCGTTCTTCTTGACGACCCCGAACAGGATCATCGTCATCACCTTGTCCAGGGGCTGTTCCAGCAGCAGGCCGGCTTCGACCGCTGTCAGGCCGCGCTTGATGCCATGCCCTTCGATGGAGATCTTCGGCGGCAGGTATTGGAGTTTGCGTTTTCGCTCATTGATCGCGCCCAGGATCGGCGCACCGACGAACATCAGGCCAAAGAATCCGCAGCAAGCCACACCCCCCAGGTCATCGATTATGCCTGATAAAGACGGGGTGGATACAAATGGCGGCGGCTCGACAACAATCGCGTCGACCGGAAGGTAGGATTTCGGGAAGGAAGCGCCAAAGTAGTATTGGTTGTAGCCGCTGGCGTTTGCGTTGCGCCAGCTATAGGTGATGCGCCCCTCGTTATCGAAACCGGTCTCAGGTTCAGATTGGAAACCGGACGGGGCGCTGTGCCAGCGCGGTTCCGTTTCAGTCACACCAGGCGGGAAGTGGAAAATGACCGTCAGGTCTGTGCTGCCGTGCGCGGTACTGAAGTAAGCCGGGGAAAATGTGACGCTGGCATAGTTCGGGTCATCCGAATCGTCGTAGAAAATGTCATCGACCTGCCTGACATAGACATGGACCTGGCCGGAATCGCCCGGGCGGATGGCCTGCCCGCCCATATCCACTGCGAAGCCGTAGGGTCCATCCCCGTAGAAATCGGTGGAGATGCCCAGGTCCACACCGTTGGCGTCGGCCGAGATGCTGTTGAAATTGTAGTTCCAGGTCGGCATGCCGACATCGACGAAGTCGATCACGTGACCGTTGGGGTCGTTTGTGAAGAAGAAATTGTAATCCAGGGACATCGTCCCGTCGTCATTCAGGTAGACGTGGACGACTTCCTTATCCAGGCTGAAGGAATAATCCT
>Ga0194126_10007000_pt1 | contig 15838 bp, 9 predicted proteins | sample TA2KigC150mmetaG_FD_148641 | JGI IMG/M metagenome (GOLD analysis project Ga0194126, IMG submission 148641) | Freshwater microbial communities from Lake Tanganyika, Tanzania - TA2015035 Kigoma Deep Cast 150m | ecosystem: Environmental > Aquatic > Freshwater > Lake | place: Tanzania: Lake... | reverse complement strand
AGGGCAGCAGGAAGAGGGTGGCCAGCCCCGCGGCCCCCACCAGCAGGAGGGCGTACACCACGCTCCGGTCGCCGGGAGCGGCGAGAAAGCGCTCCAGGCGCCAGCCCAGAATCAGTGCCAGGGCCGGCAGGACCGGCAGGGAATAATATTCGATGCGGCTGGAGGAGAGGCTGTAAAAGACCATGATGGCCGCGGCCCAGAGAATGAGAAGGCGGGCCTGGGGTGAGGCCGCCGGGCCGGAGCACCGCTCCCGCCAGAACCGGTACAGGGCCGACGGCAGCAGCACGGCCCAGGGCATGAGCCAGATGCATAGGAAGAGCCAGAAGCCCGGCAGTGAAAAGGGAATGATATCCGGCGGATAGCGCTTCCCGAAAAATCTCAGGATCTGCTCGTTGACGATCTGGTGCAGGAGAAAGCCCGGGTGGGCATACTCCATGGCGGCGAACCAGGGGACGATGGCCAGAAGCGCCAGGGATATCCCCCAGGGGGAGAAAAACAGGCGCAGCAGCGCGGCGCGCCGGCGGCTCAGGGCATAGAGGCCGCCGATGAGCACCGGGAAGACCACGCCGATGAAGCCCTTGCTCAGGAAGCCGGCGGCCAGGGCCAGGTGGAAGCCGGCCACCCAGCGCCGGGCCGGCTGCGCCTCCCAGCGCATCATAAAATAGAGGGCGCAGAGCAGGGCCAGGGTGACGGGGTGGTCCGTCAGGAGCTGCAGGTGCAGCACGAAAAAGCCGATGCTGCTCAGCAGCACCAGACCCCCCAGGAAGGCGGCCCGGGGCCCCAGCAGCAGGCGGCCGATGCGCCAGGTGAGCCACACCTCGCCCACGGTGAGGAGCACCGTGGGAAGGCGGGCCGCCTCCACGGACAGCCCCAGGGCCTGGTAGGCCAGCAGGTTGAGCCAGTAAAGCAGGGGCGGTTTGTCCAGGTAGCGGGCCCCGTTCAGGGTGGGCGTCAGCCAGTGGCCGGACTGGAACATCTCCTGGGGAATGAGGGCGTACATCCCCTCCCCCCGGATGAGGGGCAGGCCCCAGGCGGCCAGGAGAAAGAGGCCCAAAGCCGTTGCGATCAGGAGGCCGCCGCCGGCACAGGCAGGAAATCTCGATGTTGGCAGGGGGTGGCCTGGGGCTTGATACTGTGCCTCCGGGCCCGGCGGCGACCCCTTCACGTCAGGTTCCACCGCACCATGGTGAGCAGGTCCCGCCCCGAGAGCCCCTGCACCACGCTGGGCTCGAACCCCGAATGCATCATGCATTGGGCGCAGCGGGGGTCCCGGCCCGAGACGAAGCGCTCCCAGTCGGTCTCCTCCATGAGTCGGGCGAAGGTGGGGTAGTGCCCGTCCAGAATCTGGTAGCAGGGGGAGCGCCAGCCCCGGGGATTGCGGGTGGGGTTGGCCCAGGGGGTGCAGCGGTAATGCCGCTCGCCCCGCAGGAAACTCAGGTAGAGGGGCGTGCTGAAATAGCGGAAGCGCTCGCCCCCGGCGGTGAGCCGGGTGAATTTCTCCTTGATCTCCTCCCGGCTCAGGAACATTTCCGGGTCCACTCCCGCAAAGCTGTAAGCCGGGGACACCAGGATGCCGTCCACCCCGATTCTGGTGAGGAGGGCGAACAGCTCCTTGATTTCGGCGATGTCCGTCTCTTGGTAGATGGTGGTGTTGGTGCAGACCCGGAACCCCAGGCGTTTGGCGGCCCGGATGGCGCTCAGGGTCACCTCGAAGAGCCCGGCCCGCCCCAGGATGTGGTCGTGGGTGGGGGCCAGGCCGTCCACGTGCACGCTCAGGGTGAGGCGGGGGGAGCGCACCAGTCGGGGCAGGGATTTTTCCAGCAGGACGGCGTTGGTGCAGAGATAAATGTGCTTGCGCCGGGCCAACAGCTCCCGCACCAGGTCGAAGACCGGGGGATACAGGAGGGGCTCGCCGCCGGTGACGGTGACCACCGGGGCGCCGCACTCCGCCACTGCGCCCAGGCATTCCTCCAGGCTCAGGGACTGGCCCAGCGTGTCCCGGTACTCCTGGATGCGGCCGCAGCCGGCGCAGGCCAGGTTGCACTGGTGGGTGGGCTCCAGCATGAGCACCAGGGGAAAGCGGGCCTCCCCCTTCAGACGCCGGCTCATGAGGTAGCGCCCCAGGTCCAGGCTGAGGCTTAACGGGAAACGCATGCACCCTCTCCCTGCGTCCGGCGCGGATTACACATATCCGTGCTCCCGGAACCAGGCCACCGCGTCGATCAGCGCCTGGGTCACCGGCGTCTGGGGCAGGCCCAGCTCCCGGACGGCCTTGGCGCTGTCGAAGTACATGAACTTTTTGGCCATCTGCACTGCGGCCCGGGGCATGCGGGGCGGCTTGCCGCTGACGTAGGTGGCCCAGAATTCATTGAGGTAGGCCATGGCCAGGACGGGATAATAGGGGAGGCGCACCCGGGGGGCGGGGATGCCGCTGAAGTCCGCCAGCATCCTGAAAATCTGGGAGAGGCTCAGGTTCTGGCAGCCCAGGATGTATTTCTCCCCCACCCGGCCCTTTTCTTCGGCCAGCAGGTGCCCCACGGCCACGTCCCGGACGTGTATTAAATTGAGGCCCGTTTCCAGGTAGGCGGGCACCCTTCCCTTGAGAAAATCCAGAATCATCTGGCCGGTGGGAGTGGGGCGGGCGTCCCAGGGGCCCACCGGGGCGCTGGGGTGCACCAGGACCACCGGCAGCCCCCGGCGGGCGAAATCCAGGACCACCTGTTCGGCCAGAAATTTGGAGCGCTTATAGTGGCCCACCATGTCCCCCAGGCTCACCTGAGTGTCCTCGGTGCCGGGGGTGCCGTCGCCGGGGTTCCCCAGGGCGCCCACGGTGCTGGTGTAGACCGCCCGGCTCACCCCGGCCTGGGCCGCGGCGTCCATCAGGTTCCGGGTTCCCTCCACATTGACGGCGTACATGGCGGCCGGGTCCGGCACCCAGAGGCGGTAGTCCGCGGCCACGTGGAAGACGCGGTCGCAGCCTTGCAGGGCCGCGCGGCAGACCTGGGGGTCCCGCAGGTCGCCGGCCATGATCTCCACCGGGAGGCCGGCCAGGGAAGGGTGCTCAGGCTGGCGGGTGAGGACCCGCACCTCGCGCCCCCGGGCCAACAATTCCACCACCACGGCCCGGCCCACAAAGCCGGTGCCGCCGGTGACCAGGGTTTTGGACATGGTTCCCGTTATGAAGGTTTTTGCGTAGGGGCCTCTTCCGCACCATGGCCGGGGGCCTTATGCAGCATTCCTCCGGCCAAGCAGAGCTTGGCGTGCAAGCCGGTTCCCAAGCAGGAGCTTGGGAACCAGAAAATACGCACCATGGCCGGGGCCGGCGGCGGTCCGAGCCCGCCTTACGGCACTTTGCATGTGTTACGGGTGGGCCGACGGCCCCTGCGTGACTGCTTCCTGCTTTCTGCCTACTGCTTCCTGCTCACTGCTCACTTCTCTCTCTCAGATACATCCCCAGGGCCATGAGGGGGAAGTAGTCCCGGTATAAATGATAACGGATTTTGAAGCGGGTGGGAAAGCCGGTGCCCGTGAAGTAGAGTTCGTCCCAGCGGCCCTCGGCGTTCTGGTGCGCCAGCAGATATTCGACGCCCCGCTGCACTTCCGGGCTCCGGGCCTCCCCCGCGGCCACCAGGCCCATGAGGGCCCAGGCGGTCTGGGAGGCGGTGCTGGGCCCCTGCCCCTTCAGTTCGGGGGAGCAATAGGTGTCGCAGGTCTCCCCCCAGCCGCCGTCCTCATTCTGCTGGGCCTTGAGCCAGGCCACGGCCCGCCGCACCATGGGCTGGTCCATGGGCTCGCCGATGGCGCGCAGCCCCATAAGCACGGACCAGGTGCCGTAAATGAAATTTACCCCCCAACGCCCCCACCAGGAGCCGTCGGCATGCTGCCGCCGGCGCAGGAAGCGCAAAGCCTGGAAGGCCTGGGGGTGGTCCGGCCCGTAGCCGAAGACGCCCATCATCTCCAGAACCCGACCGGTGACGTCTTCGGTGGGGGGGTCCAGCAGGGCATTCAGGTCGCCGAAGGGGATGCAGTTGAGCCACTCTTTGGTGTTGTCCACGTCGAAGGCGCCGTAACCGCCGTTCTTGGACTGCATGCCCAGGCACCAGTTGATGCCCAGGGAGGCGGCCTGGGCGATGGTTTCGGGATTCCGGGCCGCCTCCTTGAGGGCCATGAGCACCACCGCCGAATCGTCGATGTCCGGATACCAGTCGTTGTGGAATTCGAAGGCCCAGCCGCCGGGCTGTAGATGGGGCCGTTTCACGCTCCAGTCGCCGGGGGCGTGGATCTGCCGGTCCACCAGCCATCTCACCGCGCGGCCGATTTCCGACAGGTGGGTGGGCACGCCGGCCGCCATCAGGGCCCGCAAGGCCAGGGCGGTGTCCCACACCGGGGAGATGCACGACTGCAGCCAGAGGCGGCGCCCGTCGGTGAGGGTGAAGGCCTCCAGGGCCTCCAGGCCCCGGCGCATCACCGGGTGGTCCGACCCATAGCCGCGCACGTGCAGGGCCAACAGGGAGTTGAGCATGGCCGGCTGGATGCCGCCCCAGTCACCGCTGGGCTCCTGGTGCTCCACGATCCATGCTTCCGCCCGCCGCAGAGCCGCCCGCCGCAGCACGGGGAGGGGCCGGCGGTAGTAGAGCTTCATGACCCGATCCAGCAAGACGAAAAGGTTCTCCAGGGGCGTGCCCTGCGGCAACCACTGCACCCGGTGCCGTTCGAAGGGCTCCCGGGGATCCAGGAAGAGTTCGGCCACCCCCTGTTCCGGGGGCGTGGGGCAGACCGGACGCTGGGCCATGGTGATCATCAGCGGCACCACGGTGGCCCGGGTCCAACTGGAGAATTCATAGATGCTGCAGCCCGTCCAGGGGGGGATGAAAATGAATTCCACAGGCATCAGGGGGATGCCCTCCCAACTCACCTGGCCGAAGAGCGCCATGAAGATGCGGGTGAAGACCCGGGTCCGCAAAGCCCCGCCCCGGTCCCGGATGAACTCCCGGGCTTTCACCAGGCGTGGGTGGCGGGCCGGAAACCCTGCCAGTTTCAGGGCCAGGTAGGCCTCCACCGAGGTGCTGAGCTCTCCCCCGTCGTCATACCACAGGGACCAGCCGCCGTTGTCCAGTTGCCGGTCCAGAAGGTCGGCGGTCATCTGGGGGAACCGGTCCTCAGGCAACCCCAACAGACGGTGCAGCATGAGATATTCGGCGGTGATGGTGACGTTGGACTCCAGCTCCGCCCACCAATAGCCCTGGGGGTGCTGGAGGCGCAGCATGGCTTCGGCGGCTCGTTCCGTCGCTTGCCGGGTCCGCTCCAGGAAGGACCGGGGGACGACGTCCCCCCCAGGCCCGGCGAACTTCATCCTGGTGGCTGCAGCCTTGCTCAAAACCTCCCCCTCTTGCGAAAACCGTCCCATTATACCACGAGGCGCTCCATTACCAAGTATTTTTCAGTCAGGTAGGAGGCGAACTTCCCCGGGGCGAGGGTTGGAAGGGGCCGGGAGGCATAGGCGCCCTCCCTCAGAGCGAACTTTCCGACCGGCATCACTTTCAGGGATTTCCCTGATGGACAGGCGCTGCCGGCGATGGCATAATTATAGGGGAATCATGGGAATTTCTGTAAGTTATCCGTAAAACACCGATGCCGCTCAAAGCTCTGGGGCCAGGGTTGCGCCGCCGCCCCGGTTTGCAGGGCTTCCGGGCAACCTGACGCGGATGCCTCATCATCCCACTATCCTTGGGCCCCTCCGTGTGCTCCAGCTCATCGGCAGCCTGCCGGTGGGAGGGGCCGAGGATCTGGTGGCCGCCATCGCCACGGGCCTGGACCCGGCCCGCTTTGAGGTGACCGTGGCCACCATCGGGCCGCCGGGGCCGGTGGCGGAGGAGCTGCGGCAGGCCGGGGTGGCGGTGGTGAGCCTGGGTCTGGACTTCAAGCGGGACAACTTCCGGAGCCTGGTGCGGGGGGTGCGGCGTCTCCTCCGGGAGGTGCGGCCCCAGGTGCTGCACACCCACCTCTACCACCCCAATCTCTACGGTCGTCTGGCGGCCCTGGGGCTGGGGATTCCGGCGGTGGTGGCCTCGGTGCACAATACCTACAGCCGGGTCAAGCTGCACCGGCGCCTGTGGAATTTTGCCCTGGCGCCCTGCACCCACCGCCTGCTGGTGAGCAGTCCCCAGGTCCGGGAAGACGTGCGCACGTATGACTGGGTGAACCCCGGCCGCCTGGAGGTCATTCCCTACGGCATCCGGCTGGAGGAACTGGAGATTCCCGACTCCCGGGAGCAGGCCCGACAGCGCCTGGGGGTGGAGGGGTTCTGCGCGGCGGTGGTGGGCCGCCTGGAAGAGCAGAAGGGGCACCGCTTCCTGCTCGCCGCCCTGCCCGCCGTGCGGCAGGAGGCCCCGGACCTCACCGCGCTACTGGTGGGCTCCGGGCGGGAGGAGCAGGCCCTGCGCCGCCAGGCCCGGGAGCTGGGTCTGGAGGAGACGGCGCGCTTCCTGGGCACCCGCCGGGATCTGCCCCTCATCTTCCGGGCCGCGGACCTGTTCGTGCAGCCGTCCCTCTGGGAGGGGCTCCCCCTGGCCCTCCTCAAGGCCATGGGAAGCGGCCTGCCGCCGGTGGCCACCCGGGTGAGCGGGGTGGCGGACGTCATTGAGGACGGCGTCAACGGCTTTCTCACCCCCCCCGGCGACAGCCCGGCCCTGGCCCGGGCAATGATCGAATTGTACCGGCAACCCCTCCTGCGGCAGCAGATGGGCGCCGCCGCCCGGGCCACGGTGGCGCAGCGCTATTCCCTGGAGGCCATGCTCCGGAGGCTGGCGGCACTTTATGAGAATCTGGCGACATCCCGCCGGGGAAATTGATAATCCATGCACCAGGAACGCCGCGCCTATACCATCCTGCACACCGAGGCCTCCCTGGGCTGGGGGGGCCAGGAGCACCGCATCCTGGCCGAAGCCCGGGCCATGCGGGCGCGGGGCCACCGCCTGCTCATCGCCGCGGACCGCCGCAGCGCCCTCCTCTGGCGGGCCCGGGCGGCGGGCTTCCCGGCCTTCGCCCTGAGGTTCGGCGGCCGGCGCAATATTTCGGCTTGGCGGGAGCTGCGGCGTTTGCTCCGGGCGGAGGGCGTGGACATCCTCAACACCCACAGCTCCCTGGACTCCTGGGTGGGGAACCTGGCCTGGGCCAGCCTGGGCAACCGGCCGGTCCTGGTGCGCACCCGGCACCTGTCCACGCCGGTAAAGGGGAACCGGCCCACCCGCTGGCTCTACCAGGCCCCGGCCGCGGTGCTCACCACCAGCCGGGAGATCGCCCGCCACCTGGAGGAACGGGCGGGGGTGCCGGCCTCCCGGCTCTTCCCCATCCCCACCGGGGTTGATTTGGCGGCGTTCTCCCCCCGTGCCGGCGACCCGGCGCTCCGGGCCGGGCTCCAGCTGCCGGAGGGCGCCTTTATGCTGGGCACGGTGTCGGTCCTGCGCTCCTGGAAGGGCCACCTCTATGTCCTGGAGGCGCTGCGGGAACTGCTGGACGCCGGCCGCAACGTCGCCCTGGTCATCGTGGGAGACGGCCCCTACCGGCCGGTCATCGAGGCCCGCCGGGACGAGCTGGGGCTGGGAGAGCGGGTGCGCCTGGTGGGCCACCAGGAGCAGGTGCCCGACTGGCTGGCCCTGATGGACGCCTTTGTCATGGCCTCCTACGCCCATGAAGGGGTGCCCCAGGCCCTGCTCCAGGCCCTGGCCCTGGCCCGGCCCGTGGCCGCCACCCGTCTGGGCGGCATCCCCGAGGTGGTCACGGACGGGGAGACGGGCCTGTTGGTCCCGCCCAAAGACGCGCCGGATCTGGCCCGGGCCCTGGGGCGGCTCCTGGACCATCCCGAAGAGGGCCGGGCTATGGGGGAGCGGGGCCGGGAATTGGTGGCGGCCCGGTTTTCCCTGGAGGCCATGGCGGCGCAGGTGGAAGCGGTATATGACCAGATCATGGGAGGGAGCTAAGGTCTGTGATCATTTTCCCCCTCCCCCACAGTTATTCATGAGCCTTGGGCTCACTCGCAAAGCATGAAAAGTTCTCCCCCTCACCCCAGCCCTCTCCCCCGCCGGGGGAGAGGGGGATAAGGAACTTTTCATAGCAGGTAATTCCCAGGAGGTGCGCCATTTCTGAGTTTGCCTATTTCCGGGACGCCCGCGTCCTCATCACCGGCGGGGCGGGGATGATCGGCAGCGCCATCGCCCGGCTGCTGGCGGCCCACGGGGCCGAGGTCACGGTGCTGGACGCCATGCTGCCCCAATACGGCGGCAACCGCTTCAACCTGGAAGACATCTGGGACCGCATCGTCTTCGTCAAGGGCGACGTCCGGGATTCGGACCTCATGAAGCGCGTGGTGGATGGGGCCGACTTCGTCTTCAGCCTGGCCGCCCAGGTAAGTTACGTGGACAGCAACCTCGACCCCCTGCTGGACCTGGACATCAACTGCCGGGGGCACCTCCACCTGCTCATGGCCTTAAGCCAGGTCAACCGGCTGGCCAAGGTGGTCTTCACCAGTTCCCGGTTCGTTTACGGCACCATCAATTACAACCCCGTGGACGAAAACCACCCCTTCAACTGCCTGAGCATCTACGGCATCCACAAACTGGCGGGGGAAAAGTATTACCGCTTTTATCACGACGCCCACGGCCTGCACACCGTCAACCTGCGCCTGGCCAACCCTTACGGCCCCCGCCAGCAGATGCGCCACAGCAAATACGGCATCGTCAACTGGTTCATCCGCCTGGCCCTGGAAGGCAACCCCCTCACCGTCTTCGGCGACGGCGCCCAGCAGCGGGACTACGTCTATGTGGAGGACGTGGCCGAAGCCGCGCTCTGCGCCGCCCTCTCTCCGGACACGGCCGGGGATACCTACAATGTGGGCTCCGGTTACGGCACGCCTTTTATTGAGATGGTGCGGGTGGTGGCCGAACTCCTGCCGGGGACGGAGGTCCAGCACCTGCCCTGGCCGGCGGACCGCTACTTCGTGGAAACGGGGGACTACGTCAGCGACATCGCCAAGATCCGGGCCGCCACCACCTGGTCGCCCCGGACCAGCCTGCGGGAGGGCATCGCCCGGACCATCGACTTTTACCGGCAGCACCGGGATTATTACTGGTGAAGGGGAGGAACGACTGTCCGTGACCGCGCCCCTGCCCCCGAGACGCCGCCGCTTCGGCCACCGCCTGGCCGCCTTCCTGGGCGACCTGTGGTACCGCCTGGACCGCCGCCATCGCGAGGTGGTGCGCCGCAACCTGGAATTCGCCTATGGTCCGGAGTTGACGCCCCGGGAGCGGGAGCGCATCGCCCGGGCGGTCTTCGCCAACTTCCTGCGCTTTGCCTGGGAACTGGCGGAGCTGCTGTTGCTGCCCCTCAGCCTCATCAAGCGGCGGGTGGTCTTCCTCGGCGTGGAAAATATGGAGGCCGCCCTGGCCCGGGGCAAGGGCGTCATTTCCATCGCCGCCCACGCCGGCAATTGGGAGTACACGGTGCTGGGTTATGGCCTGCAGTTCGGGGCGGTGGCGGTGGTGGCCCGGGAGCTGGCCCACCCCCTGGCCCACCGCCTGGCCCGGCGCCTGCGGGAGCGGGGCGGCAACTGGATGGTCAACAAGCAGCGGGCCCTGAGGGACATCCTGGCGCATCTGCAGCGCAACCGCATCGTGGGCATCGTCATCGACCAGAACACCTCCAGCAAGGAAGGCCTGCTGGTGGACTTTTTCGGGCGCCCGGCCCGCACCACCCCGGTGGCCGCGCTGCTGGCCCGCCACCGGGAGGTGCCCGTGGTCCCCAGTCTCTCCCGGCGTCTGGCCGACGGCCGCCACCTGTTGGTCTTCTTCCCGGCCATCCCCATGGTGAAGACCGACGACCCGGAGGCGGACATCCAGCGCCACCTGCAGGAACAGAACCGCATCATCGAGGCCTGGGTGCGGGCCGAGCCCAGCCAGTGGCTCTGGCTCCACCGCCGCTGGAAGAATCAGTTTCCGGAATTATACGAGGGGGAGAAAAAGTGACATGACGAAACCGGACGAAACCTTTCTGAAAACCATGCAGGAGCGGGCCGCGGCCCAGCAGATCGCCCGCTGGTTCGGGATTGAACTGGCGGAGGTGCGGCCCGGCTATGCCCGCACGGTGATGACCTGCCGGCCGGAGATGGCCAACATGCTGGGCATGATCCACGGCACCGCGGTCTTCGCCCTCATCGACGAAGCCTTCCAGGCGTCCTGCAACGCCCACGGCGCCGTGGCCGTGGCCCTGTCCATGAGCCTCACCTTCCACCACGCCCCGGCGATGGACGCCCGGCTCAGCGCCGAGTCCCGGGAAATCCACGCCGGCCGCCGCACCGCCACCTACCAGATCACCGTCACCGACGAGGCGGGCCACCCCATCGCCTCCTGCCAGGCCCTGGCCTACCGCAAGGACAAGCCGCACGGGTGGTAAAGGGGAGGGGGTAGCGGGGGTCAGGGGTCAGGTGTCAGGTGTCGGCGTTTGGGTTTTGATCAGAATGTCATCAGGCAACACGGGTCGAACCGTTGGATGCGGCTTCCTTAGGTCGGACACCCGCCCGGGGCCGGCCCTGCTCCGCCCCGGGAGGTCGGCCGGGCTGGGGCCGCCTCATGGCCTGATACCAGCTTCGCTGCAAGCGCGGGCTCTGCCCGCCGCCGGCCCCCGGCTATGGTGCGTAAGACGCACCCCACGGCAGGGCTTTAAGCAGGCTGAAGTCGGGGTTCCGGTCCCGGCGGGTCAGGCGGCCGGCCGCCGATCCAGGGCGTGGCGCAGGGTTTGGGCCAGGGAATTGATCATCACCGGTTTGAGGAGGAGGGCCTGGACGCCCAGCTCCTGGGCGTCCTTGTCCTCGCAGCGTTCGCTGAAGCCGGTGCAGAGGATGATGGGCAGATCCGGCCGGATCAGGCGGATCTCCCGGGAGAGCTGGTCACCCGTAAGCTTGGGCATGGTCATGTCGGACAGGACCAGGTCGAACTCCTGGGGCTGATTGGCGACGAGGCGCATCGCCTCTACACTGTCGGCAACGGCGGTGACCTGGTAGCCCAGATGCTGGAGCAGGCGCCGGGTCACCCGCAGCACCGCCTCTTCATCGTCCACCAGCAGGATGTGTTCGGTGCCGCCGGGCAATTCCCGGGGAGAGGGGACTGCCTCGGGCTTGTCTTGCCGGGCTTGGGGCCAGAAGACCTGGAAGGTGGTCCCCCGGCCCGGTTCGCTCTCCACCAGGATGTGGCCGCCGGCCTCCTTGACGATGCCGTGCACGATGGCCAGACCCAGCCCCGAGCCCTCACTCGCGGTTTTGGTGGTGAAGTAGGGTTCAAAAATGCGGTCCAGGACGTCTTTGCTCATGCCCGAACCGGTGTCGCTCACGGTCATGACCGCGTAAAGGCCGGGGGTCAGTTCGGGGTGGGCGGCGGCGAATTCGCCGTTAACCTCACACTCTTCCAGGCGGATGGCAAGGGTTCCCCCCTGGTCCCGCATGGCCTGGTAGGAGTTGGTCCCCAGGTTCATGAGCACCTGGTGGAACTGGGAAGGATCGGCCACCACCATCACCTCATCGGCCTTCAGGTCGGCCGTGATCTCAATGGTGGCGGGCAGGGAGGAGCGCAGCAGCTTGATGCCTTCCTGGACGATCTCCCGCAGCAGCACGCTCTGGGGTTCGGGGGCGGTCTTGCGGCCGAAGGTGAGGATCTGCTGCACCAGTTCCCGGGCGTGCAGGCCCGCGGTGAGGACCTGTTCCAGGTCGTGGCGCAGGGAGCTTTGGGGGGAGAGTTCCCCCAGCACCAGCTCCAGGTAGCCGAGCATGGGGGTGAGCAGGTTGTTGAAGTCGTGGGCCACCCCTCCCGCCAGGGTGCCCAGGGCCTCCATCTTCTGGGCCTGGTAGAGGCGCTCCTGGGCAGCCTTGAGAGCCTCCTCCCCCTGCTTCCGTTCGGTGATGTCCCGGGCGATGCCGGTGATGCCGATGATCTCCTGCCGCTCATTAAAAATGGGGGTGCGGATGGTTTCGAGCCAGCGCCGTTGCCCCTGGCTGTCCGGCAGGGGCTCCTCCACCTGCATCTGCCGGCCGCTTGCCAGAACCTGGGCGTCCTCCGCCTGATAGAGCCGGGCCAGGTCCGGGGGCCAGATCTCCTGGTCCGTTTTGCCCACCAGGTCCGCCGGGGCGACCCCGCAGAACCGGGCCAGGGGTTCGTTCACGGCCAGGTAGCGACCGTCCTTGTCTTTGAGCCAGGCGATGTCGGGGATATTGCTGAGGATGGCCGTCTGCTGGAGCTTGCTCTCCTGGGCGGCCTTCTGAGCTTCCTTCCGGCTGGTGACGTCCCGGGCGATGGTCAGCACCAGGTCCTGGCCCTGGATGTGCACGGGGAAGCTGCGCACCTCCACGACGGCCTCCTCGCCGTTTTTGCGGAACACCGGGAATTCCACCGGGCCCACCTTGCTGCCCTGGCGGGCGGCGGCCAGCATCTGGGAGGCCAACTGGATCTGCTGGGCCGCCAGGATGGGCAGGCTCAGATAACTCTGGCCCCGCAATTCCTCCCGGGAATAGCCCAGAATCTCCTCGGCGGCCCGGTTGCCGTCAAGAAAAACGCCGTCCCGGGAGTGCAGGAAAAGAGCGTCGGGAGCATATTCAAACAGGAGCTTGAAACGCTCCTCCGATTCCCGCAGGGCCTGGTCGGTCCGGCGCCGAGCGGTGATGTCCTCCAGCACCCCCATGACGCCCATCACCCTGCCGTGGGCGTCCACCAGGGGGGCCGCCGACAGGCTGATGTCCACCGGTGAACCGTCTTTATGGAGGCGGCGAATCTCCTTACCGGCGAAGGAGGCCCCCTGCAGGACAGCCTCCCGCAGGGCCCGGTGTTCCTCTTGCTGGGTCGTTGGGATGATGGGGTTGGGCCGGCCCAGGACCTCCTGGGCGGTCCAGCCGAAGACCCGCTCGGCCGCAGGATTCCACAGGATCACGCGGCTCTCCCGGTCAACCGCGATGATGGGCAGGGGCGAGGCCTGCACCAGGGCCTGGACGGTGTTCAGGGCTTCCTTCAGGGCCTCCTCGGTCTGCCGCCGCTGGCTGACGTCCTGGCCGATGCACAAAAGTTCCCGGGTCCGGCCGGACTCGTCCAAAATGGCCTGGCAGCTCCAGGAGACCCAGACCCGGTTGCCGTCGGCCTTCTGGTGTTGACATTCCAGGCCGGCGTAGAGCTCGCCCCGACGGCTCACCTCCAGCAGGCCGTGGTTGACGGCCGCGCCCGGCGAAGGCGCAGGAATGATAGTCCCCACCAGGTGCCGACCCACCAGCTCCTCCCGGGAAAAACCGAAGAAGCGCTGGGCAAAGGCATTGACAAAGGTAATTTGTCCCCGGGTGTCCAGACGCAGGATGAGGCTGTTGGCCTGCTCCACCAGACCGGCATAGCGCGACTCATGGGCCTTCAGCAATTCCTCCGCCTTCTGAATCTGGTTGATCTCCTCTTGCAGGCGGCGATTGCGGTCCTCCACCTGCCGCCGCTGCTGGTCCGCCTCTTCCAGGCGGGAGTGCCACAGCGCGGCCCGCACCTGGCCCCAGACGGCGAGACCCAGTCCCCCCAGCATCAGCAAGGCCAGGAATCCCACCCCCCCCAGAAAATATTGGGAATATCCTTCCTCGAACACCTGGGCCGCGGGGCTGACGGTCAACAGGGAAAAGGGCGTGTCTTCGATGGAGAGCTTGAGGCCCACCATCTCTTCCCACAAGTCGTTCTCCGGCTGAGGCTTCACCCTGCCGGGCTGGCCCAGCGGCGCCCGGAGGGCTGCCAGGATGTGGGTGAGCAAAATCTTTTCCCCCGTCTGCCCGTGGATGGTGAACGGCTCTCCTTTTTCATCGAGGATGGCCGCCATCATGCCGGGGCGCCCCAGGGAGGGCTTGAGGAACTGATTGGCCAGGGTGGGGTAGGAGACCCAGGCCACCAGGTGGCCCACCTGTTTGCCGTGCAGCAGGCCGGGCTGGCAGAGGCCGATCTTCAGACCTCCGTCCCAGACCAGGGAAAAGAACCGGGGGGAGGTGTGCGCCGCCTCCAGTTGCTGCGGCCAGGCCACCGCCGGCTCCCAGGAAATTTCCTCGAAGCTGCGGTCCAGCAGCACCCGGCCTTTGTCATTGAGGAGCGTGACCCGCTGGAACACGCGCTCCCCCCGGACGCGGTGCGAATCCAGGAAACGGTCCAGGAGCCGCCTCAACTCCCCGGCCGTGGCGCTGTCTGCGGCAAACCTGCCGGCCCCCACCTCCTCCCAGAAGCGGGCGGCCTCGATTCTGCCTACCAGGGTGCTCACCTCCCGGCGCAAATTGCCCAGATAGTAGTGCACCATGAAGGCCCGTTCCCCGGCGTTTTCCTTGAATTGCTCCAGTTTCAGGGTGTTGAGGGCCTGCTGGGAGGAGAAGAGGCTGGCCAGCAGAAAGAGGATGAAACCGGCCAGGGCGGAGCCGGCCAGGATGATGGCGATGATCACCTTGCGGTGAGAGCGAAAGACCCCCTGCATGGGTGCACGCGTCCCGATGACCGCCGCCTTGCCGGCGGCGAGGATGAAAGGCAGCTTGGCGGCCCGGGCGGCGGCCCGGCCGACCCTGCTTCAGGGTGAGGCGCACGGCGGGAGGCCGGAACGCCCCGGCCCCCTTCCTGCCCGGCCGCCTTGGCCCGGTTGTCCAACTCTCTCTTCTTATCGGACGCCGCCGGGGGAAATCTTTAGGAGTTTGTTATCATGCTTTTGACATTTCTTCCGTGGTATTAATACTACTCCGACAGATAAATGTTCAATTCAACATTTTCATATTTTCATTAGGCATTTTGACAGTTGATGCCGGATATCGGGCAACGAAGGCATATCTCGCGCCCGCTCTTTTCGCCGCCACCGCTCCGAGGAGCGCGTCGGACATCTTCTTAGCGGCCACGATTTCAGGGAAGCATCCTTCAGTTGAAAGAATCTTTCCCCGGTGTCTTGGGGCGCGGCAATTTCTTCATCCCCAGGCTCTGCTGCCGCTGTTTTTTTTCTTGGAGGCGCAGTCGGGTGCTGAAGTAGTGGCGCAACTCAAAGCCATCGCGCCTCTGTCGGCGCCTTTCGATGAGCAGCCAAACCTCCTCCTGCACCACACCCTGACGATAACTTTGGGCCGGCCAGACACGCCGGGACACCGCTTCCACCACCAAGGGCGCTCCCCGGCTATCTCGGCGCAATTCCAGATGTTCCCAAGCCTCTTCGTCTATCTGTCGGCCCAGTTCAGAGACCTTGACCGGTCCGGATTGGTTCGCCGTCCGCCGCGGTCTTCAGGGGCGGGCGGCCGTAAATCGCGGGTGAGCAAATCCGGGAACATGGCGGCATCGGCGGGGTTGCCCCGGGCGATGACGCAGTCCAGAATGAGGCCGGAGCGGCCGCCGCTCAGAAAGACCTTGTGGCCGTACCGGGTGTCCCGGCGGCCCTTGACAATCACATCGGTGTGGCACTCAAAGAAAGAAACCACCTTCTCGCCCGCAGGAACCTTCTCGCCGCGGATCACCCGGCGCTCGGTCTGCGACAGCACCCGCAGCAGCAGCAATACCGCTCTTTCCAGTTGTTCCAGGATCTTATGGGCGGCGATGGTCTCATTCAGGTCCGCGCCCACGAACCCCTGGAGTTCCGCCATGGCCTGCCGGGCATAGCCCAGCACCCGGTGAGCCAGGGACAGCAGCTCCCGATACGCCTTGTGCCGCACCTGCTCCTTGCGGGCGCCCTGAATCCGCAAGCCCCGTTTCCTGGCGGCCCGCTGATGGTCCATAAAGGTGTACCACGGCGTGGGCTTAAGCTCCTTGCCGGCCTGGAGCAGCCGGGTGAT
>Ga0194126_10006995_pt1 | contig 15840 bp, 13 predicted proteins | sample TA2KigC150mmetaG_FD_148641 | JGI IMG/M metagenome (GOLD analysis project Ga0194126, IMG submission 148641) | Freshwater microbial communities from Lake Tanganyika, Tanzania - TA2015035 Kigoma Deep Cast 150m | ecosystem: Environmental > Aquatic > Freshwater > Lake | place: Tanzania: Lake... | reverse complement strand
TTCAACAACCTCCCGTTCGGTTACATATTAGTTGAGTCAATGCGGGGAGGCGTTGCTTTTCCGCTGCGGATGGCCTAGAATTCTCTTTCTCATCCCGCCCCCGCGGGGGATCGACCATGAACGAACGCGACAGACCCGGCCCGAGAGACATCGCCCGGCAGGCCGTCGAGCGTCTGGAGGCCCTGGCCGATCCGGTGAAGGCCCGGGGAGCCGAGCGATACTTCAAGGAGACCGTCAAGTGCTTCGGCGTCGCTTCGCCCGATGTCAGGGCCCTGGCGGCCGAGCTCTATGGAGCGGTCAGGGAGACCTGGACGCTCGAGGACGCGGTCGAGCTGTGCGACATCCTCTTCCCGCGCCGGGAGCTCGAAGCCAAGGGCATCGGCGCGCTCGTCCTATCCAGGTATAAGAAGAGCTTCCCCCGGTCGCTTTTCCCCAAGGTCAAGTCCTGGCTGGCCGCCGACCTCCTCGACAATTGGGCCTCTGTCGACGTCTTCTGTACGGACGTCTGCGGGGCCCTGCTTGTGACTTACCCCGATCTGGCCGCGAAGATCGGGCCCTGGATCCATCACCGCAACCGCTGGGTCAAGCGGGCGGCCCTGGTCTCCTTCATCAAACCGGCCAAGAGGCGCGAGTTCCTCCCGGCGATCTACGGGATCTCGGAGGCCGCCTTCCCGGTCGACGACGACCTCATCCGCAAGGCCAACGGCTGGCTGCTACGGGAGGCGGGCAAGACCGACCCCGTCCGCCTCGAGAAATTTCTCCTGGCCCACGGCCCGGCCGTCCCGCGAACGACCCTTCGATACGCCATCGAGCGCTTCCCCGAGAAGAAACGGAAGGCGCTGCTCGTGAATACCAAATCTTGAGACGATCTTCGGAGGTCCGATGAGAACCAAAAAGACGGCCCTGCTCATGTCTTTCATCCTGGTCCTGGCGACCCTGTCCTTCGGTCCCGGCGAGGCCCGTGTCCTGCGTTTTCCGGCGGTCTCGAGCGACCAGGTGGTCTTCGGTTATGCCGGAGACCTTTACAGCGTGCCCCTCGCGGGCGGAGTGGCCCGCAAGCTGACCTCCTTTGCCGAGGGCTACGAGGCTTTCCCGCGCTTCTCCCCCGACGGACTCTCCATCGCCTTCACGGGCGAGTACGACGGGAACCGGGAAGTCTATCTCATCCCGGCCGGGGGAGGAGCGCCCAAGCGGCTGACCTACACGCCGTCCAACCCCCGCGACGACATTTCGGACCGCATGGGGCCGAACAACCTGGTCATGGGCTGGACAAACGACGGCCGGCACATCGTCTTCCGGTCCAGGATGCGCGAGTGGAACGACTTCAACGGTCAGCTCTTCCTGGCGCCCAAGGACGGCGGGCTGCCCGAGCAGCTCCCCCTTCCGAGGGGCGGTTTCTGCTCGTTCTCCCCGGACGACCGGAAGCTGGCTTACAACCGCGTCTTCCGGGAGTTCCGGACCTGGAAGCGCTACCGGGGCGGCATGGCCGACGACATCTGGGTCTACGACTTCGAGACCAAAGCGGTCGAGAACATCTCCAACGATCCGGCCCAGGACATCATCCCCATGTGGAAGGGAGACCGGATCTATTTCCTCTCCGACCGCGACGAGAACAAACGGATGAACCTTTACGTCTACGAGCTCGCCTCGCGCAAGACGAGGAAGCTCACGGACTTCGCGGATTTCGACATCAAGTTCCCCTCTCTCGGCCCGAAGCACATCGTCTTCGAGAACGGCGGCTACCTCTACACCTTCGACCTGGCCTCCGAAAAGACGGCCAAGGTCCCCGTTGTCATCGCCGACGATATGGTTTCCGGGCGGGGCAAGGTCGTCAAGGTCGGCGATCGGGTCACGAACTTCGAGATCTCGCCCGACGGGAAAAGAGCCCTGTTCGGGGCCCGCGGCGAGATCTTCACGGTGCCCGCCCAGCACGGCAATACGCGGAACCTGACCCGGACCCCCGGGGTCCACGAACGGAATTCCAAGTGGTCGCCCGACGGGAGAACGATCGCCTTCATCTCGGACGCCGGCGGCACGGACGAGATCGCCATCATGGACCAGGACGGGAGCGGGCCGGCGCGGCAGCTGACGAAAGACGGGGACACCTACAAGTACGAACTCCTCTGGTCGCCCGACGGGAAGAGGATACTCTGGAACGACAAGATGCTGAGGCTGAGCTATGTCGAGGTCGCGACCGGGGAGACGGTTGTCGTGGCCAAGGCCGAGACCGGCGAGATCGTCCAGTTCGCCTGGTCGCCCGACAGCCGCTGGGTCGCCTACGCCAAGCCCGAGGCCGAAGGCATGGGCAGGATCCACCTCTATTCCCTGGCCGCCAAGAAGGCCTTTGCGGTCACCGACGGCTGGTACGGCTCGAGGGCGCCCTCTTTCAGCGCCGACGGCCGATTCCTCTTTTTCGTCTCCGACCGGGATTTCAATCCCATCTACAGCCGGACCGAATGGAACCACGCCTACATGTCCATGTCCAGGGTCTATTTCGTGACCCTGTCCAAGGATGTGAAGTCGCCCTTCGAGCCGAAGAGCGACGAGGTGGCGGTCAAGAGTGAAGCTGAGGCCAAGCCCGCGGCCCCGGCCGCAGCCGCCAAGAAGCCGGAGGAGGACAAAAAGACGGAAGCCGTCCCCCCGATCAAGGTCGACACCGACGGCCTGGCGGACCGCATCCTGGCCCTGCCCATCGAAACGGCCAACTACGGGGCGATCTATCAGATCGGCGATTCGGTCTACTATCTGAAGGCCAAAGACCTCGAAAGACAGCCGTCCCTGATGCTCTATGACCTCAAGGAACTCAAGGAAAAGGACCTCGGCAAGATCGGCGGCTACGAGATATCGGCCGACGGGAAGAAGATGCTGGTGGCCAAGGACGGGGCGTACGGCATCGTCGACCTCCCCAAGGGCCCGGTCTCCGTCGAGACCAAGCTCGACCTCAAGAATATGGAGACGGCCCTCGACCTTCGCCAGGAGTGGACCCAGATCTACGAGGAATCCTGGCGGCAGATGAAGCAGTTCTTCTATGCCCCGAACATGCACGGCGTCGACTGGGACGGCCTGCGTCTCCGCTACAAGCCGCTGGCCGAAGCCGTCAACCACCGGATCGATCTGACCTACGTCATCGGCGAGCTCATCGGCGAGCTGAGCGCCGGGCACACCTATGTCGGCGGCGGGGAGTTCCCCACGCCCGGCAAGACCAAGGTCGGCGTGCTCGGGGCCGTGTTCGAGCGGGATGCCGCATCCGGCTTCTACCGCATCGTCCGGATCCTCAAGGGACGCAATTGGGACCGGGGCCTGAGGTCGCCCCTGACCGAGGTCGGCGTCAACGTCAGGGAAGGGGAGTACCTCGTGGCCGTCGACGGCCGCCGGCTCGACAAGCTGGCGGACATGTACGAGGCGCTCTACAACACGGTCGGGAAGCAGGTGACCCTGCGGGTCAACGCCGCGCCGTCCGAGAAGGGCAGCCGCGAGGTCGTCGTCGTGCCCATCGAGACGGAGAACGCCCTCTACTACAACGCCTGGGTGGAGTCGAATATCGAAAAGGTCGCGAAGGCCACGGGCGGCCGGGTGGGCTACCTCCATATCCCCGACATGGGCGTCGGGGGACTGAACGAGTTCGTCAAGTACTTCTACCCGCAGCTCCGCAAGAAGGCCCTGATCATCGACGTCCGCGGCAACGGCGGAGGCAACGTTTCGCCCCAGGTCATCGACCGGCTGGTCCGTGAGATGGTCATGGTCGGCATGGCCAGGAATACGATCGCCGGGCCCGACCCGGGGGCGGCCTTTCTGGGGCCCCTCGTCTGCCTGGCCGACGAGTTCTCGGCGTCCGACGGCGATATCTTCCCCTACCGGTTCAAGGCCCTCAAGCTCGGCAAGGTCGTAGGCAAAAGGACATGGGGCGGGGTCGTGGGCATCCGCGGCACGCTGCCCCTGCTCGACGGGGGCTCTCTCAACAAGCCGGAATTCGCGCCGTTCAGCCCCGACGGCACGGGTTGGGTCATCGAAGGCGTCGGCGTAGACCCCGACATTTTCGTGGACAACGATCCGGCCCGGGAGTTCGCGGGCATCGACGACCAGCTCAATAAGGCCATCGAGGTCATCCTCGAAGAGTTGAAAACCAAGGGCCGGGAGCTGCCTCCCATCCCTCCCTACCCGGTCAAGAAGTAGTCACCATGGCGACGGAGAAGATCAAGGTCAGCTGCTTCAACTGCGGGACGACCAACTTGTTCCCGCTCGGCTCGCAGGGCAAGGCCGTGGTCTGCGGGCGCTGCAAGACGGACCTGCCGCTGCCGGGAACGATCCTCGAGCCGGCCCCGCAACAGGTCTACAATCTCATCCACAGCTCGAGCCTGCCCGTGCTCGTGGATTTCTATTCGCCGACCTGCGCCCCCTGCCTCATGATGCATCCGATCCTCGAACGGCTGGCGAGCCGCCGCAGAGGCGAGGTCATGGTCGTCAAGGTCAACATCGACCGTCACCCGGAGATGGCCCAGGGGCTGGGGATCAGGGCCGTGCCGACCTTCGTCGTCTTCCACAAGGGGGCCGAGCGCGGCCGCCAGGCCGGGGCCATGGCCGAAGACAGCTTCGCGCTGTGGGTGGCCAGCCGCTCCTGATAGGAGAAGAACCATGTCGGGGGGAGGGAATGCCGAAGGGGGGACTCGAACCCCCACTCCCGATTAAAGGGAACTAACCCCTCAAGCTAGCGTGTCTGCCAATTCCACCACTTCGGCATCTATTTCTTGACCGGGGTTTCCGTCGCCGGAGGTTTCTGGTCCTCGGTCTTCGTTTCAGGTTGGGCCGCCGGGGCCTGTTCTCCCGCTTTATCGGGGGGCGGGGCCGTTTCGGCGGTCGCCGCCGGGGCCTTTTCACCGCCCACGACCGAGCCCGATTCTTTCCCGGACACGATCCACAGGCCGAGCGATGTCAGCATGAAGAGGACCGCGGCGGCCGTGGTGACCTTGGACAGCAGGCTGGCCTGGCCGCGGGCCCCGAAAGCGGTCTGGCTGCCGCCGCCGCCGAAAGCGCCGGCCAGGTCGGCCGCTTTGCCCGACTGCAACAGGACCGCGAAGATCAGGACGACGCACACGATGACGTGCATGATGACGAGTAAAGCGCTCACTTTTCTTCCCTGTCAGCGCGGAGGGCCTCGGCCGCGATGGCGGCGAAAGCGCCGGCGTCCAAGGACGCCCCTCCGACGAGAAATCCGTCGATATTCTTCTCTTTGAACAAAGAATACGACCCGCTCGGCTTGACCGAGCCGCCGTAGAGGATTATAGCACAAGAGGCCGGTCCGTTTCCATATTTTTCTTCGAGCCGCCCCCGGATGTGGGCCTGGACCTCTTCGGCCTGAGCCGGGGTGGCGGTCCGGCCGGTCCCGATGGCCCAGACGGGCTCATAGGCGAGAAGGACCGACGCTATCTCGCCGGCGGCGAGGTCCCCGAGGCCCCTGTCGAGCTGGGCGTCGATCCGCTCGATCGTCCGTCCGGCCTCCCGCGCTTCCAGGGTCTCGCCGAAGCAGACGATGGGGGACAGGCCCGACCGCAGGGCGGCCCGGACCTTGCGGGCGACCGTCTCGTCGGTCTCCCCGAAATACTGCCTCCTCTCGGAGTGGCCGACGAGGACGAACCGGCAGCCGGCGTCCTTCAGCATGGGGCCCGAGATCTGGCCGGTGAAGGCTCCCCCGTCTTCCCAGAAGAGGTCCTGGGCCCCGAGCCCGATCCCGGTCCCGGCGAGAAGCCCGCCGACCTCGGTCAGGGCCGTGAAAGGGGGGATGAGCAGGATGTCGGCCCCGGCCAGCTCCGGGGCGGCCGCGACGATCGCGGAGGCGAGCGCCCGGGCCTCGGCGAGGGTCCCATGCATCTTCCAGTTGCCGGCGATGAACGGGCGTTTGCGCGCTTTGGCCATCTATCTCTCCAGGGCCTCGATCCCGGGGAGGGTCCCGTAGGCGATGAATTCCAGGGACGCGCCCCCTCCGGTCGAGATGTGGCTGATCCTGTCCTTGACGCCGGCCTTTTTGACGGCCGCGATGGAGTCGCCGCCGCCGACGATCGAGACCGCTCCCGAACCGGCCACGGCCCGGGCGATGCCGACCGTGCCGCGGGAGAAGTTCTCTATCTCGAAAATGCCCATGGGGCCGTTCCAGAAGATCGTTTGGGCCTGGCCGATGACGGCGGCGTAGGCCTCGACGGTCTTGGGCCCGATGTCGACGCCCATCAGGTCCTCAGGGAAGGGGAGGACCTCGGCGATCTGGGTGTCGGCCTCGGCGTCGGCCGCGGTCGCCAGGAGATGGTCCACCGGGAGGCGGAAGCTGACCCCCAGATCCCGGGCCTTGGCCAGAATGTCGAGGGCCGTGTCTCTCTGCTCGTCCTCGGCCAGGGACTTGCCGACCCCGAGCCCCTGGGCCTTCAGGAAGGTGTAGGCCATGGCCCCGCCGATGAGGACGCTATCGGCCTTGGCGAGCAGGCTCTCGATGATCTCGATCTTGTCGGAGACCTTGGCCCCGCCCAGCACGGCGACGTAGGGCTTCACGGGTGTCCGGACGGCCTTGCGGAGGTATTCGACCTCCTTCATCATCAGGAACCCGGCGGCTTTGACGGGGACGAGGTCGGCCAGGGCGACCACGGACGCGTGGGCCCTGTGGCTGGAGCCGAAGGCGTCGTTGACGTAGATGTCGATGTCCTCGGCCAGGCGCGCGGCGAACGCCGGGTCGTTCCCCTCCTCCTCCTGATGATAACGGAGGTTCTCGAGGACCAGCGCCTCGCCGTCGGAGAGCTTCTTTTTGAGCCCGGCGACCTCTTCGCCGACGACCGCCGGGGCCATGACGATGTTGTTCGGGACGAGCTCGGCCAGCCTTTGAGCCGTCGGCCGCAGGCTCATCCGGGGATCGATCTTGCCTTTGGGGCGACCCATGTGGGAGGCGACGATCAGCCGGGCGCCCCGGCCCAGGAGGTGCTGGATGGTGGGCAGGGAGGACCGGATCCGGGTGTCGTCGCGGATCTCCCCCTTTTCGTCCAGGGGGACATTGAAGTCCACCCTCAGGAAGACCCGCTTTCCCTTGACATCCAGGTCGGTGACGGGCTTCATCGGCCGCTCAACGGGAGATGTACTTGGCCAGGTCGACCAAACGGCAGGAATAGGCCCATTCGTTGTCGTACCAGACAATGACCTTGACCATGTTCCCGCCGATGACCTTGGTCGACAGGCCGTCGACGATCCCGGAGCGGGGGTCGCCCAGGAAATCGACCGAGACGAGCGGCTCGTCCGTGTAACCGAGGATGCCCTTCAGGGGGCCTTCCGCCGCCTTCTTGAGCGCGGCGTTGACCTCCTCGACGGTGGTCGCCTCCTTGAGGACGGCGACGAAATCGACGATGGAGACGTTGGGGGTCGGGACGCGGATGGCGAAGCCGTCGATCTTGCCCTTGAGCTCGGGCATGACCAGGCCGACGGCCTTGGCCGCGCCCGTCGTCGTCGGGATCTGGCAAACCGCGGCGGCCCGGGCCCGGCGCAGGTCCTTGTGCGGGGCGTCGAGGATCTTCTGATCGTTGGTGTAGGAGTGGATGGTGGTCATCAGACCCTTTTCGACGCCGAAGGACTCATGGAGGACCTTGACAGCGGGGGCCAGGCAATTCGTCGTGCAGGAGGCGTTGGAGATGACGTGGTGCTTGGCCGGGTCGTAGGTCTTCTCGTTGACGCCCAGGACCAGGGTGACGTCGGGGTCGGTGGCCGGGGCGGAAACGATGACCTTAGAGGCGCCGCCCTTCTCGATGTGCTGGATGGCGTCGGGCCGCTTGGTGAACAGGCCGGTCGACTCGACGACCACGGATACGCCCAGGTCCTTCCAGGGCAGCTTGCCGACCTCCCTCTCCGCGAGGACGCGGAGCTTGCGGCCGTTGATGACGATGGCGTCATCGGTCGCCTGGACGTCCTCCCGGAACCTGCCCAGGACGGAATCGTATCGAAGCAGATGGGCCAGGGTCTTGGCGTTGGTGATGTCGTTGACGGCCACGTATTCGACGGCCGGGTCGTTCCAGGACGCCCGGAGCATATTCCGGCCGATGCGTCCGAAGCCGTTGATCCCTATGCGGATAGCCATAAGAGCCTCCTTCCCGTTGTTTTGGAGTCAGTTGGCGGAAGTAGCACTATAAATAACACAAACGGGGCCTCCGTTCAAGGTCAACGCGAGGGGCCGGGAGGCTTGTCCGGAGAGAAGCCTTTTTTGGCCCGCTTCTGCTCGTACATCAGGAGGTCGGCCCGGGTCATCAGGTCCTCGATCTTGCTGGGCACGTCCGGGTCGTAGAGGGCCAGGCCGTGGCTCAACGAAATGCGGAAGCGGTTGTCCTCGACAGCCTTGGCGTTGAACAAGGCCAGCTTCTCTTCGAGGCGCTTCGAGATGGCCTCGGGGTTCATGCGGGTCGACTCCATGGCCATGACCACGAACTCGTCGCCTCCGACCCGGGCGACGATGTCGGAGTCCCGGAAGTTCTTCTTGAGGATGGCCGCGGCGTCGACCAGGGCCAGGTCGCCGGCCTTGTGACCGCCGGTGTCGTTGATCCGCTTGAGATCGTCCATGTCGAAGTAGAGGAGGGCGACCTTTTTCTTGAGCCGGTTGGCGATCTTGAGATGCTGTTCGGCGAGGGTGATGAAGCCCCGGCGGTTCAGGAGCCCGGTCAAGGCGTCCGTAAGGGACAGGGCCCGGACTTCCTCCTCCAGCCGCTTGCGGTCCGTGATGTCGGTGAGGACGGCCAGCGTCCCGCCTAGCTCGATGCCGTGGACCCGCGGGCCGCCGCTCACCAGAAAGGCCCGGCGCGTGCCGTCGCGGTGGAGGAAATCGAGCTCGTAGCGGTCGGCAACGCCCTTGGTGCGCCTCTTGTCGGCCTCGTGAACGATAATGTGCTGATCCTTGGGGACGAACGAGAGGGTTTCCTTGCCGACCATTTCCTCGGGCCGGTAGCCGAGGGCCGCGGCGGCGGCCGGGTTGACAAAGGAGAACTTGCCTTCGGGGTCGGTCAGGACCAGTCCTTCGTTCATGGTCTGGATGGTCCCGTCGCTGAACTTCCGGAGCTGGTCGATCTCCTCCTCGGCCCGGAGCCGCTGGGTGAGGTCCTTGAGGATGCCGATGATGCCGCCGATCGCGCCGTCGGGACGCACGAAGGTCGACTTGATGAAGATCACCTGGTGCTCTCCGTCCCAGGCCTGGAGCGGGGCCTCGTAGATCTGGTGCCCCGGCTCCTCCAGAAGGGCCTGATCGTGGGTCGAGTGATGCTGGACGATGCCCGCCGGGGCCACGTCGCTCAGGGTCCGGCCGATGATCTGGCCCTTCTTGAGGCCGAGCAGCTTCTCGAAAGCCGGGTTGCAGCCCAGGTACCGTCCTTCAGGGTCCTTCAAGAAGGCCGGATTGGGCATGATCTCGATGACCTGCATGAGGAAATCGTGCATGTGACGGTTGGCCTGGTCCCATTTCGCTTTTTCGAACGACTCCAGGGACGCCGCCTGACGACGCCAGAAAAGACCGAGGATCGTCCCGCAGGCGATGACGAAAAGCCCGGCGATCCCGACCAGGAGGCGATAGGGCGCCCTCATTCCCATAGCCATTTCCGCGACGTCGAACTTGGTCACGACCAGCCAGGGCGAATCGGGGACGGACTTGATATAGGCGAAAACGGGTTGCCCCCGATAATCGGCCCCCTCGACGAGGCCTTCTTCGCCAAGGGCTTCCTGGGAGGCCGGGCGGCGGAACGCTGAGATAGGGAGGCGTGCGGGCGGGACCGGGCCGTCGTGGAGTCGGGGGAGGCTGAGATGGACGAAATCGTTCCCGTCCCTTTGGATCAGCAAGGCCTCCGAGGTCTGGCCGCTCATGGACCAGGCGTTCAAGAAGGGGTCGAGCTCTTCGGCGGCGTCGAATGTGAACCGCAGGATGGCGACGAGAGAGAGATCTTTCCCTTCCGGAACGACGAGGGGGGCCAGGAGCTCGAGAGATCTCTTGCCGGTCTCTTGATGAGTTTCGATGGGCCCGAACAGGATCTTCCGGCCCAGCGAGACCTCGGTTGCCAACCGGAGGGAGGACGGGGGCAGGTCCCCCGTCGAGGTTTCGGGAAGTCCGAACAGGAACTGCCCGCCGGGCAGGAAGACGCCGGCCCCGTCGAAGTGGAAGTTTCTCCGGAGGGCCGCAAGGCCTTCCAGCGCGTCGGCCCGGTGAGTTCCGGCCTGGGCGCTCTCGAGGACGTTCTTCGTCCGGGTCGCGAGGATCCTGTTCTCGACCATGGTCTCGGCCAAGGCCAGGCGCTCTTTCCGCCATTCGCCGATACGCAGGGAAAGGAAGTCGGCGGCGGTGGCCAGCTCGCTCTGCATGAAAGCCCGGGCGTGCTTCATCTGCACCGTGTAAAAGTAGCGGGAAAGCGTGAACAGTCCGGCCGAAAGAAGGACGAACACGGCGATGAGCTGCCAGGGGACTTTGCGAAAGCGCGATGGGGATGATGCAGGACCCTTCATTGAACAACCCTCCCAAACTGCCGGGCGGGACCGGGCAGAGAATTCTTCCTATGGCCGCTTATTAGCATATCGACGTCGAGGTTGTCAATATCTTGTGGATAAATGCCGGGAGGGCACAATAAATTGAGGTCTCTGCCCTGCGGGCCGGCCAGTCAAAGAAAGCACGAAGAATACGAACTTAAACGAAACCCAGCGTTCTAAGGCCCGGGAACGGAGCTGACCAGGAGGACACCCTCAGACGTGTTTTATGGTAAAATCGCTGCCGGAGGAGATGCCATGAAGATCCTGACCTCGCGGGAGATGAGAGAGATCGACCGGACGGCCATCGAGGACCTCGGCATCCCCGGCGTCGTGCTCATGGAGAACGCCGGCCTGCAGGTCGTCCGGACCATACGGGAGTTCTTCCCCGAGCCGGAGCGGATGCGGATCATCGTCGTCGCCGGCAAGGGCAACAACGGCGGGGACGGCTTCGTCGTCGCCCGTCATCTCTTCCTCTCCGGCGCCCGACCCGAAGTCCTCCTCCTGGCCTCGAAGGATGAGGTCACGGGGGACGCCGCGACGAACCTGCGGATCGCCCTCAATATGGGCGTGCCGGTCGAGGAGGTCCGCACGCCGGCCCGATGGAACAAGCTGCGCGCCAAGGTCTTCCAGGCGAGCGTCATCATCGACGCCATCTTCGGCACCGGGCTCCTCAAACCCCTGGACGGGCTGTTCGCCAGGGTCGTTGAGGACATCAACGCCGCCCGGGGCTTCAGACTGTCCGTGGACGTCCCCTCGGGCCTGTCCTCGGACACCTTCCAGACAATCGGGCCCTGTGTCAACGCCGACCTGACCGTGACTTTGGCGGCCCCCAAGATCGCCCACGTCTTCCCGCCCGCGGCCGACTGCGTCGGCGAATTCATCGTCGCCCCGATCGGTATCCCGCCGTTCCTCTTCGACCGCCCGGAGCTCAAGCTCGAATTCGTCGAGGAAGAGGCCGTTCTGCCGTTCTTCAAGCCCAGGGAGAGGGATTCCCACAAAGGGTCCTATGGGCATCTCCTCGCGCTCTGCGGCTCCGTCGGCAAGACGGGGGCCGCGGTCCTGGCCGGCCGGGCCGCCCTGGCGATGGGCGCCGGACTGGTCACCGTGGCCACCGCCGAAAGCGCTCTGCCCGTCGTGGCCCGGTCCATGGCCGAGCTGATGACCGAACCGCTCCCAGAAACCCCGAAACGGACGATCGCCCGGGAGGCCCTGCCGCGGGCCCTGGCGCTTCTCGAGGGAAAGAACGCCGTCCTCGTCGGGCCCGGGATGTCGACGGACGCCTCGACCGCCGATTTCGTCCGGGGGTTTCTGCCTAAGCTGAAGGTCCCGGCCGTCATCGACGCCGACGGCTTGAACATCCTCGCCGCCGACCCCGACATCCTGCTCCGGCTCAAGCGGCCCGCCGTCCTGACCCCTCACCCCGGCGAGTTCGCCCGCCTGACGGGCCGGACCGTTCCCGAGGTCCTCAGCGACCGCCTGACCCTGGCGCCTGCATTCGCCATGAAATACGGCGTCTATCTCGTTCTCAAGGGCTACCGGACCCTGACCGCGGCGCCCGACGGCCGGGTCTTCGTCAACCCGACCGGAAATCCCGGGATGGCCACCGGAGGGACGGGAGATGTCCTCAGCGGCCTGATCGCCTCCCAGATCATCCAACAGAAGGACCTCCTCGGGGCCGTCCTGTCGGCGGTCTACGTCCACGGCCTGGCCGGCGATATCGCCGCCGAGAAAATGGGGGAGAGGCCGCTCCTCGCCGGGCACCTCATACGGTACCTGCCCCGGGCCTTGCTCGAACTGGAAGAGGAATGAGCGCCCGGACGCGGGTGACCCGCTCGGCGGAGGAGACCTTCCGCTTGGCCGAGGAGATGGCCTCGGGCTTCAAAGGGACCGAGGTCGTCCTGATGTCCGGCGAGCTGGGGGCGGGCAAGACGGTCTTCGCCAAGGGACTGGCCGCCGGGGCCGGGGTCGCCGACCCCGACCGGGTCTGCAGCCCGTCCTTCACCCTCATAAACATCTACGAGGGCCGCTACCGCGTTTTCCATATCGATCTCTACCGGCTCGACCGCGAGGCCGACATCCTGGACCTCGGCTGGGAAGACCTCCTGGGGCAGGGGATCGTCGTCGTCGAATGGGCCGAGAAGCTGCCGTTCGCCCTGGACGGCATCCGCGTCCGGATCGAGACCGGTGCCGGGGACGAACGGAAGATCACCGTCGTTCCGCAGAAAGGCTAAAGGCCCGTGGCCGGCCCATTATAAGGCCTATCGGCCGGCGAACGCCTCCCTCAGCTCGCGCGCCGCCCGCCTCGCGTCAGCGGCGCCCAGGATGGCCGAGACCACGGCGATCCCGTCCGCCCCGGCCCGGGCGAGGCTCGGGGCGTTGGCCGCCGTGATGCCGCCGATGGCCACGACGGGGATGGTCAAGGCCGCCTTGAGCCGGGCGACGCCCTCCGGGCCGACGACGGCCAGGCGCGTCTCTTTCGTCGAGGTCGGGAAGACGGGCCCGAGCCCGACGTAATCGGCCCCCGCCCTCTCGGCGCCCAGGGCCTCCTCCAAGGTGTTGACCGACACGCCGATGACGCGCTCCGCGCCCAGGATCAGCCTGGCCTCGGGCAAGGGCAGGTCGTCCTGGCCCAGATGGACGCCGGCCGCCCCGCAGGCCAGGGCGACGTCCGCACGGTCGTTGATCAGCAGGGGCACGCCGGCCTTATCGAGGGGCCCCTTGATCCAGGCGGCCAGCCCGAGGAGGTCGCGAAGCGGGAGCGCCTTGGACCTCAGCTGGACCACGGTCACCCCGCCCTCGACGGCCGAGGCGACGAGCGCCGGCAGGTCGCGGCCGAAGGCGGACGCGGTGTCGGCGACCAGATAGAGCGAATAGTCGATGGCCATGGCGGCGCCTCCAGTATAGCGCATTCGCCGGCGGGAGACGACCGGAGAACCAAATTGACAATCCTGCGTGTTTGCCTGTAAATATTAAGCGGCCCCCATTCCCGGCGCCGCGCCCGAAAGGACTTGCCCATGGCCATCGACCTCAGATCCTTCATCCTCGACGTCCCGAACTTCCCCAAGCCGGGCATCGTCTTCAAGGACATCACGCCCGTCGTCCAGAGCGCCTCGGCCTTCAACTTCGTCATCGACGAGTTGGCCGCCTGGGCCGGGCCGAAAAAGCCCGGCATCATCGCCGGCATCGAGTCCCGGGGCTTCCTGTTCGCGGCCGGCCTGGCCCGGGAGCTGCGGCTGGGCCTGACGGTCATCCGCAAGAAGGGCAAGCTGCCGCGGGAATGCGTCGGCGTCCAGGCCCCCAACGAGTACGCCGTCGAATACTTCGAGATGCATCGGGACGCGGTGGCCCCGGGCCAGCGGGTCCTTATCATAGACGACCTCATCGCCACGGGATCGTCGTCGACGAGCGCCATCGACCTGGTCAAGAAGCTGGCCGGCGAGGTCGTCGGCTTCGGCGCGGTCGTGGAGCTGTCGTTCCTGCGCGGCATGGAGAACATCGCCAGGGCCCACCCCGGAGTGGAGGTCCATGCCCTGGTGCGCTTCTGACATGAAGACCTGGCTCGACAAGCGCTTCAAGCTCAGCGAGAACGGGACGTCCGTCCGCGCCGAGCTCGTCGGCGGGGCCACGACCTTCATGACCATGTCCTACATCATCTTCGTCCAGCCCGCCGTCCTGGGCACGACGGGCATGGACAGGGGGGCGGTCATGGTCGCCACCTGCCTGGCCTCGGCCCTGGCGACGCTCCTCATGGGGCTTCTGGCCCGCTATCCCATCGCCCAGGCCCCGGCCATGGGCCACAACGTCTTTTTCGCCGTCATCGTTTGCGGCACCATGGGCTACACCTGGCAGGTCGCCCTGGGCGCCAACTTCATCTCCGGTTTGCTTTTCGCGGCCCTGGCCTTGGCCGGCGTCTGGGGCCGGGTGGTCGTCGCGGTCCCCGACTCGCTCAAGTACGGGATCGCGGTCGGGATAGGGCTCCTGATCGCCATGGTCGGCCTTCAGTACGGAGGGGTGGTCGTCGACAGCCCCGGGGCCCTCGTGGCGCTCGGCGATCTGACCGGCCAGCCCGTCGTCCTGACCCTTTTCGGGCTGGCCCTGACGGCCGCCCTGATGGTCCTCAAGGTCCCCGGGGCCATCCTGCTGGGCGTCCTGGCCACGGCCGCGGCCGGCGTGCCCCTGGGGATCGTCAAGTACCAGGGCCTGATCGCTCCCGTCCCCAGCCTGGCTCCGACCGCTTTCAAGCTCGACGTCGCCGGCGCTTTCCAAAGCGGCCTGGTGGCCGTCGTCTTCGTTTTCTTCCTGCTCGACGTCTTCGACACCATGGGGACCCTCATCGGCGTCGGGGGCGCGGGAGGGTTCATCGTGCGGGGCCGGCTTCCCCGGGCCGACCGGGCCATGTTCGCCGACGCCGTCGGAACGGTGGGCGGCGTCCTTCTCGGGACGTCCACCGTGACGAGCTACATCGAGAGCGTCACGGGCATCGCCCAGGGCGCCAGGACCGGCTTGGCCAACGTCATGACCTCGGCCCTGTTCCTGGTAGCCCTGTTCTTCAGCCCGCTGGCCGAGATGGTCAGCGGGGAAGTCGCTTACAAGGGCATGACGCTCAGACCGGTGATCGCCCCGGCCCTCATCCTGGTCGGCTGTCTGATGATGAAGTGCGTCAAGTTCATCGACTGGGACGACCTGACCGAGGCCATCCCGGCCTTCCTGTGCGTCGTCGTCATGCCCCTGACTCTGAGCATCACCGAGGGCATCTCGTTCGGGTTCGTTTCCTACGCGCTGCTCAAGCTCGCGAGCGGGAAGGGACGGCAGGTCCACTGGCTTGTTTATCTCTTCGCCGCGCTATTCGTCCTGAGGTACGTGTTGAGCTAACCGGCGGGACGTTCCCCGGGCAAGGAAGGACACCATGAGGCATCTCCGGACCGCGGCGTCGGCCGCGCTGATGATCGTTTTCGCGGCGGGCTGCGCCCGCGGGCCCGCGCCCGTAACGGAGAAGGTCCCGGCAGGGCCCGAGGCCGGGTGGGTCGAAAGGACCCTCGGAAGGATGACCGTCGAGGAAAAGGTCGGCCAGCTCGTGGCCTGCCGCTTTGCCGGGGAGTTCCGGAACAGCGACAGCGATTACCTGGCGAAGCTCAACGACCTCGTCGTCGGCGGCGGGATCGGCGGGCTCATCCTGTTCGGCGGGGAGGTCTACGAGACGGCCCGCCTGGCCAACGATCTCCAGAAGCTGGCCCGCGTCCCGCTCCTTATGGCCTCGGACTTCGAGAGAGGGACGGGCAACCAGATCACGAACGCGACCCTCTTCCCGCCGCTCATGTCGCTCGG